>VFQS010000339.1_pt1 | contig 56137 bp, 51 predicted proteins | sample 3512361 | NCBI WGS metagenome assembly VFQS01 (sample SAMN10412375, study PRJNA504923) | tailings metagenome | isolation source: Relicate 1 Philex TSF3 active mining | place: Philippines | reverse complement strand
GCCGTCCTGGTGGTGTTCGCCACCGGCTCCGGCTTGATGAACCGGTTCCTGGCCGATCGGCTCCCACCGGAGGTGGCCTGCCGCCTTTTGGCGGCAATCTGAGCCAGTGCTGCCACGATTTGCTTGACCTGGAGCCGCAGCTCAAGGCGCGGCTGACGGGTCTGGCCACGCCGTTTTACAGCCTGGCGCCCAGCACCCACAGCGCCTGACGTTCTCCTCCCTGCCCCTGCCCGCCATGGCTCCGTCACACCGGCGCCCGTTCGCTGCCCTGCTCGCCCCGCCGCTGGCCACCTTCCTGGCCACCTCTCTGGCCCCCTCCTTGGCCGCCCCCCCGCCCGCGCCCGCCCTGCTGGCCGGAGACACCGTTCCGCTTGGTGCCGCCCCACGCAGCGCCCCCCCACCCAGAGCCGCTCTGCCCGCAGCCGGCCCTGCCGACCCCGCCGACCCAGCCGAAGCTGCCCTCGCCGGCCGGCTCGAGGGGATGCTGGAGCCGGTGCGCCGCCGCCATGGCCTGCCCGCCCTCGCGGCGGCGGTGGTGGTGGCCGGCCGTATCGAGGCCGCCGGGGCCGTGGGCCGGCGCCGGATCGATGCGCCGATCCCGGTGACGATCCACGACCGCTTCCACATCGGCTCCGACACCAAGGCGATGACCGCCCTGCTGGCGGCGATCGCGGTGGAGCGGGGCCTGCTGCGCTGGGACAGCCGCCTGGGGGAGGTGTTTCCCGAGCTGCGCGGGGTGATGGCGCCCGCTGTGGCGGCGGTGACCCTGCGCCAGCTGCTCAGCCACGCCAGCGGCATCGGCGACGCCACGCTGGAAGCGTCGCTGGCGGTAGCGGCGCGGCAGCCCGGCAACCTTGATGCGCAGCGCCTGGCGATGGTGGGGCAGATCGTGCGGCAGCCGCTGCTCAGCCCGCCCGGCAGCCGCTTCCAGTACGGCAACCACAACTATGTGCTGGCCGGCGCCATGCTTGAGCGGCGGCAGCGGCGCACCTGGGAGGAGCTGATCCAGGAGCAGCTGTTTGCCCCCCTGGGCCTGCGTTCGGCCGGCCTGGGGCCTGCCGCCAGATCCGGCCTCACCGATGCGCCGCTTGGCCATGAACGGCGCGATGGTCGCCTGCGGCCGCTGCTGGCGGGCCCCAACGCCGACAACCCGGCCGTGCTCGGTCCGGCGGGCCTGGCCCACCTCTCCTTGCTCGACTTCGCACGCTGGGCCGGCTGGAACGCGGGCCAGGGCAGGCGCGGGCCTGCCCTGGTGCCGGCGGCGACGCTGCGGCTGCTGCACACCCCCGTGATCGGCACCGATCCCGCCGATCCGCGCGAGGGCTACGCCTTGGGCTGGGGGGTGGCGCCGCTGCCGGGTGGAGCGGGGCCGCTGCTCAGCCACGACGGCAGCAACACCATGAATCTGGCCCGGGTGCTGGTGGATCCCGGGCGAGACCTGGCCGTGGTGCTCAGCACCAACGTGGCCGGCCCGGAGGCCCTGGCCGCCTTCGCCGAGCTGGCGCCGCGGCTGCTGGAGCTGGCCGCAGCCTGGCCCTAGCGGCGCAGGGTGGCGGTGGCGCAGGGTCAGGCGCTGGTGCTGCTCGCCGGCCTAGCCAACAACCCCGCCGTGTTCGACGACCTGGCGCCCAGGCTCGCCGCCGGTCGGCCTGATGCGCGGATCGCAGTGTGGCCCGACGCCGGCCACTACCTCTTCCTGGAGCAGCCCGCTCGCACCGTTGCGGCGATCGAGGCCTTCCTGGCCCCGGGGGCGTCCACCCCGTAGCGTTGCCGCACCGCTTCGCCGCCTCGCGTCTGCCGCCATGGCCCACCAGGAGTTGCTGCGCTTCCTGGCGCGGGTGCGGGCGGATGGGGCCCTGCGCCAGCGGGTGGTGGAGGCGATCACTGCCGATGAGGTGTCGCTGATCGCGCAGGAGCTGGGCTTCCGGGTGTCGGGTAGCGACATCCTGCGCTTCCACGGCCAGAGCGCCTCCGGCCTGCGCATCACCCGCATCGATCACCCCGGCGAATATCCCGGCCGCTACTACTGAGGCTCAGCCACCACAAGCGAGCCTCAGCCGCGATGGCCATCTGGCGGCGCGAGGCCGCCGCTCAGCAACTGCTGGAGGCAGGGGGGCACCCCCAGCTCCTCGAGCAGCACCATGGCGATGCCGGCCAGGCCGGTGAACAGACCGTGGACCTCCAGGCTGTTGTCGCCAAGGCGCAACAGGCGGTAGGGGGCGCCGTGCCGATGGGCCGCCAGCATGCGGCTCACGATCGCGCGGCTGGCCTGCGGGGCCGCGCCGTAGGAGCGCTCCAGGCTGCGTGAGATGGCGGCCAGGCCAAAGAAGCCGCAGCAGAGGTGGTCGAGGCCCTCACCCTGGCCCATGCCCGATCCCAGCGTCTCCTGCGTCAGCGCCAGGGCAGAGGCAATCTCGCCCTCCACCGCTGCATCGCTGGCCCCGGTCTGGCGCAGAACCGAGCGCATCAGGCCGATCCCCGGAGCGCCGTGGCACCAGCTGGTCATCACCTCGGTCCCGGAGGGGTTGCGCAGGTCGGGCCAGTTGCGCCGCTTGGGGTCGTAGAGCCCCCGCTCGTAGGCGAGGCCCCGTGTGATCGCGGCCTGCCGCGCGGCCTCCGGCGCCAGATCGTTCACCCGCGCCAGGGCGGCCACGATGCCCGCCACCCCGTGGGAGAGGCCCGTCAGGGGTGCCGCGTAGCTGCCGATCCGCCAGCCACCCGAGGCCTCCTGGGTGTCCACGAGCCTGCCGGCGCACTGCAGGGCAAGCTCCCGTGCCCTGGGGGTGCCGCTGCGCAGCAGCGGCCCGATCAGGCCGGCGCAGCCCGCCAGCAGGTCGAGGCTGGTGTCGGCCCCGATCAGATCGCCCGGCAGGCCCGCGATGATTCGATCGGCGAGGGCACCATGGTCCGGCGTTGAGGTCTGCGGCGGCGAGTCCCCCAGCAGGTAACCATCGAGCAGCTGCAGGGTGAGCAGCAAGCCGCCCAGGCCCGCCTGGCCGAGGCCGAAGCGCTGCGCGAACAGGCGAGGGAACGCGCTGGAGTCGAGGGCCTCCGCCACCGTGGTGGCCAGGCAGCGCCGCGCCCGATCCGCCCAGAGCCGGGCCCCGGCCGCCTCTCCCTGCTGGCGCAGACGCGTGGCCTGCATGGCGAACAGCAGGGCGATGCCGGCCTGGCCGCTGTAGAGCGAAGCCCCCATCAGGCCGAACTGGTAGGGCTCGGAGCCCCGCGTGAGATCGAGGCCGAGCCAGTCGGGATGGCCCTCGGCATCGAGCACGGCCCGCGACCAGATCAGGCTGCAGAGGCGCTCCGCCTCTGCCCCCAGGGCAGCGGCGTTCTGCTCCACTCCGGCTTCCAACCCTGCGCTGCCCTCCAGCTCCGCGGCATGTGCACCACCGGCGTCATCACCACCGGCGTCAACACCGCCCAGGCCGCTGGCGAACAGGCACCCGGCGATCAGGCTGCTCTGCAGGGCGATGCCTGGGCCGTCCAGCTGCTCCAGGCGGCGTTTCACCCCGGCAAGGCCATCTTCCAGCGCCCGGCTGCCCTCGCCGGTGGGCCCGTTGAACCTGAAGAAGGGCCGATCCACCCGCCCCTCGAAACAGGGAATGTCGAGATCCTGGAGCTGCCTGATCTCCTCACGGCACAGGGGCCAGATCTGGCGCGACTGCTCGCCGGCCTGCAGGGCTGCCCTGGCGAGCTGTTCCAGCACGAGCCCTTGGCTCATCCAGTCGCGCAGCGCCCGGGGCTCGATCAGCTGCTCGCGGATCTGGGCGTAGATCCTGGTGTTGCGGATGAGCTGGCGCCGCGCCACGCCCTCAAACCGCGTGAGCTCCTGCAGCAACGGGATCTTGAACGCCAGCAGCCTGGTGAGGGTGTCCTGGAAGGCGTTGCAGAGGGTGTGGCTGTGGCTGCCGAGATCCAGATCGTCCAGGGGCACGGGCAGGCAGTGCACGGTGGGCGGCGGAGCCGGCACAGACCCGACGCAGAGCCCATCGGTGTTCACCCCGATCCACGCCCGCCGGCTGCCGCCCTCGGGCGCCAGCCGGGGATGGAGCACGCTCACATCGATGGCCTGCGTCGTGCCGCCCCCTGCCAGGCGCCACTGGGGCAGAAACCCCGTGCGCAGCACGGAATCGTGCAGGCGGCTGGCCAGGGAGCCGCTGGCGGCATTCTCAGCCGGAGGCAGCTCCCCCTCCAGCAGGGTCTCTGCGTCGATCAGCACCAGCCAGGGGCCGATGGCCAGCAGATTCTCGTGGTGGCAATCGGAGGCGCCGAGGATGTAGAGAACAGCCAGCAGGCGGCCCGCATTCCGATAGAACGCATCCACCTGGGTCGCATCGCTGCAGCGCTCGTGCTGGAGCCACTCCACATAGCCATAGCCCTCCGCCGCCAGGGTGCGCGGTTTCAGGGTGATCAGCTCACCGAGGAGGCTCTCCACCCTGCCGAGGAACCCGTGGTAAGCATCCTGGATCCGGATGTCGCGGGGTTTGTAGGCCACGGAGCGGGGCTGGCCCTCAACCAGAAAATCCAGGCGGCACACACTCTCGCCGCCGTGATGGGGATCGCCAAGGTTCATCGCCACGCCGCAGCAGCGCGCCTTGGCGGGGATTCCCAGTGCCGCCGCCAGCGCCTGGCGGTTGCTGTGCAGCCTGCGCAGCAGGCGTGTGCAGCCGGCCAGCCACTGGTGGATCAGCACCACCTGCTGCCTGGCCAGCACGGGATACTCGCGCCAGAGCGGGCCGTAGCCATCGGCCCAGAGCTCCACGATGAATTGCCGGTAGGCGTCGTCGGGAGGCGGCGGGGCCTCCAGCTCCCGGCTGCGGATCTGCGCCAGCAGGGCCGCTCCCGGTTTCACCCGGCCCCGGAACAGCGACCAGAGCGCCAGGGATCCCGCATGGCTCATCCGGCCCAGCAGAGCCCCGTGCAGATCCATCCACACCTGGGGATCCAGCTGCTCCGTTGCCTCGGCGGGCGTCAGCTCCCGCAGCAGCTGCCGCAGCGCCTGGTCGGCGGCGGGGATCCAGGCATGCACGAACAGCTGGCTGTCCGCCCCCCGCACCGGCCAGCGGGCCAGGGGCGATCCAAGGCCGCAGGCGTGCATCGGTTCACCGCCACTCGCCCGCTCCCGTGCCGCGCGGTTGATGGCGGCTCGCGTTGCTGCAGGATCGTCATCCACACCGGCGAGCAGCCGGTCCGAATCGGCGAGGGCCGCCACCGTCCAGGTAGGGAGACCCTCCAGTCGCAGACGTTGGGCGAGCGCCAGATCCGGATCAGCGGGATTGAGGCGCTTCCCCCAGCGGGCCTCAAGCTCTCCCGGCTGCGGCGGTTTCGCAGGCGGTTGGGCTGATTGCAGCTGATCCAGCCTGTCGTGGAATGGGAGCAGCAAGGCCTAGCTTATCTCTAGCAGGAGATATAGGGAGCGCAGCAGGTCGCCTTGCCAGACGCGATTCTCGCACCCCCGCCTCCAGCCACCTCGTTGAGTTCCTCTTCGGAGAGTTCCGAACCCGCCGCGTTATAGGCGTCATAGTCGTCGAGGGTGAGCTCGAAGCCTGCATCCCTGGCAATGGCGAGGGCATCATCGGCCGAGGTCGCTGCCAGGATCTTGGCCTGAAGATCTGGATCGGCCTTCACCTTGGCGAGGAAATCCTCAAGGGCTTGGGAGAACTCGGCCACGCGCGTGATGTGCAGATACAGCCAAAGTTAGCCAGGGGTGCAGGATCGCCCCGCCCCCGTAGCAGCTTGTTACCGCTGTTCTCTGCCATGGGGGGCTCATGTGCCTCGATCTGTTCATGGCTCAGTGCTGCCGTTGGGATTGCAGGCGCACATACTCCTTGGTGCGTGGGGCGCAGCCGGGCGTGAGCATCAGCTTGATGCTGGAGTGCTCCGCCAGGTAGATCCCGTGGTCGTGGGCGGCTGTCCATCTCTGCCCCCAGCGGTTGCGGTTCAGCAGGCTCTGGGCCGCTCCAGGGTCAGTGTCGTGCGGCCCGTTGGCGCGCAGGGTGGCCACCACCGCCTCCCTCTCGCCGGCAGCCAACCCCTGGGTGAACACCTCCAGGCAGAGCCGGTGGGAGAGGGCGCCGCTGCCGGGATCGAGGTCGAGGCTGAGGGTCATGTCGATGCCGTGCGGCAGCTGCAGCAGCACCCCCTCGAGCTGATCGATCACCCGCTCCATCGCCTGCGCTGAAGCTGATCCGGCCGGCCCGGAGGCCCCATAGGTGAGCTGCGCCGGGCCGAGCAGCCCGCGCAGGCTGCGGCGATGCTCCGGCAGCACCGGAACGAGCACCTTGAGGAACTGCTCCGGCCGGCCGCTCATCATGCCGATCACCGCTGGTGCCCCCAGGCCCTTGGTCAGATGGTCGATGCTGCGGCGGAGGCCATCGCCAGCCAGCCCGGCCTCCCGCATCACCGCCAACAGGCTGTCGGCAAACCCATGGCCTGCTTCACCCAGCACCTCGTTCAGGGCGGCGCGGGAGGCACCGAAGCCCGCCAGCCGGGGGGCACTGCCGGAGATGCAGTCGTACTCCAGGATCACCCGCAGGCTTTCGTGGCGCCCGATCGCCTCCCGCTGCGGGCTCAGCCGCTGCATCGCCGGTTTCCAGAGGCTGAACCACTCCGCCGGCGGCTCCGGGAGCTGGGCCAGTTCCAGCACCAGAATCCCATCCACCCGGCTGCTGGGCTGGCCGTGGAACTCCAGGAGGCCGTCGAAGGATGCCTTGCGGTAGCGCGGCTGGAGCCCCAGCAGCGAGGAGGCGAGGGCCCGGATCGATGCTCTCGTTGCCGGATCCTGGTGGCGGGCGGCCGACCAGTTCACGAGGGCTGCCGGATGGTGCGGCTCCATCCCGTTCAGCCGGCGGAGGGGTTGAGGTAGCCGCCGCGCAGGTTGCGCAGCTCTCCATAGCGCCCCAGCTCAGCCACCCGCCCCTGATCCAGCACCACGATCTGGTCGGCCGATTCGATCGTCGACAGGCGATGGGCCACGGCGATGCGCGTGGCCTGCAGGGAGTCGAGGGTGCGGCTGATAGCCGCCTGGGTTCGGGCGTCGAGCGCGCTGGTGGCCTCATCCAGGATCAGCAGCCTGGGCTTGCCGGCCAGGGCGCGGGCCAGCGAGATCCGCTGCCTCTGGCCACCGGAGAATCCCTGGCCGCCCTCGGCCACGTAGGTGTCGAGGCCCATCGGCATCGCCTTCACATCTTCCGCCACCGAGGCCTGCTCCAGGGCGTGCCAAACCTCCTCCTCTGAGATCAACCGCCCCGCGCGCACCACATCCCGGATCGATCCGCTCGGGATCGGTGCGTTCTGCAGCACCACGCCGATCTGGCGCCTGTAGCTGCGGATGGCCAGATCACGAAGATCGATGCCGTCCACCGTGATGATTCCGGCTTCCGGTTTCTGGATGCCCAGCAGGCAGCGCAGCAGGGTTGTCTTGCCGCAACCGGAGCGGCCGGTGATGGCGGTGTATTGCCCCTTGGGGATGTGCAGATTCAGGCCATCGAGTACAGGCTGGGGCCTGTTCTGGTACTGAACTGTGAGCCCACTCACCGCAATCTCTCCCTGCACCTCCAGCCGCTTGCTGTTCTGCTGGATGTCGTTTTCCGAGCTGGCGAAGATCACCACCGAGCTGCGCCGCCACAGCACCGCCAGCCTGCCGAAGGTGTTGCCCAGTTGGTTGGCGAGCACGGTCATCTGGCCGTTGAACACCAGAAACGCCGATTGAAAGGCCACGAACGACGCCACATCCTGGTTGGCCCCCACGCTGTTCACCCCAGCACCACCGGCTGCGGCCGGCGGGCTCGTGGCCAGCACGGCCGCAAAGATCACCGTGGTTCCAAGCGGTGAAAGAAGCCGGGAGATCATCTCGAGGGTGCCGGCCGATTGATCGATCATCCGCTGCGACCAAGCCAGCAGGCTTCCCCCGGTGAGCCACTTCAGATAGAGAAAGGGCTCACTGCCGCTCACCCGGATCTGGGGCAGACCCGTGGTGATGGCCAGTGCCAGGGCGTTCTGATCGGCTTCGTGGTTCTGGGCGCGTTCCTCCCAGAGCATGTTGCGGGTCACCAGCCATCCCATCAGAACCGCCATCGCCACGCTGAAGGCTGCCGCCGTGCCGGCGATCGAGGGCCGGTACACAAACATCAGCACGAAGGATCCCAGCGACATCACCATCCCCAGCACAGTGCTGAGCAGCCCTGTGCTGGCGAGCCGCCGCATTTCGGTGATGGCGCCCACCCGGTTGTGCAGGTCGGAGGAGCTGTACTGGGAGTAAAACTCCAGGGGCAGGCTCAGCAGATGCATCCATGTGCTGGTTTCAAGCCGGAGGTTCAGAGCCGATTCCAGGCGCACCATGGCGATGGTGGAGAACACCTGGCTGGTCACCAGTGCCGCTGTGGCAAGCAGCACAATTGCCAGGGCTTCCACAACCAACCCCATGTCGCTCTGCGGCAACACCGTGTCCACGATGTAGGAGGTCAACACCGGCACCGACATGTTCAGAACCGACACCAGCAGCGTGCTGAGCAGCACCAGCAGGAAGGCTCCCTCGTTGCTTGTCGCCAGGCTCAGCAGCAGGCCGGATGCGTTGTTGATTCCCCTTGGCAGGCTGGCATAGATCTCGTAGCCGAAATCCTGATAATCCTGCGGGTTCCCGATCGGCTCCAGTGCTCCAGATCTGGCGTTGTAGACCATGCCTCTCCCGGCCCGCTTCGCCAGCACATAGGGATCCGGTTTGCCATGCTTGAACAGAATCAGCGGCACTCCCAGCGAGCCGAGGAGGTCGGCTGGCTTCTTCACCTCGCGATAGGGAATGTCGTTGGTTTCCAGGGCGTCCAGCAGGCTTCCATCGGTGTGCACCAGGGGGCGTTCGGCCCCAAGGCTGGCAAGGGCGTAGGCAATGGCGGCCAGCAATGGGCCCTGCTCGATTCCGGCGAGGCCCGGTTGCCCCCGGAGCGATCCCCGGCCGAGGGCAAAGGCGTGGCGCAGCGCCCTGATCGTCTCCTCCCGGGCCATCTCAGCTGTCCTCCGCAGCAGCCGTCTGCCGTTCCGCCTGCAGCAGGTCGGCGTAGATCCCCGCCTGAGCCCTGAGTTCAGCTGGTGATCCCACCTGCATCACCTCGCCCCGATCCAGTACCACCACCAGATCGCTGATCTCCGCCGTGTACATCCGATGGGCCACGCTGATCAGCGTGTTGCCGCGCCGCTTGATGAACGCCATCACCTGCCGTTCCGTTCTGTCGTCGAGGGCGCTGGTGGCCTCGTCCAGCAGCAGCAGGGTTGGTTCACGCAGCAGGGCGCGGGCGATCTCCACCCGTTGCCTCTGGCCGCCACTGAGGTCACTGCCTGATTCCTTCAGTACCCGCTCCAGGGCTGTTGCCCCGCCGATGTCATCGAGGATGTGGCTCTCTTCCAGCAGTTTCTGCGCGGCGGCCAGGCTGTAGCGCGGATTCCAGAGCGTGAGGTTGTCGTAGATGGAGGCCGTGAACGTGAAAATCTCCTGGGAGATGTAGCCGAGGGAATTCCGCATCAGCAGGTCGTCTTGCTCCTCCCAGGCTTTGCCGTCGTAGTGGATGGTTCCCTGCGTCGGTGTGTAGAGCCCTGCGATCAGCTTGAGCAGGGTCGACTTCCCTGATCCACTGCCCCCGATCAGGGCCACATGCATGCCGGGTGTGATGCTGAGGTTGAAGGGGGAGAACATCAGCGGCGTGGTGCAGCTGTACCTGAAGCCCAGGGAGGTGATGTCAATGCTTCCCGCCAGCTTGTCGGCGCCTGGATCCGCTTCTGGCGCCGTCTCCCCTGCACGCGGGAGTGCAGATGGAGCAGCCTGCTGCGGTGAGAAGCTGCGCACCAGTGGATCAACCTCACCTTCCAGCAGATCGCCGAGTCTGCCCAGTTGGCCATCGAGCATCTGCAGCTGGCTGTTCACCAGGGTGAGCTGATCCAGTGGGCCCTGCAGCAGGGCCAGGATGAACTGAAAGGCGATCAGTTCCCCCAGCGTCATACGCCCGGCAATGATCAGGGCAGCGCCGATCAGCACCACGCACGAACGCAGCACAAAGCCCGAGGTGCTGGCGATCACGCCGGCGAGGGAGTTCCCCAGAGACTGTCTCTGCAGCTCCGATAGGGTTTCGGTGAAGGAGCCCACCCAGTCCCTGAATGCGGTGGATTCCAACCCACTGGACTTGATTGCTTCAATCCCGCTCAGGGCAGCGATCGACTTCCCCTGAGTTTTGCCCTCAATCACCGAAAGTTTCAGGTTCTGATCAAGTCGCACTTGTTTCAGAACGAGTGTGAGCGCGATGTTTGATCCAATTATGCTCAGGGAGAAGATGGAAAGCACCGGTGAGATCAGGAAGCCCACCACCAGTGCCACGAGAGAGGATCCGAGTGAAACCATGTAATCCAGGAGTCCGGCAACTCCGAGCCGCACAATCGCGTTGGGAAGAATCATCCGTGTGGCCAGCTCACCACGCAGCCTCTGGGCGAAAAATCTGTAGGGTTGATTGAGCAACGAAAACATCGCCATGGCGCCGAGGCGCTGGCTCATGCGCTGTGCCATCTCACGCACCAGATACTTCTGCAGCCCCAGGATCAGGCCCAGCACCAGCAGCGCCGTTCCCGAAAGCCAGATAATCGGCAGCCCAAGGTTGCGACGCCCCTCCTGCAGAAAGCCATCCACAAACTGACTGGATGCACCAGCGATGAACAAATCTGGCAGACCTGCAAGCATTCCAAGAACGATCAACAGCCCGAGCACAGTTCGGGCCCTGCCCAGTTCAGGCCAGATCCATCGGTTGGGTTGCTCCTGGATGGTGTTGGCTTCAAATCCTGCGGCAGGTTCCAGCTCAAGAACCACGGACGAGAAGCTTTTGTTGAACAGATCACGGGTGAGCCGCGTGCGCCCCCTGGCAGGGTCGCTCAGGTAGGCATGGCTGCCGTTCCTGTCGAATCCCTCCAGCACAAGGAAGTGATCGCCGTTCCAGAAAATGATGCATGGGAACTTCGCCTCTGCGGGCAGCTTTCGGTAGCTCATCCGCCGCGCCCTTACCGCCATGCCGTGCTTTTCTGCCACCCGTTTCAGTTGGGCGGCCGTGGCCCCATCCCGGCTGATTCCGCAGTCGCGCCTGAGCTCTGCGAGCGATACCGTCTTGCCAAAATAGCTGAGGATGATCTTGAGGGAAACCGCACCGCACTCCACCGATTCATACTGGAGTATGCTCGGAGTCTTTACCCTCTTGGCTGATAATCTGGTGGGTTTTCTGCTGGGCAGCGGCATCGGTTCTGCTTAGTCGATCCCCAGTGCCGATTTCAGGGCCGGCATCACGAAGTCAACCGGTCTCTGGGTTCCGGTTGTCACCTGCACATCCACCAGGGTGCCGATGCGTACGGGATGGGGTGGCACCCGGCCGGAGCTCCAGCGGTAGCAGCGCTTCGACATGATCTGTTCGCAGTAGCGCCCATCTCCGATCTCCAGCTGCACCATCGCCACATAGGGTTCCCGGCGTAGCGAGCCCACCAGCTGCGCTGCTGATTCCGAACCTGTGAGCCGGGCCAGGGCCCTGCCATCGAAAGGGGTGCTTTTGATGTTGACGACCCTGCCTCTGATGCCCCCATACTGAGCCCTGGAAATCCCCCGGGGCGTGACGAGCACGTCCATTCCTTCCTCCACTTTCACGGCTTCTTCTGAGGTGAGGAAGATGGGAATCACCCTGGGCAGGTGCGGTGGTGTCTTTGTGTAGGTGAAGATCACATCGCCCGCCATCACCTCTGATCTGTTGGTCACATCGCTGCGGATCAGGTAGGCGCCTTCGTCGTGGGAGAAGATGTAGCTCGCATCGATCGCGCTGATCAGCTTCGCCTCTAGGGCATTGAGCACGTCGGCACTGTGCTCCCCGGTTCGCCGGCTCTCCCGGTTCCGCTCCCGTTTCATCGAGGCGATGTCGCTCAGGTTGCGCTCAGAGTTGAGCATCTGCCCCTGGAACGTGTTCATTCTCTCCTCTTCGCTGATCAGATCACTTTTTGCAATTGCCCCCTCCTGCCAGAGTTTCGACTGGGCCTTCAGCAGTTCCTTCCTTCTTGCGATCGCCTGCTGGTCCCTGAGCAGTTGCCGTTTTTGCTCTGTCTCAATTCGGTTCAGCTCCCTCACCTCCAGCCGGTTCTCTCTGATCTCTCTGTTGGCATCCACGGCTACTGACTGCTTCTCTCGAAGCATCGTCTTCATGGTTTCTGCTGTTTCAATGTTGTACACGATGGCCACCACCGTGTTTGGCTTGATGAAAACAGCTTGCTCCGGGCTGTTGATGTTGTCGTAGCTGAAGCCATCGCCAAGCATCTCTGTGGTCACCATGTCCTGACCGGAGGGAAAAGCCGTCGTCTGTTGGATTAGCTCGTAGAGATTCTCCGGATTCTTGCTGTCTGAGTAATAAAGGTCGTTGTTGGCCCAGTATCGCTCAATCTGGTTATTTCGGATCTTCTGCTCGCTGTCCAGTCTGTCGACCCCTGCCCCTGGTACCTGGAAGAACACTTCGCCGCTGGTTCTGCTTACGGCTTGGAACTGGGGTGTGCGCGACACCACGTACCCCACCGCGTTCACCTTGGCGGGCACCCGTGCCATGAACGCCCACGCCACACCGCCCAGGCTGAGTGCAGCGGCACCGACGGCCAGGGCGATGGCTGGGAGTGGGAGTAGGAAGAAGGGTTCAAGGTTGAGGTCACTGCTTTTCAGTTGCTGCAGTGAGAGCCGCTCAAATTCGCGAAAGCTTTCAACGCCGGTATTTGTGTGCTCGCAATCTCTGTTTTCGGGGCTATTGCGCTGGGATGCTTTGTTCGCGGAGGACATGCTGCAGAAGGCTCATGCTGGCGCGGCTCTGTTTCGGCTGGGCCGAGCCATGTCCGGATCTTATGCATCATTTGGTATGTACCTTTGGCCTGTCGCACTCTGTAACCGCATGGTTGCCGGTTTTGGGCAACCCGTGGGGTTGGTTGTGTTCGGTATCGCAGCTGTGCGTTTTCTGTTGGTCTTGCTGTGCGTTTCAGCCGCGCACCTGCGAAGGCGGCTGCTGGGTCTTCGGCCGATGTCTTCGCCGAAGGTCTCGGCCAGGCATTCGCTTCCTGAACGTGGCTGTGGTGCATGTGGCCCTGGCTCCGTGCCTGGCCGGCGGCCTCGCCCTCCCGGGCGGCCGCGAACCCCGGGCCCCTTCCTGCTGCCCGCCGCTGCCGCGCGCCTGCCGCACATGTGCGCCTATGTTGCAGAACCCTGAAGACATCTGTTGCATTTCCCCGTGCTGCGGCAGCTTCGTTGACGCCTCCCACTTCCCTGGCGGCCCGCGCCGCGGTCCCCGGCTCGTGCGCCGGCCGCTCTGGCAGCGCCCAGCCTGCTGATTTTCCCGGCAAGGCCGAGCTCCTGGCCGCCCTTCCCGCCGATCTCCTGCGGTTCAACCCGGTGAAGGCCTGGGGCAGCCTGGCCCTCTCCCTCAGCCTCTCGGCCCTGGCCTACGGGGCGGGCAGCCTGATTCCGATCTCCCTGGCCGCCGCCCCCCTGTGGCTGCTGTATGCGGTGGTCACCGGCACGGTGGCCGGCGGCTGCTGGGTGATCGCCCATGAGTGCGGCCACGGCGCCTTCCACCCCAACCGGCGCGTGGAGGCCGCGGTGGGCTTCGTGCTGCACAGCCTCCTGCTGGTGCCCTATTTCAGCTGGCAGCACAGCCATGCGGTGCACCACGCCCACTGCAACCACCTCGAGGGCGGCGAAACCCATGTGCCCCCCCGGGCCGATTCCCCCTCTGGCCGGCGGGTGGAAGCCCTCAGCCAGCGGCTGGGGCCCACCCTTCATGGCGTGGTCTCCCTGTTCACCCACCTGCTGCTGGGCTGGCCGCTCTATCTGCTCTTCGGCGTGGCCGGCGGTGAGGATCACGGCGCCCCCACCTCCCACTTCTGGCAGGGCGCGCCCTTCCGCAACGGCCGCCGCCAGCTCTTTCCCGACTCCTGCCGGGCGCTGATGCTGCGCTCCAACCTCGGCCTGGTGGCCATGCTGCTGGCCCTGGCGCTGGTGGCCCATCTCACCTCGCCGGCCCGGGTGCTGCTGGTGTACGGCCTGCCCTATCTGGTGATCAATGCCTGGCTGGTGGCCTACACCTGGCTGCAGCACACCGACACCGACATCCCCCACTTCGCCAGCGGCGACTGGAGCTGGGCCCGCGGCGCCCTGCAGACGGTGGACCGGCCCTACGGCCCCCTGCTCAACCTGCTGCACCACGGCATCGGCTCCACCCACGTGTGCCACCACGTGAACCCGCGCATCCCCCACTACAACGCCTGGCGCGGCACGGCCCTGCTGCGCCGCCGCTTCCCCGAACTGGTGCGCCATGATCCCACTCCCATCCACCGCGCCCTCTGGCGAGTGGCCACCCGCTGCGCCGTGGTGCGCGAGCGCGTTCCGGGCGAGGGTTACTTCTACGGGGGCTGAGTCGACCCCGCCCTGATGGCTGGCGGCTCCCGATTCTGGCTCGTGTGGCCACAATCCGGGCTGAGCCCGTTTCTGTTGCGATGCCGCTTCAGCCCCGTCTCCGCACCGCGTTTCTCTCCGCCGCTGCCGCCTGCGCCGCCGCTGCCACCACGGCCGCCTTCGCCACGGCGGCCCTTGCCCCGGCAGCTCTCGCCTGCTCCCGCGTCACCTGGACCGGCCCTGGCGATCAGGTGATCACCGGCCGTTCGATGGACTGGCCCTACGGCTTCAATTCCCACTTCCATGTGATCCCCCGGGGCGTGGAGTTCGATGGCTCCGGCGGCGTGAACTCCCTGCGCTGGACCAGCCGCTATGGCTCCGTGGTGGTGAGCGGCAGCACGGCGCCCGGCGGCCCGCTTGATGCGGTGTTTGATGGGGTGAACGAGCGCGGCCTGGCGGCCAACCTGCTCTACCTGGCCGAGAACGATTTCGGCCTGGCCAAGGCCGATGCCAGCCGGCCGCGCCTCTCCTTCGCCGCCTGGACCATCTACCTGCTCAGCCAGTACGGCAGCGTGAAAGAGCTGGTGGAGGCCGTGCGCGCCGACCGGATCCAGATCGTGCCGGTGCCCTTCGGCCCCGGCGGCAAGGCCAAGGCCACGGTGCACATGGCCGTTTCCGATGCCAGCGGTGATTCGGCGGTGATCGAATACCTGAAGGGCAAGCCCGTGATCCATCACGGCCGTCAGTACCAGGTGATGACCAACAGCCCGGTGTACAGCGAGCAGCTCAAGCTCAACGCCTTCTGGAGCACCAAGGACCGCACCCACGAGCTGCCGGGGTCGATCCAGTCGCCCGACCGCTTCGTGCGCGGCTCCTACTACCTGCAGCAGCTGCCGCCCACCACCGACCCCCGCCAGGCCCTGGCCGGGGTGATGAGCGTGATGCGCAACATCTCGGTGCCCTGGGGCACCCCGGATCCGGAGCACCCCAACATCTCGCCCACCTGGTGGCGCACCCTGATCGACCAGCGCAACGGCGTGTACTACTTCGATTCGGCCCTCTCACCCCAGATGGTGTGGCTCAACCTGCGCCAGCTGGATCTGCGCCCCGGCAGCGGCGTGCGGGCGATCCGCATCGAAGGCAACGAGAGCCTGCAGGGCAAGGTGAACGACCAGCTCCAGCCCGCCGCCCCGATCCGCTTCCTGGCGCCTCAGGGTTCGTAGACCCCCGAGCCCACGATCAGCACCTCCCCATCGGGAAGCACCACCTTCTCCACGTAGGTGTGCTTCTCCAGGGGCAGGCGCGAGGCGCCCGGCTGGGGCCAGAGGTAGGTGGTCCAGCCGGAACCCTGGCGCAGGGCCAGCGCGATGTAATCGCGCACCATCGGCTTGCCGGCCACATCGCGCAGATCCATCAGCTTGCGGCCCTCCACCTCCGGGAAGGCCGGATTCACCAGCTCCACCCCCGCCGTGGTGTCCACGAACACATAGGTTTCGTGGAACACGAAGCGCCCCTTCGGGTCCCGCAGGGCGGGGAAGGCGGCCCGCCCCTGGCGGCGCAGCAGGGCAGCCGCCGCCTTCACCTCGTCCACCACAAAGCCCTTCTCCACCCGGCCCTCGTAGTTGCCGCTGCCCACCAGGTAGGTGCGGCCCGAAGGTGCCGTGACACGGCTCACGTAGCTCGACTTCCACACCGGCCGCGGGTAGCGCGGATCGGGCAGCCGCCACTGGTAGTGCACCCAGCCGGCCGCCTCGCCGCCGCTGGCCCGCTCCAGCAGCATCCGGCCCAGGGGCCGCCCGCCGGCATCGCGCAGGGCCAGGCCGCTGCGGCCCTCATTGGCCGGTTGCACCGGATCCACCCGCCGGATGCCCTGCAGATCCCACACGAACACGTACTGATCCCCCTGGAACCAGGGGCCGCCGCGCTGGCGGAAGGCGGGAAACGCTGCCTCCCCCTTCTTGGCGATCGCCTGGCGGGCGGCCTCCACCAGAGCCACGGTGTCGCGGTTTTCCCGGTAGGCGTAGGGAATGCCGTGCAGGCCGGCCGGGGTGGTGCTGCCTGCGGCGGCAGCTGGAGCGGTGGCCGGGGCTGCTGCCGGAGCCCCCGCCGCGGCGGCTGGACCCGCTTGAGCCGCCGGGGGCTGCAGGGCTGGCGCCGCCAGGGCCGTGATCAAGGCAAGCCCGTGAAGCTGGCGGCGGATCCCCTGGCCCATGGCGGCTCTGCCCTGGCTGACTGCGGCCAAAGCCTGCCACGCCGCGCCGGGGGCGTCACGGCCCCGGGGTGCGGCTCGCCATCAAAAAAGGGGCGACCGCCGCGGCGGCCACCCCCAGGCTGTGAACGGGCTGATGCCCCGGGCTTCAGAGGGCGCTGCCGTCGGTGTCGCCGGTGCGGATGCGCACGGCGCGCTCCACCGGGGTGACGAAGATCTTGCCGTCGCCGATCTCGCCGGTGCGGGCGGCATCGGTGATCGCCGCCACGGCGGCATCCACCTTGCTGTCGTCAACCACGATCACAATCTTGCACTTGGGCAGAAATTCCACCGTGAACTCATTGCCGCGGTAGCGCTCCACCTGACCCTTCTGGCGACCGAAGCCGCGTGAATCGGTCACGGTCATGCCGATGACATCAATCGCCACGAGGGCCGATTTCACGGCATCAAGCCGGGTGGGGCGAATCATCGCCGTAATCATCTTCATGGCTGCTCAGAATCGGAGGGTGAATCGGAGGGCTTGGGACTCAGTTGGTCATGGGGTCGTAGGCTTCCTCGCCGTGGGCGGTGAAATCAAGCCCCCGCTCCTCGTCCTGCGGGCTCACCCGCAGTTCGCAGAACAGGCTGACCACCCAGAGGACCACCGCGGTGGCGATCCCGACGAAACCATAGGAAATCAGCACCGCCTTCACGTGGGCGATGAAGAGGGCGAAATTGCCGCCGCTTTCCAGCAGTTCCGCTGACTTGGGGAAATAATCCGCGGGCACCAGCGCCTTCGACGCCAGGATGCCGGTGAGCAAGGCTCCAACGGTGCCACCCACGCCGTGGACCATGAAGGCGTCGAGCGAATCATCGAACTTGATCTTGGCCTTGATCTGGATGGCCAGGAAGCAGCAGGCGGCCGAAGCCACGCCGATCAGCAGGGCCTGGGGCATGTAGACAAAGCCGGCGGCGGGCGTGATTCCCACCAGGCCCGCCACGGCGCCGGTGGCCCCACCCACGGCGGTGGGCTTGCCGTGCTTGAACCACTCGATCAGGCACCAGGTGAGCAGCGCCCCCGAAGCGGAGAGCGTGGTGGTGGCGAAGGAGAGGCCGGCGCCCTTGGCGGCGAAGTAGCTGGCGCCGTTGAAGCCGAACCAGCCGAACCAGAGCAGACCGGCGCCCAGCAGGATGAAGGGCACGTTGTGCGGCGGGCGATTGTTTTCGGGCCAGTTGCTGCGCGGCCCCACGATCGCGGCCGACACCAGCGCCGCCACACCGGCGGCGATGTGCACCACGGTGCCACCGGCGAAGTCGATGGCGCCGATCTCACCGAAGGGGCCGAGGTAGCCACCGCCCCACACCATCTTGGCCATCGGGCAGTAGACGAACAGGCTCCAGAGCAGGCTGAACCAGAACCAGGCCTTGAAGTTGATCCGCTCCACCAGGGCGCCGGAGATCAGGGCCGGCGTGATGATCGCGAACATGCCCTGGAACAGGGCAAAGGAGGAGGCGGAGATGGCGAAGCCATCGGCCAGGGGGGCATCGCCCAGCTCGCCACCCACGCCGTTGAGCCACATCTGGCCGAGGCCGCCGATGAAGGGGCTGCCGAAGCCGGTGTCGAAGGCCAGCGAGTAGCCCACCACCACCCACAGCACCCCGATGAGCCCCATCAGGAAGAAGCTCATCATCATCGTGTTGAGCACGTTCTTGGCGCGGGTGAAGCCGCCGTAGAAGAACGCCAGGCCCGGAGTCATCAGCAGCACGAGGGCTGACCCCATCAGCATCAGCAGGGTGTCCGCCCCATCGGTGGGCACCTTCTGCAGGGCGGCCTGGGCCGAGCCGGCCATCAGCGGCAGCAGGCCCGCACCGGCGGCCAGCAGGATCACGGCCGTGCGCCGCAGCTGGGGTTCCTGAACGCCGGCGAGCATCGCTGTGCGGAAGCGATCAAACGTCGCCGCGGCGGACAGGCCCCCCCTGAGGGATGTGGGGCGTGGCATGGGGAACTCAACCTCCAAAAGGTTCACTGTGTAACCCTCCTGCCCGGTCTGCCCCTCCCGGGTAGCGGATGCGACGGAACAGCCGATTCATCCGCTGCATCGCTTCGGCCCCGCCTGTTCCATCGCCCCGGGGCTGTGGGCGCCAGACTTGCGCCGCCCTGCCCACCCCGCGGCGTGCCTGAAAGCCCCGGACACCACGCCCTGGCCCCGCTCACCTGGCAGGAGCTGGACCAGCTGGCGGCGCCCCTGCGGGATCGGGCCCCCGCCCCGGAGGATGGGCCCACCAGCGCCCAGGCCCTGCTGCGCAGCTTCGGCGCGTCGCCCGCCAGCGTGCGCGTGACGCTGCACCGCGACCACCACGCCTGGTGCCCCTACTGCCAGAAGGTCTGGCTCTGGCTGGAGGAGGCCCGCATCCCCTACCGCATCCGCAAGGTGGCGATGGCCTGCTATGGCGACAAGGAACCCTGGTATCGCAGCCTCGTGCCCAGCGGCATGCTCCCCACCCTGGTGCTCGATGGCCGGCTGATCACGGAGAGCGATCGCATCCTGGCCGAACTCGAGGCCGCCTTCGGGCCGATCGGCGTGCCCCTGGCCGATCCGGCCGTGTTGCCGCTGCGCCAGCTTGAGCGGCAGCTCTTCCGCGCCTGGTGCGAGTGGCTCTGCCGCCCCTCTCCGCTGCCGGGGGGCGAGGAGCGGGCCCGCCAGGCCTTCGAGCGCCAGGCCGCCGCCATGGAGGCCGCCCTCGAGGCCAGCGGCGGGCCGTTCCTGCTCGGGGAACGGCTCTGCGGGGTGGATCTGGTGTTCGTGCCCTTCCTGGAGCGGATGGCGGCGAGCCTCGCCTACTACAAGGGCTACCTGCTGCGCCGCCGCTTCCCCGCCATCCACCGCTGGTTCGCCGCCCTGGAGCGGCGTTCCACCTACCTGGGCACCCAGAGCGACTTCCACACCCACGCCCACGACCTGCCGCCCCAGCTGGGCGGCTGCCGGCCGAGCGGTAGCGAGGCCCAGCGCCAGCTCGCCGCCCGCATCGATGCGGGGCCCTGGCCGATCGGGCCCGCCGCCAGCGACGGCGACGCTCCGCAGGTCGGCATGGCCGACCCCGAAACCACCGCCCCGGAGCCCGAGGCTGCGGCCCTGCAGGCCCTGGCGCGGGTGCTGCGCCACCGCGGCCCCCTGCTGGCCCGCAGCCCCCTCGGCGCCTCCGGCTTTGATGGGCCGCTGCGCTGCGCCCTCACCCAGCTGGTGCTGCAGCGCGACTGTCCGCCGCCCGGCGGCAGTGCGGCCGCCCTGCGCCACCTGCGCGACCGCATCTCCGTGCCCCGCGACATGCCCCTGCACGCCGCCCGCCGGCTGCGCCAGGCCCTCGAGCACACCGCCAGCCTCGATCCCCTCACCCCGGCGGCCGAGGGGCCGCCCATCCCCTGGCGCGACCGCTACGACCAGGATCCCGCCCCCTTCCTCGCCGCGGCGGCAGGCGGCCCCGCCCGGCCTGCCTAGCCTGATCGCAACGGCACTCCTCGGCGATGGCTTCGGCGATGGCCCGGCTGGTCTTCCCCCTGCGGCTCTTCCCTCTTTCGCGCCTGGGCGTCGCCGGCCTGGCGGGTCTGGCGGGCCTCGCGGGTCTGGCGGTTGCCCTCCAGCCCGTGGCTCCCCTGCTTCCCGCGGCCCGGGCGCTGGAGCTGCGCGGCGCCACCTACTTCACCCGGGCCCCCTGGAAGGCCTCGCTGATCAGTTATTCCACCAACGTGGCCGAGCCGCTGCCGCGCCACTACCTGAGCCTGGATCTCGATCCGGCGGCCGGCGCCTCCCTGGCGGGGCTCACCATCGAGCAGACCCGCGGCGCCGATGGCGACTTTCGCTACGACCCGCGCCGCATCCGCGCCTTCCTCGGGCGGCCGCGGCGGGAGGGCCCGCCGGTGCCGGTGCAGGCCGTTCTCGAGGAGCCCGGCCGCCGGCTGGTGATCCGCTTCCCGGAGCCGGTGCCCCCCGGCCAGGCGATCACCGTTGAGCTGCGCCCCTGGCGCAATCCCCAGGTGGCCGACACCTACCTGTTCCAGGTGACGGCCCTGCCCGCTGGGCCCAATCCCGTGGCCAGCCCGGTGGGGGTGGCCACCCTGCGCATCTACGACGCCTTCCCGTTCTGGTGAGCGGGTAGGAACGCGCGCCCGCTCAGCCGCTTCCGCTCAGCCGCGCGGTGCCCGCAGGGTGCGCCAGGCGCCGCTGCCGGTGCTCACCTCCACGGCGATGTCGATCGGGCCGGGATCGCCGTCTGCTTCGCTCTGCCACCAGGTGCGGGCGTCCGCCCAGGCGGCCTCGAGGCTGTCGTAGAGGTCGTCGAGCACCGGGTGGGGGAAGCCCTGGGCATCCACCAGCCGGTAGAGCCGGCTGCAGCCCGCTGAGGCGGGCGAGCGGGGAATGGCCGTGGCCATGGGCGGGCACTCCGTCAGAGGGTTCTGAACTGAATCCTGGCCACGAAAACCAGTCCCGTCTGTCGCGGCCGCGACACGCTCAGGCCGCCTCAGCGCACGAACAGCATCTCCTGGTAGGAGGGCAGCGGCCAGAGCTGGTCGTCGACCACCGCCTCGAGGCTGTCGACCACCTCACGCAGCGCCACCAGCAGCGGCAGCACCGTGTCGGCGCAGTGGCGCAGGTGGCCATCGGCGTCGTGGGGTGGCTGGTCGAGCGCCTGCTGCAGCGCCTCGCTGCGCGCCCCCAGCTGGCGGCAGAGCTCCGCCAGCGGGGCGCAGCCCTCGCCGCAGGGGGGCAGGCCGAGGGCGGCGAGGCGCTGCTGGGTGCTGGCCTCGCGGCTCAGGTGGCGCAGGGCCACCGGCTGCACCTGGGTGCGGGCGATCTGCAGGGCCACCCGGGCCTCCACCTCCACGGCCAGGATGTACTGCTCGGCGTACACCGCGAAGCGGCTCTCCAGCTCCACCGGGCTGAGCACGCCGGTGCGCTCGAACAGCTCGCGCACGGATGGCCGGCGCAGCACCGGCAGGGCATCGGCCGAGGTGCGCAGGTTCTCCAGGCCCCGCTCCTCCACCGCCTGGCGATGCCAGGCGGAGCTGTAGCCGTCGCCGCCGAACACCACGGCGCCGTGCTGCTGCATCAGCTCGCGCAGCACGGCCAGGGCGGCCTCCTCCAGCCGCTCCCCCCGCTCCAGGCGCGGCTGCAGCTGGTCGGCCAGCCAGCCGAGCGAGTCGGCCATGATCGTGTTGAGCGCCACCAGTGGCCCTGCCACCGACTGGCTCGAGCCCACGGCGCGGAACTCGAAGCGGTTGCCGGTGAAGGCGAAGGGGGAGGTGCGGTTGCGGTCGCCCGGATCGCGCACGAATTCCGGCAGGGTGTCGACGCCGAAGTGCATCACCTGGCCGAGCGAGGAGCTCTCCAGCCGTCCTTCGCGGATCTGGCGGTAGACATCCTCGAGCTGGCTGCCCAGGTACACCGAGAGAATCGCCGGCGGGGCCTCGTTGGCGCCGAGCCGGTGGTCGTTGCCGGCCGTGGCCACCACCGCCCGCAGCAGCGGACCGTGCAGGTGCACGCCGCGGATCACGGCGCCGCAGAACAGCAGGAACTGCAGGTTCTCGTGGGGGGTGCCGCCGGGGTCGAGCAGGTTGCCCTGGGTGGCGTTGCCGATCGACCAGTTCACGTGCTTGCCGGAGCCGTTGATGCCGGCGAAGGGCTTCTCGTGCAGCAGGCAGGCCAGGCCGTGCCTGCGGGCCGTGCTGCGCAGCACGGTCATCGTGAGCTGCTGGTGATCGGTGGCCACGTTGGCCGGCTCGTGGAAGGGCGCGATCTCGAACTGGCCCGGGGCCACCTCGTTGTGGCGGGTCTTGGCGGGGATGCCGAGCCGGTAGAGCTGCTGCTCCACGTCCTGCATGAACACCTGCACCCGCTCGGGGATGGCGCCGAAGTAGTGGTCGTCGAACTGCTGACCCTTGGCCGAGGGGTGGCCGAACAGGGTGCGCCCCGCCAGCAGCAGGTCGGGCCGCAGCGGCACGAAGGCCTCGTCCACCAGGAAGTACTCCTGCTCGGCCCCGCAGCTGGAGTTCACCGGCGCCACCGCGTCGTTGCCCAGCAGGCGCAGCAGCCGCTGCGCCTGGCGGTTCACGGCGGCGATCGAGCGCAGCAGCGGCGTCTTCTTGTCGAGCGCCTCGCCCGTCCAGCTCACGAACACCGTGGGGATGCAGAGCGTCACCCCGTTCGGGGTCGTCATCAGGTAGGCCGGGCTGGTGATGTCCCAGGCGGTGTAGCCGCGGGCCTCGAAGGTGGAGCGGATGCCGCCGTTCGGGAAGGAGGAGCCGTCGGGCTCACCCTGCACCAGCAGCTTGCCGGTGAACTCGGTGATGGCGCCGCCATCGGCCTGGGGCGCGATGAAGCCGTCGTGCTTCTCGGCCGTGGAGTTGGTGAGCGGATAGAAGACGTGGGCGTAGTAGAGGGCCCCGCGGGAGGTGGCCCACTCCTTCATCGCCTGGGCCACCACGTTGGCCACCGACACATCGAGCTTGCCGCCCTCGTTGATCGTGCGCTCCACCGAGCGGAAGATCTCCTTCGGCAGCGCCGCCCGCATCTTGGCCAGCGTGAACACGTCGCTGGCCCAGAGGTCTTCCAGCCGCTGGGTGGGCGCCGTGGCCACAGGCTTCCGGTCCTGGATCCGCTGCAGAACCGCGAGACGCTGGGGGCTGGGCATCAGGGATACGCCGTGAGACTCAACGCAAATACTGGCGGATCGCCGGTCGGCACCAGAACACCAGCACCGCCACGTTGAGGCTCCAGAGCAGCGGGGCCAGCACCGCCAGCAACGGCCGGCCATCCGGCAGCAGCACCAGGCGCACGATGCCGTAGGGCACGGCGATGGCCAGGCTCAGCGAGAGGGCCACGATCGCCAGCACCTGGCCCCAGTGGCGCCACTTCAGCAGGGCCACGCTGGCCACGATGCCGAGGGCCGCCGCCGGCAGCACCGCGCTCGCCCCCACGGCGATGTTGGCCGTGCGCCAGGTGGGATCGTGCAGGATCACCGTCAGGCCCAGGGGCAGGGCGAGCACGTTGGCGGTGAGGCCGAGCCAGGCGAGCAACCGATAGCCCCGGGGCGGCTGCAGCAGGGCGGCGGAGCTGAGGGCCGTGCGGTGGAGGGTGGTGGGCCGGTTCTGCATGCGCACCATCCTGATGCGGCAGGGGCCCGTGCCGAAGGGCAGGCGTCACGTTAAGCATTGCTGCCTAGCGTCGCCGCCCTCCGCCGTTGCCATGACTGGAGGAGATGCCCCGCCAGCCATGGATGCCTGGATGACCCCCGATGCCTCCCATGCCCGGCATGAGCGCCTGCGGCTGGAGCGCTACGCCCTGCAGCTCGGGGATGCTGGCCCGTTCCTTACCCTCGCCGGCGACGACCAGCACATCGATGGGGTGGCCCTGCCCGACCAGGCCTATCTCTTCCGCACCCACCAGGGCGCCCTGCGGGTGGCCCGGGAGCTCAGCTCCGTGGGCGGCCAGCGGGTGAACGTGGTGAAGGTGCTCTGAGGGCGGCGGCTCAGGCGCGGCAGGTGAGATACCAGCCGCCGCTGCCGCCCACCAGCCAGCGCGGTCCCCAGTTGGCGAAGGAGTAGTGCTGGCGGGCGCCGTTGTGGTTGCTCGGATAGCCGCCGTTCACCAGGTCGCAGCTGCCGTTCGGGTCGTTCATGATCACGCCGGTGGCGTCGTAGCCGATCACCACGGTCCAGTGGCCGCCGCCGCTGGGGGCGCTCGGCGGGCCGTGGTGCAGCCAGCCCACCGCCACGGGGCGGCCCGCATCGATCTCGCGCCGCAGCAGGTCGAAGCTGCCATCGGTGCCGAACTGGGCCTGGAGGCCCAGGCTGCGCAGGGCCGCAAGCTGGGCCTCGGAGCTGGTGCTGTCGCCGTAGCGCTGGCGCACCGCGTTGTACTGGTCCTCGCCGGGTTCCTTGCCCCAGTAGGCCGCCAGCATCGCCGAGCTGGCCGAGAAGCAGTCGCGCCAACCGGCGCCGTCGTTCATCAGCAGCTGGTCGAACCAGGGCACATCCAGCGGGTTCGGGTGGTTCCCTTTGGCGGCTGCGGCTGCGGCTGCGGCTGCAGGGGCTGCGGCTGGCGCGGCGGCGTTGGCGGCGGGTGCAGCGGCGGCGTGGGCAGCCGGCGCGGCCGGTGCAGCAGTGGTTGCCCCTGGGCCGCTGCTCCAGAGGGCGCCCTCGGCGCGGCGGCGGCGCAGCAGGCCCGCCTCCACCGGTGTGCCGGGGTCGCAGTAGAGGCAGAGGTCCTGCGGCACCCGCTCCCACAGCTTTTCGCGCAGGTCGCGGCTGATCGTGCCGAAGTCGGCCTCGTCGCCGTAGAAGTCCTGGCCGAGGTTCCAGGCGAAGGAGATCAGGGCGCACTGCTGGCCGTCGTCCATCGCGCTCCAGTGGGGGATGGTGCCCGCCAGATGGGCGGCGCAGGCCGCCACGCCGCTGGCCAGCTCCTGGTCGGCGCGCTCGCGGCTGATCGTGTCGCCGGGGCGCACCGCCCGGCCATCGAGCTGGGTGAAGCCGTAGCCGATGGTCCAGGGATCGCCGCCGCTGGCGGGATCGGGGTAGGCGCTGCTGCGGAACCCTTCGAATTCAGCGATCAGGCTCACCGCCCGGGCATGGGGCGCGGCGGCGGGCGCCGGATGGGCCGGCGTTGGCTCGGCTGCCGCCGGGGGAGCCGGGGGAGCCGGGTGCGCCGGGGCGGCTGCTGCGGCCGGGGTGGGCGCTGCCGGGGGTGGAGCCGCGGGGTGAGATCCAGGGTGAGCGGCCGCGGCAGGGGGCATGGGCCGGTGCGGCGCTGCGGCCAGCGGCGGACTTGGGGGGGCTGGCGGGGTGCTGGCTGCGGGGCTGGGCGCGGTGGCGCCTGTCGGTGCAGCCTGCACTGGTGCCGGCGCCGGTGCAGGCGGTGCGGCGTGAGCGAAGACCTCGCGGGCAGGGGCCATCTCCTGCAACCCGCGCTGCGGCGCCGGCAGGGCCGCCGGGCCGCCGCTCACGGGGGGCTTCACCAGGGGCGCGAACACGCTGGAGAACTTGTTCGCCACGTAGGGGGCGAACAGGGCCAGGCCGGAATACAGGAACGTGGTCACCTGGCCGGTGGACGTCGGCATCTGGCAGGTGCGCCCGTAGGTGAACAGCGACACCGCCCCGAAGCCCAGGTAGAGCAGCAGCAGCACGATCGAGCCCAGCAGGGCGATCAGCCGGCTGGTGCTCGGCTCCATGATCCGCAGGGTGGTGGGCGGCAGGGTGCTCTTCAGGTGGCCCATGCCCGCCTCGGCGCTGCGGTCGCCGCTGGAATCGGTCCAGGTGGGATCGGGCGGCACCAGCAGCTCGGTGACCTCCGAGAGCGCATTGGCCAGCGACCAGCCCTGGGCATGCAGGGTGTGGCGCACCAGCACCAGCAGCCCCGTGCTGCCCAGCAGCAGACCGCCCACCAGGCCGTAGATCACCAGGGGTTGCATCGTGGCGCAGGCGCCGCCGGCCGCGGACCCGCTCGCGGCCGTGGCGGCAACTGAGGACGCCTGCTGAGCCGCCGCCGGCAGATTCAGGGCGGCCAGGGCCAGGCCCGTGAGCAGGAGGCGTTGCGCCGTGGCGCGGGAGGGAACGGGCATGCGGGAAGCCCCAGGATTCCTTCCTGATACCTGCGCTGCGCTCCGCCCGCCATCAGACGAGGGCAAACAGCAACAGGTCGGCGCCCGCCTCGCCGGCCACCAGGTCGCCCAGCTGGCCCGGGGCGAAGCCGAGGCCATCGCCACGCTCCAGCCCCGCCGGCAGGGCCGTGGCCGCCGGTTGCGGGCCGGCCTCGGGCCGCACTCCGCCGCAGATCAGCTGGAGCCAGCCCAGCTGCGCCTGCGCCAGCTCCGCCGGCAGCTCCAGCCGCTGGCCGGCTTCGGGTTTGGCCCGCCACAGCCAGGCCCGCCGCGCGATCGCCAAGGCCCCATCGCGCCGCTGCGGATGCAGCAGCGTTGTCCAGCCGGGCCCGCAGCTGAAGGGCTTCTGCTCATAGGCCGGCTCCAGACCGGAGCGGTCCGGTTCGATCCAGATCTGCAGCAGCCGGCAGGGGGCCTCGGCGTCGTTCCATTCGCTGTGCAGCACGCCGGTGCCGGCGGTCATCCGCTGCACCTCGCCGGCCCGCAGCACCTCCTGATGGCCGAGCGAATCCCGGTGGCTGAGCGCCCCCTCCACCATCACGGTCACGATCTCCATGTCGCGGTGGGGATGGAGGCCGAAGCCCCGGCCGGCCGCGATCACGTCGTCGTTGATCACCCGCAGCGGGCCGAAGCCCATCCAGGCGGGGTCGTGGTGCTCGCCGAAGCTGAAGCTGTGGCGGCTGTCCAGCCAGTCGATCCGGGTGTGGAAGCGCGCGCCGGCGCTGCGGAAACGGGGTTCGGGGGCGGTGCGGGTGGCGGTCATGGCGGTGGGTGTGCGCCGTTGGTGTTGGGGGTCAGCCGATGAAGGGGGCCATGCCGGCCAGGCGGCGCAGCATGTCGTCGATGCTGTCGTCGCTGGCGGGCCGGGCTGCGGTGCCGAGCACGTGCCGGCCCACCACGTTGGCGCCCAGGTGCGACAGCTGGATGCGCAGGCTGGTGAGCAGGGCCATGCCGCCGCCGCCGGAGTGGCTGGCCATGGCCACCGGCCGGCCGTTGAACAGGCTGCGGAAGTCGTCGCCCTGCACCGACAGCCAGGCGATCGTGCTGGTGAGCAGCGGCGGGATCGAGCCGTTGTATTCAGGCGCGCAGATCACCCAGCGCGGCACCGCCGCCAGGCGGGCGCTGAGCCCGGCGACCTCCGCCGGCACCCCCTGCTCGGCGTGCAGGCGGGAGCAGTAGAGCGGCAGGGCCAGGGTGGTGAGATCGAGCACCTCGGCCGTCAGGCCGTGGCCGGGGCCGCGGCCGGCGATGCGACCGGCCAGCTTCAGGTTTTCGCCGTGGCTGGCGGTGATCACAAGCAGCTGGCTTGACATGGGGCGCAGGCGGTGCCGCAGGGGCGCTCAGTCTGGCCGCCGCGCGACGACGGCGAGGAACGGATCCCCGGCCACCCCCAGCCAGCCCGCCGGTCCCGCCGCCCGGGTGGCTTCCGCCAGCCGCTCCTCCACCCGCCAGCCGTTGGCCTCGAGCACCGCGGCCACGCAGGCGAGGCGGTCGGCGTCGTCGCCCTCGAGCCAGGCGCGGGTGGCCTTCTGGGCGAACATCCGGTTGGAGAAGGCCACCAGCAGCTGCCCGCCGGGGCGGGTCACCCGGGCCAGCTCGGCCGCCACCGCCTCCGGCTGGCGCAGGTACTGCCAGCCCGCCACCACCAGCGCCGCGTCGACCGAGGCCGCCTCCAGCGGCAGCTGGCTGTCGCGGTTGAGGTTCTGCACCCAATGGCGCGTCAGCCGCGGGTTGGCGGCCAGCTCCTCGGCGTTGAGGCCGTGGCCGATCACCTCCGCATAGGCGACGTCGGCGGGCAGGTGGCTCACCCAGCTGCTCATGAGATCGAGCACCACCGCCCCGCTGGGGATGCGTGCGCGGTAGAGGGCCGTGAGCCTGGCCCGGAAGGCCCCATCCAGGTGGTGCACGAAGCGGGGAGCCGCGTAGAAAAGGCTGTCGTCGGCCTCATCGGCCCGTCGCCGCTGGGCCTCCTCCAGAACCGGCGTGACCATGACATCCGTGCGCGGCCATCCATCCTGGAGGGAACCGCCGCACAGTGCCGCGCCCGCCCGTGCCTGACTCCTCTCCCGCCCCCTTCCCCGCCCTGCGGCGCGACCGGCTGCACACCCTGCAGGTGAACCTCGGCTACCGCTGCAACCAGAGCTGCAGCCACTGCCATGTGAATGCCGGGCCCAGCCGCACCGAATCGATGGATCCGGCCACCCTGGAGCTGATCGTGCCGGTGCTGCGGGCCCGCGGGCTCCGCTGCCTCGATCTCACCGGCGGTGCCCCGGAGCTGCATCCTGGCTTCCGGGAGCTGGTGCGGGGGGCGCGGCGGCTGGGGGTGGAGGTGATCGACCGCTGCAATCTCACGATCCTGAGCGAGCCGGGCCAGGAGGATCTGGCCGAGTTCCTCGCCGCCGAAGGGGTCACCGTGGTGGCCTCGCTGCCCTGCTACCTGCCGGAGAACGTGGACCGCCAGCGCGGTGCCGGCGTGTTCGAGCGCAGCCTGGAGGGGCTGCGCCGGCTCAACGCGCTCGGCTATGGCCAGCCCGGATCCTCACTGGCCCTGCACCTGGTGTTCAACCCCCAGGGCCCGGTGCTGCCGCCGCCCCAGCAGGCCCTCGAAGACGACTACCGCCGCGTGCTCGCCGATGCCCACGGCCTGGTGTTCCACCGGCTGCTGGCCCTGGCCAACATGCCGATCCAGCGCTTCGCCGCCGTGCTGGAGGCCGCCGGCGAGCTGCAGGCCTACCGGCAGCTGCTGCGCCGGGCGCACCGGCCGGAGAACCTGGCCCAGGTGATGTGCCGCGGCCTGATCAGCGTCGACTGGCAGGGGCGCCTGAACGACTGCGACTTCAACCAACAGCTCGGCCTCGGCACGGCAGCCGGCCCGGCCCATCTGCGCGACCTTCTCAGCCAGGATCCGGCCGGCGGGCCGATCGTCACCGGCGAGCACTGCTTCGGCTGCACGGCCGGGAGCGGCTCCAGCTGCGGCGGCGCCCTGAGCGGTGCGGCGGCCGATCAGCTGGCGGCGCGCTGATCCTGCTGGCCCAGCAGGCGGCAGCCGATCTGGATCTGGCCCTCATCGAGCAGGCGACCGATGCGCAGGGCCTTCGCCTCCTCCTCGCGGCTGAAGCTGGCCTGGTGGGTGGTCACCCAGTCGATCTCCTCCTGGGTGATGATCCCGGAGGCCATGGTCTCCAGGAAGATCTCTCCGATCAGCATGGTGTGCTCCTTGCGGCTTCGGCGGGTGCTTCGGGGCATCGTATGGAGATTCCATCGCGCCGCCACAGCGGCGTCACATGTCAGAAGGGCGGTCCGGCAGGCCGGCCCGGTGCCGGCGGGGCTGGCCATGAAAAAGCCCGGTGCCGAAGCAACCGGGCTGATCATTCACTCCAGGAGATTGCGTCGTGCGATCGCCTGACGCAATCGCTACACAGTGTGTGGATGGTCTCCTTCCGATGGGACTGATCTGGACCTGAACTGTTCTTGAACTGAAGCTGATCTTGAACTGAAGCTGATCTGGATCGGATCAAAGGCCGCCTGCAACGGAGTACGGCGGCCTGTGGATGTGGATGTAGGAGGCCGGATCCGCAGATCCGGCCGGGCTGTGGACGCTGAACGGACGATGGGCCTGTCTGGGCCGGTGATGGGGGAAGGTCTGCCGGGCTGCCGGAGGGAGCCGGGGGGCGGACCCTGGTCGCTCCATCGGAGTGTCGTCAGCGGGTGATCCGGGTGGATCGGAGCCTGGATTGGTGGGCGGAGTCGCCGAGGGCGGCACCTGGGGCCATGGCATCCATGCGATCGGCTTCCGTGAACCCCGGGGCACCTGAAGCCCGGCCCTGGGGCCGGCTTGGGGGCGGTGCATGGGGTGATCCGCGCAGGGATCTGGAAACCGCAGATCGGGTCAAGACTGTTGGAGCAGGGGCCTGCAGTCAGTGAACTCCTGACGGCTGATTGGGTGGCGTTTCATCCATCGCTGGAGCCTCCGCGTTCGTTGCCACCACTCTCAGCCAGCCGGCCGACATCGGCCATAGGCATTCGTGCCGTATTTCGGAGCCGGCCGCGGCCGTGCAGGCCCAGCCGCCTGTCGCCAGCATGGGTCTGCCGCTCAGCGCCACGATGACCTTCCCTGCGGATCCCGCCGCCCCCGCCGGCCAGGCCCCTGCCGGCAGCCCGGCCACGGAGCAGGAGCTGGCCCTGATCGATGCCTGGTGGCGGGCCGCCAACTACCTGGCGGTGGGCATGATCCACCTGCAGGCCAACCCGCTGCTGCGAGAGCCGCTGCGGCCCGAGCACATCAAGGCCCGGCTGCTGGGCCACTGGGGCTCGAGCCCGGGCCAGGCCTTCATCTGGGCCCACGCCAACCGGCTGATCCGGCGCCTCGGCCTCGACATGATCTACCTCTCAGGCCCGGGCCACGGGGCGCCCGGAGTGCTGGGGCCCACCTACCTCGATGGCAGCTACAGCGAGGTGTTCCCCGACATCTCAGAGGACGAGGAGGGGCTGCGGCGCTTCTTCAGGCAGTTCTCCTTCCCGGGCCGGATCGGCAGCCACTGCACCCCCGAGACCCCCGGCTCGATCCATGAGGGCGGCGAACTCGGCTACGTGCTCTCGCACGCCTGCGGCGCCGTGTTCGACAACCCGGAGCTGATCGCCCTGGCCTGCGTGGGCGATGGCGAGGCCGAAACCGGGCCGCTGGCCACCAGCTGGCACATCAACAAGTTCCTCAACCCGATCCACGACGGGGCGGTGCTGCCGGTGCTGCACCTCAACGGCTACAAGATCGCCAACCCCACCCTGCTGGCGCGCATCCCCAGGGAGGAACTGGCCAGCCTGATGCGGGGCTATGGCTGGGAGCCGCTGTTTGTGGAGGGCAGCGAACCGCTGGCCATGCACGAGGCGATGGCGGCTGCGATGGAGCAGGCCGTGGGCCGCATCCAGGCGATCCAGGCCGAGGCACGGCACAGCGGTGAAGCGCAGCGGCCCCACTGGCCCATGATCGTGCTGCGCTCTCCCAAAGGCTGGACGGGACCCGCCGAGCTGGGCGGCAAAAAACTGGAGGGCTTCTGGCGGGCCCACCAGGTGCCCCTGCCCGATCCCCGCCACGACACGGCCCAACTGCAGCAGCTCGAGGGCTGGCTGAAGAGCTACCGCCCCTGGGAGCTGTTCGATGAGCACGGCACCCTCAAGCCTGAGCTGCAGGCCCTTTCACCGCAGGGCAAGCGCCGCATGGGCTCCAATCCCCACGCCAATGGCGGGCTGCTGCGCCGCAAGCTGCAACTGCCGCCCACCAGCCGCTACGCCGTGGCGGTGCCCCAGCCAGGGCGCGTGCAGCACGAAAACACGGCGGTGCTCGGGGAACTGCTGCGCGATGCCATCGCCCTCAACCCCGATTCGCTGCGGGTGTTCGGCCCGGATGAAACGGCCTCCAACCGCCTGCAGGCGATCTACGAGCAGAGCAAGAAGGTGTGGATGGAAGAGCTGCTGCCGGAAGACCTCAACGGCAGCGAGCTCTCCCGCAGCGGCCGCGTGGTGGAAATGCTCAGCGAGCACACGCTGGTGGGAATGATGGAGGGCTACCTGCTCACCGGCCGCTACGGCTTCTTCCACACCTACGAGGCCTTCGCCCATGTGATCGCCTCGATGTTCAACCAGCACGCCAAGTGGCTGGAGAGCTGCCGCCAGCACGCCCCCTGGCGGGCGGCGATCGGTGCCTGGACCTGCCTGATCTCCTCCACGGTGTGGCGCCAGGACCACAACGGCTTCACCCATCAGGATCCCGGCTTCATCGATCTGGCCGGCAACAAGAGCGGTGATGTGGTGCGGGTGTATCTGCCCCCGGATGCCAACAGCCTGTTGGCGGTGGCGGAGGTGGCGCTGCGGGAGACGAACGTGTGCAACATCATTGTGTCTGATAAGCAGAAGCACCTCCAGTACATGGATCTGGAGCAGGCCCGCCGCCACGTGGCCAAGGGCATCGGCCTCTGGCCCTGGGCCAGCACCGATGACATCGGCCACCAGCTGGAGGATCCCGATGTGGTGATGGCCTGCGCCGGTGATGTGCCCACCCGCGAGACCCTGGCGGCCGTGTCGATCCTGCGGGAGGAGATTCCGCAGCTGCGGGTGCGGGTGGTCAATGTGGTGAAGCTGTTCGCCCTCACCGATCCGAGCGAACATCCCCATGGCCTCAGCGACCGCGATTTCGACTCGCTGTTCACCAGCGACCGGCCGGTGATCTTCAACTTCCATGGCTACCCCTGGCTGATCCACCGCCTCACCTACCGCAGGCGCAACCACCACAATTTCCACGTGCGTGGTTACAAGGAGATGGGCAACATCAACACGCCGCTCGAGCTGGCGATGAACAACCAGATCGACCGCTTCAGCCTGGTGATCGATGTGATCGACCGGGTGGCCGGCCTCAGCTCCGGTGCCGCCCACGTGAAGGAGCGGATGAAGGAGGCGATCCTGCGCAACCGGGCCTATGCCCACCGCCATGGCACCGATGATCCGGCCGTGAGCGACTGGCGCTGGCCGGGCAACGGCGGGGCCTGAGCCGGTGAACGCTGCGGCCCCCCTGCTGGTGTGCAACGCCGGCAGCACCACCCTGCGGCTGGCCCTGCTCGGGCCCGGCGGCGAGCGGCTCTGGGGCGATCTCTGGACCTGGCAGCCCACCGCGGATCCCGCCGATCCGGGCAGCCCTGAGGCGGTGCTGGCCGCCGCGCTGCCGGCCGCCGCCGCCGCCTGGCCGGCACCGCCCCTGCTGGTGGGCCACCGGGTGGTGCACGGCGGCGAGCGCTTCACCGCCCCCACGCCCCTCGATGCCGACAGCATCGCCGCTCTAGAGGCCCTGCTGCCGCTGGCGCCCCTGCACAACGGCCCGGCCCTGCGGCTGATCCGCTGGCTGCAGCGCTGGCGCCCCGAGCTGCCCCAGTGGGCCTGTTTCGACACCGCCTTCCACGCCACCCTGCCCGAGGCCGCCCGCACCTATGCCCTGCCGGAGAGCTGGCGCCGCCGCGGCCTGCGCCGCTTCGGCTTCCATGGCATCAACCATCAGCACGTGGCCGAGCAGGTGGCGATGCTGCGGCCCGGCACCCGGCGCCTGATCAGCTGCCATCTGGGTGGTGGCTGCTCGCTCTGCGCCGTGGCGGACGGCCGCAGCATCGCCACCACCATGGGTTTCACGCCCCTGGAGGGGCTGGTGATGGCCAGCCGCAGCGGCAGCGTGGATCCGGGGGTGCTGCTGCATGAGCTGCGCCGCGGCCTGCCGGTGGCGGAGCTCGAGCGGGCCCTGCAGCAGGAGAGCGGGCTGCTGGGCCTCTCCGGCCTCAGCGCAGACATGCGCGAGCTGCGCCAGGCCGCCGCTGCCGGCCATGGCGGCGCCCGCCTGGCGATCGCTGTGTTTCGCCAGAGGTTGCTGGAGGCCATCGGCGCCATGGCGGCCTGCCTGGGCGGCGTGGAGCTGATCGCCCTCACCGGTGGCATCGGCGAACACGACGACGCCCTGCAGCAGGAACTGGAGCAGGCCCTGGCCTGGCTCGGACCGCCGCCGCTGCTGCGGGTGCCGGCGGATGAGGAGGGGATGATCGCCCGCAGCTGCCGGCGGGCGGCCCTGGTGGATCAGCTGGCCTGACCCAGCTCCCGCTTCAGCAGGGCGTAGAGGTAGCCGGGATCCTTGTACTGGCCGGGCAGGGATTGATGCAGCAGGTGCAGCCTGTCCCAGCAGACGGTGCGCTGGATCTTGGTGAGGCTGCGGCCTTCACGGATCAGCATCCGCAGGGCCTTGCAATACATCGAATAGTTCGCCTCCAGTTCGCCGATCGTGGTGGCGGGCACCCGCGCCGCGGCCTCCGCCTGCGGGGGGCCTCCGGGGCTGGGGCCTGAGCCAGTGCTGGTGCTGGGTGTGGACATGGACGTCGGAGGGGGCATCGGCGGGAGGTGGGACACCGCGCTCCCGGCCGAAACTCTCGGCTGGATCCGCGGGCGGCGCGCCCCGCAAATGGGGACAATCACCGCGTGTCGCTGCAGGCCGCCGCTGCCCGGCCTCAGAGTTGCACCATGCCGCAGCGCATGCCCTTGAGGACCGCCTGCAGACGGTTGTTCACATCCAGGGTCTGCAGCAGCCTTTTGGTGTATGTGCGCGCGGTGGCCTCGCTCACCACCAGCGCCCGGGCGATCTCGCGGTCGCTCATGCCGCTGGCCAGCAGATCCAGCACCTCGTATTCGCGCGGCGTCAGCCTCGGGCAGCTGAGGTAGGGCAGCCGCCCGGTGCGCAGCGAGGGGCTCCGGTAGGAGTGGTTGCCCATCACCGCCAGCACCGCCGCCTGCAGCGGCCGCTGGTCGGCCACCACATCGGCCTCGGCCACCACCGCCTCCAGCCAGGGGGCCTCGGCGTACTCGGCCGGGATCACGTCGCCCAGGGCGAGCACCACCACCTTGAGGTGCGGCTGGGCCTGCCGCGCCTTGCGGGCCAGCTCGAAGCCGCTGCCGCTCTCGAGGTGATCGGTGCAGAGCAGCAGCTCGTAGGGCTCTCCGGCCAGGTAGCGCAGGCAGGAGTCCTCGTCGGTCACGGCGCAGCCGATGCGGCTGGGGTCCTGGAAGGATTCGCACACCGCCCGCAGCAGGAAACGGCCCTTCATGGCGATCGCCACCTTGCCGGCAACCGCCACCGAGAGCAGCACCTCGTCGAGGCTGCCCCCGGCGAGACTGTCGAGGTACGGGGTGAGATCCATTGCCCTCCAACCTATCCAGCCACCGCGCGGGGCTGGCGAGACCCCCGCTGCCCCTCGGTGTGGGATCGGACGCAATCTTTGGATTCAGTTAAGATTGCTGGGTCGCACAAGGACATTCGTGCACGAGAACCATCCCGTCCGCCACGCCCTCGAGGCTGAGCTGCGCAGCCTGCGGGAGGACTACGAAAGCCGCCCCAGCGAGGAAACCCGCTACCGCATGGTGCGGATGGAGCAGCTCATCGCCCAGTGGGCCCGCAATCAGCAGGTGCCCGCCTGAGCACCCCCGGCCAGGAGCCGTTTCCCCCCCAGAGCCTCCAACCAGGTGACCACCACGGCCCCGTGCAGCAGCACCGGCGTCCAGAGCGATCCCGTGGCCAGGTAGGCCAGGGTGCAGATCAGCCCCAGCAGGGTGCAGGGCACCAGAAAGTGCGCCTGCCGGAACAGCGGATCGGCGCGGCGATACCAGCAGCGGGCCGCCAGCGGGTGGTACGCCACGAACAGGCCGCCGGCCAGGGCGCTCCAGCCCAGCACCGCCACGGGCCCGGCCCCCTCGAGCGGATGGGGCAGCGGCAGCACCCGGAACAGCACCTCCTCCACCAGGGAGGGCAGCAGCAGCAGGCCCGCCACCCGCAGCGGCAGGGTGGCCAGCCGGCCCCGCTCGCCGGCCCATGGCTGCAGCAGCCCTGAGCGCAGACCCGCGGGCAGCACCAGGGCGGCATAGAGACCGAGCAGGGCGGCGCTGAGGCCGATCCCCCGGCCATCCACCGGGGTGGCCAGGGCATCGCCGAGGCGCCGCAGCCCTTCCCCCAGCAGCGGCAGGGTGCCCAGCAGGCCGGTGGGGGCCAGCGGCGCCAGCGACGGATCGGCGCCGGGCAGCTGGTTGGTGCGCAGGATCCAGAGTGGATGGCCGTGCTGCAGCAGCACCGCCGCCAGGGTGTCGTGGGCCCGGCGCGGCATCATCGTGCGCCAGCTCAGCAGGGTGGCCAGCACCCCCCGGTCGCTGCGGAAGCGGCCCCGGGCGGCGTTTCCATCCAGCGCCGCCTCGATCACCGCCGCGTTCGCGCGCCAGTCGGGGCGCGCCTTGGCGAAGGGCTGCAGCTGCCGCTCCAGGGCGCGGGCCAGGGGGCCCGGATCCCGCTGCTGCTGGAGGGCGATCCAGAGGGCCTGGCTGGAATCCTGCACGCAGGAGGTGGCGGGCGTCACCGTGGCCAGGCCGCCGCCATCGCCGCTGCGGTAGCGGGCCATCAGCACCTCCGCCTGCAGGGCCAGGGGGGCCAGCGTGGCGGCCGGCATCGGCACCAGCACATCGGAGATCGGCCGGGTGCCGAGCCAGCCCCGCTGCAGATCGCCGCTGTAGGCGCTCCAGTCGTGACTGGCGGCGACGATGCCGCGCGGATTGTTGGCGTAGATCTGGTGATACAGCAGCGCGAAGCGGGGTTCGCCGCTGAAGGGGTCGGCCTCCACCCGCGCCTGGCCGAAGGCGAAATGGCCGGGCACGGTGAAGCCGCGCAGCGGTTCGCCGCGGCGCCCGCCGATCCCCCCGAAGCTGTGGATCACCAGGGCGCTGTCGCCCAGCCGCCAGCTGCTGGCCCTTCCGGTGTCGAGGGCCGTGCGCAGCATCCGGCCGCGGCGGGTGGCCTGGGCGCCCCAGTTCTCCCGGGCCAGGTGGCGCAGGCCGGCGGTCACGCCGCGGCGCCGCTCGTCGGCCTGGAGCTGCATCAGGGCGAGGGGTTCGAGGGCCTGCACCACCATCCGGCCATCGCCGCCCGGGGCTCCGTAGAGGGTCCAGCCGGCCCGGCCTGCCGCCGCCTGCACCAGGCCCGCGCTGCTGAAGGGTGGCCTGCCCTGGCGGTCGGCGGGTGGGTTCGGCAGGTGCACGAGCTCCTCAGGCCCGTGGAACCCGCCCGGCTGGCCGGCGCTGGCGGCCTGCCAGTGCCGCACCCGCAGCAGATCGCCGCCGGCGTGGCCGAGCAGTCGCACCCGGGCCATCCAGGGCCCCGTGCTCAGCACCGGCGGGGCCGCCAGCTCGAGGGCGGGTCCGTCGGGGTCTGCTGCCAGCCGTACGGCGTCGAGCCGTACATGCACATCGTCCACGGGGCGTGCCCCGGCCAGGCTCTGCAGCGGGCCCACGGCCCGGGCACCATCGAGCCGCACGGGCACCACCTGGCCCGCGGCGGCGGCGGCCCGGGCCTGGGGGCTCAGCCGGATGTCGGTGCTGACGCGCTCCACCAGCTCCAGCAGTTCGGGCCGTGACTGCCAGCGCAGCCGCAGCCGCCGGCCGATCACCTGGGCCGCCGGCGCCTGGTCGATCTCGATCCAGACCCAGTCGCCCGCTCTGGCCTGCCGCTCCGCGGCCGGCGGCAGGATCAGCCGGCCCATCCAGGCGGCATGGGGCCGCCAGAGCGGTGGCGCGGCGGCGCCGGTGGCCTCGGCAGGACCGCCTGGCGCGGCGCCTTCGGTGGCCGGTGGCGCGCCAGCCACCGGGGCTGCCGTTGCGGCCGAGGCCCGTGCCCCGTGTTGATCCACAGGAGCGGGGAGAACCAGCAGGCACGCCACCAGGGCGGCCAGGAGGGCGGCCACGCGCCTGCTCAGGTGCCTGCCGAACCACGTGCTCAGCCGGGAGGCCGCGGCAGGGGTGCGGGCAGGGTTGCGGCGCTGCACAGGGTTGGCGGTCATGTCCTGGCCGGCACCGGCGCAGGCTAGGTGGGGCCCAGCCGCCGCAGCAGCTCCCACCAGAGCGGCACGCTCAGCAGGCCCAGGCCCGTGCTCCACAGCACCATCCGGGCCGCGCCGACGGCGTCGCCGCGCCCCGCCTCCGCCAGCAGCAGCACCGAGATGGCGGTGGGGGCGGCGGCCTGGAGCACCACGGCATCGCGCACCGCGGCGGGCAGGCGCAGCAGCAGGGCCAGGCCGAGCAGCACCGCCGGCAACAGCAGCAGCTTGCCGGCCAGGGCTGCGGCCAGGCCCGGGCTGGCGCTCGGCTCCTCGCCGCGCCGCCGCAGCATCGCCCCGAGGCGCATGCCCACCACCGTGAGCGCCGTGAGCAGCACCAGCCGGGCCGGCCACCAGAGCAGCGCCGCCAGCGGCTCCGACCAGGGGGTGAGCTGCACCAGCAGGGCCAGCAGCAGCCCGCGGCTGGCGGGATTGCTGCGCAGCGTGGCCAGCAGGCTGCCCAGCCCCGCCTGCAGGCCCCCCTCCAGCAGCGGGCCCACGCTCCAGGTGAACAGGGTGCCCGCCAGGTCGTAGGCGATCACGTGGCTGATCGCCGCCGGTGGCAGCAGGGCCAGGGCCACCGGCAGGCCCCAGTAGGCCGTGTTGCCGGTCACGGCGCCGAGCCGCAGCGCGGCGGAGGGGATGCGCCGCTGCAGCGGCGGCAGCGCCAGCAGCAGCAGCCCCAGGCTCACGCCGAGCAGGGCCATCAGGGCGGCCACCAGCAGCTCCGCGTTGAGCCCCGAACGCAGCAGCAGCCCCACCAGGCTCAGCGGCACGCCCCAGCGGATCAGGGGCGGGGATAGCCGTTGCGGCAGGCCGGGGAGGCGGTGGCCCAGCAGCAGCCCCAGGCCCAGGCAGGGCAGCAGGTCCAGCAGCAGTTGCCGCATGCCGGGTGCCGGGCGCTGGGAAACCGCCATCCTGATTCCGTCGTCGCCACCGCGCCACGCCGCCCTTGCCCAAGCCCCCGCCCTCCCCCGTTGCTTCGCCCCGCCGCCGCCTCGGCCGGCTGCGCTGGCCCCTGGCTGCCGCGGCCCTGCTGCTGCCCCTTGCGGCTGCGGCCCTGCTGCTGCCGCTCGATCGACGTACCGCCTGGGAGCAGGCACCCCTGGCCCGGCGCCTGCCCCGCGATGAGCCGCCCACCCTCTCCCTGTGGGCCAACCGGCTCGGGCCGCTGCTGCGGGAGGCGGAGGCCCTCGGGCCCCCGCCGGATGGGCGTGCGCGCCTGCTCCCCTGGCTGGAGCGCCAGTGCTCGATCACCCGGCGCATCCAGGAGCTGCAGCGCCATTCCGGCCGGCGGGTGGAGTCGGCGGCCGAGATGGGCCGCCCTCCCTACTGTGAAGACCTGCCGCTGGTGGAGCGGGCCACCCGCCCGGCCGCCCCACCGTCTGCGCCACCTGCGCCGCCCGCGCCACCTGCCTCCCCCGCGCCATGACCCGCGCCCACCCCTCCGCCCTGGCCCTTGCGCTCCTGGCCGCCGGCCTGCCGGCCCTGCTCGCCGCGGCGCCCACCCAGGCCAGCAGCCCCCAGGCCTGGGAGGCCCAGCGCCGCCAGCTGATCGAGGCCTGCCGCCAGGCCTCCGGCTTGCGCCAGAGCCGGCCCGTGGGCGATCCGGTGGACTTCCCGGAGCTGGTGGTGCTGCTGCAGGCGGGCACCTATCCCCAGCCCCACATGGCCGGCCGCCGCGGCCGCGAGCTCTGCCTGTTCGACAAGCGCAGCGGCCGGGCCCGGGTGGCCGAGGCCGATCGCCTGATCACGCCCTGAGCCGGCCGATGCCCGCTCCCTCCTCCGCTGCCGCTGCGGCCGCCCACACCCTGCGGGCCAGCCTGGAGCAGGCCGGCCTGCGGCGGCTGGCGGTCACCTTCGTGAACCACGCCGGCCAGACCCTGGTGAAGCTGGCCCCTGTTGCCAGCCTCGAGGCCGTGGCGATCCAGGGCCTGGGCTTCTCACCGGTGGCCGATGCCTTCGCGGCCGACGGCGGCATCGACCCCGGCCATCCCCTCGCCCGGCCCGATGGCGACCTGCGGCTGCGGCCGGATCTGGAGGCTCTGCGGCCCCTCGATGCGGCGGCGGGTCTGGCCTGGGCGCCGGGGGAGCGGCATGTGCGCGGGGAGGGGCTCTACGCGGCCGATCAGCGCGGCTTCTGCCGCCGTGCCCTGGAGCGGCTGGCGGCGGCCGGCGTGTCGGTGCGGGCAGGCTTCGAGCTGGAGTGGGTGGTGGGCCTGGCCGCCGAGGGCGGCTGGCGCCCGGCCGCCCTCGGCGGCCCCTACGGCGCCGACCGGCTGATCGATGGCCTGGAGTACATCACGGCGATCGCTGATGCCCTCGATGCCGCCGGGCTGCCCTGGCTGCAGCTCCATCCCGAGTACGGCCCGGGGCAGTTCGAGCTCTCGCTGGCCCCGGCCGATCCGCTTGAGGCGGCCGATCGCCTGGTGGCGGCCCGGCTGCTGATCCAGCGCCAGAGCCGCCGTTTCGGCGTGCTGTGCAGCTTCGCCCCGGTGGTGGAGGAGGGCCAGGTGGGCAACGGCGGCCACCTGCACATCAGCCTGGCCGGTGCGGCGGGGCCGCTGCTGCAGGGCGGCGGCGGGCCAGGCGGGCTGACGCCGGCGGGGGAGGCGGTGCTCGCCACCCTGCTGGAGCAGCTGCCGGCCCTGCTCCCTCTGGCCTGCCCGCTGGCGCTCTCGTACCGGCGGCTCGCCCCGGGCCGCTGGTCGGCCCCCTTCCAGGCCTGGGGCGTGGAGAACCGGGAGGCGGCCCTGCGCCTGGTGCCGGCGGCGGCCGATGGTTCCCCCGCCCACCTGGAGCTCAAGGTGGCCGATGCCGCCGCCAATCCCTATCTGCTCATGGGTGCGGTGCTGGCCCTGGTGGAGCTGGGGCTGGGGCGAGCCCAGCCGCTGCAACCGCCGCTGCCGCCGCCGGTGGTGGGCGATCCGGCCGGCCTGGGGGCCGCCGCGCCGCCGCGGCTGCCCGCCACCCTGGCGGAGGCCAGTGCCGCTTTCGCTGCCAGCCAGCCGCTGCGCCAGGCCATGGGCGAGCTGCTCCATGCCACCGTGCTGGAGACCCAGCGGGCCGAGCAGCGCCGCGCCGCCGCCCTCGGCCCCGACGCCCTGCTCGCCGCCGGCCGCTGGACGCCCGCCCAGCCGCTCTGAGCCCCCTCCCCGCGCCTGCAGCGCTGCTACCCCTGTTCACCGTTTTCCGTTCCGTTTCGCCGCCATGACCGAGTCCGCCGCCAGCCCCGCCCCGCAGGACGATCCGCTCATGGGCGCCAGGCGCGGCGCCCGCGAGCTGCTGGAGCGGCTGATCGAGGCCCTGCGCGATGAGCGCGGCGTGCATGCCGAATCGCTGCTCAGCCTGCTGGGCGCCATGGCCGGCCTGGCCACCCAGGCCAGCCTGCGCCGGCGCGCCCTGGCGGCGGGCCAGCCCGAGCTCTCCCCCTTCCAGCTGGTGCGGCTGGCGGCCGAGGGGGCCAGCGGCGGGGAGGCCGGCGCGGGCGAGGTGTTCCTGGCGGGCGACACGCTGGCGCGGGCCCTGGCGGCCGAGCCGCTCTCGCTCTGGGATCTGGCGGCGGCCGAGGCGCAGGCCCTGGGCTGCGTGCCCCTGCCCGATCCCGCCGCCTGGATCGCCTGGGGGGCGGCCCAGATCGGCCGCGACGACTACGGACGGCCCGACGTGCCCGAGCCGAACCAGCCCCGGCCCGGGGCCATCGCTTCGGCCCTGGAGATCTGGCCGCTGCTGCGCGACCTGCTGGAGCAGGCCTGCCCCGATCCTGCCCAGTGGCCCACCCTCACCGGCCTGGCCGCCCAGGAGGCGCTGCGCCGCACCGCGGCCGTGGTGGAGCCGCGGCTTGGCCTCACCCTGCTGATGCAGGCGGCGATCGCGGCGGCCAAGCTGCCGCTGCCGGCCGAGGCGCCGTCCAGCTGAACGCCCAGTCCAGCCAGGCGCTCAGTCGACGTAGAGGTGGCGGGCCTGCTCCAGGGTGAGGCGCAGGTCGTCGTCGCTGAGGTCGAGCGCCTCGGGCCAGAGGGGGGCGAGCCACTGGCGGAAGGGGGCCAGATCGGCTGGTGCGGCTCCGGCTGGTGCGCCCGCGTCGGCGCTGATGCCGGTGAAGAATCCCTCCTGGGCGGCGAGCACCCGGAACTTGAGGAACTCCAGCAGCCGGGCCCGCAGCCGGGCGGGCTGGATCAGGCGGCAGCGGCGGGGATCGAGGCCCAGCTCCAGCTCCGCGTCGGCGGCCAGGCCCTCGATCCAGGGGGCGAGCAGCTCCAGCTGGCCGGGGGGCTGGTGGTGGCTGCGCTTGGTTTCGGGGTGGGGGTGGTACACCAGAGCGGGCAGCTCCTGGCCGCCTTCGGTGCGGAGCCTGGCCTTCCAGAAGGAGAAGGTTTCGGGCGGGTGGCGATCGGTCCAGCGCAGCTGCTCCACGCGGGCATCGGGAGTGCGCAGGCGCCACTCGCCGGCGGCCAGCAGGTTGAGGGTGCCGGCGAAGAAGGGGCTCAGATCGATGCCGTGGGCGGCAAACAGGGGGGCCTGCAGGGCGATCGTGCCGGCCGGATAGGGGCTGTGGGCAGCGCGGCCGGAGGCCACACCATGGCCGGCCACGCGGCGGCAGCGGTGCCAGCGCAGGGCTGGGGTGGGTTGGCCCTCGCTCATGGCTGCTGGCGGTGGTCGGGGTCGCCCACCACGCTGCTGTGGTGGCAGCCGAGCACGGCCTCGGGCTGGCTGTAGTGCTTGAACTCCAGCCAGTTGCCGCTGGGGTCGATCAGGAACACGCTGTGGTGCTCGATCGCCTCGCCCGGGAAGCGCAGCTTCGGCTCCACCCCGAAGCGCAGGCCGGCGGCGCGGGCGCGCTCCACCAGGGCTTGCCAGGCCTCAAGGCTGTCGAACACCAGGCCGAAGTGGCGCGGGTAGATGCCCGGCTGTGGTGGCCCCAGGGCGGCCGCCGGCACCCGCTGGGCCACCAGCTGGTGGCCGCCGAGGCTGAGGATCACGGCCTCAGCGCTGCGCCGGCCGATCGCACAGCCCAGCCCCTCGCCATACCAGCGGGCGGTGGCCTCCAGGTCGAGTGCCGGGATGGAGAGGTGGAAGAGAGGCCGCTCCATCGGGCGGGGGAATGGGGGCTCAGGCTAAGGGCGGCCATTGCTCAGAGCAGCGGGCCAGTGGAGCCGGTCGGAGGAGCCGGCGCCAGGCAGGCAGGCCGAGGATCCGGCAACAGGTCTGGGGCGTTCTGCAGGGGTTGTCGAAGCAAAAAAGGAGGTGTCCGGCCTCGGTCATTGCATGCCTGACACGGCCATCGTGCTGCGCACACCAGAGCAGGCAATCAGGGATCGATGGATGCTGTTGGGATTGGGGCGATTCCCCAAAGTCATTGGCGTCGACATGACTGGGTCAGCGGATGGCACAACAAGGCCCGATGGCTAGGTTGAAGGAACCGCGGCCTGGGCCATGAAGCTCCGCATCCTGCTGGCATTGCTGACGTTTCATGCTGTGCCCGCCCATTCCTTCGGCGTGGATGTTTGCTACAACGCCCCGTCTTCCGGGCTGGCGCTGATCCGCAACTGCATCGGTGTTGACGAGAAGTGTCGCACCAGCAACCTCACGCCGGCCCAGGAGGTGTATTGCCGCAACGAGGCTCTCACGGACAGCCTCAGTGGCCTGAGCGGTGGCAACAGCATCATCTTCGGGCGCAGCCTCGTTCATAGTGATTCCACCTATCTGATGGCCCAGATCCTCGGCTACACGCCGTGGAACGCCTATCAGACGATGATCTACAACGAGGCCACCGACCAATCGGAGTATCAGCCCTTCGATCAGGCCGGCCGGCAGATCCTGGATGACGCCACGATCAGCCAGTGCCGCTCGGCCTGGGGCCCCGACATGCCTCGGCACTGCCTGCTCACCACCAAGGTGGTGAATGGTGTTTACAAGTTCAACAATGAATCGGGTGGGATGCTGCTGCATCTGCATGCCCGTTATTCACCCGACGGGACTGCGCCCCCAGCGATCGGGCTTCCCGCCAACTACTTCTCGCCAGCGAATGCCCCCTATGAGCCCCTTCTGAACAACCTGCAGGACTGGGCCATGGATCGCCGCCAGGATGCCTGCGTTGCAGGGATCACTGTGCGGAATACAGGCGGTGCCCCCGCATCCATCCCGTGCGAAGCCCGGGAGCGGGTGATCAAAAGCCCGCAGAATGTGTTTGCCCTGGGGGTGCCCCAACTGGCGATTCCGTTCTACTCAAATCTCGGCAGGCTGATCATTCACGAAGACGAGCAGGGCCGGGTGGAGGCCACCGACGGCAGCTTCCAGGGCTTCCTGACTCCCCATGAGGTGTCCTACGCCAAGCTCGGTGTATTCCTGCATGCCTATGCGGATCGCGTGTCACACCACATGTGCTCGGATCGCTCCTGGTTTCAGCAGGAAGCAGGTGGCGACTACAACTCTGATTACGATCAGGTGTATTGCGCCCAGGGGAGCCATTTCCTCTGGCATGTGTGGGAGCAGGGAACCGATCAGGACAGCCACAACCTCGATCCGGAGTTCCAGACCATCCAGCCGGCGCTGGAGGGCATGTGGGCCCAGCTCCTGGAGCACGCCCGCCTCAACAACCTGCAACTGCGGGCAGGCTTCGACGAGGCCGACATGATCAACAGGCTTGTGACTGTGCTGAGCATCGCTGAGCCTGAGAGCCGGCTCACGGCCATGGTGAACCTGATGGAGAGCTACGGCGTTCTGCCGCTGCCCGGCCACGGCAGTGCGGCAGGCCTCACGATCGATCAATGGCTCACCCTGGCCGGCGCACCCAACACCAGCCCGGTGCCGGGGCCCCTCATGGGTCTTGGAGCACTGGCGGCATTTGGCTATGGCCGCAACCTGCGCAGGCGCATCAAAGCCTCCCGATCAGAGGGCCAGGCTGCCGACAACGCCTGATCTCTCACCAGGCATCGCGGCTGGGCGGGGCATCAGGTGGCCCCGCGCCCAGCGCCACCGGCGCGGGGCAGCAGCAGCGCCAGCAGGGCGGCCAGCAGCAGGATGGCGGCCAGGCTGGCCAGGGCCAGGCCGTCGCCCCCGGGCCGCAGCATCAGGCGGCCCATCACGATCGGGGCCAGAAAGCCGCCGATGTTGCCCACCGAGTTGATCCAGGCGATGCCCCCCGCCGCGGCCCGGCCGCCGAGGAACTGGGGCGGGATCGCCCAGAACGGGCCGAGGCAGGCGAAGGTGGCCGCGGTGGAGAGGCTGATCAGGGCCAGGCGCGGCAGGCCGCCGCTGGCCAGCGAGAGCCCCAGGGTGAGCGCCGCCACCGCCAGGGCGCCGGCCACGTGCAGCCGCTGCTCGCCGTGGCGATCGGCGGAGCGGCCCAGCAGCAGCATCGCGACCACCGCCAGCCCGTAGGGCACCGCGCTGATCAGGTTGACCAGCACCGGTGAGGGATCGGCCTGGGGCAGCGCCGCGGCCACGAAGCGCGGGATCCAGAAGCTGAAGCCGTAGAAGCCGGTGGCGATGGCCAGATAGAGCAGGCCCAGCAGCCACAGGCCCGGATGGCGCAGGCCCGCCGCCAGCCCATGCACCTGGCGGCCGCTGGCCTGCAGGGCGCTGCGCTCCTCCGCCAGCACCTGCTCCAGGGCCTCGGCCTCCTCGGTCTGCAGCCAGGGGGCCTGGTGCGGCCGATCGGGCAGGTGGCGCCAGACGGCGAAGGCCAGGGCGATCGCCGGCAGGGCTTCAACCAGGAACAGCCAGCGCCAGCCGGCCAGCCCCAGCAGGCCATCCAGCGAGAGCAACCCCGCCGAGATCGGGCCGCCGAGCAGCCCTGCCACCGGGATGGCCAGCATGAACCCCGTGAGGGTGCTGGCCCGCTGGGCGGCGGGCACCCACTGGCTCAGGTAGAGCACGATGCCGGGGAAGAAGCCGGCCTCCGCCACCCCGAGCAGCAGGCGCAGCCCATGGAACTGGGTGGCGCTGGTCATGAAGGCCATCAGGCCGGCCACCGTGCCCCAGCTCAGCAGGATGCGCCCGATCCAGCGCCGGGCCCCCACCCGCTCGAGCATCAGGTTGCTCGGCACCTCGAACAGCACGTAGCCCAGGAAGAAGATGCCTGCGGCCAGGCCGTAGCTGGCGGTGGTCAGCCCCAGGTCCTCGCTCACCCCGGCCGCCGCGAAGGAGATGTTCACCCGGTCGAGGTAGGCCACCAGGTAGAGCACGAACAGGAAGGGGAGCAGGTGGCGCCGGATGGCGGCGCTGCTCCGCTCCAGGGCGGCGGCGGTCATCGATCGGGCCTGCATCAGCTCAGACACCTTCGCAGCAGCTCGGTCACCCCAAGGGCCATGGCGGTGTCGGCGCGCACGGCCTCCGCATCGCCCGTGCCCTTGGCCACCCGCAGGCAGAAGGCCAGGGCCTGGCCCCGCCACACGAGAAAGGCGGCGTACACCAGCGCTGATTGGCCGTAGCCCATCTTCGAGAGGATCACCGGCCGCTCGGCAGCGCCGGCGCTGGCACTGGCGCTGCTGCCGGCCCGCTCCAGGCCCAGGCTGGTGAGGGCCAGGTCGATGTAGCGGGCAGGGTCGGTGGCCAGGGCGCGCACCGCCAGACGGCGGCCCTCGCGGTTCAGCCCCGCCGCCCGCTGGGCCGGGGCGAGGCGGCCATGCCAGCCCAGCTGCGCCATCAGCCGGGTGAGGTCGTACACCGAGAGGCTGTTGCCGGCGGCCGCCGGCCGGGCGAAGGGCAGCAGCACCTGGCCGCCGGCGCTGGTGAGCTCCGGCACCCGGATCGTGGGCTCCTCGCCGTAGCGGCCGGCGAAGCGGATCGCCCCCGGCTGGCCGGTGAGCTCCCGGATCCAGGCCTCCGGCCGGGCCTCCAGCTGGTTGAGCATCGCCGCCAGGCCGTTGGAGCTGCCCACACACTCGGCGTACGACACCACATCGAGGCAGATCCGCTCCAGCGGCAGGCTGCCGCCGCCGCCGCCGCGGTGCCGCACCCGCAGCTGGCCGGGGTCGCCCGCCGCCAGGGCGCCGGCGCGGCAGAGCACCTGCAGCAGCGGCACTACCTTGCTGCTGCTCAGGCACTCCAGCGGCTCGAAGGCCCGCCTGCCCAGCCAGGCCTGCTCCAGCCCGCCGCCGCCCGCCCCACGGCCCAGGCACACGCAGGCCTCGCTGATCTCCGCCGGCAAGAAGGCCAGGCCGCCGGCATCGAAGGGCTGGGGCAGGGCGCCGCGGGCCGGCGCTGCACCGAAGCGCGGCGCCAGCGGAGGGGCCGGGGCTGGGGCGAGCGGCCCGGGCGCGGCTTCATGGGCCTCGAGAATGGTGGCGGCATCCGCGATCGCCTCCACGAACGGCGAGAGGCCGGCGCCGTGGTCGAGCACGCCGAGCCGGGCATCGCTCGCCCGCACCCGCCGCTGGTAGGCCGCCAGCAGGGCGGCCAGCCGGGCCGGATCGTGGCCGGCGCCGCTGCCCGGCCGGGGCCGGCCGCTCAGCAGCAGGTTGGCGTCGGCGGCGGCCAGCGGACCCGTGGGCGCCAGCCCCTGCAGGCGCCGCAGCTCGGCCAGGGCCGCTGCGTCGTCGGCATGGAACGGATCGGCCAGGGCCAGGCCGCCGGGGTGCAGCCCGAAGGCCCGCAGGCCGGTGCGCACCGCCCGCCCCAGCCCCGGGTGCGCCGGCAGGTCTGCGAGGGGGATCGGCGCCTGGTCGCCGCGGGCGAGGGCCGCCAGGGTGGCCTGCCCCTGCCGTTCCAGGGGGGTGCCCAGCAGCTCGGTGCCGGTGCGGGGGCCCGCCACCCCATCGGCCAGCAGCCAGGGCCGCCGCCGCTGGAAGCGCTGCACGGCGGCCTCGGTGGCCGGGCCATAGCTGCCGTCGATCGCGCCGGGGTCGGCGCCCACCTGTTGGAGCTGCTCCTGCAGGCGCCGCACCTCCGGCCCGCGGCAGCCGCGGTGCAGCAGGGGCAGGGCGGGATCGGGCGCGGGCATGGCGTTCAGGTGTCGCTGGCGATCCGCACCAGCACCTCCCGCTGGCGCGGCCCATCGAGCTCCACCAGCAGCAGCGCCTGGTAGCGGCCGAGCCCCAGGCGGCCCTCCACGATCGGAACGCAGAGCTGGTTGCCCAGCATCAGGGCGATCAGGTGGGAGTGGGCGTTGCGCGGCTCGTCGGGCGGCACGTCGCGCAGGTGCAGGTCGTTGTGGCGCCAGGGCCGATCGGCCGGCACCAGGGCCGTGAAGAACCGCTCGATGTCGTGCATCAGCCGCTCCTCCGCCTCGTTGATCACCAGGGCGGTGGTGGTGTGCTGGCCCACGGCGGTGAGCACCCCCTCGCGGATGCCGGCTGCCTCCACCAGTGCCTGCAGCTGGGCGGTGAGGTCGTGGAAGCTCACGGCGGCCGTGGTGGCCACCGCCAGACGGTGGTGGCAGGCGCTGGGCATGGGACGGCCGGTGGCACTCCTCCCTCAGCATCCCAGCTCCCGCGATGAACGACCAGACCTCCGCCCTCGCCGGCCCCGACGGCGGCACCGAGCCCGGCCCCGGCACCGAGCCCACCGCCCCCGGCACCCCTCCAGGCCCCGGCGCCGAGCAGCGCCTCGTGGATGGCCTGATCCGCCTGATGGAGGCCGGCACCAGCCCCTGGCGGCGCGACTGGGACGCAAGCGGCGCCTGCCACCACGCCAACCTGTTCAGCGGCCGGCCCTACAGCGGCGCCAACCCCGCCCTGCTGGCGGCGGGCCTGGCCCTGCGCGGTTCCAGCCTGCCCTGGTGGTGCGGCTACGCCGAGGCCCGCCGCCACGGCCTGGTGCCCCGGCGCGGCTGCAGCGGCGTGGTGATCCTGCGGCCCCAGCGCCGCTCGGCCCCTGCGGCGGACCCTCTCTCCGCGGCTGCCGCCGGTGCCGCTGCCCTGGCGGCTGCCGGCGTGGAGCCCATGGGCGCCGGCGCCAGCGGCGAGCCCGGCCCCCTGGAGCCGCCGGCCCGCCCGGCCCAGGGGCGGGGCGGTGGGTTCCGGGCCGTGGTGGTGTTCAACGCCGCCGATCTGGTGGGCCCCGCCCTGGAGGGCCTGCTGGCGGAGCGGCAGGCGGAGGCCGCCGGCCGGCGCCGGCCCGAACCGGAGCGGCTCGCCCACGCCGAGGAGGTGCTCGGCCGCTGGCCCGTGCCGGTGCTGCGCGGCGGCGAAAGGGCCTGCTACATCCCCACCAGCGACCGCATCGCCCTGCCCGAGCGGGCCAGCTTCCACTCCGCGGCGGCGGCGGCGGCCACCTGGGCCCACGAGGCCATCCACAGCACCGGCCATCCCAGCCGGCTCGGCCGCGACCTCAGCGGTGCCTTCGGCTCCCAGGCCTACGCCCGCGAGGAGCTGGTGGCGGAGCTGGGGGCCGTGCTGCTCGGCGATCGGCTCGAGATCGGCAGCGACACCGCCAACCATGCGGCCTACCTGGCCCACTGGGTGGAGCTGCTGCGCCAGTCGCCACGGCTGCTGCTGCGGCTGCTGGGCGAGGCCCGCCGCGCCGCCGATCTGATCTGTCCGGCCTGAGCGGTTCAGCCATCGGCAGTGGCGCCCGGCGTCAGCCAGCGGCCGAACCAGTCCGCCGCCAGTTCGGCCACGGTGGCCAGGGCATCGGGTTCCTCGAACAGGTGGCCGGCGCCGTCGACCACGGCCAGGCGGTGGGGCCCGCCGAGCCGGCGCGCGGCCCCGTGGTTGAGCTCCAGCACCGTGCGGTCGAGGCTGCCCACCACCAGCAGGGTGGGGCAGTGCACCTGCTCCAGCCAGGGGGCGGCCAGGTCGGGCCGGCCGCCGCGGCACACCACGGCCCGCACCCGCTCCGGCCGCTCGGCGGCGCTGCCCAGGGCGGCGGCGGCGCCGGTGCTGGCCCCGAACAGGCCCAGGGGCAGACCCTGCAGCTCCGGCCGCTCCGCCAGGGCATCCAGCACGGCGCTGAGCCGGCCGCGCAGCAGGGGGATGGCGAAGCGCAGCCGGCCGGCGGGGCCATCGCGGCCCTCCTCCTCCTCGCTCAGCAGATCGAAGAGCACGGTGGCCAGCCCCGCCTGCTGCAGCTGCTCGGCCACGAAGCGGTTGCGCACGCTGCGCCGGCTGCTGCCGCTGCCGTGGGCGAACACCACCAGTCCCCGGGCCTGCAGCGGCATCTCCAGATCCGCGGGCAGGTCCACGCCGTCGGCCTTCAGGCGCAGGGCGGCGGTGGCGATCGGCCAGGACATGGCGGGCAGCCCGGGGACTCCCTCGCCATAGTGGGGATCCCGCCTTGCCCCGTGGGTGCGCCGGCCATGGCTGCAGCCGAACCGCCACCGATCGGCGGCCTGTGCGGCGAGGAGCGCTGCAGTCGTTTCATCGGCCCCGGCGGCGAGCCGCTGCACCATCGCCACTGGCCTGCTGCCGGCCCCGCACCCGGGCGGGCCGTGATCGTGCTGGTGCATGGCCTGGGCGGTCACGGCGGCCGTTTCGCCGGACTGGCCCGCTGGCTGCAGCAGCGGGGCTACCACGTGCATGCTCCGGATCTGCCTGGCCACGGCCTCTCCCCCGGCCCGCGCGGCTGGGTGCCGGCCTGGTCAAGCCTGCGGGAGGCCTTGCTCGCCAGCCTCGAGCACGCCACGGGGCTCGATCCTGGCGCGGCCGGCTTGCCGCGCTTCCTGCTCGGCCACAGCCTCGGCGGCACCCTGGCGCTGGATCTGCTGCTTGATCGCCCCGAGCTGGCCCGCGGCCTGATCCTCTCCAATCCGGCCCTTGATGCCAGCGGCGTGCAGGGCTGGCGGCTCACCCTGGCCCGCCTGCTCAACCGCCTCTGGCCCGGCTTCGTGCTCCCCACCGGTTTCCGCCTGGAGGATGCTTGCAACGACCCGCTGGCCCGCGCCGAGCTGGCCGCCGATCCGCTGCACCACAGCCGCGCCAGCGCCCGGCTGGCCTGTGCCTTCCTCGACACCTGCGCCCGGCTGCAGCAGCGGGCGGCCGGGCTGCGGTTGCCGCTGCTGCTGCTGCTGAGCGGCGACGACCGGATCACGCCGCCGGCGGCCGCCCGGGCCCTGCTCGCCGCCGCCGGCCCGGAGCCGCAGCTGCGCACCTACGCCCGCAGTGGCCATGAGCTGCTGCACGACCTGGAATGGCAGCAGGTGGCCGCCGATCTCAGCGGCTGGCTGGAGCGCCATGGGGGTTGAGCGCTGCCCGCAGCAGGTGCAGCCGCCGCTGCTGCCGTTGCAACCGCGGCTGCGGCCCTGGCTGCTGCGGCTGCTGCATGCCGCCCTGCCGCTGCTGCTGCGGCTGCGCCTGTTCCCCTGGCTGCCTGCCGGCATCGCCCGGGTGGAGGTGGTGGGTGCCGACGACCTGGCCCGCTGCTGGCAGCGCTTTGAGGCGGGGGAGGCGCGGCTGATCCTGGCCTTCCGCCATTGCGAGGTGGATGATCCCCTCTGCGGCCTGCAGCTGCTCTCCCGCCATCTGCCGCGGGCGGCGGCGCGGCTGGGCCGGCCGCTGCGGGGGCTGGCGCACGCCCATTTCTTCTTCGACCGCGGCATGACCCGCTGGGCCGGGGCGCTGCTGGGCTGGGTGCTGGCCGGCCTGGGCGGTGTGGCCGTGCGCCGCGGCCGCCAGCCCGACTGGCTGGCCCTGCGCCAGGCCCGCGCCCTGGTGCTCGACGGCACCCTGCCCTTCGCGGTGGCTCCCGAGGGGGCCACCAACGGCCACGGCGAGCGGATCGGCCCGCTGGAGCCCGGCGTGGCCCGGCTGGCCCTGTGGTGCCGCGACGACCTGCGCCGCGCCGGTCGCCGCCAGGAGGTGCTGATCCTGCCGGTGGCCATCCAGTACCGCTACCTGCGGCCCCGCTGGGACAGCCTCGAGCGGCTGCTCGGCCGCCTCGAGGCCGACGTGGGCATTCCGCCGCCGCCCCTGCAGCCCGCCGCGGGCGACCCGGCGGCCCGGCTCTATCCGCGCCTGCTGCGCCTCGGTGAGGCCCTGCTCTCCGCCCTGGAGGACTTCTATGCCCGCTATCCCCGCCTGGCGGGCGACACTCCGCCGGCGCCACCAGCCGGGGAGGACCTCGGAGCGCGGGTGCAGCAGCTGGTGCAGCGCTGCCTGGCCGTGGGTGAGACCCTCGCGGGGGTGGCGCCGGCGGGCGATGTGGTCGACCGCTGCCGCCGGCTCGAGGAGGGGGCCTGGCGCTGGCTCCATCCCGACGACCAACCGCCGCGCCGCCGCCTGTCGCCCCTGCAGCGCGGCCTGGCCGACTGGGCGGCCCATGAGGCGGCCCTGGCCGAGCTGCACATGCGCCTGGCCGAGACCTTTGTGGCGGTGTCCGGCAGCTACGTGGCGGAACGGCCCAGCTTCGAGCGGTTCATGGAGACCACCCTGCTGATCCACGATGCCCTGGCCCGCCTGCGCGGCGATCGCCTGCCGGCGCGGCCGCGGCTGGGTGCCCGCTGCGCCCGGATCACGGTGGCCCAACCGCTGCGGCTCGCCCCGGCCGCCGGCACTCCGGCCGAGGGGCGGGCGGAGGCCCGCGCCCGCGGCGCCGCCATCACCGAGGGCCTGCGCCGCGCCTATGAGGCGGCACTGATCTGAGCCCACCAGCGCTCCACCACCGCCGGGCTGCCGTACCAGGCGGGGCCGAAGGCGCCGCCGTGGGCCACCCCCTCCAGCACGATCGGCTCGGAGCCCTCCAGCAGGGCCGACCCCACCGGCACCAGTCCGTCGCCCCGGTCGTCGGCGTCGCCGCTGCTGTTGCGGTAGGCGGTGGGGGCCAGCCGCCGGGCCGTGTCGCTCGCCTCGCCGGCGGCGGCCTCCAGGCGCACGCTGCCCGCCACGGACACGTAGCGCACCTCCGGTGCGAAGCAGGCTCCCGGCAGGCGCTTGGCCACCATCTGCCGCAGGGGCGTGGCCTTGAGGGCCGTGTGGGGGCTGCCCAGCAGGATCAGGGTGTCGGCCTGGGCCTTGCCGCCGTAGCACCGGCCCTCGAAGGGGGCGTCGTCCAGGAACAGGCGCAGCATGATCCCGCCCGAGCTGTGGCCGATCAGCGTCACCCGCCCCGTGGCCGAGGCGGCGGCCTGACGGCGCACCTCCAGCGCCACCCGATCGAGGATGCGGGCCCAGGCCCAGGGGAACACCGTGAGCAGCCACTCCGGGCGACCCACCGGCACCAGGCTCACCGGCTGGCCGCTGAGGGCCTCCAGCCGCTGCCGCATCGGTTCGTAGGTGGCGGGGCTGATCAGGAAGCCGCCGAGGATCACGATCGGTTGCCGCAGGCTGCTCATCCGGGGGCGGAGGGGGCCCCACTCTGCCGCCACCAGAGCCAGGCCTCGCGGTTGATCAGCAGGCCGATCAGCACCAGCACCAGCATCAGGGCCACCTGATCGGCGCGGGAATCGGGCACCAGGATGTCGGCCACCAGGTGGGGCACGTTGGTGACGGTGTACACCACGCTGATCCAGAGGTGCAGCCGCCGCCAGCGGCGGCCACGGCGACGGGCCGGCGCGGCCGGGGCCGGATCGCTGGCCTGCCAGGTGATCAGCAGGATCGCGCCCAGCGGGATCAGGAAGTACACCAGCATCGCCACGAACAGCAGCGGCAGCAGGGCCGGATCCACGTGGCTCTCGATCTCCGGCGAGAGGCCATGGAAGAGGGGCATCAGGCCCAGATCCACGTGAAAGATCATCGCCAGCAGCCAGCAGGTCCAGAGGGAGCGCAGGCGCAGGGCGTGGTCGATCGGAGCGGGCATCGCCGCGGGCTGGCTGGCTTCAGTGTGGGCCTCTTGCCCCGCGCCCCGGGCCGCCGCCGCGCGGCTGCTGCCTTTTTGCCGCTCTACGCCGAGAAGGGTGGTGCATACGGTCGAGACAGTTTCCCGCGAGCTGCCAGCCGTGCCGATGACCAAGCTGATCGCTCTGCCCGCCAGCCTGCCCGCAGCCTTGCCGCTGCTGGCGGGCGCCGCCGGCGCGGTGGTGGCCTTGGCGCCCACGCCGGCGTCGGCGTGTCAGGTTGCTGCCCAGCCGAATTCAGAGAAGGACATCACCGTGGACAACGCGACACGGACTGTTCGCGTGATCTACGGGCGCTGGGCTGATGTCAGGGAATGCATCAAGGGCAATCAGACATGGTGGGATGACAACCAGGTGGCCAGGAAGTATTCCGAGTCATACATCACTGCTACAGGAACCCAGTGGTTGGGGGTGAATCAGGATCCCGCTGATCTTGCGGGTCCGAAAAATGTCTCTCCACTCGTGGCCTGGGAGGAACGTCCCCGGGGGGGCAGCCAGCCTGACCAGCCTGCCTCGATCCAGGTGCAGACTGTTGCGGTTCGCACGGGCAGCAACGGTGGCTCTGCTAACTCCAATTCCAATTCCAATTCCAATTCCAATTCCAACTCAAACTCAAACTCAAACTCAAACTCAAACTCAAACTCGAATTCCACGTCAAATCCTGGCTCCAATCAATTTGTCCTTGATCTGGGTGACTCAGATGCTGCGAATGCCTCCTATTACTGGCTCGCGTTCGCCGGTCGTGGCGTCGATCCCGACCCCGCTCCCGCGCCCCTGCCCCTGATCGGTGGCGCGGCGGCGTTGCTCTGGAGCCGGCGGCTGCGGCGCCGTGTTGCCCGGGGGCGCCGTGCCACCGGCTGAGCCGCTGGCACAGCTGGGGCTCGTTCCGGGCCTGGCGGGGCGCCTGCTGCTGCCGGAGCGGCCCCGCGGCCTGGTGATCCTGGCGCCGTCGGAATGCCCGGCGGCGGACCTGGGCGGCGATGGGGCCGCCTCGGAGCGGGATCCGCCCGAGGTGGCGGCCCTGCAGCGGCTTGGTCTGGCCCTGCTGCAGTGCGATCCGCTCGGTACGCCCGCGGCGGAACTGGCCGATCTCACCGACCTGACCCGACACCTGGTGGCGGCGATCGACTGGTGCGGCCGCGAACGCCGGCTGGCCGGCCTGCCCGTGGGCCTGCACGCCGCCCGCCGGGTGACCGCCGCCGCCCTCGAGGCGGCCGCTGAGCGGCCCGAGGGGGTGGCGGCGCTGGTGTCGTGGGCGGGGCGGCCCGACCTGGCCTTCGAGGCCCTGGGCCGGGTGGAGAGCCCCACCCTGCTGCTGGTGGGCGCCCGCGATGTGGATCTGGGCGAGCTCAACGCCTGGGCGGCGGCCCACCTGCGCGCCCCCCATGATCTGCGCGTGGTGCCCGGTGCCGCCGCCCGCTGCCGCGATCCGGCGGCGCGGGCCCTGGTCTGCGCCCACACCTGCGACTGGTTCGACAGCCACCTGCGCCGCCGCTGATCCAACCGAAGCCCCCCGACTGCCGCCGCCCCAGCCCTCAGGCCTATTCATCAGCGCGGCTGATGGGCATGACAAGCAATCCCGAACGGCGCGGCCAGCAATGGGCGCTGATCCTCCCGTAAGGTTTTCTTTGGTTTTTGTTTTAAGTGGGTGTCCACCCGGAGAGGTTCGCCTCCCCGGGTTTTTTTCTGGGCAGCGCGCGCCGCTGGCCGGCCTGCTCCAGCCGTTCAGCACGCTCGGCCGGGGTGGAGAGCCAGCCGCGCCGCAGCCGGTCGCTGAGGTCTTCGCCGAGCATGGTGAGCAGGGCATACACCACCATCAGGGCCAGCACCTGATCCCAGGCGAAGCTGCTGAGGCTGTCGAGCAGCTGGCTGCCCAGGCCCGTGGCGCCCACCATGCCCACCACCACCGTTTCGCGCAGCATCACATCGGCCCGGTAGGCGCCGTAGGCCAGGTAAGGCCGGGCCAGGGCGCTCAGGCGGCCATGCAGCAGCGCCAGCCGCGGCCCGCTGCCGGCGGCCTCGAGGGCCTGCTCCTGGCCGGGATCGGCCGCCTCCAGCCCCTCCTGCAGCAGGCGGCCGAGGATGCCCATGTTGTGCAGCCCCAGGGCCAGGGCCGCGGTGGGCAGCCCGGGCTTGAGCACGAACAGCAGCAGCAGGGCGGTGAGCGGCGGCGGCCAGAGGCGGCCCAGGGCCCAGGCCAGCCGCAGCAGGGCGCGCAGCGCCGGCCAGGGGGCCAGCAGCAGCAGTTGCAGCGGCGGCAGCCCGATCGCCAGGGCCGCCGCCAGCAGGGTGAGCGCCAGCGTGCCCGCCACGAGCGAGGGCCAGGGCAGGGCCAGGGCCGCCTGCCAGCCGCCGCTGCCCAGGCCCGGCAGCGGCTGCCAGAGCAGCAGGGCCGCCGGATCCACCGCCAGGGCCCGGCCCACCAGCAGGCAGAGGGGCAGCAGCGCCAGCAGGGCCAGCACCATCTCGCGGCCGCGCCGGCCGAGGGCCTGCTGGCCAAGCCGCAGCCGCGGCGGCGTCAGCCAGCGGCGGCGCAGCTGGGCCAGGCCCGTTTCGAGCAGCAGCATCAGCGCCAGCAGCACCCACAGGCCGGTCCACAGCTCGTGGAACTCCAGCGACTGGAGGGTGAGCTTGAGCTCGGTGCCCAGCCCCCCCAGGCCGAACACCCCCAGCAGGGTGGCGCTGCGCAGGGCGCATTCGAGCCGGTAGCCGCCGTAGCT
>VFQS010000338.1_pt1 | contig 56142 bp, 52 predicted proteins | sample 3512361 | NCBI WGS metagenome assembly VFQS01 (sample SAMN10412375, study PRJNA504923) | tailings metagenome | isolation source: Relicate 1 Philex TSF3 active mining | place: Philippines | reverse complement strand
CTCGCTGGGCTCATAACCCAGAGGTCGTAGGTTCAAATCCTGCCCCCGCTACTAGTTCACGAATGAAGGTCCGATCCTTTCGGGGGTCGGACCTTTTTCATTGCTGAAATCGATTTTGGGATGATGCCTCTTGCGTCTCTAGCTCTCAAGGTTTAACCGGAGCTTCTTGCCGGATAGCTACCTCAATTCAGAAGAGCTACTTCAAGACGCGCTTGAGTCTCAATGAATTGAGCACCACGAAGAGACTCGAGACAGCCATTGCTCCGCCTGCGATCATCGGGTTGAGCAGTCCAAGGGCTGCGATAGGGATGCCGACGCTGTTGTAGAGGAATGCCCAAAGGAGATTTCCTTTGATGGTGGAGAGCGTTTTGCGAGAGAGCTTCAACGAGTCCAGCAGGCCCGAAAGTTCAGGGCGCATCACTGTGATGTCGGCTGAGGCGATAGCGGTATCTGTTCCGGTTCCCATGGCCATAGAGAGATCGGCTTGAGCGAGGGCAGCCGCATCATTGACGCCATCACCGATCATCAAGACCTTCTTACCGGCAGCTTGAAGTTCACGAATCTTCGAGATCTTGCCCTCTGGGCTCGCTTCAGCGATTCGATGGGTGGAGTCGATATGGGCCGCTTCACCCATGGCATCGACCGCGGAGCGTGAATCACCAGAGACGAGCCAGCTCTCAATCTTGCGTCGTCGCAGTTCTTCAACGACAGCGGCCGCATCACTTCTTAGCGAATCGCCTACCTCAAAGGCAAGGACAGCTTCACCATCGATTGCAAGGACGGAGATCGAATTACCATTGGCAAGCGCAGCATCGACTGCGCTTTGAATCTTTTGTGGGAGAGAGAGTGTGGCTTTACGTACTGCATTAGGTGCGCCAAGAATGACTGGAACTTCTCTTGCCTCAGCTAAACCCGAAACGAGGGCCCTTGCAGCAAGTCCGATTCCCGGACTCTCTTTGAAATCCTTGAGCTGAGCTGGATTCGATTTTGATTCCTTCAGCGAGTATCGCGAGATTGCTCGTGAGACAGGATGGTTGCTCTCTTTGCTCAAACCGTAGGCGATCTCAAACCAGGATGTTTTGTCGGTTCCTGCTGCCGGATCCGCGAAAGTGACTCGCTGAACCGTCATCTTTCCGGTTGTCAGCGTTCCGGTCTTATCAAAGATGACGGTGTCAATCTTTGATGCGATTTCAATGGAGCGCACCTTGCGTAAGACGATTCCTGAACGTGCACCTTCACCAGATGCCACGAGAAGAGCTACGGGAGTTGCAAGTCCGAGAGCACAAGGGCAGGCGATGACAAGGAGCGAAACTGCAGCGGTAACGGCTTCCTGCAAGGTACCGATTCCAAATCCATACCAAACACCAAATGTTGCGATGGCTGCAACGACGACGATCGGAACGAAGACCGAGCTGATTTGATCTGCAAGTCGCTGCACCGGAGCCTTTTCGCTCTGTGCTGTCATGACCATCTGGGTGATGCGCGAGAGTTCGCTATCTCGCCCAACTCGCTCTGCCTCGACGACAAGGCGAGAGGTGAGATTGATTGCGCCGCTAGTAACTTGATCTCCAACAGTCACATCAACCGGTAGCGATTCACCGGTAATAAAGGAGTTATCGACGCCACTTGAGCCTTCAATGATCACGCCATCGGCGGGGATTCGATCACCAGGACGAACCACGAATCGATCACCCACTCGAAGATTTTCGATGGGAGCGATGACTTCTTCGTATCCGCGCTCCTTGCTACCGCGCAAGATCACGACCTCCTTAGCGCCAAGCGCGAGAAGATGGGCGAGAGCGGAACCAGCGCGATGTTTTGCACGCGATTCAAAGTAGCGGCCAAGGATGATGAAGAAGAGGACGCCGGCAGCGACCTCAGCGTAGATATCACCAGCCCCCGTTGAGTTGGCGTAGATCGACCAACCGAATGCTGTGAGTGATCCAAGCGAGACGAGCGTGTCCATCGTCGGATGGAGGATGTTGCGCCATCCAGCGCGATGAATCGGCCAGGCAAGGAAGAGAACGATCGGCGCAGTGAGTGCGATGACCAACCAGCCGTGCGCAGAGTAGGTGGGATGTAAGAGATTGAAACGGGTGAGAGTTTCGTGGATGAATGCATCGACCGGTTCATGGAATTGCATCGTCATGGAGATCAGGATTGCTGGGATCGCAAAGAGTGCCGCGAGGAGGGTTCTGATCCCGAGGCCACGAGTACGTGAGAATGAATCAGTCTCGTCAGTGCGAAGTCTTGCTGAGTAACCGGCCTTACTTACTTGGTCGATCAAGACCTTTGACTTGGTTCCCTTTGGTACCAGGATGTGAGCGCTCTCGGTAGCGAAATTGACCGTTGCACTGGCACCTGGAATCTTGTTGAGCGCTCCCTCTACGGTTGCAACGCAGGAGGAACAGGTCATCCCCTCAACAGAGAGATCGATCTGTTCTAACTCATCTACCGATGGAGCTGGCTCAAGTGTCGCGACGGCCGAACCTCGCTCTTCGACTTTACGAAACGGTGACTTTGTGAGGTCACTCAACGGGATGAGCGCTGGCTCGGATGACGGCTTCTTCTCTTCACTCATCACTTCACCTTTCCTAGAAATTCCTCGTGGAGAAGGCCATTGCTCGAAACACCGGATGCGCCAAAAGGACCATCGACGCCTTCAAGTGAGGAGTAACGCCCGCCCGCCTCTTCAACGATGACGGCAAGAGCAACCATATCCCAGAGAGCGAGCGATGGTTCAACTGCAAGGTCAACAGCTCCCTCGGCAACGAGCATATGCGAGAGGAAATCTCCGATGGCGCGTGTTCGCCAGACATGATCAAGGATCGCAATGAATGGCTCTCTACGCGAACCCCAACCGATGAGGTCAGAGTAAGAGATTGAAGCATCGGCCAACTTGGCGACTTTGGAGACTGAGATTCTTCGCGTGGCTAGCGAGTTTGTTGAAGATGTTTCTTTTGAAGGTGAGAACGGAGATGCGGAAGCAAAATTCTCTGTGAGATAGGCGCCATGACCTTTCAAAGCCCACCATCTGCGCCCTAATGCGGGAGAAGAGACGACGCCAATTGAGAGTTTACGGTGTGACGACTTTTCCTGTGGCGCGTCATTTACAGGTGGGGCATCCAAGACAGTTCCCATCGCGATCAGCGTTGCCCAGGTTGGTACCCCTCGAAGGTAATTCTTCGTGCCATCAATGGGATCGATGATCCAAAATCGCGTTCCAGGTTCTGCGCCATCCAATAGCTGCGCTCCGCCAAATTCCTCACCGATGATGAGATCGTTGGGGCGTTCCTGTGCGAGCAATGAACGTAGTGCCTCTTCGACAGCGCGATCGGCATCTGTCACCGGAGTGGTATCAGGCTTGGTCTCAATGACGAGATCTAAGGCTTGATAGCGTGCGAGCGAGATCTGATCGGCGAGATCTGCCAATCGATGTGCAAGTGCAAGGTCAGTATTCGCGCTCATGAGTTGCTCGATGAAGTCAGCCTCGATGGGTGGCTGTGAACTGAGCGCAGGCATGGCTGAAGTCTATTCGGTTGAAAATTCAACTTCTTGAGTGGGAATGACTCGTTATCGCGAGGAATATGCACATGCTCGCATGGATTTCAGTAATTACCTTCGGGGATGGTGTCACCCGTCTGCAAAATGTGAGCAAGACCTCTCACCAACCTTCGCCCGACCCTCCGGTGATGCTCGTTATTCGTAGCTTACGGTCGCATCGATAGCGAGAAGCCGGCGTAAGTTCGTGACGCGATGTTCTGCCTGAGGGTTCTTCGCTAACCATTCATTGAGAGCACAACTCTCCTCGTTATGGCTGCAGTTCTTCGGACAATGAGCAATCACTTCCTGCAATTCGCCGAATGCACCTACGACGCGATTTGGGTCAATATGTCGAAGGCCAAATGATCTGACTCCGGGAGTGTCGATCAACCAGCCCTTCTCGTTCACACTATCCAATTCAAATGCCACGGCATTTGATGAGGTATGTCGACCACGCCCGGTCACTTCATTGACCGAACCAGTCATCCTCGCTTCATGGCCGAGAATGCTGTTGAGAAGTGTGGACTTACCAACACCCGAGTGGCCGATCAGAACTGAGCTCTTACCCGAGAGCTTGGCGCGAAGTGTTGAGAGATCGTCGCCACGTTTCGTTGTGAATACTTCAAGCTCGAGCGGTGAATAGAGATCGCGAAGCTCAGTTGGATCTGCAAGGTCGCACTTGGTGATGATCAAGATGGGTGTGATTCCCTGATCGTAGGCAACGACTAGGGCTCGGTCGATGAATCCAGTCCGCGGTTCAGGGTTTGCAATCGCAACGACGATCAACATGAAATCCACATTTGAGACGATTGCTCGTTCCATTGCACCGATGTCATCGATGGTGCGCGAGAGCGAATTGCGACGCTGTGTCACTTCAACGATGCGCGCGAGCGTTCCTTCTTGACCGGAGATATCTCCATCGAGTTTGACGAGATCGCCAACAACAACTGCATTCTTTCCAAGTTCGCGCGCCTTCATAGCAGTGATCGTCGTGCCGTCTTCGGTGAGGCATAGTGAGCGACCACGATCTACTTGAGTGACGAAGGCGATCGGAAGCTTTGAATAGTCAGGTCGATCCTTGCTTCGACGCGGAACAGATCGGGAGGGGCGAATGCGAACGTCAGACTCATCGAAGCTGTGCTTGGAACGTCGCGAGTCCTTCATCGGTTCAGGTCCCTCAACAGGGTCATCTTCCTCATCGAGCTGAATCCTTCATGATCGAACTGCCCCACCGAGGAGCTCATTCCATAGCGCAGGAAAATCCGTGATCGTCTTGCGCGTCGTTGCGATGTTCTCGACCAGCGTTCCTTCAATCATCAATCCGATAAGTGCACCCAGGGTTGCAATGCGATGGTCGTCATAGGTCGAAATAGTGACGGGGTCCTTCGGCAATTCCCGCGCGGGTTCAATCCGCAAGTAATCCGAACCCTCTTCCACGGTTGCTCCAACTTTGCGAAGTTCTGTTGCAAGTGCAGACAGACGATCGGTTTCATGGAGCCTTAAGTGTCCGATGCCACGAAGAAGTGACGGGGTCGAAGCAAAGGCGGCGACGGCAGCGATAGTGGGCGTTAGTTCGCCGACATCAGAGAGGTCCATATCGATACCAGTCAGTGCATCTCTCGATTGGGTTAATCCCGTTGAGCTCATAGCGATTCCAGATTCAGTGCGAGAGAAAGTACCGCCCATTGCCGCGAAGATCTCTCGAAGTGCATCACCCGGTTGGGTTGTCTTCAGGGGCCAGTTCTTGATCTCAACTCGTCCGCCAACGAGCAGTGCTGCAGCAAGAAATGGCGCAGCGTTGGATAGGTCTGGTTCGATCTCCAGAGTCCTGATCTCACTCTCAGTTGGAGATAAATTACTTCTCGGCGCAACGCGCCACCACCAATTCCCAGATTCCTGTCCACTCTCGACGAGGGCGCCGTGATCGCGAAGCATCGCAATCGTCATCTCAATGTGAGGCAGAGAGGGCAGTGATGGACCGACTTGGCGAATCGTTAACCCTTCCTTCATCTCAGGTGCGACGAGTAAGAGTGATGAAATGAATTGGCTCGAGAGTGAGGCATCGATCTCAATCTCACCGCCTTGAAGCTGCCCTCTGCCATGAATCGTGAAAGGAATCGCATAGCGACCTTGGTGTTCAACACTTACGCCGAGGCTCTCCAAAGCCTTGATGACAGGAGCGATCGGACGTTCATGTGAGCGCGCATCGCCATCAAAATGGATCACACCCTCAAACATTGCGGCAAAGGGTGGAAGAAAACGCATCACAGTTCCGGCATTGCCCACCTTGATATCTGCTGGCTCTGCGAGTCTTCGAGATAGTTGCGCAGGAGTTACAAGCCAAGAGGTTCCATCTAGCGATTCCTCAATCTTCACACCGAGCGCTCGAAGTCCATCGCGCATCAGTTCAGAATCGCGGGATATCAACGGCCTGACGATCTTGGTCGAGATTGTTGAGTTGGCCGAGTTGGTCGGACCCGGAAGCGCAGCCAAGATCAGTGCGCGAGCCATCATGGATTTTGAGCCAGGAATCGTGATGCTTGCATCGAGTAGATGACCCGGAGCAAAGGGTGCACGCCAGAGATCTAGAGAGGCAGAATCGCTACTCATCGCACTTTCATCTTCACAGGCGCCATTGAGGCGAAGTCTACCTGCGTACCCTTATCGCATGTGTGGCCGCTATGCGCTGACAGCGCTGAAGGAAGAGATCATCGGAGACTTCGGTATCTCAAGCCTTTCTCCGGTTGCTAAGGAGCGCACCCTTCCCGCCGATTGGAACATCGCGCCAACAAAGGAGATCTACCTGATCAAAGGTGAAGGAGATGCTCGATCGCTCGATATCGCCTCATGGGGATTGATCGCGCCTTGGAGTAAGAGTGAGGCGGAGGCAGTGAGATCGCAATCGATGGCGATCAATGCGCGTGTTGAAACGGTCCATGAAAAGCCAACATTCAGGGATTCATTCAAAGTGCGACGCTGTCTGGTGCCTGCGAGTGGATATTACGAGTGGGCGACCGAGCTTGGTGAGTACCCACGTAAACAACCGATCTTCGTTTCGCCCAAGGAGGGAAAGTTTCTCGCTTTCGCTGGGATCTATAACTATTGGCGGCCGCCCTTTAACGCTAATAGGTCTGGCGACAGTGCAGCGAATGATTCGACTTCGCAAACCATGCGCACCAGCTCATCCTCTATTCAATCTGGCAGTGCTTCATTTCCATCTGGCAGTGCCTCTTTCCCGTCCACCAGATCATCTATCCAATCTGTTGCAATCATCACGCGCGAAGCTGTCAATGAGTTGGCCCAGGTGCATCACCGCATGCCGCTCTTCCTTCCTGAGGATCGATGGCAACTCTGGCTCGACACGGACACACCGCTTCCCGAGGTGATGAACTTGCTACAAGTCGAAGAACCAGATCGCAACTTGCGATTTTGGCCCGTTGCTCCGAAAGTGAATTCGATTAGGAATAACGGAGCGGAATTGATTGCTCCCATCGATTTGGGCGAGAGTGAGACTCTCTTCTAGTGATTGATTCTCGTTGAGCACCCTGCATTCGACTCGTTGAGAGTCGAGATTCGTTAGCGCTTCTGAAACTGAGACTCACATTGAGCTTCATTTCCGACAGCTATAGCATTGCGATATGTCTCCGACGAAGAAGCAGGGCAGTAGTGAGCCTGCTGATGTCGTGAGCCCTGATGGCGAAAAAGACGTTGATAAGCACCTTGCCTCGAACAAGGAACCGTTGCAACTCGACCAAGCGAGCCATGAAGGTGGCGAACTCGTCATCGTCGATCGCGATAAGGAGAGTATCGACGAACGAACCAAACGTTTTGAACGCGATGCCTTAGCATTCAAGAATCAGCTCTACTCGGCCGCGATGCGATACACCCGCAATCCAGATGATGCTCAGGATCTGCTCCAAGATACCTACGCAAAGGCCTTCGTCTCTTTCCATCAGTTCGAACCGGGCACCAATCTCAAGGCTTGGCTCTATCGAGTTCTGACCACGACCTTCATCAACAACTACCGCAAGGACCAGCGTCGACCCCAGATGGCCGATAGCGAGTTGGAAGACTGGGAGTTGTTTGAGTCTGCAAGCCACACCTCTGATCAAGGGAAGTCGGCTGAGGTCGAAGTACTCGAGAACTTGCCTGATGTCGATATCAAAAGGGCGTTGGCGAGCATTCCGGAGGAGTTCCGCATGGCGGTCTACCTCGTTGATGTCGAAGGCTTTTCATATAAAGAGGCGGCCGAGATCATCGGAATTCCCACTGGAACGATCATGTCGCGCCTTCATCGGGGACGAAAACAGCTCCGAGAGTTGTTAGCGGAGTATGCCCGTGAACTCGGTTACGGTGCTGAGAAGAAGCCAGCGGCGACGAAAGGAGGGAAGTGATCATGAGTTATGAGATCGCTCCTATGACCTGTCGCTCCGTGATGGCGTCCATTCACCCTTTCATCGATAACCAGATCGAAGACTCAGGGCTCTTCAATGCCATCGCCTTCCATCTTCAGGGTTGTTCAGATTGTGCGATGCGCACCGAGCGAGAGCGAAAGCAGATTGCGATCCTTCGTGAGTTATTGACTCGCTCCTGTGTTGAGACCACTCCAGAATCCTTGGAGGAAGAGATTGTGATGCAGATTCGGTCCCTTGCTGCACGAATGCAGACGCCAGGCTTCTTTGGAATCCCGGCTGCCGGAACGACGCAGATCTATTCGCAATATCAACGTACCGAGATCACCATCGATGGAGAGACGACGATCGAAATCGAAGAATCACACGAGATTCGACGGGACTTTCCGTTCTAGAGAGATGGACTTCCCCTTCTAGTTTTGAGTAGTGGGTAGTGTGGCAAAAGCGGCGAAACCGGCTAGAGCGGCTAGAGCGGCTAGAGAAACGGGCGTAACTCCACTTTCCGATTGCACGCTTTGGATCCTTGAGCGGCAAGAGTGAGAGCTACTTCGTGGCTCGGGACTTCGATGATCCAAAATCCGCTGTAGTGCTCATTGTGGTGTTGATGGCCATCGAAGAGTGATGAGTGACTCACCTCTCCTTTATCGGCTCGATTGTCGACGAGAGTCGCTGAGCGAGGGTCTCCAATTCCAGCGGCGAGAACCCAATAACCATTTCGCTGGAGTTGCTCGTTGAAAGCATCAATCGTGCTCATCTCGTCAGGATTTCCCAGATTGTTTGGATGATCTATGACAAAGATGACATATCTAGGAGAGATGGAGCCGGCAGGAGATTGAGAACTCATATTGGAGAGTGTAGTTCGTTGAAATGGATCTCCTAAAGCGATTTCCTGAGGAGCCTTTCTAAAGCAATCTCCTGAAGCGATCACTTCGATCAACCCGCAATCACGAAGTGTGAGTGCTAGGTTACCCACGTGCTCAGCAATGCCGCTTATGAACCAACTCGCGAGAACCTTCTCGGCGCAGTTGGCATTGCAAACCTCACCACTCGTCCGGGCGACACTGCTGCAGCAATCGGTGATGGCGACCTTGCAGTGGTCTCCACGTCTCTCCTCAACCGATTGATGGAAGGTGCATCGCATACCGCAATCTCAGAGTTCTTGGCGATGAATGAGACCTCGATAACGACGCAATGTGAATTCAAGATTGAGAATGTGGTTGGAATCGGTATCGATCTCAATGCCACAGCAACCGTCGTTGCGCTCGATGACGAAGACGGAAAAGAGTTAGTGATTTTTGCTTGCGATATCCATCATGGAGCGATGCGAGTGGCGCATGGAATGTTGCAGCGTGAGATCGTCGAACGAGTTCGCTATTCAGCGAAAGTGGCTGCGTTGACCGTCCTTGCCCAAGATGATGAATAGTGAACAGATGAAAAAGATTCCGACGAATCGAATTGTTTGAGATCGATCCTGAAATCTAAGAGCCCCAGTTCCACTTAAGGAACCGGGGCTCTTTCTTACAATTGCCGGGAAGACAGCCGATGGAACAGATGTCACACCCAAGGCAGTCGAAGGTGTTGAAACTGCGAACTTACGCCTTCTTAGTCGCCCAGAAGATCTCACCGATCTCGTCGATCTTCGCGATCAACTTATCTGCGACAGCGACATCATTGGTGCCTTTGGTGCCTGCTGCTCCTGCGAGCTTGGTTGCCTCATTGAAGAGTGAGTGAAGTTGTGGGTATGCCTCGAAGTGATTCGGCTTGAAGTAATCAGTCCAGAGGACCCAGAGGTGTTCCTTGACCTGGTGTGAGCGCTCTTCCTTGATGGCGACAGAACGTGCCTTGAAGTCGCTGTCGGAGGAGGCGTTGTACTTCTCCATGCAGGCCTTGACCGAGAGAGCCTCGATACGAGCCTGAGCAGGGTCATATACGCCGCAAGGAAGATCGCAGTGTGCGTAAACCTTCATGATGTAGTCCTTTCTTCGTAAGACCCGGGCGGGTCGAACTGATCTCGTGGATCCCATTGATCCTGTGACTCTGGAGAACTGAGGCGAAGGCTACCTTTGGCCTGCAGATTCCGCTCAACCAAGAACTTCAGCCTGAATGTCCATCTCAAGAATCCATAGCCAAAATCCATCGCCAAAATCCATTCCAGGGGACTGGGATAGCAGAATAGGGGAGTCATGATCGGACTGTCGCGAAAGATTCTTGAATCCCTCTCAGCAAGAACCGGTTTCACAAGGGTTGAGATTGAGGGCCGTTCCATGGAACCAACTTTCAAGAGCGGCCAGAAGATTTGGGTTCGACTCTTTCGTTCCAAGCCCTCTCAAGAAGAGGTCATTCAAATGCGAGGACGAGTGATTCTCGTCGAAAGGGAAGAGTATCCAGGGATTTTCTTACTCAAGAGGCTTGAGAAGGTCCACGGAAAGTTGATCTGGGTCGAAGGCGATAACAAGGATCCAGTGATTGCAGATCTTCAGCATGACTCCCGCAAATTTGGTTGGCTCCCTCTTGAGAGCATTCGAGGGGTTGCGATTCGTAATTGAACGACTTTATTTCGGGTTTTCTCTGGCGAAAAGTGAGTGCAAGTCACTTGCAAAGGCTGCATAGTTGCAGTCGCTCGACTAATGCAGTTACTTATTTAAGGAAATCATTCACGGATTGCACCAAGAGCAATCCTTCAAATTTTGCAAACTGATGAGAAGCAAATTATCTTTCGCCCGTGCCATTCGAGTTGAACGCGTTCCTTCCGTTTATGCGAAGAACCGTTGACTATTGCCGTGTAACTTCAGATCTCTGTCGATCGAACCAGTTCTAGATCCTTAAAGTTCTTCTTATAACTTCAATAGTTTTCAATGAAAACTGGGACTGCTTCCTGTTTTCATAAAGAAGTGATCCACAAGATTGCATTAATCAACAACGATCAACGAAAGAGGTTCAAGAATGTCTGTTCTCAATGAAGTACTAACCGCCAACGAGGCTTATGCTGCGAATTTTGGTGCTCGCAGTGAGCTAGCGCTACCTCCAGCCAGGCGCTTTGCGATCTTGGCCTGCATGGATGCCCGGATGGATCCCGCGAAGTTTGCCGGTCTCTCTGAAGGTGATGCGCATGTGATTCGCAATGCCGGTGGACGTGCGAGCGATGATGCGATCCGATCCCTTGTCATCTCGTACAAGCTCCTTGGCACCAAGGAATGGTTTGTTGTTCACCATACCGATTGCGGCATGGAATTCTTCACCAACGATGTGATGAGTGGCCTCCTTGCATCTAGCCTTGAGACCGCCGAGCTTCGTGCTGATGGCTTCCATGATGTCGGCAAGGGTCCAGGAAGCCCAGAAGGTAAGTACATCAACTGGTTGACGATCCCGGATCAAAAGGGTGCTGTTGTGGAGGATGTGCAGCGCATACGTAACCATCCGTTAGTGCCAGCAGGCATCCCCATCTACGGATTCATCTATGACGTGAGAACCGGACGACTCAACGAGGTGGCTCGCGCTTAGAGAAGGAGATTGAAGCTCTTTGCGTTAGTCGATGTAAGGAGATAAGGGATCTGTTCGCTCGTTGAGTGCTCAACAGGCATTGAAAACGAGCGAGCAGATTCCGAAATTAGCCAGTAAATCTGAAATCAGCCAGCAGATTCTGAAATCAGCCAGCAGATTCTGAAATCAGCCAGCAGATTCTGAAATTACCAGCAGATTCTGAAATCAGCGCATGAAGGCTTCCATGATCAGAGCCTTCTGCTCTTCTTCATGGACGTGATGATTTCCAGTCGCTGGGCTTGCAGTCGCTCGACGTGAGACGCGGCGAAGCGTTCGACCAGAGAGGACTTCCTGGGTTGCGAGTGCGATGAATGGCCAAGCGCCCTGGTTCGCAGGTTCATCTTGAACCCAGAGCAAATTCGCATTCGGATGCTTCGCGATGACTTCGCCGAATTCCTTCTCAGGGAATGGATAGAAGCGCTCAACTCGAACGATCGCAGTCGAACTCTCGCCCAACTTCTCTCGCTCTGAAATGAGCTCCCAATAGACCTTGCCCGAACAGAAGATCACTCGAGTTGCATTGGTAACCGTTGGATCATCGATGAGCGGACGGAAGGTTCCAGTCGTGAAATCTTCGATCTTCGATGCTGCCGCTTTGAGGCGAAGCATCGACTTGGGCGTGAAGACGACCAGTGGACGTCGCGCCGGATTCTTCATGTGCCAACGAAGGAGGTGGAAGTAGGAAGCTGGTGACGAGGGCTGAGCAACAGTCATGTTCTTCTCCGCACAGAGCGTGAGGAAGCGCTCGATACGTGCCGAAGAGTGGTCGGGGCCTTGTCCCTCATAGCCGTGAGGCAAGAGCATGACGACCGAGGATCGCTCGCCCCATTTCTGAAGTGATGATGAGATGAACTCGTCGATGATGCTCTGCGCACCGTTGACGAAGTCGCCGAATTGCGCCTCCCAAAGTACGAGCGCATTCTCGCGAGCCACCGAGTAGCCATATTCGAAACCAAGCGCTGCATATTCAGAGAGCAAGGAGTCAAAGACGAAGAATTGGTTCTCTTCTGAGATCAAACCACGAAGCGGAGTCCATTCCGCTGCATTCTTCGAATCAACGATCACAGCATGACGATTGGAGAAGGTTCCGCGACGTGCATCCTGTCCGACGAGACGAATCGGATGGCCTTCAAGGAGAAGGGAGCCGAATGCCAACATCTCGCCACCTGACCAGTCGACGGTTCCATCATTGAGGGATTCAGCGCGACGAGTGAGTTGTGGCAGAAGTTTTGGATGAACGTTGAAGCCTTCAGGTACTGAAGTCTGCGTCGCTGCGATCTGACGAGCCACAGACTCGCTGATCGCTGTGCTGATCGCCTTCGAGGAAGGTGCTTCAGGTGCAGGCGGGAAGTTATCCGCAGGTTTGGTGTTATGGACCTCTTGATAGATCGCTTCGAGTTGTGACTGGAAGTCTTGTGCGATCGCATCAGCCTCTTCTTGAGTGATGTCGCCACGGCCCACGAGCGCTTCTGCGTAGAGGGTTCGAACCGAACGCTTCTGGCCGATCAATTCATACATCAACGGCTGGGTGAAGCTTGGTTCGTCACCTTCGTTGTGTCCGCGACGTCGGTAGCAGACCATGTCGATGACGACGTCCTTATTGAAAGCTTGTCGGTATTCATAGGCGATCCGCGCAACGCGTACACACGCTTCAGGATCATCGCCATTGACGTGGAAGACCGGAGCTTGGATCATCTTCGCGACATCGGTCGAATAACGCGATGAACGAGCAGATCCAGGAGAGGTGGTGAAACCAACCTGATTGTTGATCACGACATGGATGGTTCCGCCGATGCGATAGCCCTTCAGTTGTGAGAGCTGGAGCGTCTCAGCGACGATTCCTTGACCGGCGAATGCGGCGTCACCGTGGATCAGGATCGGTAAGACGGAATAGAGCTTCTTGACGTTGAGCGCATCTTGTTTCGCGCGAACGATTCCTTCGAGGACGGGGTTGACGGCTTCAAGGTGGGATGGGTTCGCTGCAAGATAGATATTGGTCGTCGCGCCTGATTCGGCTTGGAAGACTCCTTCGGTGCCGAGGTGATATTTCACATCTCCAGAGCCGTGAACTTCATTCTCTGCGTAATTTCCTTCGAACTCTTGGAAGATCTGACCGTAGGACTTTCCGGCGACATTGGCGAGGACATTGAGACGTCCTCGGTGTGGCATACCGATGCATGCTTCATCAAGGCCTGATTCAGCAGCGGAAGTGATGATCGCATCAAGGAGTGGGATGACCGATTCGCCACCTTCGAGTGAGAAGCGCTTCTGACCGATGAACTTGGTATGCAAGAAGCTCTCAAATGCTTCTGCGCTATTGACCTTTCGGAGAATGCGAAGTTGTTCGTCACGAGGTAGACGTGGCGCACCGACTTCCACCTTCTCTTGGATCCACTTTCGCTCTTCGGGATTGTCGATATACATGTACTCGATACCGATCGAGCGGCAGTAGGAATCACGGAGGATGCCAAGGATCTTGCGAAGTTTCATGAATGGCTGGCCACCGAATCCGCCGGTTGCGAATTCGCGGTCGAGATCCCAGAGTGTGAGGCCATGTGTTACGACGTCGAGGTCAGGGTGTGAACGTTGCTTGTATTCCAATGGGTCGACATCGGCCATGATGTGACCGAAGGTTCGGTAAGCGTTGATCAATTGTTGGACGCGAGCGGTCTTGTTGATCTCATCGTCTTTGGAGAATTCGAAGTCGGATACCCAACGGATCGGTTCATAAGGAATGCGTAGCGCTGCGAAGATCTCGTCGTAGAAGTTCTCTGCACCAAGGAGGATCTCGTGGATTCGGCGGAGGAAATCACCTGATTGTGCACCTTGGATGATGCGATGGTCGTAGGTGCTGGTGAGGGTTACCACCTTGGAAATCGCCATTCGGGCAAGAGTCTCTTCACTTGCTCCTTGGAACTCTGCCGGGTAATCCATCGAGCCGACGCCAAGGATCAAACCTTGTCCTTGAACAAGACGCGGAACAGAATGAACGGTGCCGATCGTTCCTGGGTTGGTGAGTGAGACCGTTGTTCCAGCGAAATCTTCAACGGCGAGGGAGCCTTCGCGGGCTTTCTTCACCAACGCTTCGTAGGAAGCGTGGAACTGAGCGAAATCCAAGGATTCGCAACCCTTGATGGAGGGTACGAGAAGCTGGCGTGAACCATCTGGCTTAGCGAGATCGATTGCGATGCCAAGGTTGATGTGTTCCGGATGTCCAATCGCAGGCTTGCCATCTACCTCGGTAAAGAATGCATTCATCTCCGGCATCGCACGTAGCGCCTTGATCATGGCGAAGCCGATCAGGTGGGTGAAGGAGACCTTGCCACCACGTGCCCGCTTGAGATGGTTGTTAATGACTGTGCGGTTGTCGATGAGAAGTTTCGCAGGGATGGCACGGACAGAGGTCGCAGTTGGAACCGTCAGCGACGCTTCCATACTTTGAACGACTCGTGCGCCAACGCCGCGAATCGGCTCAACGCTCGCTGCTGCTGGAGTTGCAACTGCTTTCACAGGTTGTGCAACTGGGTCAGCAGGAGTTGGTGATGCGGTCACGCGTGGTTGGGAGACGGTGGGTTGCGGAGTGAAAGATTGTTGCGCCGGTTGAGTTGGAGTTGGAGTTGGGGTTGGCGTCGGTTGGGCTGATGCTTCTGGTGCTGCTGGGGTAGAAGCAACAGGGGTAGAAGCAACTGATGCAGCGGTGGGCGCGGATGTTGCAGGAGCAACTGAGGATGCAGATGATGTAGATGAGGCAGCTCGAGTCTGTGCCTTAGGTTGTGGTGGAGTGCCACCTCGGGGTGCGCCATTGACTGCGCCGTTAACAGCAGCGCCTTGTGATGCTGACCCACTTGCACTCGAGCCGGGCGTGATCGTTGTTGCAGCTGATGGAGAGAAATTCGCCGCCTTGAACTCAGGGGAGTTGAAGAAATCTCGCCAGTTTGCTTCGACCGAATTGGGATCTGCGACGTACTTTTCATACATCTCTTCTACGAGCCAGTCATTGGCACCAAAATTTCCGCTCACAGAGGGTTAGCCTATCGGGGGCTCAAGGGGCCTTCTACACGGCATATTTCGCTTCTTTTCATCGATTGGGAGAAGTTGCGCAGACCATGCGCAGACCATGCGCAGACCATGCGCAGGAGATGGGCAATCGATGCGCAGAAGAGGCAGGGAAGAGATCACCTCGGCATACTTGGCGTTATGGCCTCCGTCACCTCGCAAGATTCATCCTCGGATTCGACAGCAGGGTCTCCACTTTCAACAGCGGGTTCGGTATCCGAAACCGCAAGGCCTTGGGCCATTGTCACCGGTGGATCGAGGGGTCTTGGCTTCGAAACAGCCAAAGGTCTAGCTGCACAGGGTTATCGACTGATCCTCGTTTCAAAGGACTCCGAGCGTTTACGCCTGGCAGCGGAAGAGATCAATAGAGATTTCAAGGTTGCTGATTCTCCATCAACTGAAAGTAGCGACAGTTCACGAGCCACTGAGTCATCGTTGAATCCGCCAGATGACAATCAAGTAGCACATTTCTGGCCGATTGATTTTGAGGCTACTACGCCGCAAGCGCTCGCAGGTGTGCAAAATTCTGCTCGCAAGATCTTGGGCAAGTATCAGCCCATCTGGGGATTACCGAAAGTTGTCGTCATCGCTCATGGAGTTATGAGCGCAAAGATGTCAAAGACTTTGCGGACCGATGTCGATGAATGGCGACGAGTTATGAGTATCAATCTCGATTCAGTTTTCGCTCTCGTCAATCTCTTTGGCTCGGCGATGAGTGAGGCGAGGGATGGTCGAATCATCATCTACTCAGCATGTTTGGGAAGGATGTCAGGCCCTGGAAATGCTGGCGGACTTGCTCCGTATCGAATCTCCAAAGCTGGAGTCAATGCATTGGTTAGGAATCTCGCACACGAGACCGGTCATGGTTCGCGAGGTTTCTTGATTGATGCCGTCTGCCCCAATCATTCACGCACCGACATGGGTGGCGCTGATGCGCCACGTAGCGCCCAAGAGGGTGCCGCCTGCGCTATTTGGCTTGCAACTCGACCTTTCTCAGCAGGGCAGGATCAGACAGGCTTACTTTGGGAAGATAACGAAGTCGTTCCGTGGTGATGAGCCGCCTTGAACAACTAGCCGCTTTGAACAACAAGCCGTCGCGAACAACTAGCCGTCTCGAACCCTTCGAACAGTTAGCCGTCTCGAACCCTTCGAACAGTTAGCCGTCTCGAATAATTCCGTACTCCCCAATAGATTAGGTGCATGTCGACCACAGAATCCGGATCTTCAATTCCTTCCAACGACTCAGGTTCATCTGCCGCCTCCAACTTCTCCATCCCCGCAGACCCAACGCGAGGCAAAGAGGTCTTCGAACTCGATCGCGCACATGTCTTTCACTCCTGGTCGGCACAAGCTCAAATCTCGCCACTTCCTGTCGCTGGCGGCAGAGGTTCTTACTTTTGGGATTTCGATGGCAAGAAGTATCTCGACTTCTCATGCCAATTGGTCTTTACCAATATCGGCTTCCAGCATCCAAAAGTCGTCAAGGCGATCCAAGATCAAGCAGCGCTTCTGACCACGGTCGCACCACAAGTTGCAAACGACGCTCGCGGTGAAGCAGCAAAGCGAATCACTGAACTCGCTGGCAAAGCACACAACAAAGTCTTCTTCACCAACGGTGGAGCTGATGCGGTAGAGAACGCAATCAAGATGGCGCGCATCCACACCGGACGCCACAAGATCCTTAGCTTCTATCGCTCCTATCACGGCAACACAGCGGCAGCGATCACTGCAACCGGCGATCCACGCCGTTGGCCCAACGAATTCGCTTACGGTCACGTCCACTTCTTTGGGCCCTATCTCTATCGCTCTGCATTCTGGGCAACGAGCGAAGCAGAGGAGTGCGAGAGAGCGCTCAAGCATTTGGAAGATGTGATCACTTTCGAAGGACCGAAGACCGTAGCCGCAATCCTCATCGAATCTGTTGTTGGGACCGCAGGCGTCTTGATCCCACCGAAGGGATATCTTGAGGGCGTTCGCGCGCTCTGCGATAAGTACGGAATCCTCTGGATTGCCGACGAAGTGATGAGTGGATTTGGTCGAACAGGGAATTGGTTCGGCTATCAACTATCGAGCGTCGAGCCCGATCTCATCACCTTCGCAAAGGGCGTCAATTCAGGCTATGTCCCTCTCGGGGGTGTGATCATCTCTGATGCGGTTTCAAAGACCTTCGACGATCGGGTCTTTCCAGGTGGACTCACATACTCCGGCCATCCGCTCGCCGCAGCATCCGCCGTTGCGACGATCGATACTATGAAAGGAGAGAAGGTCGTTGAGAACGCGCGCGAGATCGGGGAAAAGGTGATTGGCCCAGCACTTCGTGCCCTTGCCGAGAAGCATCCCGTAATCGGCGAGGTGCGCGGCGTTGGCGTCTTCTGGGCGTTGGATCTGGTCAAGGATCGCGCAACAAGGGAGCCACTCGCACCATATGGTGGAACGAGTGAAGCGATGGGACTTTTCGTTACAGAGTGCAAGAAGAATGGCCTGATGCCATTTAGTAACTTCAACCGAGTTCACGTCGTACCACCGTGCAATGTGAGCGAAGCGGAAGTGATGGAAGGCGTTGCGATCATGGACAAGGCCTTTGAGGTGATTGGTAAGTTCTACGAGGGGAAGAAATGAAAGAAGTAACTCACTTCATCAATGGAAGCTTCACTGCTCCAGATAAAGGAGCTCGCAAAGGCGAGATCTTCGATCCTGCGACCGGAGAAGTAAGTGGCTTCGTTGACTTCGCCTCCGTTGAAGTTGTCGATCAAGCTGTCGCTGCTGCGGTCAAAGGCTTTGAAGAGTGGCGCAACACTTCGCTTGCAAAGCGTGTTCAGACCCTCTTCGCTTTCCGCGAAATCCTCAATCGCCGCAAGGAAGAGCTTGCTGCCATCATCACTTCTGAGCATGGCAAGGTGCTCTCAGATGCACTCGGTGAAGTGGCGCGCGGCCTTGAAGTCGTTGAATTTGCCTGCGGAATCCCACATCTTCTTAAAGGTGGTTACAGCGAGGGTGTCTCAACGGGAATCGACTCCTATTCCATTCGCCAACCGCTTGGCGTAGTCGGCATCATCTCGCCCTTCAATTTCCCGGCGATGGTTCCAATGTGGTTCTTCCCGATTGCGATTGCGAGCGGAAATGCAGTTGTCATCAAACCCAGCGAGAAGGACCCATCTGCGACCAACTTCGTTGCGAGCCTCTGGAAGGAAGCAGGTCTTCCTGACGGAGTCTTCAATGTCGTTCATGGAGATAAGGTCGCAGTCGATCGATTGATCGAGCACCCTGATGTCAGGTCACTCTCCTTCGTTGGTTCTACACCGATTGCCAAGTACATCTATGAAAACGGAACCAAGAATGGCAAGCGCGTTCAAGCTCTTGGCGGCGCAAAGAATCACATGTTGGTCTTGCCGGATGCCGATCTTGATCTCGCTGCTGATGCTGCGGTCAATGCAGGGTTCGGTTCTGCAGGTGAGCGTTGCATGGCAATCTCTGTGGTTGTAGTGGTCGAGCCGGTTGCGGATGCTTTGATCGAAAAGATCAGTACTCGCATGGCGACACTCACGACAGGGGATGGAAGACAAGGCTGCGATATGGGACCACTTGTTACCCGCGTTCATCGCGACAAGGTCGCCTCGTATGTCGATGCAGGCGAGAAGGAGGGCGCAAAGCTCGTCGTTGATGGTCGCAACCCAACGGTGAAAGGTGGACCAGAAGGATTTTGGCTGGGCCCAACGCTCTTTGATGCAGTCACACCTTCTATGTCGATCTATAAAGAAGAGATCTTTGGTCCAGTTTTGAGCATTGTTCGCGTCTCTAGTTATGACGAGGGTCTAGCGCTCATCAACAACCATCAATATGGAAATGGCACCGCAATCTTCACCAATGACGGTGGCGCTGCGCGTCGATTCCAGAATGAAGTTCAAGTTGGAATGGTTGGCATCAATGTTCCAATTCCAGTGCCAACCTCGTACTACTCATTCGGTGGTTGGAAGGCCTCGCTCTTTGGCGATACCCATGCGCATGGAACCGAGGGCGTGCACTTCTTCACTCGTGGAAAGGTTGTCACCTCGCGCTGGCTCGATCCAAGCCATGGCGGTATCAATCTCGGGTTCCCGCAGAATCGCTAGCGGAAGCATCTTCAACTAACTGCACTTGTTTGACGGATGCAAGCACGTAACCCTATTTCAATCGCGGTTACTTGAATCGTTACCGATCGTTATTCCGGTATTGAAAACCAGGTAGCGAGAAGTGCTGGGATAGCAATTAGTCCCAGAATGACACCGAGCAAGATGCGATCGCTCGTAATCAAGTAATAGGCAACTGGCGTCGCAATCAGGTTTGCGATCACTACAGGTGCGCGTCCCCAGTTCTTGCGATGTCGCAATCCTCTACTTGCGACAATCAGGCCAAGGGATCCCAGGGCAGCGAATGCAATTTCAGCCAACCATGCGCTGGGCGCTTCCACTTCGCTGATAAATGCGTTGATGATGAGGAAGATCGCGAGCGAAGCGACGATGAGACCCTCAAGAAGAGCCAACGACGAGGCGAGGCGATAGACCCAGTCTGGAGTTCGCCCTGAGTTGTTACCTTCGCTTGTCGTGGTCATTAGAGTGAAATCTACACCTGGGAAGATTTTGTAGAGAGTTATTGATCATTGGATGAAAGAGAAGAGAAAGTCCAAAGAGAGGAGAAAGTGCTCTCGTTAGGCAAATCTCTGGTTCGCCGTATCTCTGGTCCGTATCTCTGGTCCGTATCTCTGGTCCGTATCTCTAGTCAGGCCAAAGAGAAGTAACTACCCTCGGGTTATGAGGCATCTAGCGCTTCAAAATGATGGACATGTCGACCAACTGACCGGTCTTGACGCACCTGACATCTTTTATCGGTTTCTCGAGAAAGCGCTTGCGTTGGAAAACCGCTCTGGCAGGGTTGAAACTGCACTTGTCCGGTTCCGACTATCAATTGTTAATGCGGAATTGATCAGCCACGAGAGTGCACTGAACATTGATCCTGGGAGTAGCCCCATCCAAATCACTGACTCCCAAGAGAACCCTTACGATTCCGAGTCAGCATTTGCCGTAGCTCTCTTTGCAAGGTTTCTTTCAAGAGCCACTCGATCCGATGAGAACATCACAAGAATCGGCGAGTTGACCTTCCTCCTCCTAGCCCATGTTAAAGATGAAGCTGAATTGCTCAGCCTCAAGAATCGCTTCGAAGTTGCTCTAGCACAGATCGACTTGAAGCAGGGAGATTGTGACTTCTCTGTGGATATTGATTGCTTTTTGCATCAACCTGGGGAAGAGATGTTGGATTTTCTAGAAAGAGTTGACGTCTGAGCTTGTGTCTTGTGGGGGAGTTGACGTCTGAGCTTGTGTCTTGTGGGGGAGTTGTTGATTCTCCTTGAGACAGTACATCGAATCATTGCGCCGACAATCGGACATTAATCATGAATAGATTCAGTACGCTTGTCGCCGACAATCAAAAAATCTTCTCACGGCAATGAGACTCCGCCAATAATTTCGAAGCAACAGATTGATCTTGGTTGTGGATAACTTGAAAGCCCTGATTCTCGTTTGATTTACCTTGCGCCCATGTCAGTGTTAAGTGCTACGTGGTGGGCTCGTAAGAGTGGCAAGCAAGATCAACATGATCAACATGATCAAGGGGCCCTGCCTCCTTCAAATAGAGGGAGCTATCCAGGTGATCGCTCGTCACAGATGGAGGCACCAGCACACGATGGGTTAGCCGGTCATAGAGTGAATCCGGGTGCAGTTGATCAATCAGGTGTCGAGATTCGATTCCCATATCAACTGGATCAAGTTCACACTTCAATGGATGGTCACGGAGCAGACCCGATTCGGTTTCTTCCTATGAATCCAATTGCACCCACCATCTCCCACCCAGGAATGCACGCGGGACCCACTATCGCCCACCCAGGAATGCACGCGGGACCCAGTAATCCGCAACGAAGCGCGCCTAACGAGCCGCCTCTCGGATCCATAATGCCGTCAGATCTTTCAAGGGTTCATCTATCCATGGACTTTGGGCCGATCCATCACCTCATGGTCGATCCTTCTGTAGAAGAGATCTGGATCAACTCGCCGCGACGCGTCTTCATCTCTCGGAGCGGCAAGACTGAGCTGACAAATGTCCTGTTGACGAGTGATCTTGTAGAGAACTTGGTCGAAAGGGCACTCATGTGGGGCGGGCGACGCTTGGATCGATCCCACCCGTTTGTCGATGCAAGACTCCCTGACGGTAGTCGCTTACATGTAGCGATTCCGGATGTGACCGCGGAACATTGGGCAGTCAATATTCGAAAGCACCTCATGCATGGAAAGACTCTCAGCGATCTCTCCGCCATGGGCGTCTTCTCGGAGGAAGTTCGAGACTTGCTCTCGGGTGCAGTCAAGGATCGCAAGAACATATTGGTGAGTGGTTCGACTCAAGCGGGAAAGACCACCTTGCTCAACGCACTCATCGCTGAAGTCCCGCAATACGAACGAGTCATTACGATCGAAGAGGTCTTTGAACTGCGTTCGGTGTTGCCGGATGTGGTCTCCATGCAGACACGAAGCGCATCTCTCGAGGGTACGGGAGAGATAACCCTGCGTGATCTGATCAAGGAGTCACTGCGCATGCGGCCATCACGTTTGGTGGTCGGTGAAATTCGCGAAGCGGAGTCGCTCGATCTCTTGATCGCTCTGAATTCTGGGATTCCGGGCATGGCAACCATCCATGGCAATTCCGCTCGCGATGCAGTGAGGAAGCTTCAAACTCTCCCGCTGCTTGCAGGAGAGAACATCTCTCATCAATTCATCTCACCAACCGTCGCTCGTTCCATCGATTGGGTGGTGCACGTTGGCCTGGATCCCTTTACCGGCCTACGACGTTTGCGCGAAATTTGCGAAGTGACCGGCCGGCTTGAAGAACAGACACTTGAAATGCATCAAATCTACGAGTGGAGCAAGAGTGAGGATCCTTCATGACAAACGCAAAAAGCGTGAAGAGCTTGAAGAATGTGTCAAACGTGGCAAACGTGTTAAACACGGAAAGCGTGAAGAGCGTGTCGAACGTGACTAACGTGAAAAATGTGAAGAGCGTGAACAGCGCGACAAACGTGACTAACGTGAAAAGCCCGAAGAGCGGAAATGTGGGTGATGCCAATTTGAAGTCGTTTGGTGTCAAGCATCAACCATTCGCCTCATCGCTACAAAGCGCAGTGAGTAATCCAAAGTTTCAACGAACAATCTCGATCATCTTGACTGGTGTGATCTCCTTTCCGATTGCGATGATCATGACGCGATCGATTGTCATGGCAACGGCCATCTCGACTGTGGCGCTAGTTCTACCCATAGAGATGTCACGACTCTCATATTCGAAGAGATTGAAGTTGGAGCGAGAGGCGTGGCCCGTTGCGATCGATCACCTTATCTCTGCAGTGGGATCGGGAATCTCACTCAATCAAGCAATCTATGACCTTGCCGATCGCGGTCCTGACATCTTGACTCCTCAATTCCAGGAGATAAAGCGATCCCTCCAGGGCGATACGCCATTTCAAGTTGCATTGAGGGAGGGAAAGCGCGGGTTTCGTACATCTGCAGCCGATCAAGTCTTAGAGGTATTGATCATCGCTCGTATCACGGGTTCGTCCAATGTCGGAAATATCTTGAGAACCTTGGGTGAATTCTTGAGGCAGGAGAATGCGATGCGTGCTGAAGTTGAAGCACGTCATGGTTGGGTTCGATCCTCAGCGAGTCTTGCAGCCATCGCCCCATGGGTCCTACTCGTCATTTTGTCCGCTCAACCAACGACGCGAGCAGCCTTTACGAGCGTGACTGGCCTATACATATTGATCGCGGGAGTTGGGATGACGGCGATTGCATATATCTGGATGAATCTGGTTGGTCGATTACCTGAAGTACCTCGTGCTCTCTACTGATGGACTTCGGATGACCCATTCTCAGAGGTGGATGCTGTGATGACACCAGCTAATCGAGTTATGGCGAGTCTTGTATCGACATGGGTGCTGTGATGACACTTGCCCTCGGGCTCTCATCGATTCAGTCACTAGGTGTGGTCGATTTCAAAGTTGCAGTCAACGCCCTCGCGGATATTCCGAGCAACTCCATCCCGGCTCTCGTGCTGCTATTGGTAACACCCCTATTGCTTCTAGGCGCCGACTATTTGTTTGACGAATTACTCAAGGTAAATGACGGATTGAGGAGATCACTCCATTATCGGAGCCTGATCTACTTCAGTGTCGTTGCCATAACTGCACTTGTCCTTTTCAAAGTCAGGGATAGCAATGGTTTCCTGGAAGCGATACGGATTACCAGTGGGACGCTCTTTCAAGTTCTTGCGCTTCTTGCAATGTTCTTCGTTCTTGCAAAGTGGTGGATGCAGAAGCGATGGGAGTCACGCCGAAAAAAGAGCATTGAAAAGCTTGAATTGGAATTGCCTCAGTACCTTGAAATGTTCCACATCCTCATCACCTCAGGAATGAGTGTGCTATCAGCTCTCAAGGTACTTGGCGATGAAAGAGATGGAAGTTCTCATCCAGGAGCCACCAAGCGAGCAAAGCATGACTGGCAGATGACAAAGAATCGATCTTCTGCCATGCGGGAAGTCATCAAAGAGATCTTGACCAACGTTGAAAGTGGAACAACAATCGAGAGGTCGCTTGATGCAGCAGTCTTCAATGCGGGATCAGAACAATTGCGTCGGTTCAGTGATGCGGTGATCTTGGGAATGGAACGCGGAAGTTCTATGGGACAGACTTTGAAGAACTTGATTGGAGAGACTCGAAACCAAAGCAAGATTTTGGTGATGCAGCGAGCAGGAAAAGCTGAGATTCAACTGCTCATTCCAGTGGTTTTTCTGATTCTTCCTATCTCCGTGATGTTCGCAATTTGGCCCTCCTACGTGAATTTGGTGTCCATCATGGGTTGATGTGGATGGACCAACAAAGTCCGAAGCTGAATGTCGGTTCAAGAATCAATGTTGTGGTTCTTACGAATGTGAAGCGCCTTAGCGAGAACAAGTAGGGGCGTTTCAAAGCAGGTTAAGGCAACCTAAGAGAAAGGAACAGAACAGTGAAAGAAGTTTTCTTTGAGCAAAAGGATGTGAGTGAGATCAAGAGCCGAGCCGCGGCTTCAGTGGGTCCGGATGGATCAGGTGGCGTGGGTCCGGATGGATCAGGCGGCGTGGGTCCGGATGGATCAGGCGGCGTGGGTCCGGATGGATCAGGTGGAGCCGATGAGAAGTCGTACCTGACTCTCGCAGTCCTTGGTCGAGAGATGTTTCATCATGCTTTTATGGCTGTTGATTACTTTGAAATGAAATTCATGGATGTGAAATCTTCGCTTGGAGTTACAGGCAAGGCGCGAACATCAACTCCAAAAAAGCCAGAGAGGGAGTTGGAGGCTGTTCCATCAGGTCGAAATCAGAGCATCCGTGAGCACTTAGTGAGTGAGCGGGGGGACGTCCCGGGCTGGGTGCTGGTCGTTCTCATGACTACAGGTTTGGTAACAGCGATCTGGGCGGTTGCAGCTCCCAAGCTCAACGCGATTCTCAAGAACAGCCTGGATTCCATGAACAACATTCGGTGAGTGATTTGGTGATGACGGGATCAGCGCAAGGTAGCCTCAACGGATCACCTGGCCGTCGACTTAGAAGATCACTGCGTGGACTCAACGGATCACTGCGTGGACTCAAAGGATCACTGCGTGGACGACCCGAAGAAATGCTGAACGTTCTTCGAGATGAACGAGGTAGCGTTGAAGCGGGTCTCACCTTGATTCCATTGACCATCCTCTTTCTTTTGAGTGTTCAATTGGTCTTCGCCTCTCAATGGGGAAACTGGCAACGAGTCACACATCAAAGCGCGACTGATCTCATCGCCATCAGTGGCAACGAGGGGAAAACGCTCAATCAGCGTGATCGAATTCGACATGAGCCACTTATTGGAGGTGGCTATCTAGTGATTGCCGAGCGAGAGGAGCCGATACCCCTCCTTGCAAATTTCGCAGCTCTCAAACCGTCGTCTGCTACAAAATCAGACAAAGATACTTCCCAATCAACATTCATTTATAAGAGAGTAGTCACGGCATTGAGTGAAGTTTTCACACAATGAACGCCCTGAAACTGATGGATTTGAATAGTCGCCTCAAGTTGTCATTGAACGGAAGTTCATTTTGTCTGTTCAGATCACGATACAGGTTGCATCGAAATTCTTTCCCTCTACACCTGGAACGATGGCTATTTAATCGAAACTTGTATCGCTTACACCGAGCACGATGGCTGTTTATTGGGGCTAGGGATCGTTGTAGAACTGGTGCGGATCAATCACGCAGGGGTGCGGATCAATCACGCAGGGGTGCGGATCAATCACGCAGGGGTGCGGATCAATCACGCAGGGGTGCGGATCAATCACGCAGGGGTGCGGATCAATCACGCAGGGGTGCGGATCAATCACGCAATAGCGCGCAACAGTTGCGAAGAAGTATGCGCCTTTTCAGGGATGAAACTGGAAGTGCATCAGTGGAATTGGTTGTCTTCGCCCTCCCGTTATTCGTCCCGCTCATCCTGCTAGCGACTCACTTGACCACGGTCTCCGCTTCAAAGATCGAGCTCTCGCACCTGGCTCGTACCTCATTGCGAGCCTTCTCTTCTGCAGAGAGCACCTCACTTGGACATGCCCGGATCAATCAAGTGCTAAAACTCGCTGAGTCGAATCAAAGAAACCTAGAGAGTTCGGGTCTCTCCCAACTCGATCGATTCTCTTATCGAATTGAATGTCAAAGAACCCCTTGTATCCAGCCCCTCAATCGACTACGGCTGACACTCGCAGACAAGTCCGTAGGTAGTGAAATAACAGTGACAACCAGCACCGATCAATGGATCGAGGCTGAGTCAGGCTTCAACTATCAGGATCCAGAGCTCTTCTTTGGCTATAGGGACATCACAGATTTCAATGAGCGCTTCTCACCAATCCTTGAGGCCGCGGATGTCGTTGATCAAGTGCGGGATCTCTTTGGAGAGACGAAGTGATGAAGTCAGACTTCACTGTTGTTCAAGCGTGTCAGAACAAGTCAGAGCAGAAATCATTCTTCTCATTGAGAACCCGATTAAGTGACGAGAAGGGGAGTATTTCACCCTTGGTCATCGTGTATTTCCTCATTACCCTCATAGTTATATTCATCGGAATCAACGTCTCGCATACATACCTGGAGAGGCGACATTTGATCTTTGCGTTGGAATCCTCGTTGCAGCGAGCTGCACAAGAGATCGATGATCTGCGTTACTACACCGGATACGTAGATCAGAACACCCGCAACTTCGGCTCTCGTGGTGAGACAACCTTTCTTCCAATCAACTGTGAGGCTGCGAAGGTCGTCTTCGCGAAAGAATTTCAGTTGCAATGGACTCTCACGCAAAGAAATAACAGACCCGAAGTCAGGTTAAAGGGAGCAAAGGAGATAGGGGAGAGATTCTTCTCATCGAAGAGCAGGTCGATAGATGAAGCAAGTTCAGACCTCCGTCAGGTTCCTGCGGATCACTCTGGTGAAGCGCCGATGGTCACCTCTTTTCATTGTGATGGAAGGACTATTAGGGCGTCTGCAGAAGTGGTGGTCAATCTTCCATTCGTTATTTCATTTGCAGGCATAAATTTCATTAGCGAGAGCAAGCAGAAGGAATCAGTGGAGGTTGGTCTCATCTTCGGCGGTTGATGCCTCACGCGGGAGCAGCTGCCTCGGCGGCGAACTAGAATGCCGCTGTGAGTGATTCGTCGTCCAAGAAGCATCTACCCGGCGAGGACTCCAACAATTCGAGTGCCAGCTCAAGTACCACCTCGAACACCAGTCCAACTTCCGCTTCAAGTACCACCTCGAACACCAGCCCCACTCCCACCCCTAATCCCGTGGAAAAGGGACTCGATACCAGTATCAAGTGGCGCGACCACGTTGCAGAGAGCCTCAAGGATGTCGCCCAGTTATCACACTTGCTGGAATCCATAGAGGCTGTCAAGGATGTAGAGGATCTCAAGCTGCGAAAGACGGCACTGGAGGTTGAAGCATCAGATCCCAATCTTTGGAACGACACTGAGAACGCCCAGAAGGTCAATTCTGAACTCTCAAGAGTGCAGAATGAATTGTCGATGCTGCAGAAATTGCGTCAACGCGTTGAGGAGATGCCTCTCCTCTTTGAACTTGCCCTTGATGAAAACGATGAAGGAGCTTTTAACGACGCTCTCTCCGAGGTTGATAAGTGCAGGAGTGAAATTTCTGTCCTAGAAATCGAGACGCTTCTCAATGGGGAGTATGACCATCGAAATGCTCTCGTGACCATTCGCTCTGAGGCAGGCGGCGTTGATGCCTCTGACTGGGCCGAAATGGTGATGCGAATGTACCTTCGCTATTGCGAGAAGAAGGAGTACCAAGTCCAAATCCTCGATACCTCTTATGGTGAAGAGGCTGGCATCAAGAGCGTCACTTTCAAAGTTGAGGGACCTTACGCATACGGATCACTCTCAGTTGAGCAAGGCACTCATCGCTTGGTGCGGATCTCTCCCTTTGATAGCAATAGTCGACGACACACTTCCTTCGCGGGAGTCGAGGTAGTTCCTGTAGTTGAAAAGAGCGACGCGATTGAGATCGATGAGAAAGACTTGCGAATAGACGTCTATCGATCATCCGGACCTGGTGGACAGGGCGTCAATACGACTGACTCTGCGGTTCGCATTACACACATCCCAACCGGAATTGTTGTCTCTTGCCAGAACGAAAGATCGCAGCTTCAAAACAAGGCAACTGCCCTTGCTGTATTGCAGTCAAAGCTGCTTGAACGCAGACATGCAGAGGAACAGGCCAAGATCGATGCATTAAAGGGTGACTCAGGGGGATCCTGGGGAAATCAGATTCGCTCCTATGTTCTGCATCCGTATCAAATGGTCAAAGACCATCGAACAGAGTATGAGACAGGTAACACTCAAGCCGTTCTTGATGGTGATCTCTCAGGATTCATTGATGCTGGGATTCGCTGGCGCCGTACGCGTAGTTCAAAATAATCGCGACATGAGCTCTCAATTGCGCTGGTTGAGAAGACATCTTCCGTAAGATTCCCTCGATTTCCAGAGAACTATCTTCTTTGACCTGCGAATACAGTAAAAGAAGAATTACATTAGAAGAAGGAATGCAGCGAAGGTGGGAGGTGGCTTAAGTGATTCGTTTTGAACACGTCACTAAGACCTACCCCAAGACGGACAAGCCTGCGCTTAACGATGTCTCTATCGAAATCACAAAGGGTGAGTTTGTATTCCTTGTTGGTCAATCTGGCTCAGGCAAGTCCACGTTCTTGCGTCTTGTATTGCGCGAAGAGAAGGCCACTTCTGGAGTGATCCATGTTGCAGGCAAGGATTTGACCAAACTCTCCAACTGGAAAGTCCCAGATCTAAGAAGGCAAGTTGGCACCGTCTTTCAGGATTTTCGCCTCCTTCCAAATAAGACTGTTTTTGAGAATGTCGCCTTTGCACTTCACGTCTTAGGTCATACGAAGAAAGAAATCGCACGAGAAGTACCTGAAGTAGTAGAACTTGTCGGACTGGGTGAGAAACTTGATCGCAAACCGGGTGAGCTATCTGGAGGAGAGCAGCAGAGAGTCGCAATTGCTCGTGCATACGTAAGCCGTCCCGCGATACTCATTGCGGATGAGCCAACAGGAAACCTCGACCCCGCGACAAGCATTGGAATCATGAAGCTCTTGGATCGAATCAACCGTGAAGGAACGACGGTCGTAATGGCGACTCATGATTCTGGGATCGTCGATCAGATGCGTAAGCGAGTCATTGAGCTTGAATCAGGTCATGTGATTCGAGATCAAGTTCGTGGTGTCTATGGATTCACCGGATGAGTGCCGAGTAAAGCTGATTGCAGACCAATAGAGAAGAGCAGAAGAAGAGCAGAAGAAGAGCAGAAGAAGAGCAGAAGAAGAGCGATAAGGGAGGAGGCGGAAAATGAGAGCTGGATTCGTCATGAGCGAAGTCGGAATCGGACTTCGCCGTAATCTTTCGATGACTTTTGCCGTCATCATCACTGTTGCAATCTCGCTGTCTCTCTTGGGAATCGGCCTTCTATCGAATGCTCAAGTCCGAACGATGAAGGACTATTGGTACGACAAGATCGAAGTTTCCATCTTCCTCTGCGGACCACTTTCGGAAGTGCCTTCATGTTCAGCTGGACCAGTCACACCTGAGCAAAGACTTGAAATTCAACGAGACCTCCAGGAATTACCCGTGGTCGAAACTGTCTATTACGAGTCTCAGTCAGAGGCATTCCAGAGATTCCAAGAGCGCTTCAAGGATTCGGCGATTGCTCAGAATGTAACGGTCGATCAACTTCCAGAGTCATTCCGCGTCAAGCTCACAGATCCAACCCAGTTTGCGGTGGTTGAAAGTGCATTCTCAGGCAGACCTGGCGTCGATGTCGTTCAGGATCAGAGAGCCATCTTGGAGAAGTTCTTCAGCCTCTTGAATGTTTTAAGAGATGCGGCGTTGGTCATTGGCCTTGCGAGCGTGCTCACTGCTGCTCTCTTGATCAGCAATACGCTGCGAATTGCCGCTTATAACCGTCGACGAGAAACAACGGTCATGAAGTTGGTCGGAGCAAGCTCATTCTCGATTCAGCTCCCGTTCTTACTTGAAGGTTTCTTCGCAACCATTGTTGGTTGGGGTATCTCGAGTGGAATCCTCTCCGGATTGAAATACGTCGTAGATGAAGAGATCGCTCCGCTACTCACATTCACTAACTTCTTTACTTGGAATGATGTCTGGGTTGCCTCGGCTTACCTCTTGCTCACTGGCGTAGTTGTTTCGGGTGTGGCCTCAATCTTGACCTTGCGCAAGTACCTCAAGGTGTAGTCTCTTTCGAGTACCTCAAGGGCTAGTCTCTTTCGAGTACCTCAAGAGCTACTGCCTTTCAAGGAGTCCAAGATGCACTCCTATATGAATCATTTGAGGTCTCGTTCGTACCTCTTCGCGCCTCATCAAAGTATTGATTGGTCTCAGCTCTCTTCAGCTGCGGAATTCCCTCTCCAGGAAATCATCTTTAGAATCACCCCATGCGCGACATGGGACTAAGGCAGTTTGTCGCGGGTCTTCTCTCTCTGACTTTGGTCTTTGGTATCGGCTACACACTAGGAACCAAGAACGGATCCGGCCCTGTTGATCAAGCAATCCAGGAGATCGTTGCCGTAGATCCCGACGGCGCTTCCATCGAAAGTCTTCGGCAAGCAGCTATTGAAGGTGCGCTTCGTGCCACCGGGGATGAATGGTCCAACTTCTTTCCTGAAGCAACGATGGATGTCTTCAATCAACGATTGTTTAACGAGTACACAGGACTTGGCATCTGGCTTCGAAAATCATCCATCGGCGGCGTAGAGATTGCCGCAGTACAAGCTGGATCACCTGCGCAAAGAGTTGGAGTCAAAGTTGGAGATCGAATACTTGCCGTCAACGAAAGCTCCCTAGTTGGCCTAACACTTCCTGCCGCATTAGCAGTTGTTCGTGGCGCAGTAGGCACATCAGTGGATCTTCTCGTCGATAGAAAGGGAAACGAGCTGCTCTATTCAGTAGCTAAAAGCACCTTAGGAGTCGAAAATGTTTCGGCGTTAGCGATTGCTCAAGGTGTTCTCTATATCGATATCTCAGCTTTCAATCTCGGCACCGCTTTGCAGGTTGCTGAAAACCTTAATCAAAGTGCCCATAGTCGGGGGGTAGTCATTGACCTCCGTGATAACCCAGGTGGTCAAATTGATGAAGCGGTCAAGACAGCTGAACTTTTTTTGAGTGATGGCGTCATACTCTCGTACCAGAAAGTGAATTCGGATCCCGTCATATTTCGTGCTTCGAATTCGAATCCAGACCGCTCACCACTCGTCATTCTTGTGAATCGCGATACAGCAAGTGCTGCAGAAATTCTTGCCGGCGCACTTCAAGATAGGAATCGCGCAGTTGTTATTGGCGAGACGACAAAGGGAAAGGGAACGGTTCAGGAATTCATCACACTCAATGATGGTTCTAAACTCGAATTGACCGTTGCCAAGTATCGAACTCCTTCTGGGCGAACGATCGATGGAGTTGGAATCGAGCCTGACCTGGCCGCGACTGATGATGAGATAGCCAAGCGAGCACTTCAAGTACTCAGCGGACTCGCCTCGTTGCGCTCAAAATCCTCATAGATCATTCGCAAGCGCACTCATCCGCCCGACCTTTCGCAAGCGCACTCATCCGCCCGACCTTTCGCAAGCGCACTCATCCGCCCGACCTTTCGCAAGCGCACTCATCCGCCCGACCTTTCGCAAGGACAGTGATCGCTCTGGAACTCATACATGAGCGTTCATCTGCCTTCGAAATGGCTTTCACTCCCTACAAAGTAGACTTCGCCTGTATTGAGCACGGTTAGTGTGAGTGAAACTGTGTCGACAAGATTCTGCGGAGGGCCTGCAGACCGAATCGGTAGTGCGTCGTGAGCGCTGAGTGAAGAGAGGTGTGCCATGCGAGAGAAGGGCACCAAACTCATTGCGCAAAACAAGAAGGCGCGGTTCGACTACTTCATTACAGATTCCTTCGAATGTGGCCTGGTCTTGATGGGGACCGAAGTGAAGTCACTTCGAGCCGGCCGTGCTTCCCTAGTTGACGGTTACGCCACCGTGAAAGATGGCGAAGCTTGGCTCCATGGCGTTCATATTCCTGAGTACAACGAAGGTAGTTGGACCAATCACGAGCCTCGACGCGAGCGAAAGCTTCTCCTTCACAAGCAGGAGATCGAGAAGTTGATTGGCAAGAGCAAAGAAACCGGAACAACTTTGGTTCCGCTCTCACTCTATTTTAAGGATGGGCGGGTCAAGGTTGAACTAGCGATCGCGGTAGGCAAAAAAGCTCACGATAAGAGGGCTTCGTTGATGGAGAAACAGGCGAAGCGTGAAGTGGATCGAGCGCTTTCTCAGCGAAATCGAGAGTGAGAAATCAAGGATTCAATACCCTAGACTTTGCCAAGTTTCTCTTACAGGGCATTTCTGAGATTCATTCTTGGGGGTGAACGGTCTCGACTTTGGATGTTGAGATAGGGGAAGCGGGCCGAGGAAGCCGGGATGATCTCGTTAACCATGAAACCCGTGCAAACATATAGCTGCCGATAAAAAGGCAACTGATTACACCCTCGCTGCCTAAGCGAGCTCTGTAATCCGCTACTCCGGTTTGCGCCTCCGGGCCGGAACCTAGCGTCGATAGGGGGCTTACTGACCTAAGTAGTTGTGGACTTAGGAAAGGAAATTTCACACAACTGAGTTTGTCGGAGACATGTGTGCTTGAGCTCCGGAACTGAGAAAACGTTTTGCGCACTACGCCCGTAGAAGCCCTATTTTTTCACCGAAGGACCCGGGTTCGATTCCCGGCACCTCCACTTGTTCGTGGTGCTCTCTTGAATGCCCATACGTACATCTTCTACGTGGTGATCCGGTTGCCTTTATGCAATGACCTAAGGACCTTCACGGCTTATGCGATTTCATTCACCGGTCTTGTCGGCACGTGATGAACCTTGCCATGAGGGGAGGTCCACGTGCAGGAGCCATCTGCATGGCTTTCCAGCTTCCAACCACCATGGGTCTTCATTCGATGGTGGCGACGACACAAGAGACCAAGATTCGCAGCACTGGTCGAACCACCACTCTCCCAACTCTGTGAATGGTCAATGTCGGTCATGTGACCGGGACGCCGACACCCGGGAAAGCGACAGATTCGATCTCTCGCCATCAAGAAATCGCGCAGCTGTTGGGGTGGTTCATAAGTCTCTCTTCCATAATCAAGAAGAGTTCCAGTGACTGGATCGGCAATGAATCTTCTCCACTTACCATCGGCTGCAAGCTCTCGAGCGATGGAAGCCGGGATCGGACCATAGTCTTTGAGGATCGCAGGATTGTTGGCTAGACCAAGTGCAGTCTCTAGGTCCATCGTGATGTTGACAGTGATTGGCTTGCGTTGAGGCTTATAGAAATCAGCGAGATCAGCGAGCACTTTCGCTGCAATTTCTCCTAGAGCGTCAGCTCTTCTGTTGTCCATGGATCGAATGAATTGGTCTCGGTTCAACGTTGAATTCTCTGATGAGCCATCGAAAGACCTCTTTGAATCGCCATGTCCCTTTTGGTGATCAGCCTCATGACGCCCATTGCGATCAGCCTCAAGACGCCCATTGCGATCAGCCTCATGACGCCCATTGCGATCAGCCTCAAGGCTCATTTGCGCCATGGCATCCAGGGCATTTCGCAGTGTTATTGCATCTGCTGCTGGCAGTAAGGCTACAACTGTCGCCATACCATCCGATTCGGGATAGAAGTCAACTCGTCGTTGCTCGATTGCTGCTTCAACCGCCTCCTCAAATTCTTCGGGAGAAACTTTGGCAATCAGCGCTTTCACCTTATTCGCCACTTGTCCGGGAGTGTGAAGCTCCGCGTGAGCAAGTGCTCGCTCTTCGATCTGTCTAATTGAGTCAGGATTCAAACCGGCACGAACAGCACGCTCAGTCTCGCGAGCGATCACGGTTGCATGTGCCGGAGAGATTTCACCAGTAGCAAGCGCTTCAGCTGTCAACGGCAGATGGTTTGCAAGCATTCGTGCAGAATCAATCTTCATCTGAGCGGTAGCTGGCGCAACTCTTAAAGCAGCGGCGATTTCCTCACGATCCTGATCCTCTATTCGTCGATATTCTTGAGAATCGTAGGGATCGGATTCTTCATGACCTGAAACAGAGATCATCACACGATTGCTCCACTCTTGCAGAAAACTCATCTGCTTTTGGAGAGCTGCGAGGTAATCGAGTTTGGCCGACTTGGATAGTGAATCCACATTGATCTCATGTAGTTGCACTAACGAGGAGATAGAGGCAGGAGCAGCAAGAATCTCCCTTACTTCCTCTTCGCGAAGTAGCCGCATGGCATTCTCGTGCATGGGCTGATCTTGTCGGCGAGCTCTCCGTGCAATGAATCGCGTGTTGTTCGATGGTAGATAAATGTTGCCTGTGGATTAGTGGAACTAATCTTTGCGACCCACCGACGAGAGTGACCCACTAACGAGAGTGACCCACTAACGAGAGCGACGAGGTTCACAGCCCCTTAAGCGCGCTAACCACCTTCGTCAAGGAAGCCTTCGCATCACCAAAAAGCAACGTGGTCTTGGGATCAAAGAGGAGCTCATTCTCGATACCGGCAAAACCAGGGCGCATCGAACGCTTCAAGAAGATGATGTTCGCAGCCTGTTGCACCTCAAGTATCGGCATTCCGTAGATCGGGCAACCAGGAGTGGTCTTTGCCGCGGGATTGACGACGTCATTCGCACCAATGACAAGCGCAACATCCGTCTGCGGGAAGGTCGGATTGACCTCTTCCATCTCAACGAGTTGTTCATAAGGAACATTCGCTTCAGCAAGCAAGACGTTCATATGCCCTGGCATACGTCCCGCAACCGGGTGAATACCGTAAGCAACGTCGATTCCCTTTGCGGCCAAGAGATCTGCCATTTCGCGAACCGTGTGCTGTGCTTGTGCAACAGCGAGACCAAAACCAGGAACGATCACAACGCGACGCGCGTAATTGAGCAAGATCGCCACATCTTCCGGTGAACCTGACTTCACTGGACGTGACTCGGCTTCACCACCTGCGACTTGAGCCTTCGCAGTAAATGCGCCAAAGAGAGTTCCAAAGAGTGAACGACCCATCGCCTCCGCCATCAAACGCGTGAGGATCGTTCCGGATGCGCCGACCAAAGTTCCAGCAACAATCAAGAGCGTCGCTTCGAGGACATAACCACTTGCAGCAACGGTAAGACCTGTAAAGGCATTGAGCAGTGAGATCACGATCGGAACATCTGCGCCACCAACAGGAAGGACGAAGAGGATTCCAAAGAGCAGTGAGAGACCGGCAAGGATCAAGAGCGGGGTCGTTCCCATTGCATCCATCACCCAATAGGCCACCCCAAGCACGCCGGCCAAATTCGCAGCGATCAAGAATCGACCTGCAGGAAGGATGACGGGGCGAGTCGTCATCAACTCTTGAAGCTTCAAGAAAGTGACGATCGAACCGCTAAAGGAGACGCAACCAACGACGACAGTGAAGACTGTTGCCAAAACAACGGCAAAACCAGCGCTGTCGCCAAGCTTGATGTATTCGACAATCGCCACGAGAGCAGCGGCGCCACCACCAACACCATTGAAGAGCGCAACCATCTGCGGCATCTGTGTCATCTGTACTTTGCGGGCAGCAGGAACACCGACAACGACGCCCACGGCTATTGCGCCAAGGATCCACTCCAAGTTCTCGAGCGGCAATGAATATCCAGGAGCTGCATAGAAGAAGACCGAAACAGTCGCGATGAGAGCACCGAGTGCACCGAGAAGATTTCCACGACGGGCACTCTTAGGGGAGGAGAGACCTTTGAGCGCCATGATGAAGAGGACTGCAGCAAAGAGACCTAAGAGGTCATAAGCGGTTCGGTTCACTTTGAACCTCCTGACTTCTCTGCACCCGAATTGGCAGCACCTTGGTCGGATTTCCTACGGGATCCCTGGCCTCCGACTTTGCCGCCACCCTTGCCCTTAAACATCTCGAGCATGCGATCGGTCACTACGAATCCGCCAACGAGATTGATCGTTGCCAAGATGATCGCTGCGACGGAGAGAGCAAGTTCCAGGCCACCATCCGCATGGCTTGCAACGATGATCGCGCCGACAAGGATGATTCCGTGGATCGCATTCGCACCGCTCATCAACGGCGTGTGTAGCGTGGAAGAGACCTTGGAGACGACTTCAAATCCCACGAAGACTGCCAAGGTGAAGATCGCAAGTAATGCCATTGCCTCGCTCATGGTTATCCCTTCACCACGTTCTCGCCAGTTGGATTCCCACTCGGTAATCCCATCGCCTGACGAACCTGTTGATTCCGAATCTCTCCATCATGTGTCACCGCAGCCGAAGCGATGATTTCATCGTCGAAATCAAGAACGACGCTGGTACCGGAATCATCCTTCTTGATCATAAGTCCCAAGAGATTGACTAAGTTCTTCGAATAGAGCGATGATGCATGGAAGGGGAGTTGGCTTGGGACATCTTTACCGCCCCAAATCTTCACGCCAGCACTCGTTTCAATGACTTCTCCAGCGACAGATCCCTCTACGTTGCCACCACTCTCGGCAGCCAAATCAACGATCACACTTCCAGCGCTCATTTCACTATACATATCTTTCGTCACAAGAAGCGGCGCCTTGCGATTGGGAACTGCAGCGGTCGTGATCACGACATGAGATTTGGTGATGTAAGGCTTGAGAAGCTCACGTTGCTTTGCCGCTCGCTCCTCTGTCATCTCACGGGCGTAACCACCAGAACCTTCAAGTGATTCAAGTTCCAACTCGATGAAGGTCGCTCCCATCGAGCGGACTTCATCAGCTGATGAAGGACGAACGTCATAGGCAGAGACAACAGCGCCGAGTCTCTTCGCCGTAGCAATCGCTTGTAGACCAGCAACACCAGCTCCGAGAACGAGAACCTGTGCTGGAGTGACGGTTCCAGCCGCGGTCATCAACAGTGGGAAGAATCGAGGCGATAGTTCAGCGCCAATGAGCGCGGAGCGATATCCGGCACAGAGCGCTTGTGAGGTCAACGCATCCATCGACTGCGCACGTGAGATACGAGGGATCAATTCCATTGAGAAGGCTGTGACCTTGGCTTTGGCGGCATGCTCGATGACATCTTGACTTGCACTCAAAGGAAGGAAGGAGAGGGTGATCGCACCCTTCTTCAAAGTGCTCATCTCTTGGGCAGTCAGCGGCTGAACGGAAAGAACAATCTCTGCCTTGGAAAGTGTCGATGCCCGCTCGCCGGAAGTAAAGATCGTTGCACCTTCGGCCACATACGCCTGATCTGTTGCCTGCGCCGAAGCTCCCGCGCCACTTTCTACGGCGATTGCTATCCCTTGCTTGACGAGTTTTGCGACAACATCAGGCATAAGGGCGACGCGACGCTCTCCTTGGCGCATCTCCTTGGGAACCACGATCTGATTCATCTTCTCGACTCCATTCAATTCCCTCCTGTTACCCTTCAATTTCCGCCAATTCGCCTAGTTACCTTTCTGTTGGCCTAGTTACCTTTCTGTTGGCCTAGTTACCTTTCTGTTGGCCTAGCTGCCCTTCAATTCGCCGCGCACCAAGTGATAGAGCAGCGCCTGGATCGTGGTTCGGCGATGGAATGCTTGTCGCCAAATCACAGAGCGAGCTCCATCTATCACACCAGTCGATACCTCTTCCTCGCGATGCGCAGGAAGGCAGTGCATGAAGATCGCATCATCGCTACCTAAGGCCATCAAGGCTTCATCGACCTTGTAGGGAGCGAGTGCTTTCATCTTCGCCGCGCGCTCAGACTCCGGATCACCCATCGACATCCATACATCGGTATAGAGAACGCTGGCACCCTTTGCTGCTTCTTTGGAATCGTGAACGACTTCAACCGTCGCACCACTCTTTGCGGCGATCTCCTTGGCCTTCTTGACGACCTGTTCATCTGGAGCGAAAGCACCTTCAGGGGTACTCGCAACGACATGTGCGCCCATGATCGCCCCCATCAAGAGCCAGGCATGTGCCATGTTGTTGCCATCGCCAAAGTAGACCAACTTTCGACCCGCCAAAGATGAGCCGAAGTGCTCGGTCATCGTGGTCCAGTCTGCGAGGAGTTGAGTTGGATGATCATCATCGGTCAGACCGTTGATCACTGGAATCGAGGCATAGCGACCAAGTTCATCGACATCGGATTGTTTGAATGTTCGAACGATGAGTGCGTCACAGAATCCGCTGATGATCCGCGCAGTATCTGCAATCGTCTCTCCACGACCCAGTTGCAGATCATCGCTTCGTAAGAAAATGGGATGACCACCCAAGTGAGCCACTGCACTCTCAGAGGCGAGACGTGTCCTCGTTGAAGGCTTCGTCATGTAGACCGCAACGGTCTTACCTGCCAATTGCGAAGAAGCTTTCAGTGGATTCTCGGCGAATTCTTTTGCAGAATTAAGAAGAAGTTCGACATCCTGGCGAGAGAGATCCTCGGTTCGCAACAGGTCTTTCATCGCATCAGTTTATAGACTCCGCACGTGAAGTGGGGCTTCGGATTCGGTACGCGCACGGATTCAACGACCGGTCAACCCGAGGGACATCCAGCAGGAGAGAGCAATATCAGCGTTCTCGACCCTGATCTCGTTGAAGAGCCGCTTGAACCGGGCGATCATGAACGTTATTCGCATTATGTATTGAAAGAGAAGATCGTCGAATCTGCTGTCACCGGAAAAGCGGTGCGAGCACTTTGTGGCAAGAAGTGGATTCCAGGCAGGGATCCAGAGAAGTTTCCAATCTGTCCTCTCTGCAAGGAGATTCACGCCGGTATTCGCAAACGTGATGAGAATGGCTCCGGTAGTGGATCTGGAGACGGTGGATCTGGCGGAAATTCTGGCTCTGGAAGTTGATAGAGAATTCTTTTCAAGATGAAGTGCGAAGCCAAGATTTCTTGATGATATCAAAATGAGATCACTCCGCCCGGCTCTGATTGTGGGAGCACTTCTTGCTCTGACACTCTCAACTTTTCCGGCAATCACTTTTTCGGCTGGCGCTAACGAGACTGGAGTTGCAACTACAACTCCCGGAATCCAACCCATCATTCAGGACCCATCGAAACCACCACGTCGAATCTGGAGCGGTTGGCTTCCTTATTACTCGATGCGCACTTCGCTTCCCGCAGCGCTCAACAACAATGATCTGATTCGGGAAGTGATGCTCTTTTGGTTCACACTCAAAGGTCCAACGCGAATCCTTGATCTCTACAAGGGTGGCAATCCGAGCATCCCAATGGATACTCCGCTCGCTCAATTACGGGCAGCGGGATACCTGCTTATCCCAACCATCACAGATGGCATGGGCAAACTAGAGCTGCAGCAGGTCTTGGCTAAACCAAAGCAACGCACCCAAGCCGTCGCCACGATCATGGAGCTCGTCCGTTCAAAGAATTTCGATGGAATCGATCTCGATCTCGAGGGATTCGCCTTCGTTGATGGCACCTCATCGTGGAATAAGACCCGCCCGCTCTGGGTGGAGTTCGTCAAAGAGCTCTCTACAGCTTTAAAAGCAGAGGGAAAGCTCCTCTCAGTGACCACTCCCGTTTCCTTTGATCCCGCTTCAGGTCGGCGTGGTTATTGGGTCTACGACTGGCCCGGTATCGCGCCCTATATCGATCGACTTCGCATCATGACCTATGACTACGCAACATCGCGCCCCGGTCCCATTGGCCCGCTCTTTTGGGCAGAAGATGCCGTCAAATATGCAACCTCTGTGATGCCGGCATCGAAAGTCTTCATGGGCGTTGCTGGTTATGGCAGAGATTGGGTCACTAAAGTTGAAGGCACCTGTCCCAAAGATGTTGCAGATATCGTCAAGGCGGGAGCGAAGGCATCGACCTTCGTGATGCGCGATGCGCCAACTCTCGTTGCTCGCTATGGCGCGAATGCTCAGTACAAGGTGCGAGAAGGTGAAGTGAATTTCACCTATCAACGCACCTACACCGGCGTCACAGCAAAGGGGAACCCAACTACCTGCACAGCGACGCGCACGGCTTGGTATCAAGATCCACGCGGATACATGGCAAGGGCGCAACTCGTAGAGAAGTATCGACTAGGTGGACTCGTCGCATGGACGATCGGCATGGAAGAGAGCAATGCGATGCTTGCCGTTCGCGGAGTGGCACAACAAATCGCCCCTGATGTCGTAAAGGCGGACCTCACTATCGATCGACCAGTCGTTCGATACGGAGATTACGTCAATGTCAATGCACGTTTCACATTGCCAGATAAATTACCGGCAGCAAATATCCCAACGACGATTCAGATGAAGAGCGGGACCGGAGCATGGCGTGACATCTTTAAGGGTGCTACCAATAGTGATGGAGTCGTCACGATCAACTCCGTCCTCGGTAACCAAGTGCAATTCCGTGCTATTTCCGAGGGAAGTTGGGAACGTCTAGCTTCCACATCGAGCGAAGTCGAAGTGAAAGTGAACCCATCGCTCTCACTCTCAGGTCCGGCAATCACATATCTCGGGAGAGGCGAAACATTCACTGCGACCTTAACTCCCATGACAACAGGGAAGACGATTCTCTTGGAGCGATTCGATCCGAAGAAGGGCGCTTTCGTCGAGATTGCCAGGTCAAAGGTTGAGGCTCTCTCAGGCACGATAGCGGCTTTGACGGGTTCCTCTGGTTCTGCAGGTTCGACAGCTTCCTCTGGTTCGACAGCTTCCTCGGGTTCGACAGCTTCCGCATCAAAGAAGGCCTCCGCGACTGCTCCTTTGCGGGGAGTTGCCACCTTCCTCTTCCCAGTGGGTGAGTCCGTTGTTGGCACTTCACACTCAGCGCAGTTCACCCGACTTCGCGCTCGCCTCCTTGTGAAGGATCAACCTGCATCAAGCCCCGATGCGCTGGTGAGCACCACCCTTTGGATAACGACACTCAGGCCCTGATCGACTCCGCATAATTACCCCGTGGCACGCGAGACCCTGACCAAACTACCTCCAGATCTCGAGGCGTTGATCGAAGGCGATATTCGCCCCGATCGTCCGTGGCTCTGTGTCGTCTGGGATGACCCGGTCAATCTGATGAACTACGTAACAAAAGTCTTTATGACTGTCTTTGGCTATCCGCGTCACAAGGCAACAGAGTTGATGCTCAAGGTTCATACCGAAGGAAAAGCCGTAGTTTCGTCAGGAACTCGCGAAGAGATGGAGCGCGATGTCGCCAAGCTCCATGAATACGGATTGTGGGCGACGATTCAACGCGAAGATGAGTGAGTCAAAGCCCGAACGCATCGTCCATAACTTCTCATCGCAAGAGAGATATGTCCTGATCAACCTCGCAGAGCAGATCCTTGAATTGTTGGGTCAATCTTCGGTCTCTCGAGATCCCCTCCACGACATCGTTGGAATCTCAGGCAATGAATTGCCTCCAGATGATCCAGTCCTAAAGCGATTGCTACCCAGTGCCTATCACGAACTTCAAGACGCAGCGGAGTTTCGCCGCTACACGGAGGATTCGCTGCGAAATCGCAAACGTGAACATGCCTTTCGAATTCGCGAGATGCTCCTTAGCGACAGTGGCGAAGATGGCCTAGATGGCGGGGCCAGCGAAGAGGATGACAATGCAGAAGAGGGCAGAGATGTGGAGAATGTCTTCGTTCATGATGAGAATGAAGTGGAGATGAGCTCAATTCGCCTCACCATCACAGGAGATGATTGCTGGGCTTGGCTTAGTGGACTCAACGACATTCGGCTCGCACTTGCGGTGCGCCTCGACATCGGCGGCACTTCGATGGGGGATCTGCCCAACAATCAGCACCGCTTTGACGGCAATTCCATGACGGGCGACGGGGTATCAGTTGACTCGTTGGCTACGAATGCAAGTAGCGAAAGTTCAGCCGCTGATAGCGAAGATGCGAGGAATCGACGCTTTGAAGTCATGAAAGAAAGTGACCCGATGAAGGCGGTCTTTGCCGTCTACAGCTGGTTGGGTTGGCTGCAAGAGGAGTTCTTACGTCAACTTGATTCGGATCAGCATGATTCGGATCAGCATGGCGAAGATCCGAGCGAGGATCAACCGCTTCCGACTCCTTAACGGTTGCATTGATTCTGCCGCGCTGGCCAAAAGATCGCCGAGCGATTCCAAACGATCACAAAACCTAAAAAAGGAATCGGGCCCGACCCTCAATTAAGAGGACCGGGCCCGCTCTCTTACCTAGGAAAGACGTGCTTAGTGATCGTCCTTCATTCCCTCTGCCATGGACTTCATGCGAGCGATCTTGTAGATCGTCAAGCCGAAGAGGCACTTCGCTAGGACGTCTGCAACGGTGTAACCAACTTGGCGCCAAACGAAAGCATTTGGATCCATTGCGTCGGAACCGAGGAGAGGCATCATGTACGCGATTGGGTAGACACCCCATGTCGCAATGAGGAGCAAGCGGAGTCGTCCGACGGTTGCAGCGACACCTTCTGGCTGACGCTCGAGCGACTTACCTAGCTCTACGAAGAGGACATAGAGGATGTAGAGGAATGGAAGTGTCGAGAGGACACCCCATAGGACCTTGGTGCCATCGTCAGTGCTGATCTCACCTGGGTAGCCAAGAGCGATCATCGCTGCTGATGCAGGGACAAGGCGGGTGATGAGGGACTTGCTTGCCTCACGAGCGAGCGCGAGAACCGCGATGACCTCAACAAGAAGTAGTGGAACAGTAAGAATCCAGTCAACGTAGCGGTAGCCCTCATTGAACGCGTTTGGATCAGCGTTGAAGTCGACGCTTACATTGAATGTGCCTTCAGCTGTCGCCTCGGAGAATGAGTCGAAGATGCGGAGATAGTGGTATCCCGCGATGAAGGTAACCATTGAAGAAAGGATGAGCGCGTTGCGGTACTTAGGAAGTACGCGGTGCTGGCTCACCAAGGTGTACACAGTGGTTGCGAGCATGGATACAAGTCCGAATGAAAGGACGTTGTAGACCGTGCTCCACTGTGAGCCGTCTAGATTGATCATGTAATAAGCCTCCGTGGGCTGATCGAGATCGGCCTCCCGGTTTGAGAGGTCGTGCGCGGTGTCATGGCTCCATATGAGCGCCACGTCACAGCACTGACGCCTAGGGTTCACCTTGTTCACAGGTTGTGCAACCCAAATTGGGGCGTTTCTCAGGAAATTTTTTGCCCCTACTCATGCGTCACGCTCAACTTTGGGAAAAAACTTTGCCTCGTGGGCTAGAAATCGATCGGCTACCTGAGGGCAGAGAATCTTCTGGGAAGCGCGAGGGTCACGCGTACCCTTGGCGCCGTGATCAACCAAGGGGCTGCGATTTCGAATTCGGCCCCCATTGGCATCTTCGATTCCGGCGTGGGGGGACTGACCGTTGCCCGGGCAGTGATCGACCAGCTGCCGCACGAATCGATTCTCTATCTCGGGGACACCGCTCGAACCCCTTATGGCCCACGACCGCTCGCCGAGGTACGCGCCTTCTCGCTCGAACTTCTCGATCAACTCGTCGATCGTGGCGTCAAGGCCCTAGTCATTGCATGCAACACCGCGAGCGCAGCAATGCTGCGCGATGCTAGGGAGCGTTACTCATTGCCTGTCGTTGAGGTGATCCAACCCGCTGTTCGCCGAGCAGTATCCGCTACGCGCTCCGGAAAGATCGGAGTCATCGGTACTGCGACAACGATCGACTCACGCGCTTACCTCGATGCCTTCGCTGCAGCCCCACACCTTCAGATCACCTCCATCGCATGTCCCCTCTTCGTCGAATTCGTCGAGCGAGGGGAGACGAGTGGAGCCGAGATCACGCGCATTGCACGTCAATACCTCGCACCTCTGATCGAAGCAAAGGTCGACACACTGGTCCTTGGCTGCACCCACTACCCACTCCTTGCCGGCGTTATCTCCTATGTGATGGGCAACGAAGTCACCTTGGTCTCATCCGCTGATGAGACGGCAAAGGATCTCTATCGAGAATTGGTCGAGCGCAATCTCCTTAGTTCCAGCGATGCTCCTGGAGAACATCAATTCGTTGCCACCGGCGATGCAGAGGCTTTCGCGAGCCTGGCACGTAGGTTTCTTGGCCCAGAAGTGGTTTCAGTATCGAATACTCTGCAATGAGTGAGCGAATCAGAGCAGTTAGAGCAGATTGGACCTAATCATGACCCGCATCGATGGCCGACATTCGCAACAGTTGCGCCCGATCACATTCACTCGCAATTGGCATAAGAATGCTGAAGGTTCGGTCATGGTCGAGTTTGGAAATACCCGTGTCCTCACCGTCGCATCCTTCACACCGGGAGTCCCTCGGTGGCTGCAGGGCAAGGGCACCGGCTGGGTGACAGCGGAGTATTCGATGTTGCCACGCTCTACCCATACTCGATCGGACCGTGAGAGCGTCAAAGGAAAACTTGGTGGTCGAACCCAAGAGATCTCAAGGCTCATCGGTCGTTCGCTTCGTGCAATCATCGATCTGAAGCAACTTGGTGAGAACACGATCATCATCGATTGTGATGTCCTTCAAGCAGATGGTGGCACGAGAACTGCATCGATCACCGGCGCGTATCTCGCACTCGCTGATGCGATCACCTGGGCGAAGAAGCAAGGCCATGTCGCTCCAGATGCAAAGGTGTTGACTGACTCTGTCGCCGCAGTGAGCGTGGGCGTCCTTGATGGAATCGCACTTCTCGATCTTTGCTACGAAGAGGATGTGAAGGCAGAGACTGATATGAATATCGTCTGCACCGGCTCTGGAAAGTTCATCGAAGTGCAGGGAACCGCTGAAGGTGAGCCATTCGATCGAGCACTTCTCAACGACCTTCTCGATCTTGCATCGATCGGTTGCGGAGAGATCACCCAGTTGCAACGTGCTGCTCTTGCATAGATGTGCGATTGAGATTTGCGACTCAGACCTGCGACTCAGACCTGCGACTCAGACCTGCGACTCAGACCTGCATTTGAGATAAGCGACTGACCGTGATGAACCACCTACTGGTTGCAACGACCAATAAGGGAAAACTCCAGGAGATCCTGCGGATCTTCAGCGCCCAGATTCCAGATTTGACTCTTCATACACTCGATGAATTTCCAGGGGCGGAAGAGGTGGAAGAGATCGGATCCACACTCGAAGAGAATGCACTCCTGAAAGCCCGTGCTGGTTTTGAACTATCCGGTCTTCCAACCTTGGCAGATGACAGCGGACTTGAAATCGATGCGCTGGACGGGCGACCAGGTATTCATTCAGCTCGATACTCAGGGGCTGGCACTGCCGCCAATATCGCCAAGGTCCTCGAAGAGTTGCGTGGTGTTCCGCTTGAAAGGCGTACTGCCCGCTTTGTATCCGTCGTCGCCTTTGTGGATTCAAATTTCGCTGGTACTGGCGCGAGCGATGGAACTGGCGCGAGCGATGGGAACTCCACTCTTAGGGGTCATGGCAAGGGTGAGATCACCGTGCGAGGCCAACTCGAGGGCATCATCATCGATGCGCCGCGAGGTGTTGGTGGGTTCGGTTATGACCCGATCTTTCAACCGAGAGACGTTGCGCCTCGCCAGGCCCACTTCCAAGAGAAGCTGACGCTCGCACAATTGCGCCCCGAGGAAAAGGATGAAATCAGTCATCGGGGGCGGGCACTTCGAAAGATTGCGCCACTCGTGGGGCTAAGATTCGCGCAGATTCAACGCCCGGTTGAATGAGTTTCTGATCCGGCATATGAGCACAAGGGCTCAATGTTCGATTAAGTTGACTAAGGAGTCGAATAAGTGGCAGCAAAGCGAACCGCTAAGAAGACAGCGAAGAAGTCAGCAGCTAAGCGTCCAGTGAAGAAGGTCGCGAAGAAGTCGGCTCCGAAGAAGGCCGCTGCGAAGCGCCCAGTCAAGAAGGTTGCAAAGAAAGCAACCGCAGCGAAGCGCCCCGTCAAGAAGAGTGTAAAGAAAGCTACCAAGAAGGCCACCAAGAAGACAGTGAAGAAGAGTTCGTCACGCGCCGCAAAAGGCTCGACGATGACGGTGGTAGTTCCTGAAGTACCAACTCGTAACGGTTCTGCATCGACAGTTGTATCGACTGGTTTTTCGACAGTGGCCCCAAGCGCACCTGCTGCGCCAACAGCACCGAAGGCTCCAAGCGCACCAGCTTCGAAGGGATCTTCATCAAAGCCCGCCACCAAGAAGAGTGGCTCAGGTCCAATCTTCTTCATCTTGGTTGGCGTGCTCGCACTCGCTTTGATCTTCACCTCACAAAGTGGTGATGACTCAGATGACAACTCTGGAAACGGAACCGTGGCTGAGGAGAGCACTTCACCAACTCCAGTAGCAAGCGAAGAGCCTTCTGAGGAACCAACTGCAGAAGAGAGTGAAGAGCCAACAGGTGAGGTCGGCGCACCTACTTCCTACGAGGGTCCAATAGGCATCGTCGCTCAGTACACAAATAGCGACAAGAGCGCTGCGACGATCTTCTGGAAGGCACCCGCTGCGACAGATGGAATCACGGGTTATTCGGTTCAGATCCAGCGAAATGGTGGTGCACGTCAGGATCTTTCCTCGACACCATCGACTGAGTTCACACTTGATATCACCAAGAGCGAGACTTCTGGTTGGACGACCTTCATCGTTCAAACGGTCTACTCAGATGGTGAAGTCATCGACGGAAAGCCATTTGGGCTTCCCGGTCAGTGGAACTGATTCAAGCTGAATCCAGCACGCTGAACTACTCTCGGTAGCCGATTTCTTCGAGCACTTCGAGTATCGAAGCGACGTAGACATTCGCTCCAGTCGGTACCAGGTGGACGCCATCAGGCGCGAAATATTCAGGATGATCGCGTGAGATCCGATCCCAATCGACGAGATGGGCATTTGGATAGCGTCCAATGACTCGTGAAACGATCGCGTTATTCGACTCTCGCCAACCACGAGGTACCGCTGCGTTGACGACGACGAAACTCGGTTGGTCTCTCAATAGATCAAAGAGCTCAACAACCGCCTCTTCCGATATCGGACCGTTATTACCGAGATTGAGGATTGCGATGGAGTTGGGAACGCTCTTCACATCCACTTTGACGACATCGATCAACTCACTGAGTTGTCGACCCACACGCGCGTTGATGAGGTCAACCGGTTCATATCCTTCGAGTAGGGAACGAATGCCAAGGATCACTGAATCGCCAGTGACCCAAAGTCCACTCTTGCCATCCTCTCCCTGAGGTGAAGCGACTGGGTCATTGGAACCTGAACCGTCCTTGGAAGAAGCGCTTCGTCGCTCTTGGAGATCGGCACGTTCGATCGCACTGATGGAAACGGTCGTCGTTGCCATCAAGGTGGCAACGATTGCCACAGCAACCAGACTCTTCTGCCGCAATCGCACTGCAGGTGTTCGGTATTTGAGGCCACGGACCCAGAGTTCGATCGCGCCATTGCGGACCGGAACTTCGATCCACCGATAGGAGATATCTGCGAGCGCGAAGACGATCAAGATTCGAAGTGCATAGAGCGCCCACTCTTCTCCAACGAGATCGACAGAGGGGCGCGTGACTTGAAAGACCACCCAGTGCCAGAGGTAGATGCCATAGGAACGTTCACCGATCCACATCAACGGTGCCCGCGTGATCTCTCGTGCCAGACGAGACGCTGGATGAACCACCGACATCAAAGCGAGACAACCGAAGAGCGCGGTCAACGGGAATGCGATGCGATAGAGAGTCGGATCATTGGGATCGACGAAGAGGAAGAGCGAGAGCAGGCCAAGGAAGGCGGCGATGCCGAATCCATCAATGAAGTTCTTGGCACCCGTTGCGATATTGGCGCTGAAGTTTCGTGGAATCCAACGGACGGCAAGCGCTGCACCAAGGAAGAGTCCGATGCTATGGGTATCACTTCCAAAGTAGACGTGACTGACTGAAGTTTGCGACTCTGCATCGATCTTGACCGAATATAAGAAGAGGAGAGTTCCAGAAGCGAGAGCGAAAAAGAGTGCAAAAGCGGGAATTCGCTTCTTGCCGAAGAAGCGAAGCACGAAGAGCAGAATCAATGGCCAGAGGAGATAGAACTGGATCTCAACTGCCAACGACCAGGTGTGTTGCAGGAGTGGCGGTCGGCCGATGGTGGAGAAGTAATCCTGCTCCCTAGCCACCAGCGCCCAATTCATCATCCCAGTGAAGAGATAGGGCAGGTCGGAGACGAAGCGTTTGATCGTCTCTGGTGCCCAAACTCCAACGAAGAGTGTGGTCATAACCACCATGAAGAGGAGTGCCGGGAAGAGGCGACGCAATCGACTTCGATAGAACTTTCGAAGATCGAGCGCACTAGACCTTTCAATCGAATCGAGGATCAAGCGAGTGATGACATAGCCAGAGATCACGAAGAAGAGATCGACGCCAAGGAATCCGCCCGGCCACCACGAAAGTGAGAGGTGATAGAGCAAGACTGCGATCACAGAGATGGCGCGCAGTCCATCGATAGCAGGGATATACCGTGTGGCTCGGGATTGAATCTCGCTCTGAGCAGCCGCTAACTCTTCCGCTTCACTCTGGGTTGGCGTACTGGTCACGATGGAATCTTCACAGTCAATGGAATCTTCACAGTCAATGGAATCTTCACAAGCAGAGAGTGATCATGCGCAATCACGCATGGTCACTTCTTACGTGCGGTACTTCGCTTTTGAGTCTTTGGCTTCGACGATGCCGTTGCTGGAGTCGCCTCTGAACCCTTACTCACTTTAGGTTTTCCATCGGCATCGATCGCAGATTCAATGACCCGACCGAGTCGCGCAAGTTTCTCCCACGCACCATCGAGGCGAGTACGAGATTGTTCGATGGCTTGTGATGCCGCTTCAAGGGAATGGATCTGAGCCCTATAGAGCCGCTCTGCATCAGCGACGGTCTCATCCAGCCACTGCTTAAAGGCATCGACATCACCCTTTGCCTGGCTGATCAGGTTGTCGGCTTCCTTCTTGGCAGCATTAGTCAGTGCGATCGCCTCGCGGCGCTTCGTATTGAGAAGCTCCTCGGCCTTATCGCGCGCACCTTTCATCAACTCTTCAACATCGCCTTCGGCGGCTTCGATCAACCGGCGCCCACGACTCTCCGCTTGGGAGAGGAGTGTCTTTGCCTTGCTCTCAGCCGATTCGATCGCACTCTCAGCCGCGCGTTTGCTATCGCTGAGCAGACGTTCAGCAGCTGCCTTCGCCTTCACTTCCCGTTGTTGCGCAGTACGAATCAGGGTCATCGCGGTTTCAGTCGCGAGGATTTCGAATTCTTCCTTATTCAACGCGGTGATATCGCGACGTGAACGAAGTTCATTGAGTTGCGACTCAAGTTCGCGGATGCGAGCCAACGCTCCACCTTGGTTGGGGTTCTGGGCGTCGAGTGGGGTTTCCTCTTCTTTGAAACCCATCCACCGCTTGATGCCGTTATTGGACCGATCCGTCATCTCACCCTCCAGAAAGTACGTCAGCGGCGGATGTTACGTGGGTCCATGCCAAAAGGTAAGTGCGGCCAGTTCTCTGGCTAGTTCTCTAGCTAGTTCTGCGGGAGATGGGACTGGAACTAGTTCTGCAGGAGGTGGGACTTGAACTAGTTGTGCGGGAGGTGGGACTTGAACCCACACGTCCGAAGACACAGGTTCCTAAGACCTGCGTGTCTGCCATTTCACCACTCCCGCTAAAGAGCTCTGTGAAGAGGGGGTAAGGCTAAATGAGGGTGAGCACAATTGCCTAAACGCTACCCTTGCCCCGGTGAGCGTAGAAATTTCATTGGCACAGTCGATCGCCGCCTCGCTCGCTCGCTTGGTGGAGCGAGGGGAACTCAGCTCTCTTACCCCCGAGCAGATAGCCGCAGACTCAATCCCGCTCGAACGTCCGAAGAACCGTGACCACGGTGACTTCGCAACATCGATCGCCCTTGCTCTCGCGAAGAGCGCAGGAAAGAAGCCTCGCGAGATCGCCGAGCTGATCGCTGCGGATCTCGGCTCGGATCCCATGTTGGCCAAGGTCGACATTGCTGGCCCTGGTTTCATCAACCTCACCCTCAATAGCGCGAGTCAAGGTCAGATCATCGAAGCGATCCTCACAGGTGCAAACGATTTTGGAAAAGTCACTGATCTCGCTGGCAAGAAGATCAATGTCGAATTCATCTCCGCAAATCCAACTGGTCCGATTCATCTAGGACATACCCGATGGGCAGCAGTGGGAGATGCGCTCGCTCGGGTCTTGATCGCAGCCGGCGCAGATGTAACCAGAGAGTTCTATATCAACGATCGTGGCGTGCAGATGGATCTCTTTGGTGCATCGATTCGTGCAAGCGCTCTCGCCATCCCACGTCCTGAGGCGGGATATCAAGGCGCATATATAGACGAGATCGCCTTCGATATCGTCTCTGAGCACCCGGAGTACAAGGAGCTACCCGAAGCAGAATCGATCGTCGCATTCCGTGAAGCGGGCTACACCCATCAACTCAAGCAACAACAAGAGGTCGTCAAGCGTTTTGGAACCCAGATCGATGTCTGGTTCTCAGAGCGTGCGCTACACCAAGGGGATTCTGCACTCAATGAGGCGCTCTCGACTCTTGAGAGAGAAGGACATGTCTTCGAATCAGAGGGAGCGCTCTGGCTTCGCACCACGACATTTGGCGATGACAAGGATCGCGTCCTCAAGAAATCAACCGGGGAGTACACCTACTTCGCTTCCGATACTGCCTACTATCTCAATAAGCGCAGCCGTGGTTTCGATATCGCAATCTACATGCTCGGAGCAGACCATCACGGATACATCGGGCGCTTGAAAGCGACTGCGGCATGTGCTGGTGATGATCCCGAGTACAACATCGAGATCTTGATCGGTCAATTGGTGAAGATCACCGAAGGTGGCGAAGAGCTCAAACTCTCCAAGCGCGCTGGAACGATCGTCACGCTCGAAGATCTCGTGGAGAAGGTGGGCGTCGATGCCGCCCGGTACACCTTGATCCGTTATCCGGTTGAGACTCCGATGGTCCTTGATGTCGATCTGCTCAAGAAACATACCAACGAGAATCCGGTCTACTACGTGCAATATGCCCATGCCCGTATCGCTGCTCTCTTACGCAACGCCAAAGAGCTTGGCGTTGCGTTTGGTATCAAAGATCTCGATCCGAACCTCTTGGAGAGTGAACAAGAGCGAGAGCTGATCGGGGCACTGGCAGAGTTTCCGACGGTGGTCTCAGCGGCAGCCACGACCCGTGCTCCACACCGCATTGCACGCTATATCGAAGAACTTGCCGGCACCTATCACCGCTTCTATAGCGAATGTCGAGTCCTCCCGATGAGTGGTGAGGCACCAGGTGCGATTCATTCATCCAGGGCAACACTCTGCGCTGCAACGAAGCAAGTGATCGCCAATGCACTCGACCTACTGGGTGTTAGCGCTCCGGATCGGATGTAGAGGAGATTCCCATGAGCCAAGCAGATCTTCCATCACGCAAGATCCTCTCAAAAAACGCATCCTTTGACTCAGGTGAGTTCGTCGTCGCCGGAGTCAGCGCGACGAAGATCGCAGCAGAGTTCCAAACCCCCGTCTTTGTGATCGATGAAGCCGATTTCTTTGAACGAGCGAAGACCTTCAAGGACTCCCTGGAGAGCGCAGCAGGTGAGAAGTCGGGACATTGTTACTACGCCGGAAAAGCTTTCCTCTGCAAGGAGATCGCTCGTTGGGTAGAACGAGCAGGACTCGCTCTCGATGTCTGCACCGGCGGAGAGTTGGAAGTGGCGATCGCTGCCAATTTCCCACCTGAGCGAATGGAATTCCACGGAAATAACAAATCAGTAGCAGAGATTAGGCGAGCGATCGAAGTTGGCGTATCCCTCATCGTCGTCGATAGTGAGATCGAATTGGAACGAGTCGCTTCCATCGCAACCGAGATGAAGCGAGTTCAGAAGATCCTGATTCGAATCACCCCAGGAGTCGAAGCGCACACTCACGATTACATCGCTACTGCGCATGAAGATGTGAAATTCGGTCTATCGATCGCATCAGGCGCCGCGATGAAGGTGATGCAGAAGGCGCTCACTCTCCCTTCGATCGAGTTGCGTGGTGTTCACTTCCATATCGGATCGCAAATCACATCCGATGAAGGCTTCACTTTGGCGATCTCCCGCACCATCGAATTCCTTGCTCATTTCACTCGAGAGAGTGGCGAGGCCATCGCAGAGTTCGATATCGGCGGTGGCTACGCAATCTCCTATGTTGAGAGTGATGAAGCACTCGATCCGATGACGATCATCTCGGCATTGGTCAGAGCGATTCGAGATGAGAGCGAACGAGTAGGTATCGAGATGCCAACAGTCTCTATCGAGCCAGGTCGGGCGATCATTGGACCGACGACTGCAACCATCTATGAAGTTGGAACCGTCAAACTCGTCGAATTGGATTCTGGGTCCCGCAATTACATCTCTGTCGATGGCGGTATGAGCGACAACATCCGAACCTCGCTCTATGACGCCGAATACTCAGTTGCCCTTGCCAATCGCATCTCAACAGAGAGTGCGATCTCATCTCGCGTGGTCGGAAAGCATTGCGAGAGCGGCGATATCGTGGTTCGCGAATGCGATCTACCGAGTGATGTCCGCCCTGGCGATCTCTTGGTCACGCCAGCGACAGGCGCTTATGGCCGCAGCATGGCTAGCAACTACAATCACGTTCCTAGGCCGCCTGTCATTGCGATCCGCGATGGTAAGGCGCGCGTGATCGTCAGGCGAGAGACCTATCAAGATCTCTTAGGGCTCGACAGTTAAGGAATTGATCAAATGAGCGCGACCAATGCCCGAGCGACGGGGGAGGCGAAGATTGGTGTTGCGCTCTTGGGTTGCGGAACTGTCGGCAGCGAAGTTGCAACGATCCTAAGGCGCGATCACGCAGACCTCTCTGCTCGCTCGGGTGCTTCATTGGAGCTGATCCGAGTCGGTGTGCGTGACCTTTCGAAGGTGCGAGCGGGAATCGATAAGGCGCTTCTGACAACCGATCTCGAATCGATCGTCAAGGATCCTTCGGTCTCCGTCGTCATCGAAGTCATGGGTGGAATCGAGCCCGCTCGTTCGTTGATCCTTACAGCCCTTGCCGAGAAGAAGTCAGTGGTCACTGCCAATAAGGCGCTCCTTGCAAAACACGGTGCAGAGATCTTCGCTGCCGCCAAAGAGCATGGCGTCGATCTCTATTACGAGGCAGCAGTCGGTGGTGCGATCCCGATCGTCAGACCACTTCGTGAATCGATCGTCGGAGATAGCGTCACTCGCGTCATGGGTATCGTCAATGGAACGACCAATTACATTCTCACGAAGATGGATGAAGAGGGTGCCGACTACATCGCCGTCCTTGCCGAAGCACAACGACTCGGGTTCGCTGAAGCCGATCCCACCGCTGATGTCGAAGGAGATGACGCTGCAGCAAAGATCGCCATCTTGGCCTCGCTTGCGTTCCACACTCAAGTGACGATCGACGATGTCTGGGCCGAGGGGATCTCCAAGCTCTCAAAGCGCGATATCGAGATCGCGCGCGCTATCGATCATGTGATCAAGTTGCTCGCAATCGCGGAAGTGACCAAGGAAGGAAAGGTCTCTGCTCGAGTCCATCCGACGCTCATCCCTCGCAACCATCCTCTGGCATCGGTACGAAATGCCTTCAATGCCGTCTTCGTCGAGGCGAAATCAGCTGGTGAATTGATGTTCTATGGCCGCGGCGCCGGTGGTGCACCGACAGCGAGCGCCATCCTCGGTGATCTCGTAGCGATCGCACGCCACATCTCCTATGGCGGAGTTGGAAGTCGTGAGAGCGATTATGCCGATCTACCGATTGCAACCATCGATGCGGTGCGAACGCGATACTTGATTCGACTTGACGTCGCAGATCGTCCCGGAGTCCTTGCTGCGGTTGCGCAGACCTTTGCGACCCACGGCGTTTCGATTCAGACTGTTCGCCAGAGTGGTCGTGGCGATGATGCCGAGCTTGTGATCATGACTCACTCCGCTAGCGATCAGGATCTCGCTGCCACAGTTGCGGATCTATCAACCCAAGAGATGGTCAAGAACGTCGAAAGCGTATTGCGAGTTGAGGGGAGTGAGGGATGAGCTTCTCTTTGAAGAACCTATTCTCTTCGACCGAAAGATCAACGTCAGGTACAAAGTCATTGAGGTCATTGCGCGCTTCGTCGACCTCCTCACTCTCTCCAGCCTCGAAACATGGCGGTGCTCATCAGTGGCGAGGAGTGATCGAGGAGTATCGCAATCGACTTCCAGTGACTGCGTCAACTCCGGTGGTAACGCTCTGCGAAGGTGGCACGCCACTGATCTATGCCTGCGATCTCTCCGAGCGACTGGGCGGTGAAGTCTGGCTCAAATTCGAAGGCGCCAATCCCACGGGTTCTTTCAAGGATCGCGGTATGACGATGGCGATCTCTAAAGCTGCCGAGGTCGGTTCGAAAGCTGTCGTCTGCGCATCGACTGGAAATACCAGTGCATCTGCTGCTGCTTATGCGGTCAAAGCGGGAATGACGCCCGTCGTTTTGGTTCCTAAGGGAAAGATCGCACTCGGCAAGTTGGCGCAAGCGATCGCACATGGCGCGAAGCTGTTACAAGTCGATGGAAACTTCGATGACTGTCTTCAAGTGGCACGAGAACTCTCCGAGCTCTATCCGGTTTCGCTCGTGAACTCCGTCAATCCTGATCGCATCGAAGGGCAGAAGACTGCATCCTTTGAAGTGGTCGATGCGCTGGGCTTTGCACCTGATATCCATGCCCTTCCGGTTGGCAATGCTGGAAATATCACCGCATATTGGCGTGGCTATCGCGAGTATCGAAACGATTCGATCATCACCTCACTCCCTGCCATGTGGGGATTCCAAGCTGCAGGATCTGCCCCGATCGTCAAAGGGAAAGTAGTGAAGAAGCCAGAGACGATCGCAACCGCGATCCGAATCGGCAATCCTGCCTCCTGGTCACAAGCGATCGAGGCGCGAGATCAATCCAAGGGCCTCATCGATGCCGTCACCGATAAAGAGATCCTCGCTGCCTATCGTCTCGTTGCGGCGAAAGAAGGCGTCTTCGTCGAACCTTCGAGCGCAGCTGGTATTGCGGGGCTCTTGAAATACAAGAAGGCCGGTAAGTTGCCGAAGGGCAAGAAGATCGTGATCACCGTCACCGGCAATGGTTTGAAGGATGTCGGCTGGGTCCTTGATGATGCGAAGGATCCAACCGTGATCAAGGCCAATGTCCGCGCTGCCGCTGAAGCGATCGGTTTGGAAGAGAAGTCGCGAGGACGAAAGAGATGATGGCTCGCGTCAAACATCGCCAGCGCGTCACCTTCAAAGCAACGCCGCAACAAGTGAGCGTTCCCGCGAGCATCGCGAATGTCGGTCCAGGTTTCGATTCACTCGCGATTGCGGTCGAGTTACGGGATCAATATGTGGCACAGATCCTCGATGACGAGACCTTTGATATCGATGTCGCTGGTGAAGGCGCCGATTCCGTGGCACGAGATAAGAAGAACCTGGTTCTTAAAGCGATGTTCCATGGCTTCGACTTCCTCGGTGGCAAGCCAGCAGGTATTGCGCTCCGTCAGCTCAATGAGATTCCACATGGACGTGGGCTTGGCTCATCTGCTGCTGCGATCGTCGGTGGCCTAGCGCTCGCGCGTTCGTTGGTACTCAATGGAAACCAATTGATGAGTGATGAGGATCTGATCGCACTCGCTACCGATCTCGAAGGTCATCCCGACAATGTCGCCGCTGCAACCCTTGGTGGAGCGACGATCGCGTGGAGCGAAGAACGCTTGGGAGTGACGACTGGACTTGCAGTTCGCACTCACGTCGATCCGCGGATCTCACTCCTTGCACTCGTCCCTGATTCAGAGCTTTCTACCTCCAAGGCGCGTAAGGCGCTTCCCGAGAGCGTTCCACATCAAGATGCTGCGTTCAACGTCGCAAGATCCTCACTTCTGGTCCATGCCTTAGGTAGCCGACCTGATC
>VFQS010000336.1_pt1 | contig 56313 bp, 66 predicted proteins | sample 3512361 | NCBI WGS metagenome assembly VFQS01 (sample SAMN10412375, study PRJNA504923) | tailings metagenome | isolation source: Relicate 1 Philex TSF3 active mining | place: Philippines | reverse complement strand
TGACTAGGCATAATAATCGGTTCTCCCGTTGCTGGAGATAAAAAATTATACGGTGCAAGCATCAAGAGCCTAGCTTCAGCTTGAGCTTCTAATGATAGAGGTATATGCACTGCCATTTGATCCCCATCAAAATCAGCATTAAAAGCTGGACATACTAGAGGGTGTAATTTTATTGCTCTACCTTCGACTAAGAGAGGTTCAAAAGCTTGGATACCTAATCTATGTAAAGTTGGTGCTCTGTTTAGAAGCACAGGATGGCCTTGAATAACTTCTTCTAAAACATTCCATACTAAGCTATCATTCTTTTGGATCATTTTTTTAGCCGCTTTTATGTTATTTACTAAACCTTGTTGTATTAGCCTGTGAATAACAAAAGGTTGAAATAATTCTAATGCCATCTCTCTTGGTAATCCACATTGGTTTAATTGCAACTGTGGTCCGACTACAATGACGGATCGACCTGAATAATCAACTCGTTTCCCAAGTAGATTCTGTCTGAATCTACCTTGTTTTCCTTCGATAATATCTGATAAAGATTTTAAAGGTCTATTGTTAGCTCCAACAACAACCCGACCTCGTCTCCCATTGTCAATTAAAGCATCTACTGATTCTTGCAACATACGTTTCTCATTGCGAATGATAATTTCTGGAGCTAAAATCTCTTGTAATCTACGTAGTCTGTTATTTCTATTAATAACTCTTCTATACAAGTCATTTAAATCAGAAGTTGCAAATCGGCCTCCATCTAACTGGACCATAGGTCTCAAATCGGGAGGTATTATAGGTAGTACGGTCAGTACCATCCAAGAAGGGTCAGATCTTGTAGCAATAAAATTATCTAGTACACGCAATCGTTTGATAGCCTTATCTTTTTTTGTACCTTTTGTAGATAAAACTTCTTCTCGTAAACTTTCAGCTTCAACTTCTAAATCAATATCTTTAAGTAACTTTTGAATAGCTTCAGCACCTATACCAACTTCAACTCCATATAAATTGGAATCTTCCTGATATAATTGATCCTCAATTTCAATCCACTCATCCTCGCTCAATAATTTTTTATAGTTTAAGGAGTGACAGTTTCCTGGTCGAGTAACGACATACGAATTAAAGTAAACAATCTGTTCGACATCTTTAAGTGGAATGTCTAATAGTAATGAGATGTAGCTTGGAGAACCTTTTAAATACCACACATGAGTTACAGGGGCTGCTAACTCAACATACCCCATACGATGTCGTCTGACTTTAGATTCTGCAACTTCAACTCCACATCGTTCACATATTATTCCTTTATATCTAACTCTTTTATATTTTCCACAATGACATTCCCAATCTTTTACTGGACCAAAAATTCGCTCACAAAATAAACCATCCATTTCTGGTTTTAAAGTCCTGTAGTTTATAGTTTCTGGTTTTGTCACCTCACCTACTATCTCCCCATTTGGTAAAGTACGTTGACCCCATTTTTTTATACGCTCAGGAGAAGCGAGATTAATTTTAACATAATCGAAATATTGTTCTAACTTCGGCATAGAAAGTCTCCGACGTGTTGATTATAGATTGTTAATAACTTCAAATAAGAATCACAAAAATGAACTTTCTAAATTTTCACGAAGGATAGATTCATATACGGGACGAGAGCTAGGTCGTCTCATACTAGAATTTGACATTAGATCTACTTCTATTCCACGGGTCTGACCATCAGGTAAATTTTCAATTTTATAAGCTCCAATATCTAATCCTAAAGATTGAAGTTCGCGCATAAGTACCTTAAAAGATTCAGGGGTTCCAGGTCTAGGAATAGGTTTTCCTTTAACAATTGCATTCAATGTTTCATTTCTTCCTTGCATATCATCTGATTTAACAGTTAAAAGTTCTTGAAGAGTATAAGAAGCCCCAAAAGCTTCTAAAGCCCACACCTCCATTTCACCTAACCTTTGTCCTCCATGCTGAGCCTTACCACCCAAAGGTTGTTGAGTAACTAAAGAATAAGGTCCTGTTGAACGAGCATGGATTTTGTCATCTACTAAGTGGACTAACTTTAGCATGTAAGAAATCCCCACCGTTACCGGATTGTCAAATTTTTCTCCTGTTCGACCATCAAAAATTGTCATTTTTCCTGGATGATTTAAATCAAACAGCCAGTTTTTAGAGGTAGATGTTTTAGCTGTCATTAACTTATCGTTGACTAAGATTCTTGACGCTTCAGCGCCATACATCTCATCAAAAGGTATAATTTTAAAACGTTTATTTAGATTCTCCGCAGCTAAACCTAATAAACATTCGAATATTTGCCCAACATTCATTCTGGAAGGAACACCTAGAGGATTTAAAACAATATCTACTGGTGTTCCATCAGGTAAATATGGCATATCTTGTCGAGGTAAAATTTTAGATATAATTCCCTTATTTCCATGACGGCCTGCCATTTTATCACCCACCTGAATTTTTCTACTCTGAGCAACATATACTCTTATAACTATATTTGCTCCTGTAGGTAATTCATCTCCTTTCTCTCTTGTGAAAATACGGACATCTAATACTCTTCCTCTACCACCATTCGGAACTCTTAATGAGCTATCCCGGACATCTCGAGTTTTTTCACCAAAAATTGCACGTAATAATTTGCCTTCTGGTGGTTGATCAGATTCACCTTTTGGTGTAACTTTTCCAATTAAAATATCTCCTGATTCAACCCAAGATCCTATTAAAATAATTCCATTATCATCTAGCTTTCGCAGTGAATAGTCGCTAACGTTTGGAATTTCTCGTGTTATTTCTTCAGATCCTAATTTAGTTTGCCGCGCCTCTATTTCATATTTTTCTATATGAACAGAAGTATACACATCGTTATATACTAATCTTTCGCTAATCAAAAAAGCGTCTTCATAGTTGTAACCTTCCCAAGGAAGATATGCAACTAAAATATTTTGACCTAATGCTAACTCTCCACCTTCAGTAGCAGCTCCATCAGCAATGACTTGACCAGAGGTTACGCTTTCACCTAACCAGACTAGTGGTCTTTGGTTCACGCATGTATCCTGATTAGATCGTTGATACTTTTGTAGATAATAAAAAATTTCTTTACCCTCTGAATCTGTGATACAGATTCTATCTGCTGAAACATAACTTACTCGGCCACTAGAAATACTAACTGTTACCATACCAGAATCTCGAGCAGCTTGTGCTTCCAGTCCTGTTCCTATTAAAGGACTTTCTGGATATAATAGTGGGACAGCTTGTCTTTGCATATTAGAACCCATTAATGCTCTATTTGCATCATCATGTTCTAAGAATGGAATCAGAGAAGTTGCGATTGAAATTACTTGAATTGGTGATACGGCTCTATAATCTACTTGGCTTGTAGAAGTTGTAGTAAATTCTTGGCGGTATCGAACAGGTATTATATCTTTTTGTAAATAACCATCTTGATCCAGAGATATATCACCTGGTGCAATACGAAAATCATCCTCTTGATCTGCAGTCAAATAACTCGCTTCTAATTCTAAAATAGCTTTCCCTTTAATAACTTTGTAAAAAGGAGTTTCGATAAAACCATAAGAATTAATTCGTGCATGCGTAGCTAAAACACCAATTAATCCAGCATTTGGACCTTCTGGAGTTTCGATTGGGCAAATTCTTCCATAATGACTTGGATGAATGTCTCTGACAGCGAACCCTGCTCTATCTCGGCTTAAACCCCCTGGACCCAATGCACTCACCCTTCTTTTATGAGTTAGCTCAGCTAGTGGGTTAGTTTGATCCATGAACTGAGAAAGCTGACTAGATCCAAAAAACTCTCTTATAGAAGCTATAATAGGTTTTGGATTTACGAGAGTGTTCGGTGTCAAAGAATGTACATCACATATAGTCATTCTTTCTCGAATGATTCGTTCTAATCTATTTAGACCAATTCGAACTTGATTCTGTAAAAGCTCTCCAACAGACCGAACCCGTCTATTACCTAAGTGGTCGATGTCATCGATATCACCAACATCAAATTTCAGATTGATTAAATAATCTATAGCTGCAAGCGTATCTTGTGGTGTTAGAACTCTAATATTTTCAGGTATCGTTAGATTTAATTTTTTATTTAACTTGTAGCGTCCAACTTTACCTAAATCGTACCTCTTAGGATCAAAAAATCTTGAATATAAGATTTGTTGACCTCCATTTACTGTAGAAGGCTCACCGGGTCTAAGTTTCGTATACATTTGGATTAACGCTTCTTCCGTAGTGTAATTCCCCTCTACCCGGAATGTTTTTTTAAGATATTCAGGATGTCGTAAACCATTATAAATATCACTGTCACTCAACCCCATAGCTTTTAAGAATACATGAGCGGGAATTTTCCTTGTTTTATCTACTCTTACCCAGACCAAATCATTTCGATCAGTTTCAAACTTAACCCACGCACCCCTATTTGATATTAAACTACCGCTGTAGGTTCTTCTTCCTTGCTTATCAGTTTCAGACTTATAATATATGCCTGGACTTCTAACAATCTGATTCACAATTACTCTTTCAGCTCCATTAATGATAAATGTTCCCCGATCAGTCATTAGGGGTAAATCACCTACGAAAACTTCTTGTTCTTTAATAACTCCTGTATCTTTATTTATTAAACGTGCGGGGACGTACACTTGGACTGAATACGTAGAATCACGCCTTTTTGATTCAGTAACGCTATATTTAGGACATTTTAATTTGTATTGATCTCCAAAGAAATGTAACTCTAAGTTTCCTGTGTAGTCTGTAATTGGCGAAAAACTCTTTATTTCTTCAGCAAGTCCTTCTTCCAAAAACCAGCAAAAACTTGCACGTTGAATTTCTACTAAATCAGGCAAGATAAAAGTAGAAAGTTTAGTGCTAGCCATAAAAGTCTTATCTCCTATAATATGTTTTCTAAAGAGTAAAATAACTTATAAACACTGTAGTAATGAATTATGAAATGAATTCGACAGAGATGTTAAAATTTTAATTTGCGATGTATGTCACACATATTAAAAGTCAGTGGTAAAATCACCGACTTATATTTATGGTATTAATATCTAGAAGATGACTGAAGATAAATTACTTTTGTATCGCCAATTCGTATTTCTTAAAAGCTTTAGATAGCGATGATTTTTTTGAGTTTCCATTATTTGAATGTAGAACTCCTTTCTGAACAGCTTTATCTATTTTGCTGTAACTTAATGCCATTAAAGATAAAACAGAGGCTAAATTCTCTTTATTTAAAGTATTAATAGAGATAAGTGTTTTTTTTATTAATGTTTTTACAGTAGATTTGTACGCTTTATTACGTAGTCTATTTCTTTCTGCAATTTCTATTCTTTTATAAGCTGATTTTGTGTTGGCCACTGAATTCTCCTGAATTTTATATCTTAAAATTAATATATCTTTTCTCTAAAAAGTGGTGATTTCGATACGGATTATAACACAGAAGAATATTCCTATAAGAATCTTTTATTTTTTATATATAGACACTCTTTTTTAAGCTTTTTTGTTACCGAGAGACACGTTGAACTCTTTTTATAAAAATCTTAGTATCGATTTTGAATTAAAATCATTCTAAAAGGAATTCTATTATTTTCTAAACAGAGCAACTTTTTTATGTCCTTTTTAAAGTTGTAAAACATCTTAATTTTTTATCCCATACGAGATGCCGAGTCTATTTTCAAGTTTAAAAACTAACTTTAGTAGATCCTTAACTTTATAAAATGTACAGAATTCGTATGATTAATCTTAAAATTCCATTACAATAAAATGTGTCCTCTAAAGTCGGATAAATAAAAAAATATACTGTGGAAAAAAGATGGCAAAAAGCAAAGGTGTTAGAATAGTTATAACATTAGAGTGTAGAACTTCAGCGGGAGTTTATAGATATACAACCACAAAAAATAGACGTAATACTCCAAATAGACTTGAAATAAAAAAGTATTGTCCTCTTTCACAGAAACACGAAGTTTTTAAAGAAATTAAATAAAATTTAAATTATATGGCAATTTACAGACGAAGACTTTCCCCTTTAAAAACGACAGACACCTTAGACTATAAAGATGTTGAATTATTAAGTAAATTTTTAACTGAGCAAGGAAAAATTTTACCTCGTAGAGTGACGGGTTTAACTACAAAACAACAAACTAGATTAACAAAAGCAGTAAAGAGAGCAAGAATTCTTGCTCTCTTACCCTTTGTTAGTAGAGATATTTAAATTTAACACATTCTAAAATTTCTGTTTTATTACACTCATTTTAGAATGTGCTCTTTTTTTTTGGTACTAATTCAAACGCTTTTATTATATCTCCTTGTTTCCATGAGTCAAATTCTGCCACAAAGATACCACATTCTGAATCTTCTGTAACTTCTAAAACATTTTCTTTTACCTTTTTCAGAGAATCAATTAAGCCTTTATATAAAATATCATTATCACGTATTACGTGGATAAATGAAGACTTAGTAATTTTTCCTTCTAATACAAAAGAACCGGCAACAAAGCTTTTTGCTAAAGGAAAAACGGTTTTAACCGATGCCATCCCAATGAATCTTTCTTCGTACTGAGGTCCAACTAACGAATCGATTAAAGATTGAGTGAAATCAAATAAATCATAGATGACATTAAACTCCTTGATGGTTACTCCTAGAATCTTAGCTGATTTTAATGCACCACTCGCTGCAGTAGTATTAAAGGCAAATAATGCCGCAGAACTTGTCGACGCAAATTCTACATCCGTTTCGGTGACCTCTCCAGCGCACGAATATAATATTCTGATCTGAACTTTCGAATCATTTATTTTATTTAAACTAGTAGCGATAGCTTCAGCAGATCCTTGGGTATCAGTTTTAATAATTACATTTATTCTGGATTTGTTCTCAGAATCAGAAACTGCATAATTTTCTGATAATTGAGGGAAAGGCACTGTGGATGTTTTATGTAAGTCTGGCGTAGTAGTTAGATATAATTTTGCCTCTTTTTCATCTTTAAAAGAAGTAAAAGTATCACCTACAGATGGAACTTTAGATAATCCCCAAATTAAGACAGGAGAAGAAGGTCCAGCTTCCTTAATACTTTCTCCCACAGAATTTACCATTCCTCTTACTTTAGCAAGATTACCACCAATTTGTAAAATGTTTCCTACACGCAGTGTTCCATTTTGCACTAAAACAGATGCGACCGCACCTTTTGCTCGATCTAAATTAGATTCTATGACCATACCCTCAGAAAATACATTGGGGTCCGCCTGCAAATTCATCATATCTGATAGAAGTAAAACCATCTCTAACAGAGTATCTATATTTGTACCTTGCATAGCACTAATTGGAACCATTAAAGTTTCTCCACCCCAATCTTCTGAGATCAAGTTATATTTTGCCAATTCTTCCTTAATATTTTCTACATTCGCATCTTCCTTATCTATTTTATTTATCGCAACGATAATGGGCACATTAGAAGCTTGAATCTGTTTTATAGCTTCTATAGTTTGCTGTTTTACTCCGTCGTCTGCAGCAACTACTAATACAGCGATATCAGTGATTGAAACCCCCCTTGATCTCATTCCTGAAAATGCTGCATGTCCTGGTGTATCTAAAAAGATCAACTTCCTATCTTCATTTTTATGATGAATAGCGACTTCATAGGCACCAATTCTTTGAGTTATACCTCCTGCTTCTTTTTGTGCAATTTGAGTTTTCCTAATTTTATCTAGTAGAGTAGTTTTACCATGGTCTACGTGTCCCATAACAGTTACAATAGGAGGTCTAGAAACTAAGTTTTCTATCGATGAATTTGTCAAATCCAAAGATTTCTTTTCATTAAAGACTTCTTGAGAATTTAAAATTACTTCTATCCCAAATTCTTGTCCTAATCGTTGTGCAGTTGAAATATCAATTAATTGATTTACTGTAACAGGAATTCCTTTTAGGAAAAGTGACTTAATAATTTCAGTTTTCGAAATAGAAAACAAATCTGATAGTTCTTGAACTGTCAAGGGCTGAGTTAAATTAATTTGAGTTGGTTTTTCTGAGTGTGATGATTCTAATTCTTTTTTTTGACTAGACGTATTTGACTTTTTCTTTTTAAGATTTGTAAGTGTTTGTCCTTTTTGCTTAACTACAAAAGACACTGGGGATACGTCATGGCTCGTAGGCTTACTTGGTCTAGCTAAAGACAATAAAGAGATATTTTCACTTTCCTCTACTTTCTCAAATAAATCATTTACTGCGTCATAATCTTCCTCAAAATTAATCTTTGACCTTGTTTTTTTCTTCAGTTTGAGTTTTGCATTTGTTCGATCTACCTCTCTATCATCATCTTTATCATTTTTCTTAACTTTTTTATCTATTTTTAACGAAGGTTTCAAATTCAAACTTAAAAGTCCTTGATGAACATCAGTTTGCAAGGAAGAAAGTAATGAAGATTGATTTCTAGTCTGCAAATTAACTACAATCATTGGTGAAGTCAATTGAATAATATCTTCGGCTAGAGGATTAGAATCCATTTGCATTAAAATTCTGAAACTATTTTTTTTTATTTTATAAAAACTAGCGAAAGATTTTAGAGCTAAACATTGAGATCTTATTCTCAAATCAAGATAACTACTTTTAATCAAAGTTTTTCTCCTAAATATACAATGTGCAGTTTGGTTTCAAATTAAATATTTTTAATTCATTAAAATTTCAATAAATAAAACTGAGTTTATACTTTAAAAATAAAGTCATAAGCGTGTTACAATCCATATACGCTGGCTTATTATACAAAAGAAATTTATCTATCGTACAGAAAATTAGTACAAATCACATATCTTTTCATAAAAGAAAGTAACATGAAGATATAAGAACTATACTTAAAAAAAATTAATCATAATGCCTAGATTTCAAAAGAATGATAATTTTATTGATAAAACTTTCACCGTTTTAGCGGATATTGTTCTCAAAGTCTTACCAGCAAGTAAGCAAGAAAAAGAAGCTTTCTCATACTATCGAGATGGAATGTCCGCTCAGTCAGAAGGAGAATATGCTGAGGCGTTAGAAAATTATTATGAAGCCTTAAGATTGGAAGAAGACCCATATGATCGAAGTTATATCTTGTATAATATTGGGTTGATTTATGCTAGTAATGGAGAATATGTAAAAGCATTGGAATATTACCACCAAGCACTTGATTTAAATTCTCGACTACCTCCAGCAATTAATAACATAGCTGTTATTTATCATTATCAAGGTGTAAAAGCTTCAGAAAAAAAAGACTTAGAAACAGCTCGAACTATGTTTGATAAAGCTGCGGAATATTGGAAACAAGCTATTCGACTAGCTCCAAATAATTATATTGAGGCTCAAAACTGGCTTAAAACTACAGGAAGGATGTCTTCTGACAATTTATACTGAAATACCTGATGTTTTTAAGTGATTCAATTCAGAAATAGTTCTAGATAAAAAGGATAAAAAAGCTTCTTTAAAGACTTTGGATATTTATAAAAATTCTTAAAAAAAATTTGTAGATTTGCAAAGATCCTGAGGTTTTAATTTTGATCTCGAAGTATGATATCTATTAAGTAGAAATTTATTACGAAACAATTATTGTTTATTTTTATTGAGGAAATTAAAAGTAATATGGTTAAAACTGCAACAAGTGCTGGTTTTATAACTCAAATCATTGGTCCTGTAGTAGACGCAGAGTTTCCTAACGGAAAACTACCAAAGATTTATAACGCAATTATTATTGGGGAAGGTGAATCTGCTGTAACATGTGAAGTACAGCAATTACTTGGTAATAACAGAGTTAGAGCTGTTTCTATGACTTCCACAGATGGTCTAAAAAGAGGGATGGCAGTAATCGATACAGAAGGCGCTATTAGCGTTCCTGTAGGAAAAGCTACTTTAGGTAGAATTTTTAATGTTTTAGGAGAAGCCGTAGATAATATGGGAGATCTTAAGGTAGAGAAAACTTTACCGATTCATAGATCATCACCTGCTTTTACTGAACTAGAGACAAAACCATCCATATTCGAAACGGGAATTAAAGTAGTTGACTTGCTAGCTCCATATAGAAGAGGAGGAAAGATTGGTCTATTCGGTGGGGCAGGAGTTGGTAAAACTGTGTTAATCATGGAATTGATCAATAATATTGCCAAAGCTCATGGTGGAGTATCTGTATTTGGTGGAGTTGGTGAAAGAACGCGTGAAGGTAATGACCTTTACATGGAAATGAAAGAATCTAAAGTTATTAATGAAGAAAACTTAGGTGAATCTAAAGTAGCATTAGTTTATGGACAAATGAATGAGCCACCAGGAGCTCGTATGAGAGTAGGTCTTACGGCTCTAACAATGGCAGAATATTTCCGTGATATAAATAAGCAAGATGTTCTTTTATTCATTGATAATATCTTTAGATTTGTTCAAGCGGGTTCTGAAGTATCAGCGCTTTTAGGACGTATGCCATCTGCAGTAGGTTACCAACCTACTTTAGCAACAGAAATGGGAGCTTTACAAGAAAGAATCACCTCCACGACAGAAGGTTCTATTACATCCATTCAAGCTGTATATGTTCCTGCTGATGATTTAACTGACCCTGCTCCAGCAACTACATTCTCCCATTTAGATGCAACTACTGTGTTATCTAGAAACCTTGCAGCAAAAGGAATTTACCCAGCTGTAGATCCTTTAGATTCCACTTCTACAATGCTACAGATTGAGATCGTAGGAAAACTTCATTATTCTACAGCTCAAGCAGTTAAACAAACACTACAAAGATATAAAGAGCTTCAAGATATCATTGCAATTTTAGGTTTAGATGAATTATCTGAGGAAGATAGACAAACAGTTGCAAGAGCTAGAAAAATAGAACGTTTCTTATCTCAACCTTTCTTTGTTGCTGAAGTATTTACAGGTTCCCCTGGTAAATATGTATCTTTAGCCGATAGTATAAAAGGTTTCAATATGATTTTAAATGGTGAGTTAGATGAGTTACCAGAACAAGCTTTCTATCTTGTTGGTAATATCGATGAAGCCATTAGTAAAGCAAAAAGCTTAAAAGGATAGGTAAAAATGTCTCTACATGTTAACATCATAGCTCCAGATAGAAACGTTTGGGATTCAAATGCAGAAGAAGTAATATTGCCTAGTAGTACTGGGCAATTAGGTATTTTGAAAGGACACGCACCTCTTTTAACTGCCTTAGATATAGGAGTTATGAGAGTCCGAGTGGATAAAGATTGGATTCCTGTTGTTTTAATGGGAGGATTTGCTGAAGTTGAAAATGATGAATTGACAATTTTGGTGAATGGGGCTGAAGAAGGTTCAAAAATTGATAAAGACGAAGCGCAAAAAAATTTAGAAATTATGACAGCTCGGTTTAATGAAGCCGAAACTAGTAAAGAAAAAATTGAAGCGACGCAAAATTTACGCAAAGCTAGAGCTCGTGTTCAAGCTTCTACAATGTAAAATAAATACAGGTATATAAAAAAAAATTTTATATACCTGTATTTATTTATGAGAAAGAGTATTTTTATAATTAGATACATTGAATAATTTTAATTTTACATGGATATGGGACAGAACAAAAAGTTATTAATTCCATACGGCTTAAATATTAAACAGAATGACGCAGAGATGTCTCTTTCAGATCATTTAGAAGAACTACGTCAGAGAGCATTCTGGTCAGTAGCTGTTTTACTAAGTTCTATATTAGTTTGTGTGTTTAGTGTGAAAAGTATCGTAAAAATTCTGCAAGAGCCAGCATTAGGTATAAAATTTTTACAATTTGCTCCTGGCGAATATTTTTTTGCTTCGATAAAGGTCGCAGCTTATACAGGTTTATTGATTAGTAGCCCATTTCTTATTTATCAGATTATGTTATTTGTCTTACCTGGGATGACAAAAGATGAGCGGAAGACAATCTTACCGATTATTTTTGGTGCATTAACGTTATTTTTATCTGGTTTACTGTTTGGATACTCTGTACTGGTTCCGGCAGCTTTAAACTTCTTCATAAATTATGGCTCTGAAGTTGTAGAACCGTTCTGGTCTTTCGAACAATATTTTGAGTTTATTCTAATTCTGTTATTCAGTACAGGCTTAGCTTTCCAACTCCCAGTCATACAAATAATGTTGGGATTATTACGTATCGTTTCCGGTGATACAATGCTATCAATATGGAGATATGTAATTCTTGGATCTACAATTGTTGGAGCGGTCTTAACTCCCTCGGTTGATCCTTTAACTCAAATTCTAATGTCTTCAATAGTAATTGTTTTATACTTTTTAGGTGCTGGGGTTGTTCTACTAGTAGAAAAAAGTAGGAGAAATGTTGATTACAACATTAATTTTTAAGTTAAAATATTAAAGTTAATGTTCTTGTTTAAGATTTCAAGATCAACTATATAAACAGAACTTTTACGTAGTTCTGATGTTAACATGAAGTGTAATTATCTTCATAAAATAACTTATGTCTAATATTTAAATAATATTATGAACACTGTATTTTACTAAGTTAATGCTTCCTTCTACAATACAGAAGTACCAATCTATGTATTGCAGACGTCTAATCATCTATTTTAAGAAACAGTTCGGAGACTAATGAAATATAATTATTTATTAAATTTAACTAAAAGTTTAAAACAAAGTGCTTTGGCTATAGCTGCATTCGTGACTTTGCTTACCCCGAGTTTTTCTAATGCTTTTCCAATATTTGCACAACAAGCTTACGAAAATCCTCGCGAAGCCACGGGAAGAATCGTATGTGCAAATTGTCATTTAGCACAAAAACCGGTAGAGATTGAAGTTCCACAAGGTGTATTACCTGATACAGTGTTTGGAGCAGAAGTACAAATTCCTTATGACTTATCAGTAAAACAAGTGACAGGTGATGGTACGAGAGGACCATTAAACGTGGGTGCCGTTTTAATACTACCTGAGGGATTTACACTAGCTCCGAAGGATAGACTATCTGAAGAGCTAAAAGAAGAAACTAAAGGGTTAACAATATCTACTTATAGTGGGTCAAAACCAAACATCCTAGTAATAGGACCTATTCCAGGAGATAAACACCAAAAGATTGTTTTCCCTATTTTAGCTCCTAATCCAGCAGAAAATAAGAATGTACACTTTATTAAATATCCTATCTATGTTGGGGCAAATCGTGGTAGAGGACAAGTAAATCCCACTGGTACTAAAACTAACAATACAGTTTATACATCTCCTACAGAAGGACAATTGGTTAAAGTAGAGAAATTATCTGCAGGTGGTTATAATTTATCTATAAAATCTAAACGTGGAGACGTTTTAAATGTTGCTATACCTGCAGGCCCTGATCTTCTTGTTAAAGAAGGTCAAGCATTACTTGCAGATCAAACACTAACAATAGATCCTAACGTGGGAGGTTTTGGACAAACTGAAACAGAAATCGTTTTGCAAAGTCCAGCTCGAGTAAAGGGAATGATTGCATTTTTCTTTACTATAATACTAGCTCAAATTTTATTAGTTCTTAAGAAAAAACAATTTGAAAAAGTACAGTTAGCAGAAATGAATTTCTAAAAAAAAGTATGTACAGAAATAAATATATTTATTTCTGTACATACTTTTTTTTTTAAGTAGATTCTATTTAGTTACTAGATTTACCACTTTTTTTAGACAAGCCGCATCCAAAACTGCTAACTGAGCCAACATTTTTCTATTTAAAGCTACATTAGAATGTTTTAGGTTACTCATAAAAGAACTATAATTTAATCCCTCTTCTCTAACAGATGCATTAATTCTAACTATCCACAAACTACGGAATTCTCTTTTTCTTCGTTTTCTACCAACATACGAATATCTTAAAGCTTTCATAACTTGTTGATTCGCCATCCTGAAAAGTTTAGAATGTGTTCCTCTAAAGCCTTTAGCTATTTTTAGAATTTTATTTCTTCTATTTCTGGCAACATTACCTCTTTTTACTCTTACCATTTTATCCTTACTTGTTATTTTATGTTTTGATTACAACTATTTTAAAGATATGGAAGCATACTACGCAAAGCTAGTGAGTCTCCAAAAAAAACTACCATATGTTGCGATAAACCTCTTTTTCGCTTAGAAGATTTTTTCTCTAGTAAATGACCCTTGAAAGCTCTGCGTCTTATGAATTTTCCAGTAACTGTTTTGCGAAATCTTTTTTTGGCTGAATGTCGAGTTTTTAATTTACCCATATTGTTTAATCTCACGAATTATATGATACTTTCTATATTATACTCAATAAAAAAAGATGTAAATAAAGCTCATAGAGATTATTTACATCTTTTTTATATAATTAAACGTTAGATTTTAAAGGTTGAAACACAGAGGAAAACCAATTGCTTACTAATTTTACTAAAATTCGACTGAAACTAGTTTCCAATTCTTGAAACATTTTCATATTCATAGTAAATGAAACATTTGCTTCTGCTACGATTTGATCTGCTAATACTGCATCTAAACCTAAAGAATCAAGAGCTTTTTTATAATTTTGCTTAAACTCTTGCTCATCTTTAACTTCATTAAATTCATAGAAAGACAATCCTTTTCCATCGGAGAGATTCATAGCTCTTTGGGCTATCTTTTTCAAAATTTGTCCACCAGATAGATCTCCTAAATATCTTGTATATGCGTGAGCCACAAGTAATTCAGGTCTTTCATTAGAAATTGTCTGTATTCTATCAACGTAAGCCTTTGTTGCTTCTGACAATACAATAGAGGAACTCCAATTCGACCCATAATAATACTCCAAATCCATTTCTAAACTTCTTCGGCGGTTTAATTCCGGGAAATAAATAGGTTTGATAAATAAATTATTTTTATTTTTCTCCATGGCTTCTTCCATTGCAGAATAAACAAAATAAAGATTTGAAACTAACTTACGGTAAGACTCTTTATCGATTACACCACCTAAAAATGATTTCACAAAACTTACATTTTCCGCCATGCTGTGAGACTTACTTGTTCCTTCTCGTAATTGAGTTGCTAAATTACTTGTCATGTGAATAAATATCTAAATTATCTTATATATAACTTCTTCACTTACAGGATAATCGTTTAAAATCATTTTGATAATAAAATGCAATGAATATTGATATTATCACTGTTGAATAAAGACTTTGATCCTAATATTTTAGTAAATCTATTTCTTTAAATATGATCGTCTAAAGCTCTTCTATCTAATATTCTCTAATTCTTGTAAAGTCTTATTTTCATAATAAAACACTTCTGAAAAACAAATTTCAATATATTTATCTTTAAAATTATTAAATCTTCTCCTCGACCTAAAAGAGAAGTAGTTATATAGTATAATGTTAAGTTAATTACATAAATAAATATGTTTTTATCATAAGAGAAATTACAAAACATATTCGCATACAAGTTAATTTATAAACTTCAACTATTTTATACATCTCATTTATGGATATAATAAGCTTAGGATGGTCTTCTTTAATGGTAATGTTCACATTTTCATTAGCGTTAGTAGTGTGGGGTAGAAACGGTTTTTAGACTATACGATATTAATATACTTAATCCTAAGGAGTAAACGATGGGAAATGAAATAATTACAGCCGGTTCAATTAGTTTTGCGATAACTTTAGTAGGATTAGCTCTAGGTTTTGCCCTACTAAAATTACAAGGCGAATAAAATTTGCGATAGAAATCAATCTATACAAAGGAGGAATTTCTATCAAAAATTCCTTCTATATATATTTAACTAACATTATGCTACATACTATCTGGATTTTATGTTCTGTTACTTTAATTTTTTTCATTATTCTTCATAACCCAAAGTCACAAGGTTTAGGGGGACAAAATCAAATTTTTGGCAGTACTCGAACTTCTGAAGAAAATATTACTAAAATTACTTGGGTTTTAACGACCATTTTCTTTATCTTAACTATAGTAATTTCTACCTCAACGACAGTCTAGCAATTCTATGAATCGACAATGCCCGGTACCTAAATATCAAAGACCTTTAACAGAATATAATGATTTAAAAAATTCTTTTACTTTTTCTTGGACTAAAGAAAAATCATATCCATTTAATAAAACTTTATTAATCTTTTTTATAATTTTACTTCTTTTTACATCTGTCATAGTTACAAATAGTCAAGGACAAGAAAAGAATGAAATTATGTCTTTTTTGCAAACCACTATTAGTACATTAGGGATATTTAATTTGTGGTTATTGAGATTGTACCTTGCTTGGAAATATATTTATGACAGGTTGATGAATGCTACTGTATCATATGAAGAATCTGGTTGGTATGATGGACAAACATGGGTGAAAACAAATGAAGTTTTAATTCAAGATAGGTTAGTTGGTACCTACGAAGTTTTACCTATAATGAACAGACTTCGCAACGTGATTTTAATATCAACTATAAGTTTATTTTTCATAAGTTATCTAAATATAGAGCATTAAATAAAAACTTCATCTATTAAAATAATTCATGATATAATAATTTCACACAGACGCGGGGTAGAGCAGTCTGGTAGCTCGTCGGGCTCATAACCCGAAGGTCAATGGTTCAAATCCATTCTCCGCTATTAAATTTTTATTTTTCTTCTAAATTAACAGATTGATGCTATAATTATTTTATATTATAAAAATATACATATGAGCGAAACATTAAATTTACAAATACCTTCCCCTACATTTGAAGGTAGCACAGGTGGATGGTTAAGAGCTGCTGAGGTTGAAGAGAAGTATGCTATTACGTGGACAAGCTCAAAAGAGCAAGTATTTGAAATGCCTACTGGCGGTGCTGCTATAATGAGAAAAGGAGAAAACTTATTATATCTAGCAAGAAAAGAGCAATGCTTAGCTTTAGCAACTCAAGTAAAAACAAGTTTTAAAATCACAGACTATAAAATCTATAGAATTTTCCCGAGCGGAGAAGTACAATACTTGCATCCTAAAGATGGAGTATTCCCAGAAAAAGTTAATGCAGGGAGAGTTGGAGTAGGAAATGTTTCTCATTCTATAGGAAAAAATCTTAACCCAGCTCAGGTTAAGTTTACAAATAAATCTATTAATTAGTTACTTAGGTTGTTAATATTTAGCAACCTTTGGAGAGGTGGCAGAGTTGGTCGAATGCGTCTGATTTGAAATCAGAAGAGACTTTGCGGTTTCCGTGGGTTCGAATCCCACTCTCTCCTGTAAATATATGAAGTAAATAGCCTCGTAAGAAAAAAATCATATTAATGATAGTGAAGAACGTATAAAAGCGGGTGACGCGATTCGAACGCGCGACATCAACCTTGGCAAGGTTGCGCTCTACCACTGAGCTACACCCGCATGTGATAATACAACTTACTGCTTTAAATATTAGACCAAAAAAGATTAGTTTGTCAATGAATATTATGTAAAAAAGCCATCATATATTTTATGATGGCTTTTAAACTATATGATAAATGAATTAAAGGCTGCTGTTACTATAACAAGCCCAAACCATAAACCAGCCCCTGTGTAAACCACACCTTTAGATTTCTCCCATTCTCCTGGAGAAACTAATATTACTGGAACTCCCACAACAAGAGCAAAAGACAACAGTATCAAAATACTAACGAGTAATTGTAAAATAGCTACCATATTCTTTTTCCTCAGAAATAATATTCACATTTCAAAGAAACCTTAATTTTTTACACTAGTCAAGTTAAAGATGAAAGTATAAGAAAAAAGATTGTTCTAATACATGTTATACTATCCTTCTGTATTTGTGACGATTATTTCATAAATAAAATACAACGAATAGAAATAACATGGAAAAGATCTGAAACCTATGTGTTAAGTAAATTTTAAAAACTATTCTAAATAGTTAATTAGCCTTAAATTAAGCTATATTGTAAAGTATATAATAGATGAATAAAAAACTAGTGAATTTTTTGGTTTTTTATTCAGCCTTTACAAATTACATTTCTCTAGTAAAGAGGTTATTTAAGATATGGCAGAAACTTTATTATTAGCGAAGCTACCAGAAGCTTACGCAATCTTCAAACCAATTATTGACGTAGCTCCAGTTATACCTGTATTCTTTCTTTTATTAGCCTTCGTTTGGCAGGCAGCTGTTGGCTTTAGATAACTGAAAAAGTTGGGATATTTTTAAAAACAAAAATATCCCAACTTTTTCAGTTACTATGAAACCTAGGCTATAATGATATAGTGATGACGCTTTTCATGCTCTGGTGTTTGTGATTATTTATAAATCTATATTAGTGATAATAAAATGATAGAACCTTTATTATTTGGCATCGTTCTTGGGTTAATTCCTGTAACACTAGCAGGACTATTTGTAGCAGCATATCTTCAATATAGAAGAGGAAATCAATTTGGTTTATAATCAAAGATGAAAAATAGTAGTAATCAACGTTAACTGAATGTTGATTACTACTATTAATATTTTTTACGTATACATTTACCAACTAGATTTTGTCACACCAGGTAACAAACAGTTATGTGCCATTTCCCTTAAAACATGTCTAGAGACTCCAAAGCTTCTATAGTAACCTCTACTACGACCAGTCATCCAGCATCTATTTCTCAATCTTGATGGAAAAGAATTCCTAGGTAAAGATTGAAATTTACCATATAACGCCAATTTTTCTTGAAATGAAGTAGATACTTTTATAGACTCTTTAATTTCTGTTCTTTTTTTACCATATTTAAGTACTAAAGATTGACGTTTCTTTTCACGTTCGATCATATTCTTTTTTGCCATAAATTTTAACCAATTAATGTTAGTGATGATTTAATAGTCTACCAGATATCATTTGAAATATTTATTCTTATAAGTTAAATAAAAAATAAAAATATGATTAAAGCTACCCCTTAAGATAGCTTTAATTATAATTTAACCAAATTTACCAGTTGTAGAAGCGATTACGAATGCAGCATACGTAAATATGTATCCAACTGTGAAATGTATTAGACCTACAAGTCGAGCTTGAACAATAGATAATGCTACTGGTTTATCTTTCCAACGAACAAGGTTAGCTAAAGGTGTTCTTTCATGAGCCCATGCTAACGTTTCAATAAGCTCTTGCCAATAACCTCTCCAAGAGATTAAGAACATGAATCCAGTTGCCCAAATTAAATGACCAAACAAGAACATCCAGGACCATACAGATAAACTATTCATTCCATATGGATTATACCCATTGATAAGAGGAGAAGAGTTTAACCATAGGTAATCTCTTAACCATCCCATAATGTATGTAGAAGACTCATTAAATTGGCCTGGGTTTCCTTGCCAAATAGTCACATGTTTCCAATGCCAATAGAATGTTACCCAACCAATTGTATTTAACATCCAGAACATAGAAAGATAGAAAGCATCCCATGCAGAGATATCACAAGTACCACCTCTTCCTGGTCCATCACAAGGGAAACTGTAGCCGAAATCTTTTTTATCAGGCATAAGTTTAGAACCTCTAGCATCCAAAGCTCCTTTAACTAAAATTAAAGTCGTTGTATGTAGAGCTAATGCAATTGCGTGGTGAACTAAGAAATCTCCTGGTCCTATAGGTAAGAACAACGAGTTTTTGCCATCATTGATTGCACTTAACCAACCAGGTAACCAAATATTGTTACTTGCATTAGAAGCCAAGCTTCCAGTTGATGATAATAACACATCAAATCCATACAATGCTTTTCCAGAAGAAGCTTGAATCCATTGAGCAAACACTGGCTCAACTAAGATTTGTTTTTCAGGTTGCCCAAAAGCAACAACTACATCATTATGAACATAAAGACCTAAAGTATGGAAACCTAAGAATAAGGAAACCCAACTTAGATGAGAGATAATTGCTTCTTTATGTTCTAGTATACGAGCCAGAACATTATTTTTATTTTGTTCAGGATCGTAATCGCGAACAAAGAATATTGCACCGTGTGCAAATGCACCTACCATTAAGAAACCAGCTATATACTGATGATGTGTATATAAAGCTGCTTGAGTCGTGTAGTCTTTAGCTATAAAAGCATATGATGGTAGTGCATACATATGTTGAGCTACTAAAGATGTTATAACTCCTAATGAAGCTAATGCCAAGCCTAATTGGAAATGTAAAGAATTACTAATTGTCTCAAATAAGCCTTTATGACCAGCTCCAAGTCGACCCCCTGGAGGACGATGCGCATCTAAAATTTCTTTTAAACTGTGCCCGATTCCCCAGTTTGTACGATACATGTGTCCAGCGAATATGAAAACAACTCCAATTGCTAAATGATGATGAGCTATGTCAGAAAGCCATAAAGCTTGAGTTTGTGGATGAAATCCACCTAAAAACGTTAAAATTGCAGTACCTGAGCCTTCACTTGTACCAAAAATGTGGTTAGTCGTATCAGGAGAAGCCGCATATAAATTCCAGTTCCCTGTAAAAAATGGAGTTAATCCAGCTGGGTGTGGAGCTACTTTAGTAAAGTTATCCCAACCAACATGTTGACCTCTTGCTTCTGGTATAGCAACATGTATTAAATGACCAGCCCAAGCAAGAGAACTAAAACCAAATAACCCAGATAAATGGTGGTTTAAACGAGATTCATTATTTTTAAACCATGATAGACCTGGTTTAAATTTTGGTTGTAAATGTAACCATCCAGCGAATAATAAAACAGCCGCTAAGAATAATAAGAATAATGAACCAGCATATAGATCATTATTATTTCTCATACCAATTGTATACCACCAATGGTATACACCTGAAGTAGCTATATTAACAGGATAAGATACACCACCTTTTGTAAATGCTTTAATAGCAGGTTGACCAAAATGTGGATCCCATATCGCATGAGCAATTGGTTTAACTTTTAAAGGATTCAATACCCATTGTTCAAAGTTACCTTGCCATGCCACATGGAAAAGGTTACCAGATGTCCACAAAAAGATAATAGCTAAATGACCAAAATGTGAAGCAAAAATCTTTTGATAAAGATTTTCTTCAGTCATTCCATCGTGACTTTCAAAATCATGCGCAGTCGCTAACCCATACCAAATCCTTCTAGTTGCCGGATCTTGGGCAAGGGCCTGACTAAATTTAGGAAATTTTGTTACCATAATTCTCCCTTAAATACTAGTTACTCTTATCCTACAGAAATAATTCGCGCTAAGAAGAATGCCCAAGTCGTCCCAATACCTCCTAAAAGATAATGTGCAAGACCCACAGCACGTCCTTGTGTAATACTTAATGCTCTCGGTTGAATCGCCGGGGCTAGATGTAGTTTATTGTGTGCCCATACAACGGACTCAATAAGCTCTTGCCAATAGCCTCTTCCACTAAATAAGAACATTAAGCTAAATGCCCAAATGAAGTGAGCTCCTAAAAATATTAATCCATATGCTGATAGTGCAGAACCATAAGATTGGATAACTTGAGAAGCTTGAGCCCAAAGGAAGTCTCTTAACCATCCGTTAATTGTAATTGCACTTTGAGCAAAGTTTCCGCCTGTAATATGAGTAACAGTACCATCAGTACCTGCAGTTCCCCATACATCAGATTGCATTTTCCAGCTAAAATGGAAAATTACAACAGAGATACAATTATACATCCAGAATAGACCTAAGAATACAGAGTCCCAAGCAGAGCTTTGGCATGTACCACCTCTACCTGGTCCATCACAAGGGAATCTAAAACCTAAATTCGCCTTATCAGGTATTAAGCGTGAATTTCTGGAGAATAACACTCCTTTAAGAAGGATTAACACTGTAACATGAATTGTAAAGGCGTGAATGTGATGCACCATAAAATCTGCTGTACCTAATGATATAGGCATCATAGCTACTTTATTTCCAACGGCAATGATGTCACCTCCAAAAGCGTAACTTGCTGTAGATAATGCATTAGGAGTTGTGTTGCCTGGAGCTAGAGTATGTATATTTTGAACCCATTGAGCAAATACAGGTTTTAACTGGATAGCTGTATCTGAGAACATATCTTGAGTACGACCAAGAGCTCTCATAGTATCATTATGGATATATAATCCAAAACTATGGAATCCTAAGAAAATACATATCCAATTTAAGTGAGATATAATAGCATCTCTATGTCTAATTACTCGGTCCAATAAGTTATTATAGTTCTGAGCAGGATTATAGTCTCTAACCATAAAAATACCAGCGTGTGCTGCAGCACCAGATACGCAAAATCCGCCGATCCACATATGATGTGTGAATAGTGATAATTGAGTTGGGTAATCTGTAGCTATATAAGGATATGGAGGCATAGCATACATGTGGTGAGCTACTATAATACTAAGAGAACCCATCATTGCTAAGTTTATAGCTAGTTGAGCGTGCCAAGAAGTAGTTAAGATTTCATATAAACCTTTATGTCCCTCACCTGTGAAAGGCCCTTTATGAGCTTCTAAAAGCTCTTTCATATTATGTCCTATACCCCAATTTGTACGGTACATATGACCAGCTACGATGAATAATACAGCTAACGCAAGATGGTGGTGAGCAGTATCACTCAACCATAATCCGCCTGTAACAGGATTCAATCCACCTTTAAAAGTTAGGAAGTCAGAATATTCACTCCAATTTAAAGTAAAGAATGGTACTAACCCTTTACTGAAACTAGGATATAGCTGAGCCATAAGATCTCTGTTTACAACAAATTCATGTGGTAAAGGGATCTCTTGAGGAGCTACACCAGCATCTAGAAGTTTATTAATTGGTAAAGACACATGAATCTGGTGACCTGCCCAGGATAGACACCCTAATCCTAATAAACCAGATAAGTGGTGATTTAACATGGATTCTGCATTTTGGAACCACTCTAATTTTGGAGCAGCTTTATGATAATGGAACCAACCTGCAAATAACATCAAACCAGACATTATAAGTCCTGCTAGTGCAGACCAATATAATTCAACTTCACTTGTAATCCCAGATGCTCTCCAAAGTTGGAAGAAACCAGATGTAACCTGTACCCCTTGGAATCCACCACCAACATCACCATTTAAAATTTCTTGTCCAACTATTGGCCAAACAACTTGAGCACTAGGCTTAATAGATGTTGGGTTACTTAACCATGCAGAATAATTGGAGAATCTAGCTCCATGGAAATACATCCCACTCAACCATAAAAATATAATGGAAAGTTGTCCAAAATGAGCGCTAAAAATTTTACGAGATATATCTTCTAATGAACTAGTATGACTATCAAAATCGTGTGCATCGGCATGTAAATTCCAAATCCAAGTAGTAGTTTTTGGTCCTTTAGCTAATGTACGAGAAAAATGACCTGGCTGAGCCCATTTTTCAAATGACGTACTAACAGGATTTCTATCTACTGCAATTGAAACTTTTTTTGCCTCTTGCTCTGTTGAGCTAATTGTCATTGAGGTTTCCTCTTCTGAGACAAGAAACTAAAAACGCTCGCTTATATATATTTACCTATGATTGTGAAGACTTCAGTCTCTACAAAAAATTGATTTTTCAATTAGGTTAAGCAAGTTTTTACTGTTATCTAGTATAGCATTATATATGCTTCTTAAAATCCATTGTTTCTATTCTGTTAAGAATAATTAAAATCTTTAACAATAATGAATCTCAAGCAGGGGATTTTCTTAATTGTATTAGTATTTACAGAACTTGCATATTACAAACACATCTATTAAGGTTAGATAATAATCATATTCACGACAGCGAAACTTATAACTATATAGATATATGAACGAACAAGAAATTTTTGATAAAGTACAAGGTATCATCTCCGAACAGCTTGGAGTTGAAAAAAGTCAAGTAACAAAAGATGCAAACTTTGCTAACGACCTTGGTGCTGATTCCCTAGATACTGTGGAATTAGTTATGGCGATTGAGGAAGCATTTAATATTGAAATACCAGATGAAACTGCAGAACAAATTTCTAATCTACAACAAGCAGTAGATTTTATACGTCAAAAAGTAGCAGCGTAAACATTCGTATAGGGATATGCACATCTGACATATCTCTACATAATAAACTTCAAAATTATTTTTTACTTTTATAAATTTTTTATTACAAATTATCTATTGAAAATTCGATTATTAAATATCATTATGAATAAAAAAGATTTAATACATAATGTTTGTTACAAAACTAAGCTGACAAAAAAAGAAATTGACATGGTATTAACCTCAATTTTAGAAATAATTGTAACTAAAGTTTCACAAGGAGAGAGGGTCAGACTTGTTGGTTTTGGATGTTTTTATCTATCCAAAAAGAAGTTTTCTGTAGAATCTACAGAGATTAATACTCTATCTGATAAACTTACAGTGAAATTCTCGCCAGGTAAATTTTTCAAGCAAAAAATTAATGTTCAAAATTAATAACATAATTATTAAAGTATAATCAAAAACTAGTTACACTAAATCTAGTGTTGATTCTATATAATTTAAGGAGAAATTTTATATGAAACTTGCTTACTGGATGTATGCAGGACCAGCTCATATTGGTACGTTAAGAGTAGCTAGTTCTTTCAAAAATGTTTACGCAATAATGCATGCTCCTTTAGGAGATGATTATTTCAATGTGATGAAATCTATGTTAGAAAGAGAACGTGAATTTACACCTGTTACAGCAAGTGTCGTTGATAGACACGTTTTAGCAAGAGGTTCCCAGGAAAAAGTCGTTTCTAATATTACACGTAAAGATCATGAAGAACAGCCTGATTTAATTGTTTTAACTCCCACGTGTACATCCAGCATCTTACAAGAAGATTTGCAAAACTTTGTAAATAGAGCAGCTCTGGAATCGAAAGCCGATGTTATCTTGGCAGATGTCAATCATTATCGAGTAAATGAACTGCAAGCCGCAGATAAAACTTTAGAACAAATTGTTGAATTTTATTTATCTAAAGCTCGCAAATATAAAACAATTGATACGATAAAAACAGTACGTCCCTCTGTTAATATCATAGGGTCATTTTGCTTGGGATTTCATAACCAACATGATATTTCAGAGTTAAAAAAAATATTTAGAGACTTAAATATTGAGGTAAATTTAGTTATACCTGGTGGTGCATCAGTCAACGAACTGAAAGATTTACCAAAAGCGTGGTTTAATGTTGTTCCTTATAGAGAAACAGGTTTAATGGCAGCTGAATATCTAAAAAGAGAATTTAGTATGCCCTACATATCTACTTCCCCTATAGGTATTATAGAAACAGCATCCTTTATACGAGAAATTCAATCCATACTGATTTCACAAGGCTACACAGTTTCTTTTGAAGATTATATTCATCAACAAACGAAATTCATATCTCAATCTGCTTGGTTCTCAAGATCTATCGACTGTCAAAATTTAACTGGAAAGAGAGCTGTTGTTTTTGGAGACTCCACTCATGCTGCTGCTATAACAAAAGTGTTATGCCGCGAAATGGGTATTCATGTATCTTGGGCAGGTACTTATTGTAAAAATGATGAGCAGTGGTTTAGAAGTCAAGTTGAAGGATTATGTGATAACGTTGTCATTACAGAAGACCATTGTTTAATAGCTGATCTTATAGCAAAAACTGAACCTTCTGCTATCTTTGGTACTCAAATGGAACGTCATATTGGAAAACGATTAAATATTCCTTGTGGGGTGATATCTTCACCTGTACATATTCAAAATTTCCCCTTAAGTTATAAACCTTTCATGGGGTATGAAGGTACGAATCAAATTGCGGATCTTGTTTACAATTCTTTTACATTAGGTATGGAAGACCATCTGTTAGAACTTTTTGGGGGTCATGATACCACAGATGCATTAACTGGAACGTTATCCGCTGAGAACCAACTTCGCTGGAGCAGTGAGGCATTACAAGAGCTTGGAAAAATACCTGGTTTTGTTAGAGGAAAAATAAAACGTAATACTGAGAAATTTGCAAGAGAAAAAAATCTGGTAGAAATTAAACTAGAAACAATGTATGAGGCTAAAGAAATGGTAGGAGCCTAAATATTAATTAGGAATACATACATAGTTTTTTTATGTATTCCTTTTTTAGATGAAATTACTTAGTTTCTGAGAAATCTGCATCGATAACCGAGTCAGTTGATCCTTTAGAATCATTAGAGCTAGTAGTTGGATTACTGTAAACTTTTTTACCAACTTCCATTAATGAATCTTGTAAACTCTTACTTAACGATTTAATTTGGTCATAAGAATCAGTACTTATAGCTGATCTCAATTTGCTGATCAAATCGACTATATTTTCTTTATCTGAGGAATTAATTTTTTCTTTTAACTCTTCTACCTGTTTCTCAGATTGATAACACAATGAATCAGCTTGGTTTTTTAAATCAACTTTTTCACGTTTTTCTTTATCAGCTGCGGCACTTTGTTCTGATTCTTTTACTAGTCTTTCAACTTCGTCATTAGGTAAAGTTGATGCACCCGTTATTGTAATAGACTGTTCTTTTCCACTACCTTTATCTTTCGCCGTTACTGATAAAATTCCATTTGCATCGATATCAAATGTTACTTCTATTTGAGGAACTCCTCTAGGAGCAGGTAAAATTCCATCTAATCTAAATGTTCCTAAACTTTTATTATCACGTGCAAACTCTCTTTCTCCTTGTAAAACATGAATTTCCACATTTGGCTGATTATCTACAGCAGTTGAAAAAACTTCCGATTTTTTAGTAGGAATGGTTGTGTTACGTGCAATTATACGTGTTGTCACTCCACCCAAAGTTTCTACACCTAAGGATAATGGCGTTACATCTAATAACAATATATCTTTAACTTCACCAGCTAATACACCGGCTTGTACAGCTGCACCAATAGCAACCACTTCGTCTGGATTTACCGTCTGATTAGGATCTTTTCCAAGTATTTTCTTCACTAACTCTTTTACAGCAGGAATACGTGTAGATCCTCCAACTAGAACAACTTCATCTATTTTACTTGAGTCTAGTTTTGCATCTTTTAATGCACTGTCTACAGGAGTTCTTGCTCTATCTATCAAAGATGAACATAACTCTTCGAATTTACCTCGCGTCAATACACGTTCCAAATGTTTAGGGCCAGTACTTGTCGCAGTTATGAATGGAAGATTTATTTCCGTTTGAGTTAAATTAGATAATTCTACTTTAGCTTTCTCAGAAGCCTCCGTAAGTCGTTGTAGAGCTTGTCGATCAGTTTTTAAATCAATTCCACTTTCATTTTTAAATTCATTTAATAACCATTTAACAATTTTATCATCAAAATCATCTCCACCTAAATGAGTATCTCCAGCAGTAGATAACACTTCGAATACTCCATCCCCAACCTCTAATACAGATACATCAAATGTGCCCCCACCTAAGTCAAATACTAAAATTGTTTCATTATTTTTTTTGTCTAACCCATATGCAAGAGATGCAGCTGTCGGTTCATTTATTATTCTTAATACCTCAAGACCAGCTATTTTGCCTGAATCTTTTGTAGCTTGTCTCTGGGAATCGTTAAAATATGCAGGAACTGTTATAACGGCTTGCTTTACTTGCTCTCCTAGGTATTTGCTCGCATCATCTACCAACTTCCGTAGAACTTCAGCAGACATCTCTTCTGCTGCGAAGTCTCGTTTTAAAGCTGGGCATTCTAGTTTTATATTTCCCTGAGTATCAGTTTTAACAATATAAGAAACTTGTTTTAGTTCTTCAGAAACCTCATCAGATTTTCTCCCAATGAATCGTTTTACTGAATAAAACGTATTATCCGGGTTAATCACAGCTTGTCGTTTAGCTATTTGGCCCACTAAACGATCTCCATTCTTTGTATACGCTATTACAGAAGGTGTAGTTCTAAATCCTTCTGCATTCGGTATAACAGTTGGTTTTCCACCTTCCATAACTGCCACAACAGAATTTGTCGTCCCAAGATCTATTCCAACAACTTTTCCCATAGATTTCAAATAAGGTTAAAATTTACTAATTATTCTATTTAAAGAATATTGATATTTTTATAATTGCATCTAAAGTTTAACTTTGCAAGTGACCTTTACCGAACCTTCGAAATTGTACAATTAATTTATTGCGAAAGAGTTCAAAGTCAAAAATAGTATGGTATTTTATTTTGTGACTGTAAAATAATTTAAGTAATCTAAATAGTCAGTCTGTTACTCGTATAAAATTCTTTAATCTAAACACTTTTATGAACATAGGTATTCTAGGTACAAAACTAGGAATGACACAAATCTTTGACGAATCTGGCTTAGCCATCCCAGTTACAATTATTAAAGCAGGACCATGTTTGATTACTCAAATAAAAACCTTAGAGACAGACGGATACAATGCTATTCAAGTTGGATATTCAGAAATACAATCAAAATTGCTTAATAAACCTAAGCTTGGACATCTACAGAAAGCGGGTTCCCCACCGTTAAAATACTTAAAAGAATATCGGATCCAATCTTCTTCTGGAGAATTAGTTGGTACAACGATTTCAGTAAATTCGTTTAATTTAGGGGATAAAGTTTCGATTACTGGTAAAACTATAGGCAAAGGATTTGCTGGAACTGTAAAACGACACAATTTTACGAGAGGTCCTATGACGCATGGTTCAAAAAATCATCGAGAACCTGGATCTATCGGTATGGGAACAACCCCTGGAAGAGTATATCCTGGTAAAAAGATGGCTGGTCGATTAGGTGGAAAACAAACAACAATAAAAAATCTACAAATTGTCTTAATCAATCCAGAAAATAATTTACTAGTAGTTAAAGGTGCGATACCAGGTAAATTAGGAAATCTTCTAAGTATAAAAAAGATTACTAAATAATTAAAATTAACTTAGTCAAAAATACACAATGACAGTAAATAAACAACTCAGCTATGACGTTCGTGATTCTCATGGGATCGCAAATTTAAATAAATCTATACCCATTTCTTTCCGAGTAAGTGACTCTGCACCTAAATACTTGATTCATAAAGCCATAGTCATCCAAGATAGAAACCGAAGACAAGGTACAGCTTCATGTAAAACAAGAAGTGAAGTTAGAGGTGGTGGTAGAAAACCATGGAAACAAAAAGGAACTGGACAGGCCCGATCCGGTTCTAGTAATTCTCCTCTTTGGAATGGTGGTGGAGTTACATTTGGCCCAAAACCTAGATCATATAGTAAAAAAATTAATATTAAAGAAAGACAACTAGCTTTAAGTACAGCTTTTTATCACAGTATGCATAAGGTTGTTGTCGTAGAAAATTCATTCAATGCAAGTTCTAGTCCTAAAACTAAAGACTTTATATCCACATTAGATAAAATCATTAGTAGAGAATCTGATGCTAGATCTTTAGTTATCGTACATGAAAGCAATGATAATTTAAGCTTATCTGTTCGCAATGTTCCAAATGTACAACTTCTTTATGCAAATACTGTAAACCTTAGGGATTTATTACTAGCAAAACATGTATTGATTACTGAGAAAGCATTGACACATATTACTCAATTTAATGAATAAAATTATGAATTTAAGAAAGCTAATCGATTTAGTTAAATACCCAATAATTACAGATAAAGCAACTAAATTACTTGAGTTGAATCAATATACATTCGCAATCGATTCTAAATCAAGCAAAACTGAGGTGAAGAGTGCTATAGAGTATCTTTTTAATGTAAAAGTTATTTCGGTTAATACATCAAATCCTCCAATAAAACAACGTAGAATTGGTAAATTCATAGGAAATAAATCCCGGTATAAGAAGGCAATCATAACTTTAGCTTCAGGAAATTCTATAAATTTATTCTCAGAAAACTAACTCTTTCCAAACACTCTAACTATCTATGGCTATAAGACTTTACAGACCGTATACAGCTGGGACTCGCAATAGATCCGTCTCTGATTTTGCAGAGATTACATGTGATAAACCAGAAAAGACTTTACTTGCGAAAAAAATATCAGGCGGTGGTAGAAATAATCGAGGAGTTATTACAACTCGCCACAAAGGAGGAGGTCATAAGCAAAGATACAGAATTATAGATTTTAAACGCAATAAAAGAGATATAGAAGCTATTGTAGCTACAATAGAATACGACCCAAATAGGAATGCTCGAATTGCTTTAGTACATTACAAAGATGGAGAAAAAAGATATATTTTACATCCTAAATCTTTACAAGTTGGAGCAAAGATTTTTTCAGGTCAAAATGCCCCTTTAGAGATAGGTAATTCATTACCTCTTAGTTCTATTCCGCTTGGAACAGATGTCCATAATATAGAGTTAATACCTGGTCGAGGGGGTCAAATTGTTCGATCAGCTGGTGCTTCTGCTCAAATTGTCGCAAAAGATGGAAGCTTTGTTACAATAAAACTTCCTTCAAGTGAAGTTCGTATGGTACGAAAAGATTGTTATGCGACGATCGGCCAAGTTGGAAATATAGAATACAACAATATTACATCTGGAAAAGCAGGTAGAAGTCGGTGGTTAGGTATTAGACCCACAGTTAGAGGGGTTGTAATGAACCCTTGTGATCATCCTCATGGTGGAGGTGAAGGACGGTCTCCTATTGGTAGAGCAAGGCCTGTTACTCCGTGGGGTAAACCTGCCCTGGGTGTAAAAACTAGAGCAAAAACAAAATATAGTGATTTCTACATTGTTAGAGGAAGAAAATAGTCCTAAAAATCTTACTACAAATAACGTTACAAAATAACGTATTCAATTTCACACCTAAAAAAATATGAGTCGTTCATTATCAAAAGGTCCTTTTATTAGTGCAAACCTTTCAAAAAAAGTAGATTTACTAAACGCAAGTGGCAAAAAAGATATCATAAAAACTTGGTCTCGAGCCTCAACAATTTTACCTTCCATGGTAGGCCATACTATAGCTGTATACAATGGAAAACAACATGTCCCTGTATACATTAACGACCAAATGGTCGGGCATAAATTAGGTGAATTCTCTCCTACTCGAAATTTTAGATCACATGTAAAGAGCGATAAGAAAGCAAAAAGATAATATAGGAGTATAAAGGTTATGGTAAAAGCTATTGCTAAGTATATAAGAATGGCCCCAAACAAAGTTCGTCGAGTATTAAATCAGATTCGAGGGAAATCATATAAAGAAGCTTTAATGATACTTGAATTTATGCCATACTCAGCTTGTAAACCTGTATTACAAGTTTTACAATCCGCGGGAGCAAATGCTGAAAATAACAATGGATTCAATAAAGCTGAGTTAAAAATAAGCGAAGCATGTGCTGATGCAGGTCCTATTCTTAAACGGTTTAGACCTAGAGCTCAAGGTAGAGGGTATAAAATACAAAAACCAACATGTCACATTCGTGTTAGTTTATCTAAAGTATCCTAAATTTTTTAACTATAAATACAATTACACAATGAGGATTAATAACAATGGGACAAAAGACACATCCATTAGGATTTAGACTTGGAATTACTCAAAAACATCGATCTTCATGGTTTGAACTTAAGGAATTCTACCCTTCTATACTAGAGGAAGATTATAAAATCAGAACTCATATTGAAACTAACTTATCCAGTGCTGGAATATCTAAAATTGAGATCAATAGAAAGTCTGATCAAATTGAACTAGAGATTCATACCTCTCGACCAGGAAGTATTGTAGGTAGATCGGGGTCTGGTATAGAAAAGCTAAAAGATGATTTAAACAAACTTTTAAAGAATAAGAAACAGATTAGGATAAATGTTAGTGAGTTAAGCAAAGCGGACTCTGATGCTTCTTTAATTGCAGAATTTATAGCTCAGCAATTAGAAAAAAGAGTTGCCTTTCGAAGAGCTACTCGACAAGCTATTCAAAAAGCCCAACGAGTTAATATACAAGGAATTAAAGTTCAAGTGTCAGGGAGATTAAATGGAGCTGAGATCGCAAGAAGCGAATGGGTCCGGGAAGGTCGAGTACCACTACAAACTCTTAGAGCAGATATAGACTATGCAACTAAAAGAGCGCAAACTACATACGGGGTACTTGGAGTAAAAGTTTGGGTGTTCCACGGTGAACTAACACCTAAATTCAGAACTTTAGTTGAATAAAAATTATAGTAATAACAAATAATATGCTTAGTCCTAAAAGAACAAAATTCCGTAAACCTCATAGAGGTAGACTTGGTGGGGTTGCAAGTAAAGGTAATACAATTGTATTTGGAGAATATGGATTACAAGCCTTAGAGCCTGTATGGTTGACTTCAAGACAAATAGAAGCTACAAGACGTACGATTACCCGTTATGTTAAAAGAACAGGGAAGTTATGGATTAGGGTATTTCCAGATAAATCGATATCCTCAAAACCACCTGAAACCCGTATGGGATCTGGTAAGGGGGCACCTGATTATTGGGTTGCTGTTATAAAACCTGGGCATGTTTTATTTGAAATGAATGGAGTTCCTCAGTCATTAGCTTACCAAGCATTAAAAAACGCATCGTATAAGCTTCCAATCAAAACTAAATTTGTATCTAAGGAGTAATAATAATATGGCCTTTTTACCTTTAAGTGAATTGAAAAGTTTTAACAGAGAGACTCTGACTAAAGAGATTATTGCTACGAAAAAACAACTATTTGAATTGAGACTAAAGAAAGCAACTCGCCAGTCTTTTAAACCTCATCTATTTAAACACAGCAAACGTAAAATAGCTCAACTGCTAACTTTAGAATCAGAACAACAAAAACAGATAAAATAAAACTAATTTAATCTTATGCCTATTAAAGAAAGAAGTGGAATCGTTGTCAGCAATAAAATGGAAAAAACAATTGTTGTTTCCATTGAAAATAGAGTTACACATAAAAAATACGGAAAAGTTATAGCTAAAACGAAAAAATACAAAGTGCATGATGAAGAAAATCAATGTCAGATTGGTGATGTAGTGACTATTATTGAAACAAGACCATTGAGCAGAACAAAACGGTGGAATCTGAAGATTATAAAACAAAAATCATCACGTATAAATATTTCTAGTCTTGGAGAATAAAAAAAATGATACAAACTCAAACATACTTGAATGTTGCTGATAATAGTGGGGCAAAAAAAATAATGTGTATTAAAGTTTTGGGCAGCAATAGAAGATACGCTAGTATTGGTGATGTAATTATAGGGGTTGTTAAAGATGCATCTCCTAATATGCCAGTAAAAAGATCAGATGTTGTTCGAGCTGTTGTTATGAGAACAAAAAAAACAATTCGAAGAAGTGATGGTATGTCGATTAGATTTGACGATAACGCAGTTGTAATTATCAATAAAGAAAATAATCCACGAGGCACTCGAGTATTTGGTCCTATTGCTCGAGAGTTAAGAGATAAAGATTTTAGTAAAATTGTGTCTTTAGCTCCGGAGGTTTTATAATGACTAAAAACGCTAGTCTTCACATAAAAAAAGGAGATACGATTAAAGTAATTTCTGGAAAAGATAAAGGAAAAATTGGTGAAGTTACTCAAATTCTACGAAATTCTCGTCAAGTTATTATAAAGGATATTAACATTAAGAAAAAGCATATAAAACCTAAAAAAGAAGGTGAAGTAGGAAGAATTTCCCAGTTTGAAGCTCCCATACATGCTTCTAATGTCATGCTTTATAGCCTTGAAAAAAAGATTGCTAGTAGGATCTCTGTGCAAATCGATGCAAATGGAGCAAAGATCCGAGTATTGAAAAAGCTATTATAAAATAAAACTAAAATCCTATGAGCCAAACCCTAAGAGTTTACTATAAAGAAAAAGTTATACCTTTACTTCTAGAACAGTTTAAGTACAAAAATATTCACGAAGTCCCAAAAATTACTAAAATTACAGTTAATAGAGGACTTGGTGAAGCCTCAAAAAATAACAAAGCTTTAGATATAAGTGTGCAAGAGCTTGCGTCGATTACAGGGCAACAACCAGTAATCACCAAAGCTAGAAAATCAATAGCTGGATTCAAAATACGTGATGGGATGCCAGTGGGTATTGCTGTAACTCTTAGAAAACAAATCATGTATGCGTTTTTAGAACGCTTTATTCACTTATCACTTCCAAGAATTCGAGATTTCAAGGGAATCAGTATAAAAGGTTTTGATGGAAGAGGAAACTACAATATAGGTATTCGTGAACAATTGATATTCCCAGAAATAGAATATGATAAAGTGGATCAAATTAGGGGGATGGATATATCTATAACAACTAGTGCTAAAACTCAACAAGAAGGCATTGCATTATTAAAGGCATTGGGAATGCCATTTAATGATAATTAAGTAACAATAATAATATAATAAGGAGGGTTCGTGGTTAACGATACAATATCAGATATGCTTACACGCTTACGTAATGCTAATCTGGCGAAACACCAAGTAGTAGAAGTACCTTCTACGAAAATGACTCGTAATATAGCAAGTATTTTACTTGAAGAAGGATTCATACAGAGTTTTGAAGAAGTGGGAGAAAGTTTCAATGCACAATTATTATTATCCTTAAAATATAAGGGTAAAAATCGTCAACCAGTGATAACTGCTTTGCGACGTGTTAGTAAGCCAGGATTAAGAGTCTACGCAAATAGAAAAGAATTGCCAAGAGTTTTAGGTGGATTAGGAATAGCTGTTATGTCAACTTCCCAAGGAGTGATGACAGATAGTAAAGCAAGACACCAAGGTTTGGGTGGCGAAGTACTTTGTTATGTATGGTAAATAAAATTTTAGGTAAAATATGTCTCGAATAGGTAAACTTCCAATAAAAGTCCCAGATAAGGTAAACGTTACAATTGATTCTACAAGTATTACAGTAAAAGGTCCTAAGGGTGAATTATCTAAAAATTTACCCGCTTCAATTAAGATAATTCAAAATGACAAAAGTATAAGTGTATTACCGAGTGAAGGATTAAATAACTCATATCAATTATATGGAACCTACAGAAGCCTAGTCAGTAATATGATTACAGGGGTAACGGAAGGATTCCAGAGAAAGTTGGAGCTTCAAGGGGTTGGATATAGATCTCAAATTGATGGGAAGACTTTAATTTTAAACGTTGGATACAGCCACCAAGTGAAAATATTGTCTCCAGAGGGTATTAAACTGTCTGTAGAAGGTAATACAAATGTGACTGTTTCAGGTCTTGATAAAGAACTAGTTGGTCAGATTGCAGCAAATATAAGATTAGTACGGCCTCCTGAACCTTATAAAGGTAAGGGAATTAGATACCAAGGTGAATATGTTCGTAAGAAAGTAGGTAAAGCAGGTAAAAAATAATTAAACCTAGAATTATGTCACAAAAATCCATTGATAAAATTAAACGTAGAATTCGCCAAAAAGTTAAAGGAACAGCAGAGAAACCTAGATTGTCAATTTTCCGTTCTAATAACCACATTTATGCACAACTTATTGACGATGTTGTGGGAAAGACTCTTCTGTCAAGTTCCACTTTAGATACAGCTATCTCTTCTAAGACAGAATCTACTTCTACGTGTGAAGCTTCAGTCTTAGTTGGTCAATTAATTGCAAAAAAATCTCTAGATGCCAATATAACGACAGTTGTATTTGATCGTGGAGGGAGAATTTATCATGGTAGAATCAAGGCACTTGCCGATGCTGCTCGAGAAGAAGGACTTAAATTTTAACTAACAAACTAAACTATGTCTAGTCGTAAAAAAACAAATAAATTGAAAGAAAAAGAAACCGAATGGCAAGAACGTATAGTTCAAGTTAGACGAGTTACAAAAGTTGTAAAAGGCGGGAAGAAATTGAGTTTTCGTGCAATTTTAATTGTAGGGAATGAAAAAGGTCAAGTAGGAGTAGGGGTAGGTAAAGCTAGTGATGTTATTGGAGCAGTAAAGAAGGCAGTAACTGATGGAAAAAAACACCTTATAAGCGTTCCAATAACAAAAGATAATTCAATCCCACACATTATAGCAGGCCGATCCGGTGCAGCTAAAGTTATCATCCGACCATCTGCTCCAGGTTCAGGTGTAATTGCAGGGGGATCTGTCCGAACGATTCTGGAACTTGTTGGTGTAAAGAATATACTTGCAAAGCAATTAGGCTCCAACAATCCATTAAACAATGCTAGAGCAGCAACAGATGCTCTTTCACAATTAAAAACCTTTTTACAAGTATCTGAAAATAGAAATATAACTTCTTAGAAGCACTAAATTTAAACAAACCTCTAGACTATGTTTGTTTAAAATCATTTGGGCAATTTTAATTCTTTATGTAAGTCTTGACTAATGCAAAAAACAAAACGAAACAAAAATACATACGGTATACAGGCTAGAGTTATATTAACTTTTCTTTTAATTATATTGTCACGATTTGGAACATTTATTCCAGTTCCTGGAGTTGACCATGATGCCTTCTATCAAAGTATATCGAATAATCCAATTGTAAGCTTCTTAAACATTTTCTCGGGCGGAGGTTTTGCATCGATAGGTGTATTTGCTCTTGGAATAGTTCCCTATATAAATGCATCTATCTTAATTCAACTAGGGACTACTTCTATTCCTAGTTTAGAAAAGTTACAAAAAGAAGAGGGGGAAGCTGGACGACAAAAAATCTCTCAGATAACAAGATATATTGCTTTGGGTTGGGCAGTAATACAAAGTATCGGGGTATCTTTTTGGGTGAGGCCTTACGTTTTTAACTGGGATATTCAATTTGTTATCGAAATGACTTTAGCGCTAACCACTGGCTCTATGTTAGTTATGTGGATTTCTGAACAAATTACCGAAAAAGGTATCGGAAATGGAGCATCAATGCTTATATTTGTGAATATCATTTCAGGTTTGCCAAAGTTGATTCAGAAGAGTTCAGGATCCATTGAAAATAAAAGTAATCTATTTGAATTATTTGCGTTAGCATTAATTTTTTTAATTATGATTATAGGAATAATTTTTATTCAAGAAGGGACACGGAGAATTCCTATCATCTCAGCAAGACAGTTAGGAAAAGGACAAATACAAAATAAAACAAGCTATTTACCTCTGCGATTAAATCAAGGAGGAGTTATGCCGATAATATTTGCTTCTGCGTTTCTTGTATTACCAGCTTACGTTAGCCAAATAACAACAAATCCTATAATACTAAGCATAGCAACTCTATTATCGCCAAGTAGCGCAAATAAGGCTATTTATTTATTATTTTATTTTTTGTTAATTCTATTTTTTAGTTACTTCTATGCATCCTTAATACTTAATCCCTCAGACGTTTCAAAAAATTTAAAAAAAATGGAATCGAGTATTCCTGGCATTAGACCAGGTAAAGCTACAACGGATTATTTACAAAAAACCTTGAATAGACTAACATTCTTAGGGGCTTTATTTTTAGCATTCATTGCATTGGTTCCAAGTCTTATTGAAAACATCACTAATATATCAACTTTTAAAGGCTTAGGTGCAACTTCTTTATTGATTTTAGTAGGGGTAGCAATCGATACTTCCAAACAAGTTCAAACCTATCTAATATCAAAAAACTACGAAAATATACTAAAATAAATACCTACTAAATGTGTTTTCCCCTAAAAAAATTTATAAATAATAATATATTTAGTTATACGCACTTTTAAACATAATCCAAAACAAAGTTAAATGAAAGTAGTAAGTTCTATCGGTAGCCTTAAAAATAGAAGTAAAGATTGTCAAGTTGTTAGAAGACGTGGTCGCTTATATGTCATCAGTAAAACTGATCCTCGCTTGAAAGTTCGTCAAGGTGGTGCAAAAATGAAACGAAAATAATAAATGAGTTTTAATTTTAATAAATTAACTATATAGGAGAAAAGAAAGTGGCACGTATTGCGGGTGTGGATCTTCCTAGAAATAAACGAATTGAAATTGGATTAACATACATTTATGGTATAGGTTTATCTAGTTCACAAAATATTTTAACAAAAGCACAGGTGAATTCTGACATTAGGTGTAAAGACCTAACAGACCAAGATATCAGTATAATTAGGGAGATAATTGATAAAGAATATCAAGTCGAAGGAGCAGCTCGCCGAATTGAATCTTTAAATATAAAGAGATTAATGGAAATTAATTGTACTCGAGGACGTAGACATCGAGCTGGTTTACCTCTAAGAGGGCAGCGAACTCGTACTAATGCGAGAACTAGACGAGGAAGCAAAAAAACAGTAGCAGGTAAAAAGAAAGTAACTAAATAATTAAATTAGTAATCTATCAGGTATGTAACACAAATGGCAATACAAATAAAAAAATCCACATTAAAAAAAAATAAAAAAGCAGCACCTAATGGAGTTGCTCATATCCAGTCAACTTTTAACAATACAATTGTAACCATCACTAATGTTAATGGGGAAACTATATCTTGGGCATCTGCTGGTGCTATAGGTTTCAAAGGAGCAAAAAAAGGTACTCCATTTGCAGCGCAAATTGCTGCCGAGAAAGCTAGTAAAGAAGCTATTGTTCAAGGAGTTAAGAAAGCAGAGGTTCTAGTTTGTGGACCTGGTGCTGGAAGAGAAACTGCTATAAGAGCATTGCAAGCCGCAGGATTAGAGATAACTTTAATTAGGGATATTACTCCAGTACCTCATAATGGATGTAGACCTCCTAAGAAGCGACGTATTTAAAAGAAATACATTTTCATAAGATTATTATGGCTCAATTTGAAATAGAATGTGTCGAGTCAAAAAATGATACACCTCGTGATCAGTATGGGAAATTTATATTGTATCCTTTAGATCAAGGTCAAGGTATCACTGTAGGTAACGCTTTAAGACGAGTCTTACTTTCCGATTTAGAAGGTAGTGCCATAGTAGCAGTAAGAATTGCTGGAATAAATCATGAGTTTTCCACAATCCCTGGTGTGCGAGAAGATGTTTTAGAAATCCTTTTAAACTTAAAAGAAGTAGTTCTTAAAAGTTATACTAAAGAACCTTCTATTGGAAGATTGAGAGTTCAAGGTCCAGCTATAATAACAGCATCTAACTTTGAATTATCTCCAGATGTAGAAGTTATTGATAGTGAACAATACATAGCCACAATATGTAATAATAACATTTTAGAGATGGAATTTCGAGTAGAACCTGGAAAAGGATACCAAATTGTGGAAAAGTTCATGGATGATACATCAATTGATTTTTTACAAGTGGATGCGATTTTTATGCCAGTGAAAAAAGTAAATTACTCAGTCGAAGAAATTAGATACGATCAAAGCTCTCTAAAAGATAAGTTAACTCTAGAGATTTGGACTAATGGAAGTATCTCACCACAAGAGGCTATAGGGCAAAGTTCTACAATACTAACTAACCTCTTTAATCCTTTAAAAACCATACACTTTAAATCTGAAGAAGAGAGTTTTCTTCCTGAAGGAACTCGTATAAATCAAATATTGATAGAAGAATTGCAGTTGTCAGTAAGAGCTTACAATTGCCTGAAAAGAGCACAAATTCATTCTGTTGCTGATTTATTGGATTATTCTCAAGAGGATTTACTAGAAATAAAAAACTTCGGCCAAAAATCTGCAGAGGAAGTAATTGATGCTTTACAGAAACGACTGGGGATCAATTTGCCAAAAGAAAAAAATTTAAAAAATAAGTAAACGTAAAAATATATTTTCAATAGATCAAGTATGAATAAAACTGTATTTTCAATAAAAAAAGAAAAAAATTATACATGGTTTCTCTTTGATGCAGAATCTAAAACATTGGGGAGATTATCAACACAAATTAGCCGAGTTTTGTTAGGGAAGAATGATGTCCAATATAACTCAAGTCAAAATATCCATCATGGAGTTATAGTTATTAATGCGGACAAAATTAACGTTACAGGTAAAAAAGAAACTGATAAATTTTATTACAGACATTCCGGAAGACCTGGTGGTTTAACAATTGAAACATTTAAAGAAATGCAAAAACGTATTCCTGCTAGGATCTTAGAAAAATCGATAAAAGGAATGTTACCAAAAGGTCCTTTAGGTCGTGAACTTTTTACCAAACTAAAAATTTATAAAGGCTCAGAGCATCCTCATAAAGCACAAAATCCAACACAAATAACAGTATATTAAAGACTTACTAATATGACTCAAGCAACATACATAGGTACAGGCCACAGAAAAAACTCCATTGCAAGAGTAAGATTAACACCTGGCTCGGGAAAAATTTTAATAAATGGAATCCAAGGTGAATCGTATTTACAATTTAGTCCAAATTATCTTCAAGTATCAAAATCTCCTCTGAGTAGTTTAGGATTAGAAACTAAATATGATTTGAATATAAAAGCAGAAGGCGGAGGATTAACGGGTCAAACTGAAGCTATACGATTAGGGTTAGCTCGAGCTTTATGCAAGATAAATCCAGAAAATAGAGTTGCCCTAAAATTTGAAGGATATTTAACACGTGATTCAAGAAGTAAAGAGCGTAAAAAATACGGTCTTAGAAAAGCTCGAAAAGCTCCTCAATTCTCTAAACGATAAATTACTAAAAACACTACTATGCCTAAAAAAGATATTCATCCTAAATGGTACAAAGATAGCAAAGTATATTGCGATGGTCAACTTGTTATGACAGTTGGGTCTACTCGTCCTGAACTAAATGTTGATATCTGGTCAGGTAATCACCCTTTTTATACAGGATCCCAACGACTTTTAGATACTGAAGGACGGGTAGAACGCTTCCTAAGAAAATATAAAATTTCAGCTTCAAAGTCTGATTCATAAATACTATCTTTACATCATTAACATATGCCAACAATTCAACAATTAGTTAGATCAGAAAGGGAACAAATTAAAAAGAAAACTAAATCACCAGCTTTGAAAAGTTGTCCCCAACGAAGAGGAGTTTGCACAAGAGTTTACACAACAACTCCAAAAAAACCTAACTCCGCTTTGAGAAAAGTTGCCCGCGTTCGATTGACTTCTGGATTCGAAGTTACAGCTTATATACCCGGAATTGGCCATAATATACAAGAGCACTCTGTTGTCTTAATTCGAGGAGGAAGGGTAAAAGATCTTCCAGGGGTTAGGTACCATATTATAAGAGGGACTTTAGATGCATCAGGGGTTAAAGATAGGAAGCAAAGTCGTTCCAAATATGGAGCAAAAAAACCAAAATAACACGAACCTTTTGAAAAAAATACACTAAATTATGTCTAGACGTACAACTGCAAAAAAAAGACTAGCTCTACCAGATCCAATCTACAACAGTAGACTTGTAAGCATGCTAACTGTAAGAATTTTACAAGAGGGAAAGAAACACTTAGCTCAAAGGATAATCTACCAAGCTTTAGATATCATAAAAGAAAAGACTGGTGAAGAACCCTTAAACGTACTTGAAACCGCAATCAGGAAAGTAACACCTTTAGTTGAAGTAAAAGCAAAACGAATAGGCGGATCCACTTATCAAGTACCAATGGAAGTCCGAGCTTTTAGAGGAACTAACTTAGCTCTACGTTGGATTACAAAATTTTCAAGAGAACGATCTGGTAAAACTATGGCAATGAAACTAGCCAATGAGTTAATGGATTCTGCTAATGAAACCGGAAACTCGATAAGAAAAAGAGAAGAAACTCATCGAATGGCTGAGGCCAATAAAGCATTTGCACACTACAGATTTTAATATTCTCTGATAAATTCAAAAGCAATGAGACTGTATAATAACTAGAAACATTTTCAGGTAAATATAATATGGCAAGAGCTAAGTTTGAAAGATCAAAACCACACGTAAATATTGGAACAATTGGGCACGTAGACCATGGTAAAACAACTTTAACAGCTGCGATATCTGCTACTTTAGCAAGTTATACAGGGATTACAAAAAAATTCGATGAGATTGATTCTGCGCCAGAAGAAAGAGCTCGTGGTATTACTATAAACACAGCTCATATTGAATATGAAACTGATAAGAGACATTATGCTCATGTAGACTGTCCAGGTCATGCGGATTATGTAAAAAATATGATTACTGGAGCTGCACAGATGGATGGAGCGATCTTAGTATGCTCTGCAGCAGATGGACCAATGCCGCAAACTCGTGAACATATTCTTCTTGCTAAACAAGTTGGAGTACCTCATATTGTTGTGTTTTTAAACAAAGCAGATATGGTTGATGATGCTGAACTGTTAGAACTTGTTCAGTTAGAAGTTCAAGAATTACTATCAAAATATGATTTCCCAGGAGATGAGATACCATTTGTGTCTGGATCTGCTTTACTTGCACTAGAAGCATTGACTAGCAATCCAAAAATCACACGTGGTCAAGATAAATGGGTAGATACCATTTATAGTTTAATGGATAAAGTGGATTCTTATATACCTACTCCTGAGAGAGAAGTAGATAAAAGCTTTTTAATGGCAGTAGAAGATGTTTTCTCTATTACAGGTAGAGGTACGGTTGCAACTGGACGAGTAGAACGGGGCCAAGTGAAAGTAGGGGATACTATCGAAATCGTAGGTTTACGCGAAACTCGTAATACAACAATTACAGGCTTAGAAATGTTCCAAAAAAGTTTGGAAGAAGCTTTGGCAGGAGATAATGTAGGTATACTTCTTCGAGGCATTCAAAAAGTAGATATTGAGAGAGGAATGGTTTTATCAAAACCTGGCTCTATTACGCCACATACAAAATTTGAAGGTGAAGTATATGTTTTAACTAAAGAAGAAGGTGGTCGTCATACCCCATTTTTTACAGGGTATCGCCCTCAATTTTATGTTCGTACAACTGATGTTACAGGAACAATTACCCAGTTTACAAGTGATGATGGAGCTGCCGCAGAAATGGTCATGCCTGGAGATAGAATAAAAATGACAGCACAGCTTATTCATCCCATAGCAATTGAAAAAGGGATGAGATTTGCCATCAGAGAAGGTGGCCGAACTGTAGGTGCTGGTGTGGTTTCTAAAATTTTAGAATAAACAAATTAATCCTACAAAAATGTCACAGCTACAACAACAGAAAATTCGAATTAGACTAAAAAGTTACGATACTTCTCTACTTAATCTTTCCTGTGAAAAAATCATTGATACAGCTTCTCGGACAGATTCGTTAACAATGGGTCCAATACCTATCCCAACAAAAAGAAAAATTTACTGTGTTTTAAGATCACCTCATGTAAATAAAGATTCGAGAGAACATTTTGAAACTCGTACGCACAAAAGAATTATTGATGTATACGAGCCTTCATCTAAGACAATAGACTCTTTAATGAAGTTAGATCTTCCTTCTGGAGTTCATATAGAAGTTAAGCTATAAGAAAAAAAAATGATATAGAAAATTTTTCTATATCATTTTTTTTTAGTACAGGGATTCTTCTTGATGCGTCAGAATTGAAGCGTTGGAAGTAGGGTAAGCTACACAAGTTAAAACAAATCCAGCAGCAATTTGGCTGTCATCTAAGAAAGATTGATCAGATTGATCCACAGTTCCAGATACAACTTTACCTGCACAAGTTGAACAAGCACCAGCTCGACAAGAATAAGGTAGATCTATACCTTGCTCCTCAGCAGCATCAAGAATATATTGATCATCTGGACAATTGATTGTAGTATCTACACCAGAACCTGTTAACTTAACTTTATAAGTTGCCATTATTAATTCTCCTTAAAAATGTAACGTAATATTAATTACGTATATTAAAATTAAAATATGTACGAAGTGAAATTCTCATGTGCGCAATTCCAGTGCGGTTATGCTTCTATGTAGTTTACTACTTGAGAGTAATCTAAATACAGAAATTTAGAATCTGCATTAATATACTACACCATAGTAATAAAATCAATATTGTAAAAATAATTATAACAATCACTGAGTTTCATTATATAATCTTTAGTTAGGTGAAATAAAAATTACCAGATTAAGTAAGAAAGTTAACTAACAAACTTTAATAAAGGAGTGTAATCAATGGGGTTACCTTGGTATCGAGTACATACAGTAGTTTTAAATGATCCAGGAAGATTAATTGCTGTCCATTTAATGCACACAGCTCTAGTAGCGGGATGGGCTGGATCGATGGCTTTGTACGAACTAGCAGTATTTGATCCATCTGATCCAGTACTTAACCCAATGTGGAGACAAGGGATGTTCGTTATGCCTTTTATGGCACGCATAGGTGTTACTGATTCTTGGGGTGGATGGAGTATTACTGGAGAAAGTATAGCTAATCCTGGATTCTGGAGCTTTGAAGGTGTAGCTCTAGCTCATATCGGTTTATCTGGACTTTTATTCCTTGCAGCTATCTGGCATTGGGTGTACTGGGACTTAGAATTATTTAGAGATCCAAGAACAGGAAATCCTGCTTTGGATTTACCTAAGATTTTCGGTATTCACTTGTTATTATCCGGAGTGTTATGTTTTGGATTTGGTGCTTTCCATGTTACAGGTGCATGGGGACCTGGGATTTGGGTATCTGACGCTTATGGTATCACAGGTAAAGTTCAAGCTGTTGCTCCGGCATGGGGACCTGAAGGATTTAATCCATTTAACCCAAGTGGAGTAGCTTCTCATCACATAGCAGCTGGGATTCTTGGCTTCTTAGCAGGTATTTTCCATATAGCTGTAAGACCTCCACAAAGATTGTACAGAGCTCTTCGAATGGGTAACATCGAAACGGTTCTATCTAGTAGTATCGCAGCAGTATTCTGGTCTGCATTTGTCGTAACAGGTACTATGTGGTACGGAAGTGCGACTACTCCAATTGAATTATTTGGCCCGACTAGATATCAATGGGATAGTGGATATTTCCAACAAGAAATCGAACGAAGAGTTGAAAATTCTCTTAATGAAGGATTATCTCTGAGTGAATCATGGTCTCGTATTCCGGATAAGTTAGCTTTCTATGATTACGTAGGTAATAATCCGGCAAAAGGTGGGTTATTCCGTGCTGGTCCTATGAATAAGGGTGACGGGATCGCTGAGGCTTGGTTAGGTCATCCAATATTCCAGGATAAAGAAGGTCGGGAACTAACTGTTAGAAGAATGCCTGCTTTCTTTGAAACTTTCCCAGTTATACTTGTAGATAAAGACGGTATCATACGTGCTGATATTCCATTTAGACGAGCAGAGTCTAAGTACAGTATTGAGCAAGTCGGAGTTACTGTTAGCTTCTACGGTGGCAAATTAAACGGTCAAGTTTACACAGATGCACCAACAGTTAAAAAATATGCTAGAAAAGCACAACTAGGTGAAGTATTAGAGTTTGATCGTACGACATTAGAATCTGATGGAGTTTTCAGAAGTAGCCCACGAGGATGGTACACTTTCGGTCATGCAAACTTTGCGTTGCTTTTCTTCTTAGGACACTTATGGCACGGTTCTAGAACTTTATTTAGAGATGTATTTAGTGGTATTGGTGCTGAAATCACTGAACAAGTTGAATTTGGTGCGTTCCAAAAGCTTGGTGACAGAAGTACGAAGAAACAAGGTGCAGTATAACTACTTTACCCAGTCCAACAACTAACAATATCGAAAAAAGATAAATACCATCTTATGGAAACACTAGTTTACGTTTTTTTACTTGCAGGAACTTTAGGAGTAATCTTTTTCTCAGTTTTCTTCAGAGACCCGCCTAGAATTGCAAAAAAATAATCTTCTTTGAATTAATACAGGGATAATATACTTATCCCTGTCTTGTGTGAGTAACTATTTTCTAATCTTGGTAAAGTCGATATTTCTTAAATACCTCTTTTTCAAAACCGTACGTGAGACTTTCACCTCATACGGCTCCTTGATTGATTGAACTTTAGTTCGTTCAGCTTGCAAATTTTTTTTAACCATTATATTTTTCTTCCTTACAATAAGTAAAGTAAAAATCAGAAACTACACTACATAAGCAGTTAAAAGATGTCTAATAAGAAATACAATCTATATAATAAATTTCCACATTTTTTATAGAGTATTCAAAAATATTAGTTATATTTAGCAAATAATTTTTTCAAATAAAAAAAACTAGACTTTAACCTAGATTTAGAACAATGATCATTGTAATGAAACCAAGTCAGTAGCATGTACTTTAATTTTTTGATTTTTAAATATGCGCTAATATTTTCTTTCTTAAGTGTATATATTAGATTTTTCTTATACTTAGACCAGTAGTTAAAATTTGGACAAATTAAAATCTTTTTACTTATCCTACATCTTACGTACCACTTAGAAAAAATAACACCATAATGTAATTCTTTTATGGAAATAACGGCAGAATCTATAGTTAGACCTCTAGATACAAGAAAATCTCGAATCATACTGAGTAAATAAATTCTAGTCTGATCTTTTCCCAAAAAATAAAATACCTCATTACCATAATGAACAGCGGGTTTATCTAAATAATGTATATTTTTATTGTTTCGACCAAAACTACTATTTAAGTTTTCAATACCATCAAGTAGTATGTTAGAAAAAAGAGAGACTAAACTACCTTTAATATCATGTAGTTCCAATGAACCTTTTTTTATTGCCCTGTAAATCCCTAACTTATATTGTGAGGGGAGCCATAAACGTGACATTAAAATATTAAAATTTACATTAGTCAAATAACTGCTAAGAGTCACTTTTAAAATAATTTGATCTTTGAAACGTGTCAAATTAGATAATTCTTGAACAATGTTTTTATGCAAATTAACTTGCCATTTCTTTTTTAAGTTAATAAAGTTGTCTACACATGTAGGTTCAATTATAAATTTCCAAACATACTCAATAACTTTATTTTTTAAAAAAGATATATTAAGAAATGCCCTAGAATGTTTCAATTTTGAAAAAGATTTGAAAGATCGATGTTTCCAATTTCCAATTTCGTAGTAGCTCTGCTCTACCAACGAAAATTTTTTATCTCCTGATATAAATAGTCCTTTGTCTTTGAAAACTTCAGTGACACTTCTAACAGCTAGATAATGTATGGATTTACTTTTAATTAAAAGTTTTTGTAATCTTCTAACTAGTCTAGGGTTATTATTTTGCTTTGCTTTATAAATTTCACATTGTAGGCGAAAAGATTTTTTTTGAAATTTTTGCCAAGGTAAATCTTTCCAGGAAATACTAATGATGTCTTCTTCCATACTCTAAAATGCAAAGTTTATGATATCAATCTGTAGGGAATTACCCCTCATCCTACCCAATCTTATGTGTATAAGATTGTTTTTATTCGTTCCATGATTAGATTGGTTTGTTAACGTAGCTACTGTCCAATATGCCCACTTAATTCTTAGGGAGACATTTACTATCATGACAGTAATGTAAGAAATACTAAGTTTTATACAAAAGTGGATTTTGTAAATTCGAATTAGACATTTTTTCCGGATGTAGCGTATTAACCTACGATACCTCAGTTTACATAATTATGTTCTGAACAGTATGGTTCCCTGCTATCACTAAAGATATGATCTCTTGTGTGGTCACCTTCGCGTCAATTTCTCCCTTAAACAATAGGACTTGATATTTTTAATATCTCACCTATATCTAACCATAGTTATGAAGAATTAAATTTTCACCCCAATTTATATGAAAATAACATTTTAGTTGAGAACGAATCGCACCATGATCTTCGAATGGGTCTCTTAGATCTTTTGATCCTGGACCAAATGCTGTGTACATCGAATATCCAGTTACACCCAAAAGTAAGCTAGCTATAAAAATAATAAGAACTGTTGCAGTTTCCATAATACATCTAACATTGAAATCAGTTATTTTTTATAATACTATTAGTATAGTACTGTAAAAACAAAAAATTTCGCTACTAAGTATACAATGGCATTAAGAACAAGATTAGGTGAACTTCTAAGACCTCTTAACTCTGAGTACGGTAAAGTTTCCCCTGGTTGGGGTACCACTCCAATCATGGGCTTCGTCATGTTGTTATTTTTTGTATTCTTATTGATTATTCTACAGATTTATAATTCGTCTTTAATCATTGAGAACGTAGATGTTGACTGGGCAAGTCTTGGTAGTTAAAAACTTCTATAGTAACTAAAAATTACACATAAAATGAAAATAGTTCGAGATGAAGGACAATAGTATAAAAAACAATTATCCCTCATTTCGAACTATTTTGATTTTGCAACTTCTACTACTTCATCTAAAGAAAAATTATTTGTATTTACTCCACTGTAGCTAACTTTTTCAAACCTAACTACAACCGGATATCTAATTCCACTAGTATCAATAGTTGCCACAGTTCCAATGTCTTGATACCAGTAAGATTCTTTTCTTAAAATTCTTACTTGTGAACCTCTTTTAACCATAATTACCTCACCTTAGTTTGTGCTTCTGATTATAATTTACACTAAAACAATAGAAAAATTTTTACTTTAAGTTTTATAACCAAAGTTTTACCACTTTCTTACTAAAATTCCAAACTCATATAAATTACATTCCTCAAGAAAAAGAAGAAGACAAACTTTTTCATGAAATTGTTAAGATAGAAAGTATAGGCATATATACACAAACTTAATTGAAATGAAAATCTCTTGGAAAAATATATTTCTCTGGTCCTTACCAGCTCTTGTTATTTTGTTTTTTATATGGCAAGGGTTCAGTAATTCAAATAGCGCAGATTTTGGGAAAAATGTAGCAAGTTCTAGAATGACCTATGGTAGATTTTTAGAATACCTTGATATGGGATGGATAAAACGAGTTGATTTGTATGATGATGGACACACTGGTATTGTAGAGGCAATTGGACCTGAATTAGGCAATAGAATCCAAAGAATTCGTGTGGAATTGCCAAATACTGCCCCTGAATTAATTACGAAATTACGTAAAGCAAATGTAGATATTGATGCACATCCAATAAGTGATAATTCTTCTACTTGGGGTATCCTAGGTAATTTATTATTTCCACTATTGCTAATTGGAGGATTAGCGTTTCTTTTTAGAAGATCAAACAATATGCAAGGCGGGCCAGGTCAAGCTATGAATTTCGGTAAGTCAAAAGCTCGATTTTCAATGGAAGCAAAGACAGGTATTACCTTTGATGATGTTGCTGGAGTAGATGAGGCTAAAGAAGAATTTCAAGAAGTTGTTTCTTTTCTTAAAAGACCTGAAAGATTTACAGCAGTTGGAGCTAAAATACCTAAAGGAGTTATGCTTGTAGGTCCTCCAGGAACTGGTAAAACTCTACTAGCAAAAGCCATCGCTGGGGAAGCTGGAGTTCCATTCTTCAGTATTTCAGGTTCAGAATTTGTGGAAATGTTTGTTGGTGTAGGCGCTTCAAGAGTACGAGATCTATTCAAAAAAGCTAAAGAAAATTCACCATGTATAATCTTTATTGATGAAATAGACGCAGTTGGAAGACAAAGAGGAACTGGAATAGGTGGAGGCAATGACGAAAGAGAACAAACCTTAAACCAATTATTAACCGAAATGGATGGTTTCGAAGGAAACACAGGAATTATCATCATAGCAGCTACAAATAGAGTTGATGTATTAGATGCAGCTTTACTTCGACCAGGAAGGTTTGATAGACAAGTAACAGTAAATGTTCCCGACGTTAAAGGAAGACTCGAAATTCTAAATGTTCATGCAAGAAATAAAAAATTGTCAGAAGAAATTTCACTAGAAGTCATCGCTAGACGTACCCCTGGTTTCTCTGGAGCAGATTTAGCAAACTTACTTAATGAAGGAGCTATACTTACAGCTCGGAGAAGAAAACAAGCAATGACAATGTCAGAAATAGATGCCGCTATAGACAGAGTTATAGCAGGTATGGAAGGTACAGTACTTGTAGATAGTAAAACTAAAAGACTTATTGCATATCATGAGGTTGGTCATGCCATTGTAGGTACATTATTGACTCACCATGATCCTGTTCAAAAGGTAACATTAGTTCCTCGTGGACAAGCTAAAGGATTAACTTGGTTTACTCCTTCAGAAGATCAATCCCTAATTTCAAGATCGCAGATACTGGCAAGAATTATGGGTGCATTAGGTGGTAGAGCTGCAGAAGAAGTAGTATTTGGATATCCTGAGGTAACTACAGGTGCTGGGAACGATTTACAACAAGTTACTTCTATGGCTCGACAAATGGTGACTAGATTTGGGATGTCTAACATAGGTCCTTTAGCATTAGAAAACCAAGGCTCAGATCCTTTTTTAGGTAGAACTATGGGTTCTAGCTCAGAATACTCAGAAGATATAGCATCACGCATTGATATGCAAATACGATCTATTATTCAACATTGTCACAATGAGACTGTACAAATAATCAAAGATAACAGAGTAGTGATAGATAAACTAGTAGATTTACTTATTGAAAAAGAGACTATTAGTGGTGACGAATTTAGACAGATAGTAGAAGAGTTTACTGATGTTCCTGAAAAAAATACTTATGTGTCTCAAATGTAAAAGATCTAGAGCGGGATCGACGGGGCTCGAACCCGCAACTTCCGCCGTGACAGGGCGGTGCTCTAACCAATTGAACTACAATCCCGACTTTAAAAACCTATAACAAATATTATCACTATTCAATTAACTATTCAATAAAAGAACTAACTTTTAATTTCAATTAGGAGAGGAAGAGATTTGAACTCTCGGTATGATATAATCATACATCGGATTAGCAATCCGACGCTTTCGACCACTCAGCCACCTCTCCTCAAGAATCTTACCAAACAATTATAACAAATTTAGTTAAAATATCTCAATATATATAAATAATATTTTAATTAAAAGCCTATATATTTATTTCGTGGCTTAGGCGGGATTTGAACCTGCGACCTTGGGCTTATGAGTCCCCTGCTCTAACCACTGAGCTACTAAGCCTACGCATGTAATCATATCATTTTAATAAAACTGAATCAACAAAAAATTCATCTTTAAAAAAAGAATTTGCTAAACCACATAACTGATCTGTAATTTTATTTTTACCCATAAATTATGTAAAAAGTTCAGACGATCTGAAACTATAATTGTATTTTTTATTATTACTAGCTGTAACAAAAAACGTAGATATAAAATTTTTCGTATAAGTTTTTACATAAATACTTTTTTTATAAGTTTTTGTTTACAATAACTATTAATATCCAATTAGGTTTTAACTTATATCCTAAAAATTAAGCTAAAATCTGCTGTATAAACACTAGTATAAAAGATGAGACAAATTAATTAATCTATACCTATGTCTGACTTTTGGGACAATATCTTACGATTTCCAAGATTTTTTATCTCCTCTACCTTAGGTTTGATATTAACTATAATAGGGCCATTTTTTAATCTACTTAGAAGTCCACAAACATCATTGATTCTATTGTCAATAATTTTAGTAACAGTCACTTTCTTATTTCTCACATTAAAAGCAATGTTAAATTTAGATATAGATTCTACATTACTGACTTCTTTCATTAACAAAAGTATTACGTAAAAATGAGGTTTTAATAAAATGCTTTCAACCAATCTATCAAAAAGGGAAACTACTGGTGCCTTTGCACTCATTGACAGTCTAGTACGTCATAACGTTAAGCATATATTTGGTTACCCGGGAGGAGCTATTCTACCTATTTATGATGAATTATATGCTTGGGAAAAAGAAGGATTTATAGAGCATATTTTAGTTAGGCACGAGCAAGGCGCAGCTCACGCCAGTGATGCTTATGCTCGAGCTACAGGAAAAGTAGGAGTTTGCTTCGCAACTTCTGGTCCAGGGGCGACAAACCTTGTAACTGGGATTGCTACAGCTCATATGGATTCCGTACCCATGGTTATAATTACTGGACAAGTAGGGAGATCATTTATAGGAACCGATGCATTCCAAGAAATTGATATATTTGGGATAACGTTACCAATTGTCAAACATTCTTATGTTGTTCGGGATACCAAAGATATGTCAAGAATAGTGGCAGCAGCGTTTTTCATAGCCAAATATGGACGCCCAGGTCCCGTTCTCATAGATGTTCCAAAAGATGTAGGGTTAGAACAGTGTGATTATTTACCTGTAGAACCAGGTAATATAAATCTTTTAGGTTGTCCACCTATTGCAAATAATAATAAAAAACGTATAGAACAAGCTGCGAATCTTATAAGACAATCTAATCAACCTCTTCTATATGTTGGCGGGGGAGCAGTGATCTCTGGTGCATACAAAGAGATTGCAGAATTATCAGATTACTTACAAATACCAGTCGCTACAACTTTAATGGGTAAAGGGATAGTAGATGAAAATACTCCTCTTTCTTTAGGAATGTTAGGCATGCACGGCACAGTATATGCAAATTATGCAGTTAGTGAATGTGACCTTCTTATTGCCTTAGGGGCCCGATTTGATGATAGAGTCACTGGAAAGCTTGATGAATTTGCCTGCCATGCTCAAGTAATACATGTAGATATTGACCCTGCAGAAGTAGGAAAAAATAGAGTCCCTCAAGTTGGAATTGTAGGAGAAGTTAAAGACGTCGTTCAAGAACTTTTAGATTATGTCAAACAAAATGATAGACCCAATCATGAACAGACTCAACCATGGAGAAAACGATTAACTCGTTGGCGTAACGAGTATCCTTTATTAGTCCCTAAAAATGCACAAAATTTATCTCCACAAGAAGTCATTTCCGAGATAAGTAAGTATTCATCAAAAGCCTATTGGACTACAGATGTAGGACAGCATCAAATGTGGGCGGCACAATTTGTTCGTACGAGTCAAAGACGTTGGATAACAAGTGCAGGTCTAGGTACTATGGGATATGGTCTTCCAGCAGCTATTGGAGCTCAAATAGCTCATCCAGATTCACAAGTAATTTGCATATCTGGAGATGCTAGCTTCCAGATGAATATGCAAGAATTAGGAACGGTCGCGCAATATAGTCTACCTATAAAGATAATGATAATTAATAATCGTTGGCAAGGAATGGTAAGACAATGGCAACAAGCTTTTTATGGTGAACGATATTCACATTCCAATATGGAAAAAGGGGCCCCTAATTTTATTCAATTAGCTGAAGCATTTGGAATCAAAGGAGTCTTAATAAAAGATAGAATTGAACTTGTGAATTCGATAAAAATGATCATGGAGTACGATGGACCAATTGTAGTAGATTTCCAAGTTATACCAGATTCAAATTGTTATCCAATGGTTGCACCAGGTAAAAGCAATGCACAGATGATAGGAGTCTAGTTTTAGTTTAAGTAGAGACCTCTAAATATTTATATTGGGCCGGGTTGGATTTGAACCAACGTAGGCGTAGCCAGCGGATTTACAGTCCGCCCCCTTTAACCCCTCGGGCACCGACCCAGTAAATAAACTCTGAAATTATTATTCTTATGAGATTAATCTAGCATAGAAATAAAAACAATACAAGACTCTAAAAAAAATGGATAGCTAATTTAAAGAGCTATCCCAAATGTCAACTTAACTTATTTTAATCGAATCTTTGTTGTAAACGTGTTGCTTTACCAAATCTTAAACGTAAATAATATAACTTAGATCTTCTAACTCTGGAACTTCTTAAAATTTCAATACTTTTTAGTTTTGGAGAATGCAGCAAATAAACTCTTTCAACCCCAACTCCCTGCATTATACGTCTCAACGTAATTGTTGCATTCAGACCTGAATTTTTTTTAGCAATTATCACGCCTTCGGTAAATTGAACTCTCTCCTTGTTACCTTCAGTAATAGATACTCCTAATTTTACTGTATCACCAACTCTAATGTTCGGTAAATTTGGGTTTAAAAATTTATTATCTAGTTCTAATTGATAATTTGTTATGTTCTTTACTTTCATAATTTTATTTTTTTATTAAAATCTACAATAAAACTAATATAAGAAATATATAACTAAAGCAAATAAAAAAGTATATATAAAAAACTGGGGTTTTATTAGCTAACAGTACTTTTTACAATAAAAATACTTAAACCGATTGGCTCAAGAGACTATCATAGAATCATCAATGATAATAAATATATAGTAGAACTTTAAAAATATGTTCGAACGTTTTACTGAAAAAGCTATAAAAGTTATTATGCTAGCTCAAGAAGAAGCTAGAAGATTAGGGCATAACTTCGTTGGTACAGAACAAATTTTACTTGGATTAATTGGAGAAGGCACGGGGATTGCTGCAAAAGTGTTAAAATCAATGGGTGTCAATTTAAAAGACGCTAGAGTCGAAGTCGAGAAGATTATAGGTCGAGGATCAGGTTTTGTAGCAGTAGAAATACCATTCACTCCTAGAGCAAAAAGAGTTTTGGAACTCTCGCTTGAAGAGGCTAGACAATTAGGTCATAATTACATCGGAACAGAACACTTGCTATTGGGACTGATACGAGAAGGGGAGGGAGTTGCAGCTAGAGTATTAGAGAATCTTGCATTAGATCTAACAAAAATCCGTACTCAAGTTATAAGACTATTAGGTGACACAGCTGAAGCGACTACTGGCAATCCTCAAAATAAAGGAAAAACCCCGACATTAGAAGAGTTTGGAAGTAATTTAACTCAAAAAGCAGCCGAAGGTAAACTCGATCCAGTTATAGGACGACAAAAAGAAATCGAAAGGGTTATTCAAATTTTAGGTCGTAGAACAAAAAATAATCCAATTCTAATTGGCGAACCCGGAGTCGGTAAAACAGCAATTGCAGAAGGTTTAGCCCAACGAATTACGAATAGAGATGTTCCTGATATCCTTGAAGATAAACGAGTTGTAACTTTAGATATTGGCCTTTTAGTTGCAGGGACAAAGTATAGAGGTGAATTCGAAGAAAGATTAAAAAAAATAATAGATGAAATTAGGGTTGCAAATAATGTCATTCTTGTCATAGATGAAGTTCACACTCTTATTGGGGCGGGGGCAGCAGAGGGAGCTATTGATGCTGCTAACATTCTTAAGCCTGCTTTAGCTAGAGGAGAAATGCAATGTATAGGTGCAACTACACTTGAAGAATATAGAAAACATATTGAAAAAGACCCTGCGTTAGAGAGAAGATTTCAACCTGTAATAGTAGGAGAGCCAAGTGTTGAAGAAACTATAGAAATATTATATGGACTGCGAGATAGATATGAAAAACATCATAAACTTGTCATATCAGATGAAGCATTAACCGCAGCGGCTAAATTTGCAGACCAGTACATAGCAGATCGATTCTTACCAGATAAAGCCATAGATTTAATCGATGAAGCTGGATCTAGAGTTAGGCTATTACACTCACAGTTACCACCTGCGGCTAAAGAACTAGATAAAGAACTTAGAGAAATCTTAAAACAAAAAGATGAGGCTGTTCGAGGCCAAGACTTTGAAACCGCTGGGCAACTGAGAGACCGGGAAATGGAAATTAAAGCTCAAATTGCTGCGATAGCCCAAAGCAAAAAAGGAGAAAATGAACCGTCGAAAGAGGTGTCTGTCGTAACTGAAGAAGATATAGCGCAAATTGTAGCTGCATGGACAGGTATACCTGTTAACAAAATGACTCGAAGTGAGTCTGAAAAATTACTTCAGATGGAAGAGACTTTACACGGAAGAATTATTGGACAAGATGAAGCAGTAGTAGCTGTATCTCGAGCTATTCGGAGAGCTCGCGTAGGTTTAAAAAATCCAAATCGACCTATCGCAAGTTTCATATTCTCAGGTCCAACCGGAGTTGGAAAAACAGAATTAACTAAAGCGTTAGCCTCGTACTTCTTTGGTTCAGAAGAAGCTATGGTAAGATTAGATATGTCTGAATATATGGAAAGACATACAGTATCAAAACTAATTGGATCTCCTCCAGGGTATGTTGGGTACAATGAAGGGGGTCAATTAACTGAAGCAGTTAGAAGACGTCCATACACAGTAGTGCTATTCGATGAAATCGAAAAAGGTCATCCAGATGTATTTAATTTATTATTACAAATACTAGAAGACGGTAGATTAACTGATTCAAAAGGTCGTACTGTAGATTTCAAAAATACTCTGTTAATTTTAACATCTAACGTAGGTTCTAAAGTTATCGAAAAAGGTGGAGGAGGCCTTGGCTTTGAGCTATCAGAAAACGCGAGTGATACTCAATATAATCGAATAAAAAGTTTAGTAAACGAAGAGTTAAAACAATATTTTAGACCTGAATTCTTAAATCGATTAGACGAAATTATTGTATTCCGACAACTAACTAAAGATGAAGTTGGAGAAATAGCCGAAATAATGTTGAAAGAAGTTTTTACTCGAATATCAGAAAAAGGTATTCAATTAGAAGTAACTGCAAGATTCAAGAGCCATCTTATAGATGAAGGGTATAACCCTATCTATGGGGCTAGACCTCTTCGAAGAGCAGTCATGAGATTACTGGAAGATACGTTATCCGAAGAATTCTTATCCGAAAAAATTAAAGAAGGTGACACAGCAGTTGTAGATGTGGATACAGATGGTAAAGTACAGGTTTTATTAGGAGAAAAACTAGAACTATCAAAAGCCTAAGATGAAAAGATTGTCAGAATAAATCTTATTCTGACAAATATAAAAATTAATCGATTAAAGATTGTCAAAAAAATAAAATTGATGTATAAGTATTGAAAGCTAAAGCCGGGATAGCTCAGTTGGTAGAGCAGTGGATTGAAAATCCACGTGTCACCAG
>VFQS010000335.1_pt1 | contig 56340 bp, 46 predicted proteins | sample 3512361 | NCBI WGS metagenome assembly VFQS01 (sample SAMN10412375, study PRJNA504923) | tailings metagenome | isolation source: Relicate 1 Philex TSF3 active mining | place: Philippines | reverse complement strand
GATGGCCCAAGGTAACAGCCAAAAATAGGCAGGGAAAAATAGGGTTGCTGTGGCTAAATAGATTCCCACTAAGAAGACTCTATCGTTTACTAATAATGTCTTTTGCTGCTGAATGATCTCTTTCCAAGCTAAAAGTAGAAAGCTAAGTCCTATCAGCGCAGGGTCTGGTACCTTAAACTCTATACAAAGATGGAACAGTAAAAGGTAGGTGCAAAAGGCCAATCCTCCTAATTTGGGCATTAAATCAAAGGAAGTAATCGTTTGGTGAAACAGGTAGGCTTGAAAGGAAATTAGCCCGAAAGCGATGTAGGGATTGTAGGAAAGTGGAACAGCTAATAAATCAAGAAGCTGATAAAACCCAGTGGCAAATGGCCCCGTATTATCCCGAATGTCCTTGTAAAGACGAAATCCTTGGTTTAATTTTTGTCCAATCAAATAGTTCTTAATTTCCCAGGGGAAATAGGTAAATCCTTGCTGAGTATACAGAAAAGCTATTAATCCACCTGCTAGCAAAATGAATAGCATCGAAATTAAGCTGTTGGATTTAATAAATTGTAACATATTTGGCTAAACGAAGCCCTAAATTACGGTGATTCCAATTATTATTATGAAATTTGTAGGTGTTTTTTGAGATAAAAAGACCTAGAAAAAAGAGAGCAAGCATGGAAACGAAGCGTCAGCAAAAATTTGGCCGTCAAATACAGAAGGATTTAAGTGATATTTTTCAAAAAGAGTTTAAAATGCTTTTTGGAAATGGTATGGTGACGGTAACCGAGGTAAAAATCAGTCCAGATCTTTCGGTAGCTCGTTGTTATTTGAGCTTTTTATTGATTGATGATCGGGAAGCGGTGATGGATCAAATTGAGCTTCAAAACAAAGCCATTCGCAATGCCTTAGCGAATCGTATTCGCAAGCAGGTTCGGATTATTCCTAACCTCGTTTTCTTCTTGGATGACACTGCGGCTTATGCGGCTAAAATTGAAGCCTTGTTCGAAGGTTTAGTGATTCCACCAGCGGAGGGAGATGTGCCTAATCGAGTGGCTGACGAAATTGATTAATCCAGATGAGCGTTTCCTTATTTGTTGCGAAAAGGTATTTTTTTTCCCCATTTAAGGCGAGTTTTATCACCTTGATTTCCCGTATTTCGATGATCGGGGTGGGAGTGGAAGTCATGGCTTTGGTGCTTATCTTATCTGTTTTTAATGGATTAGAAGATTTTCAAAAAGGCCTTTTCAAAACATTTGATCCTGATTTAAGCATCGTTTCAACTTCTGAAACGCGCTTTTCACTGAGTCCAAATCAAATTCAACAGATTGCCTCCGTGTCAGGTGTGAAATCAGTCCAACCTATATTAGAGGATCAAGCGCTTATCCGGTATAACGGAAAGCAATTAGTTGTCACCCTAAAAGGGGTTGATTCCTCATTTATAGCCTCAAAGCGCTTAAAAAATCAAGTAGTAGATGGAGATTACTTAGTTGAGTACGATGGCCATCCTTTCGGGATGGTGGGTGCGGGGGTTTTTTTGGCGATGGGCATGAATTTTGAGGATATTTACCACCCTATTGAGGCATGGTATCCTAATCAGAAGGCTTTAGCAAAATTCCAGATGACTCAAGAGGCGGCAAATCAAAAGGGATTTTTTCCTTCCGGTGTCTTACAAGTGGAGCAGACTTTTGATAATCAAATGATTCTTGTTCCATTGAGCTGGATGCGTGATTTGACCCTAGCTGATTCTACCACGGTTTCTCGTTTTGAACTAATGTTAGCCGAGGGAGTTCAGGAACAGGATGTACAGTCTTCCATCCAAAAAATCGTGGGAAGAAATTTCCAAGTGAGAACGCGAGATCAACAACATGCCATCCTTTTACGTGCCATAAAAATCGAAAAACTTTTCGTGTTTATTTTGATGGCATTTATCATGGGGATAGCATCTTTTACGCTTTTTTACGCACTTTCTTTATTAGTTATCGAAAAGCGGAAAGACCTCCGAACCTTATTAGCGATGGGCATTACCCAGTCACAATTATTGCGTATTTTTCTATCCGTAGGACTATTTATTAGTTTTTCCGGCGCAGTGGTAGGGATGGTTCTAGGTTTTGCCTTAGGTTGGATACAACAAACGTTCGGAATTATCCCTTTAGGAATCCCGAACGCTTTGATTGATGCTTATCCCATTCAAATGGAATGGTTTGATTTTTTAATGACCGCGTTAGTGGTGATGGTGATCACCTTTTTAGCTTCGATTATCCCGGCGCGAAAAGCCGTTCAAATGACCTTTGATCAGAAAATTATTCAGCCAAAGTCGGATTAAATTCTCCTTCCCATTTCGAAACCACACAAGTAGCCACGCCGTTTCCTGCCACAGACGTAACCGTTCTACCCATATCCAAGAATGGGTCAACTCCTAATAATAAGGCGATTCCTTCAGCCGGAAGATTGAACATCGTTAAAGTTCCTGCGATAATCACGAGTGAGGCTCGAGGTACGCCGGCAATACCTTTGGAAGTAATCATTAAGGTCAATAACATCGTGATTTGTTGCTCTAAACTTAAATGAACGCCATAAGCCTGCGCAATAAATCCTGTTGCAAAGGTCATATACAACATTGACCCATCCAGATTAAAACTATATCCTAAAGGTAAAACAAAGCCGACTATACGTCTACTGCAGCCGAATTTCTCTAATGCTGCAATCGTTTGAGGGAAGGACGCCTCTGAACTCGCTGTCGAGAAGGAGATAAGTAAGGCCTCTTTTAACTCTTTCAAGAGCTTCCAATAGGGAATGCCGTTTACTAAGCAGATGATCCATAAAATAACCACCGTAAAGAATACCAGGCCACCCATAAAGCATATCATCAAATAGCCGTAGCTAATCAAAATACTTAAGCCTTTATTTGCCACAACGGTTGTCATGGCTGCAAATACCGCATATGGAGCCACTTCCATCACGTAGTTTACCATTTTAAAGATAACCTCCGCTAGGTTTTCAATGACGTGAATTAAGCGTTTTCCTACCTCACCAATGGATCCTAAAGCGACGCCGAAGAAAAGGGAGAAGATAACGATTTGAAGAATTTCATTTTCAGCCAAAGCCTTGAAAAAGCTATCTGGGAAGATATGTAAGATGAAATCTTCTAACGTTTTAGCTTTGGAAGTATCGATACCTGTTTCTGTACCAGCCGCCGGTTTAGGCCAACTTTGCAAACTTCCTGGTTGCGTAATGTTTACAACGACTAGGCCCGTTACTAAGGATAAAATAGTCGCAAAATAAAAGTATCCGATGGTTTTTGCCCCAATACGACCAACGGCTTTAAAATCGCCTAATTTCGCGATTCCTACCACCAAGGTACAGAATACTAAAGGTCCCACGATCATTTTGATCAGGCGAAGGAAAATTTTGGAAACGATTTGGACTTTAGCTCCTAAATCATGGCTAACTTCTGGTTCAAAAGAAAGGAAAAAGAATTCTCCTAAAACAAGGCCCAGGATAAATCCAATGATAATTTTATTTGTTAAGGTTAATTTCATAGTGGGTTGACGAGGGATAAATACTTTTTGTAAAATGGTTTTCTATAGAAAATCATTCCCCAAAGAAAGGGGAAAAGAAGGTAATTCAAAAATGCATGATGAGTATCGAATGATATTTCATCGATAATTTCGCAAGTGACTTCGGAGGTTTTCCTCACTCTGTGCTTGTGTTGCCAAAATTGCAGTCCAAAAGGCATGTTAACTCCGCGATCAATAAAATACCATTCCTGCTCAGTTTCTAAGTCTTCTGTAATTAGTGAGCTCCAGGTTAGCTTTAAGAAAATGAGGTGGATAACAAGAACGACATTATCATCTTTTTTGCATCCATCAAAGCGCTGCAACGCGACTCTCGGAAAAGGGGGCGATAACTGGAGCAAAAGATCAGCTGTAAAACGTTCTTTTACGTGGCTAACGGGTGCTTGGATAGGAGTGGTGATGGAGTAGGATAGCATACTAAGCTACCAAGAGTTTTAATAAGGTCGCAAAAAAGGTTTTAACGCCCAAAGCAATATATTTTGCCCAACCAGCGCTTTCGTCAGAAGCCTCAGGTGAATCTTGCTCAGATGGTATTTCGTTAGGCGTTATTTTAGAAGGATTTGCAGTCACTATTCTTGCGGAAGAATCCATTTGAATTGTTTTTGCCTTCGGATTAAGTGCGGAATACTCCACTCTGCCAAAGTTGCAAAATAGTGATATCGTGAAAAGGGCGATGATCAGTTTTTTCATTTGATTTTTTGTTTCGCAGACTCAACGACTACTTTTTGTGCAGCAATTTCTTCTTCTTTTGTTTTTTGATCTACTTTGTTTTGAACCTGATTCGTTAAAATCTTTTCTTTTTCGATTTTTGCTTCTTTTAAGCGTTCTTCTAAATTGTTGATTTGTCGGGTGTTAGAGTCTAATTCGCGAATTAATCGTTCCGCTTGTTTGCTGTTCTTAGCTTGAGCAGCTACCAATTCGGCTAATTTGTTTTCTTCGATTCTTACCGCCTCTTCTAAATCTACGATTTTGATAAAATCCTCTATCCAAGTGCTCGTTTCACTCAATTTTGCGTGACCTGTTTGGATGTATTCGTCATTTCCGGTGGCAATTGACACGAATAATTTTACTTTCTTATTTTCTTCAGAAACTTTAGAGACAAGTACTAAAGGAGTATCGGAGATGCTAGCAATCTTGATATCAGAACTGGAATATGTCCCGTTTTTACCTTCAATTACTTTACCAAATTTACTCAAATAAGCTTTCCAGCTTGCTCTGGCAAATTTTTCTTGTGTATTAACGAAAGTATATACACCTTCTTTCTTTGATTTATCTACTTCTGACATGCCAGAAAAAACTTGAGCTGAGGCATGGAATGCAATAGCAAAAAAGAAAAGTAGGAAAGTGATCTTCTTCATAGGATGAAATTTTTACTAAAGTTAGGAGATTTTTTTAGCTAGGGCAACCTTGTTTTTGTTTGTATGATCTCTGAAAGCAAAAAGTGTCAATTCTCCACCATCTTTCAATTGAAATTTCTTCCGAATTTCGTCTGCTTTGATAGGGAAATTTCGGGTAGAGATATTCACTTTTCCGGCTGGCAAGACTGTCTGAATCCATTTCTTCTCCAAAGGTCCCACCGCTAAAACTTCAAACGTTCTACCGGCGAAATTAGTGTGAAGGTCTTCAGAAGTATATAAATGCGTGTTGGGAGCAATTTTCTTCATTCCCTTACCTACCAATTTAAAGAATCCACCCTTTAAAATTCCTGCATGAGGTTCATAGAGGTAGTTATCAACAGGACCAAAGTCGCAAATATTGGCTGATTCAGCTGATTTTTTTGCATTGAAAAGGGTAGAGTTAGCCTGTCCTAATTCGATCACCTCAATTTCTGGGTCTTCCAAAGATTGAGACGTCTTCAGAAAGAGCAATTCTTTCACCTCGTTTTTAAAGCAAACAATATAAATCTTTTCTACTCCATCCAGCTCTTTGGTGGCCCGATCTAAATCCAATAAGGGACTCGTTTTTATCAGTAAACTTGTTTTGTTGCTGATATAGGGGATTAATTCAAGCGCATTGGGCTCGCAATCTTGCAATAGGACGACTTTGTTGCCCTCGCCATCCCTTCTGGCCGGATCTACATAAATGAAGTCAAATGATTGTCCACAATCTGAAAGCCATTGTAAACTATCGCCTATGTGGTGCTGGATGCTTTTTGCGTTTAATACGGAGTGGTTAAAGGCGGTGATTTTCGCTAGTTCTTCCTGTCTTTCGATATAATCCACTTCGCAGCCTGATTGTGTGAATGCGAAACTATCTAAACCCATTCCGCCCGTTAGGTCCACCACTTTTCCGCGCACTAGTGAAGCCTTAAAGTTTGCCGTTACCTCGGAAGATGATTGTTCTAAGGCCAAAGATGGAGGGAAGAACACCTTTTCATTCGCCACCCAATGGGGCATTTTGTCCTTCAGTTTTTGCCTGGCTTTAATTTGGTCTACTAAAACAGGAATGGCTAAATTAGGATATTTTGAAGCTTCCAGAGCAATCGCAACCGGATCTCTGTGGAGATTTTCTTGAATAAATTGGATTTCGTTTTCTCGAAGCATTCCCTAAAATTAGCACCTCTGCTTTAATTATTTTTATTTAAATTAGTGAAATTCAAAATTGCAGATGACAGGATTAATTTTAGCAGCGGGAGCTTCGTCCCGTTTAGGTGAAGCCAAGCAATTATTAGTGTATCAGGGCCAAAGTCTATTAGAACGGTCTATTCGATTAGCTTTTAGTGTCTGTAAAGAAGTGCAAGTTTGTTTAGGGGCAGAGGTGGAACAATCCATTTGTATTATCGAAAAATTACAAAATGAATTTTCAACCTTGTCCTACGTGCAAGTCATTGATTGGGATAAAGGAATGGGGGAATCATTAGCTGTGGGCTTACAATCGATTGATTTTTCCAAAGATGTGTTAGTGCTTTTGTGTGATTTACCATTTTTGACCTCTAGCCATATCAAGAATTTAACTTCTTTGGCTAATCCGAATAGAGCCATTGTGGCCTCATTTCAAGGGGTTAACTCTCCGCCCGTCTTCATTCCTTCTGCCTTGCGCCCCCTGTTTAATGGATGGAGCGGTGATCAAGGATTGGGAAAATTTTGGCGCCAAAATCCGATGCTCTGTGAAATCATTCACTTCTCCGATAAATTCCGTGATGTGGATGTTCCGGAAGATCGGGAGTATTGGGGGATTTAAAGAAAGTCGACGACTTTCTTTAAATCTAAAGTACAAAGAGTAAAGCACAAAGCACAAAGTAGGTATTCGCTTCGCGAATGAATTGATGAAATGTTTTTTGTGGAATACTTGTGTTTTATGGGACAACTAAAATTACGTATACCATAAAAAATGGGCTTCAGCCATTTTTTATTCCAAATTTATGCTTTTTGCTCTATGCTTTATGCTTTAATTTTTATGCTCAATGCGTAAGATTTCCTATCTTTGCATTTCAATTTTAAACTCAATTAAGTGGAATCAATCGAAACCCTTCCCACCGTCGAAACAGCCAAAAAATTAGGATTATTGCCCGAGGAGTATGATCGCATTCAGGAGATTTTAGGCCGCAAGCCTAACTTTACCGAATTGTCGATTTTCTCTGTCATGTGGTCAGAGCATTGTAGCTACAAGAATTCAATCGTTTGGTTGAAGACTTTGCCTAAAGACTCTCCACGTATGCTAGCGAAAGCGGGTGAAGAAAATGCGGGTTTGGTTGATTTAGGAGACGGCCTAGGTTGCGCTTTTAAGATTGAATCACATAATCACCCGTCTGCTTTAGAGCCTTACCAAGGTGCGGCGACAGGAGTAGGTGGTATCAACCGTGATATTTTCACCATGGGTGCACGTCCGATTGCTCAATTGAATTCCTTACGTTTTGGCAATATTGATTTAGCGAAAACGAAGTGGTTAGTGAAAGGTGTCGTGAAGGGGATTGGAGATTATGGAAATGCCTTTGGAATTCCTACCGTAGGTGGTGAGGTGCAATTTGATGATTGTTATAATGTAAATCCATTAGTTAATGCGTTTTCAGCCGGTATTTTAAAGGTAGGAACACAAGCATCGGCTATTTCATACGGCGTAGGTAATCCGGTGTTTATCGTGGGTTCTGCGACTGGTAAAGATGGAATTGGGGGTGCTAGTTTTGCTTCGGAAGATATTACGGCGAAATCGTCGGAGAAATTGCCTGCGGTTCAAGTGGGGGATCCATTCCAAGAGAAATTGTTATTAGAGGCTTCTTTAGAAATTATCGAAGCAGGTTGTGTCATCGGTATTCAAGATATGGGTGCGGCGGGTATTATTTGCTCGACCTCTGAGATGTCTGCGAAAGGAGAACACGGGATGATTATTGATCTTTCCAAAGTGCCTACGCGTCAACCGAACATGCAGCCTTTTGAAATCTTATTATCTGAGTCCCAAGAACGTATGCTTATCGTTGTAGAGAAAGGTCGTGAGGAGGAAGCGAAGCGTATTTTTGATAAGTGGGATCTTAATTGTGAGCAAATTGGAACGGTAACCGATACTAAGCGTCTTCAGTTTTATCAAGATGGCGTTTTAGTGGCAGATGTTCCAGCGGATGATTTAGTGTTAGGTGGTGGAGCTCCGGTGTATCACCGCGAATACAAAGAGCCAGCTTATTTCCAAGAATTCAAGAAATTTAAGATTGATTCAGTCGCTGATTTGCCTAAAGAAGAATTGCCTAAGGCTTTGAACTTCATGATGAATCACCCGAATATTGCTTCCAAAAAGTGGGTAGCTCAACAATATGATTCATCAATCGGTCGTGCGAATCGCAACACGAACGCACCATCGGATGCGGCGGTAGTGAAAGTACATGGTTCTCAAAAATCGATCGTGATTACGGTCGATTGTAATTCTCGTTACGTGAATGCAGATCCGGAAGAAGGATGTGCGATGGCTGTAGCAGAAGCTGCTCGTAATATCGTATGTTCAGGGGGTGTGCCGGTAGCGATTACGAACTGTTTGAACTTTGGTAATCCTTATGTTCCAGAAGTATACTGGCAATTTGTGGGTGCTATCAAAGGGATGAAAAAATCATGCGAGGCATTTGAAACACCGGTAACAGGTGGTAACGTTTCCTTCTATAACCAATCTTCAGACGAAGGTCCCGTTTTCCCTACACCTACCATTGGTATGTTAGGTATTTTGGAGAAACCAGAGAACAAGATGACGTTGGACTTCAAAAAAGAAGGTGATGCCATCTATTTAGTAGGTGAATCAGTAAATGATATTGCTTCATCGGAATATGTGTATTCATACAAAGGTATCAAGGCAACCCCAGCACCGCACTTTGATTTAGCGACAGAGCAAAAAGTGCATAAAGCGATTTCTGCTTTGATTGAAGGGAAGTTAATCGAATCAGCTCACGATGTGTCTGATGGTGGTCTATTAGTGACTTTAGCCGAATCTTCCTTCCCTCGTGGTCTAGGATTCCAAGTAAGTTCAGATTCTGCTATTCGTCAGGATGCCTTCTGGTTTGGTGAAGCACAATCTCGTGTGGTGGTGTCAGTCGATGCTTCAAAGAAAGCAGCTTTTGAATCAGCATTGCAGGCACATGGAGTTAAATTCTCAGATCTAGGATCTGTTAAAGGGACAGATATGGTGGCGGATGGTGCTGTTTTGAGCTCTGTGGCTGCTGCGTATCAATCATTTGATACAGCACTTGAAACAGCCTTAATGAAATAAATAAAATGAGCCGCTATCTACTCGCTTTTTCGTATGATGGCGGCTCTTATCATGGCTACCAAATTCAGCCCAATGCAACGACGGTTCAGTCGGTATTGCAGGATAAATTGAGTTTATTGACAGGGTTTTCGCTCGAAATTGTCGGAAGTTCACGTACCGATGCAGGTGTTCATGCGCACCAGCAGTTCGCTCACTTTGATTTGCCGGATGGTAAAAAAGTGAAGGATAATTGGGTTTTTCGATTGAATAGCATGTTGCCAGAGTCTCTCGCAGTGCAAGGGATTTACCAGGTGGCAGATGATTTTCATGCACGTTTTGCGGCATTATCTCGAACCTATGAATACCGAATTAGTCCAGGGAAAAGTCCTTTTAATGCGGCTTATGCGTATCGATTTAGTGTTGATTTAGATGTAGACGCGATGAATGAGGCTGCCTCCTTATTTTTTCAGCACACAGATTATCAGTGTTTTTCCAAGGTGAAGACCGATGTGGCTACTTTTGAGTGTAGCATAATGCAGGCTTTTTGGGCTACAAGGGGCGATGAATTAGTTTTTACGATTCAAGGTAATCGATTCTTGCGTGGAATGGTGAGAGCTGTGGTAGGCACGCTGCTGGAGGTAGGACAGGGGCGTTTAACGAAAGCGCAATTACAAGAGATTTTAGATTCCAAAGATCGCTGCAAAGCGGGACGCGCAGTACCTGCTCACGGTTTACATCTACTAGAGGTGGAATATCCGGCCGCTATTTTTGACGCCAAATGTGCAGGATAACATCTAACAAGGTCGCCGCTGATTGTACTTTGATTTTAGTTGGCTTGTAATTTAAGCCCTTCAGATTGTACTTGCTAATCCAGATTTCCTTAAATCCTAATTTTTCAGCCTCAGCAATGCGTTGATCTATCCGCGTTACAGAACGTAATTCTCCCCCTAATCCTACCTCTGCCGCAAAACAAATAGACGAGTCGATGATTTTGTCCTCATAAGAAGAGACTAGGGACATACAAGTGGCTAAATCTAAGGCAGGATCATCCACCCGTATTCCGCCCGTAATGTTTAAGAAAACGTCTTGTGTTGCTAATTTATACCCGCCTCTTTTTTCTAAAACGGCAATCAACATGCTTAGACGTTTTCCATCGTATCCATTCGCTGTTCTTTGTGCATTCCCATATGAAGACGCGCTCACTAATGACTGGATTTCTACTAATAGGGGACGATTTCCTTCCATCAGCGTACCTATGGCGATGCCTGACGACGGTTCGTCTCGCTGGGATAACAGGATTTCAGATGGATTGGTAACAGGTCGCAATCCACTCCCTAGCATTTCGTAAATGCCTAATTCGGAAGTCGAGCCAAAACGGTTCTTTGTGGTGCGCAATATGCGGTAGATCATATGACGATCTCCCTCGAATTGCAAAACGGTATCCACGAGGTGTTCTAGCACTTTAGGGCCGGCGATGGAACCTTCTTTGGTAATATGACCCACTAAGAAAATAGGGGTGCCACTTTCCTTCGCAAATCGCATTAATTCCAAGGCACATTCTCGAATCTGAGAAACTGAACCAGGACCCGATTCGATTTGATCTGAAAACAGTGTTTGTATCGAATCCACAATGATTATTTCAGGCTCTAGGTCCACTAAATGCCTGAAAATAGATTGTGTGTTGGTCTCTGTTAGAATATACAAGGAGTCAGATTTCGCTGCTAAACGATCTGCTCTCAGTTTAATTTGCTGTTCCGATTCCTCCCCTGTAACATATAAAACACGCGTCTGGGTTAAGGAAAGAGCTACTTGCAATAAAAGTGTTGATTTTCCAATGCCCGGCTCTCCACCGATTAAAACGAGTGATCCTGGAACGATTCCTCCTCCTAAAACCCGGTTGAATTCAGGGTCTGAGCAAGTCAATTTAGGGAGGTTTTCAAAGTTTACATCATTTAGCAGTTTAGGCTTTGCGGTTGATTTCGGACTACCTTTTGTTTTCCAAACCTCTGCTGGATGATTCGTTGCTTCAATTAATTCCTCCACGAACGTATTCCATTCTCCGCATGAGGGACACTTACCTAACCACTTTGGCGCGGAGTGACCACACGATTGACAGATAAAAGACGTTTTAGCTTTGGCCATTTGGGAAGGAATATTTATACCCAAATTTACGCTTTGATTTCGTTTTTTCTTTTTTTTCGGGTGAAAAAGGATAATTTTACAAGTTAATAAAACACTATAGTGATGAAAGCCATAAAATTCTTCATGACATTGGCCCTTGTGATGGGTCTCCTATCTGTAGCCACAGCTCAAAAGCACTCTCGTGCTGATTATTTTCGAATTGGAATCAAGGGAGGTGTAAATCTTTCTTCTGTGAAAGTAGCTAGCTTGAGTACGAATTTAGAAAATAAGACAGGCTATCAATTAGGTGCATTTGCGCGTATAGGCCGTACCTTTTTCTTGCAACCGGAAGTCTATTTTACGGCAAAAGAAGTCAACGTGGATGTACTTAATTCATTAACAACGAATCAAGGCGTTGTGGGTTTTTCTCAAAAATCATTAGATGTGCCGTTGTTAGCGGGGATTAAATTAGGTCCCTTGCGCGTTTTAGCAGGTCCTGTCGCTTCCTATGCTATCTCGGCTTCCACAAGTCCTGATGCAGCCGTTAAATCGTATTTTTCAGGAACATCCCAAGATATCATTAACCGCTCTAGCTTTTCTTATCAAGCGGGTATTGGATTTGATATCTTAAACTTGTCTTTAGACTTACGTTATGAGGGGACGATGTCAGAATTAAAAAATACCGTAGCCGTCCCTAGCGGTTTTAATTATTCCCAAAAACCGAGTTATTACCAGGCGACCATTGGTTTCCGCATTTTATAATTACACGAATGAATGAACAAATAAAGGCTCTTCAGGCCGAAATTGATGCTTATGTTATTTCAAATGAGGGTGAACTAGACTCTTTTAGAAATCAATTTGTAGGGCGTAAAAGTCGCTTGGCATCGCTTTTTGATGAATTGAAAAATGTGCCAGCAGAGAATCGTAGAGAAGTGGGACAGGCTTTAAATGGCTTGAAGAATTCCGCGGAAGCCAAATTTGCGCAAGCGCAAGAATCATTCGCAGGTGATGCAGCTGGCTTCGAGGTCCCTTCTGATTTAACCCTGTATAACCCGATTTCACAAGGCAGTCTTCATCCGTTGACGAAGGTGAGAGCGCGTATTTTAGAGATATTTAATCGGATGGGTTTCTCAGTTTCAGATGGACCGGAGATCGAAACGGATTTCTATAATTTTACGGCGTTGAACTTTCCAGCGAATCACCCTGCACGCGAAATGCAAGATACTTTCTTCATTGAAAAAGGGGCTGGAGAGATTCAAGACGATGTTTTATTGCGTACACACACGTCTAACGTACAGATTCGCTTGATGCAACACCAAAAGCCACCGATTCGCTCGGTCATGCCAGGACGTGTATATCGCAACGAAGCGATTTCAGCGCGTGCCCATTGCCTTTTCCACCAAGTGGAAGGTCTTTATGTGGATGAACAAGTAAGTTTCAAAGATTTAAAAGATACCCTCTACCATTTTGCCAAAGAAATGTTCGGAAAAGACACGAAAGTGCGTTTCCGTCCGTCTTACTTCCCGTTCACGGAGCCTAGTGCAGAAATGGATATTACGTGTCTTTTGTGCAAGGGTGATGGTTGCAATGTATGCAAAGGAGCCGGATGGGTTGAAATTGCTGGAGCAGGAATGGTGGATCCGAATGTATTAGAAAATGTGGGGATTGACTCGAAGAAGTACAATGGCTTTGCTTTTGGGATGGGTATCGAACGCATCACGATGTTAAAATACCAGATCAAAGACTTACGTTTATTCACAGAGAATGACGTTCGTTTCTTAAAACAGTTTAATTAATCTGACCTATGTGGAGTTTTAAAAAAGTAAATAATTGGACGGGATGGGGAGTTTTCTTCATTGCCTTGATTACGTATACCTTGACGGTGGAACCTACCGCCTCTTTTTGGGACTGTGGTGAGTTTATCGCTTGTGCCTATAAATTACAAGTTCCTCACCCTCCAGGGGCACCCTTATTCCTTTTACTTGGACGTATGTTCTCCTTGCTAGCCTTAGGTGATGTGACGAGAGTGGCTTACTGGGTGAATATGATGTCTGTTGTTAGTAGTGCATTGACTATTTTATTCTTGCATTGGACTATTGTGATGATCGGTCGCAAGATGATGAATAAGTCATTTGAAGAATTAAACTCGAATGAGCGCTTTGGTTTATTGGCGTCTGGTGTAGTTGGATCTTTGATTTACACGTTTTCTGATACTTTTTGGTTCTCAGCTGTGGAAGCAGAAGTTTACGCGATGTCTTCTTTCTTTACGGCCATCGTGGTTTGGGCTGCTTTTAAGTGGGAATTAGTAGAGGATAGAGCGGAATCGAATCGCTGGATATTGTTCATTGCTTATTTAGTGGGATTGTCAATTGGCGTCCACTTATTGAATTTAGTGACCCTTCCGGCATTGGGATTATTGTATTATTTTAAACGCTATGAGAAACCTACTTTAACGGGTGGGGTGATTTCAATCTTAGTTGCGCTTATTATTTTAGGTATTATTAATGCAGGAATAATCCCTGGTTTACCTAGTATAGCCTTTCAATTTGAGTTGACTTTCGTGAACACATTGGGTTTCTCCTATGGCTCTGGTGCGATCGTTTTCTTGATTTTGTTGATTGCTGCGGTGGTTTTTGGGATTCGTTATTCATACGCCAAAGGAAAGGAAGTACTCAACGTAGCTCTTTTCTCCCTCGTTTTCTTATTAATTGGTTATTCAACCTACACCGTAGCTTTAGTGCGTTCAGGTTATAATACACCTATTAATGAGAATGACCCTAGCAATATCTTGAACTTCTTAAAGTACTTGAAACGTGAGCAATACGGAGAACGCTCGTTAATCTATGGACCTGTTTATACAGCTGAGGTGACGGGTTACAAAGAAGGAGCTGAGACGCCTATCTATAAAATGAAGGACGGGAAATACGTTGAATACACGAAGAAACCAGTGTACGAATACGATAAGACCCAAATGATGTTATTGCCACGCGTTTATTCGAATCAAGCGAATCACGTGAAGTTGTACCAGGAGATGTTAGGTATTCCTGCAGGGGAGAAGCCTAGTTTTGGTAAGAACCTAGAATTTCTATTTACCCACCAATTAGGGCATATGTACATGCGCTATTTATTGTGGAATTTCGTGGGTCGCGAAAGTGATTTCCAAGATGCTTGGGCAATCAATACTTTCGAAGATACGTCGAAATTACCGGACATTTTACGCAACAATAAGGCGCGTAACAATTACTTCTTCCTACCGATCATCTTCGTGTTATTAGGATTCTTTTATATGCTTCGCAAGAATGATAAGGATCTGTTGGTGACAATATTGATGTTTGTCTTAACGGGTGTGGCGTTAACCGTTTACCTGAATTCTCCACCTACAGAACCGCGTGAGCGTGATTATATCTTTGTGGGTTCTTTCTACTTTATGTCCATTTGGGCAGGATTTGCAGTGATGCAGATACTTGAGTTTATTCAGAAGTTTGTGAAAGCTGATAAGGCCAAATGGGCAATCGCTGCTTTATTAGGTTTAACTGCTCCGGCGATTTTGGCCCAACAAAACTGGGATGACCACGATAGAAGCGATCGTGTGCACCAAATCGACTTTGCTAAAAACCTATTGAATTCTTGCGCTCCTAACGCCATTTTGTTTACAGGGGGTGATAACGATACGTTCCCGCTTTGGTACGTACAAGAAGTCGAAGGATTCAGAACAGACGTTCGTGTATGTAACTTGTCTCTTTTAGGAACAGACTGGTACATTGATCAAATGAAGCGCAAGACCTACGAATCTCAGCCATTGCCTATTAAATTATCGAAAGATCAATTGATGGAAGGGATAAACGATCAAATATTATATAATCCTAAAGAGGGATTAACGGCTATGTCTTTACCGGATTATTTGGATTTGTTACACCAAGATAGTCCATCCATCCAAGAGCAAACACAATTAGGGGAAACGATCAATACCTTACCAACTGATTCGGTTGTGATTCCAGTAGATATCGCTGCGGTGGCTAAAACGAACTGGTTCCCTAAGCAATTCGTTCCCTACATGTCGCCAGTGCTAGGTTGGAAATTGCCTTCACACAACATTTACAAAGGGGAATTGATTCAATTAGAGATCATCTCAAACAATGCAGTTTCTGGCTGGAAACGTCCGATCTATTTTGCATCCACGTTGCCTAATGACCAATATTTAGGTTTAAAAGAATCAATGCAATTAGAAGGTTACGCGTATCGATTGATGCCGTTCAAAATTCCGGGAGCTAACGATGGTTATGTCAATACACAGATTATGTCAGACAACATCTTGAAAAAGATGTACTGGAGAGGATTAGATAACGACAAGATTTATTACCATGGTGATTTCTACTTAGGAATTCCTTCGGTAACTGCTCGTTTAAGTGTGTATCGTCTAGCTGATCAATTAGTCCGCGAAGGGAATTACGCAAAAGCGAAGAAGGTCTTGGATTATTTAGACCAAAAAATGCCAGACAAGGTCATTCCATACGATCAGTTCTCTGCTTCTATGGTGGAATTGTATGTAGCGGTAGGCGATGCTCCATCTGCCCTTAAAATTGCCAAGAGAATTGTTGATCGTGATGATCAATTATTGGATTATTATTTAGATGGACGCTATTCATCTCACGAACGTGATGTGCAGATTGCTATCTATGAAATGAACTTAGTCGTTTCTGCCTTAAAGGCTTCGAAAGTGAATCCTGCGAAATACCAGACGTTAGAGGCGAAGTTTAATAAGCAATTGGGTAGGTTGCAGTAGTAAAGGATAGAGCATAAAGCATAAAGAATAATGATGGAATAAAAAGAGCGGCAATAGCCGCTCTTTTTATGTTTCAGTAATTAAAAACACTTCATAAATTCATCGCAGAAGGCGATACTAACTTTATTCTTTATGCTTTATACTTTATGCTTTTGAAAAGCTACGCTTTTCTACGAAAACATATCCCTCACCTTGTGAAAGAATCCCTTCTCCGATTTGCCTGGTTGTGGAGCGAAGTTAGGGGAGTCTCGTAATTTTTCTAATAACTCAGTTTCCTCTTTACTGACTTGCTTAGGAGTCCAGATGTTTACGTGAACTAATTGATCACCTACCGAATACCCGTTTAGTTCTTTGATACCCTTTCCTTTTAAGCGTAAGATTTTGCCACTTTGAGTTCCGGCTTCTAAGGTAATCTTTGCTTTTCCACCGATCGTAGGAACTTCGACTGAGGTGCCTAAGGCCGCATCCACAAAGCTTACATATAAATCATAGATGACGTTGTTTCCATCACGGTGTAATAGATCGTGAGCTTCTTCTTCGATGACGATTAATAAATCACCGGCCACGCCACCACGCGGGGGAACGTTTCCTTTTCCAGACATCGACAGTTGCATATCGTTAGATACGCCTGCTGGGATTTTGATTGGGATGATTTCTTCTTCCAGTACGCGGCCTTCACCAAAGCAATCACCACATTTTGCTCCTACCGTCTTACCTTCTCCGCTACAGTGTGGGCAGGTAGAGGAAGTGACCATTTGGCCTAGCATGGTTTGTTGTACTTGACGTACTTGACCTGAACCTTGGCAAGTGCCGCAGGTTTTCAAATCAGTTCCGTTTTTAGATCCGTTTCCAGAACAAGATTTACAAGCGACGTGGCGTTTTACCTTGATTTTCTTTTCTACGCCGTTTGCAATCTCCTCTAAATTTAATTTGAGTTTGATGCGTAGGTCAGTTCCTTTACGCTGGCGTCTTCCACCACCACGACCTTGGTTAAAGAAGCTACCGAAAGGACTATCATCGCCACCACCAAAAATATCTCCAAATTGTGAGAAGATATCCTCCATGTTCATGCCGCCACCACCAAAACCTCCGCCAGCTGCGCCCCCCATTCCGGCGTGACCGAAGCGGTCGTATTGCGCTTTCTTTTGGGAATTACTTAAAACCTCGTAGGCTTCCGCTGCTTCCTTGAATTTTTCTTCAGCTTCCTTGTTATCTGGATTCTTGTCTGGATGGTACTTCACCGCCATTTTGCGGTAAGCTTTCTTGATTTCGTCCTCCGATGCGGATTTGGAAACGCCTAAAATTTCGTAATAATCTCTTTTTTGCGCCATTTTCTATTAATTTCCGACCACCACTTTCGCAAAGCGGATGACTTTTTCATTCAATGTATATCCTTTTTCAACTACTTCTACCACTTTGCCTTTTTCTTCTTCCGATGGGGCAGGGAATTGCGTAATGCAATCATGGATTTCAGCGTCAAATACCTCGCCTTTAGCAGGTAATTCTTTCAACCCTTTGGATTGTAGGATGTTACCAATTTTTGCGAAGATTAATTGTGTTCCTTCGGAGATTTCTCCTTCAGGAGCATTGGCTAACGCACGCTCATAGTCATCAATGACAGGTAATAAGTCAACGATTAAACGTTCGGATGCGGTTTGTATGAGTTCTATTTTCTCTTTAGCTGTACGTTTGCGGAAATTTTCGAAGTCTGAATACAGGCGAAGGTATTTCTCCTTCATCTCCGCTAATTCATCTACAGGAGCTGTTTCTTCCGTTTCTGGGCTTGTTTCTTCTGTTTGATTGATAATTTCTTCCTCAGGCGTTTGTTCGTTTTCTTTCTTTTTCATGATACAAAATTACGATTGCGTTCTTCCCTTTACAAATTCAATACCAAAAACAATTTTCTGACACTTTGGCATAAATGAAATGACCTTCGTAATTTTAAACAAATGTCAAAAAGTCCCGCAGAAATTTCCCGACTTATTAAAGCTAAAGCGCAGTCTTTTGGTTTTGCCTTTTGTGGTATTTCTGAAGCGGGATTCTTAGAGGAAGATGCGCCGCGTTTAGAAGCTTGGTTAAACGCGAATCAACATGGCGAAATGGCCTACATGGCGAATCATTTCGATAAGCGTCTGGACCCACGAAAACTAGTAGACGGTTGCCAAACCGTCGTTTCTCTTGTATATAATTATTTTCCTGCGGCGGAAATCGCTGTACAAGATTTTAAAATTTCGAAATATGCTTATGGCGAAGATTACCACCGAGTGATTAAGGATAAGATGCAAGCGTTATGGGATGCTTTGCAAAATGAGATAGGGGAGTTCTCTGGTCGAATGTTTGTCGATTCTGCACCGGTATTAGAAAAAGCGTGGGCGAAGAAGTCTGGTTTGGGTTGGATAGGGAAGAATGCGAATTTGATTATTCCCCAAAAAGGAAGTTTTTATTTCCTAGCTGAGCTACTAATTGATGTAAAGGCGAGTCCAGATGGTCCTATCAAGGATTTTTGTGGCACCTGCACGCGTTGCATTGACGCTTGTCCTACGGAGGCCATTACACCGTATGTGGTGGATGGAAGCAAGTGTATTTCCTATTTCACAATTGAGCTAAAAGACCAAATGCCCGCTAATCTAAATAGTGATTTCGAAAATTGGATTTTTGGTTGTGATATTTGCCAAGATGTGTGTCCTTGGAATCGATTTTCGAAGCCGCACAATGAACCGAGATTTGAAATGAAACTACAAGAGTTGGATTGGGAGGGAATGTCTGAAGAGGTATTTCAAACCCTTTTTCAGTATTCAGCAATCAAGCGAACGAAGTTGAAGGGAATTCAACGAAACATAGATTACGTGAAAAAAAAGAGGCCGTGAAACCACGGCCCTTTTCAAGCAAAATAAAACCCTAAAGTGATTGTCTTATAATTAGGCTCGGTTCGATGACTTCTGCCGTTTTTTGATTGGATAGGATCATTTCAGCGGCTTTTTGGCCTAACTTCTCCGGATGAGTACTCACCACCGTGATTCCTCCAGCTATTATTTCCTTAAATGGATGGTCATTCAAGGAGATGATGCCAATATCATTGCCTAAAGCCCATTCTTTTTTCTCCGCGTATTTGATAGCCTGGAAAAGATCGGTATCAGACAAAGTAAAATAAATCTCCTTTGGTTGAAAATCGTCCTCTTCTAGGCCATCTAATACTTGGAATTTCAATGAATTCGCTTCGCAGAATTCACTACACGCATTGATTAATTCGGGATCGAAGTATTCGTCTTCGCTCAAAACTAAATTAAGGCTGCGGTACTTATTAAACAGGTTTAGTTGGGTATTAAAAATCTTTTTTAGCGATGGGTTAGGTGGGCAGATGAGACTGGAATGACGGATGGTTCCGAAGTTTTGGTCCAATAAAATCAAGCGATCCCCCGCTATTTTTTGTAAAATCTTGACTGTTTCTTCATCCTCATCAATTAAATGTGGTTGAATCAGGTAGTAATGGTAATTACCTAATTGTTGTCCAATGATTTCTTTAAATTCTCTCGGCTTGTATTGGTAGGTATAGATATCCACCATTACATTTTTGCCAAAATGATCAAGAAAAGCATTGTACAAGGTTTGGTTTGTTTCTGTCATCCGACCGATTAAGAAAAGAACTTTCGTCTTTACTTTTAAGCTCGATTCAGAGATGAAATAACCTTTGCGGAAAATGGAGGTAATCGCCCCCATTTTATGTAACTCTGTATAGGCTCTCTCCACCGTGTCACGGGAAAGATAACATTCCTCCGAAGCCTCATTTATAGAGGGCAAGCGCTCACCAGGTTTTAATTCTCCCATCTCAATATCCTGCAAAAGTGAATTAACAAGCTGCTGGTATTTAGGAAGTTTATTTCCTGAATTCTTTACGTTAAATGAAACAAATGTTTTATTCATGTCGAAGAAAAATTCTTGGTTCAAAATTACAGTTACGGCATTGTGTAGCATAGGACGAATCTTTCAAATTTGAGGACAATTCTTGCAACTGCGTATTTCAGGATAAATCCGTCCAATTTCCTGGTATAATTCCCTAATTTTAAGATTCGAATGAAAAGACTATTTTTCTTCTTGGTTATGTGTACCGTTTTGGGTCTTCAGGCTCAAAAGCAGACACGTTATGAGCGATTAAGTACGGCCTCTGGACTTTCTCAAAGTTCGGTTTATAAAATTATTCAAGACAAGAAAGGCTTTCTTTGGTTTGCTACGGGTGATGGTTTGAATCGTTATGATGGACATAACTTTAAGATTTACCGCAATGACCCGAGTGATGCTAGAACCTTAAGTAGTAGTGAAATATTTACGGTAGCGGAGGATGATGAAGGGAATTTGTGGGTAGGGACGCGTAACTCAGGACTAAATAAAATTGAATTAACTACCGGAAAAATCACGCGCTTTACGAAAGGACCTGGCGGCCAAGATTTGTCTAATTCCAATATCCCTAGTATTCTCAATATCGGTAAAGGAAGAATAGGTGTAGCCGTATTAGGGTTAGGTTATTTAGTCTATAATATTCGAACAAATCAACTAATTAAATCTGAATCTGAGTGGAATAATCCATTAGTTAAGGAAGTGGCACGTCTGTTTAAGCATTCATCTGGTTCGGTTTGGATGGGAACAAGAACGGGTTATTTAGTGTCACAGTTAAATGCACATAGTTATATTCCTTATCAATTTGGGGCGAATAATTACCGGGTTCGCGCGCTTTTTGAAACGAAAAATGGGGATATTTTAGTAGGAACGGATGGTCGTGGCATATATCGCTTCACGCCAAAGACCCAGCAATTCAAGGTCGTTTTTTACCAAGCATCTGATCCTTTGTCCCGTCAAAATATTGTGACTTCAATGGCCAAGGACGCATTACAAAATCTTTGGATAGGTACGGATGATGGTGTCTATAAGCTGAATGGAGAAGATTTTAAATCCTACACGAATATTCCTTCGAATCCAGATCCAGAATTAGGACTATCTTCTAATTCCGTGATGAGCCTTTTCACGGATGCGAATCAAAATACGTGGGTGGGTACGTGGGAAGCCGGATTGAATATTTCCTTTTTCCAAAAGCCTCGCTTCGCAGTTCTCCGCTATAAACCCAATACCTTGCAAGGATTACTGAGTAATAAGGTGAGTACCTTATTAGCTGATGGAGACAAAGGGGTATGGGTAGGAAGCAACGTAGGTTTATCTTATTTCAATCATAAATCAGGCCAGGTAACGCATTTCCTTCAAAGTGCATCAAGTAAAAAATTGAACTCCACTGAGACCTATGATGTGAACTTTATCCATCCCTCAGGTGATGGAGGTGTTTGGGTAGGTTTATGGGGTAAAGGGATTAATTTATTTACAAAGGATCAACAACTGAAGGATTTTCCCTTCAAATCCGGAATTCGGGAGGCTAATTTTAATACGTTAGAATCTTTTAATGGCGAGTTTCTATTAGGTACTGCCGGAATGGGCGTAGTCGTTTTTAATCCATCGACCAAACAATACCGAGTGCCTTTTGCAGAATTAGGTAAGAATAATTTCTTAAACAAATCAATTGCAGCCATTCGGGTATTAAATGGGAATGAGATTTGGGTAGGAACGGTGGGTTTTGGATTATATGTGTATGAATTGAACACAGGGAAATTGCGTCATTATGTGAAATCAGCTGAGGCTGGGGCCTTGAGTTATAATCACGTGAATAAAATTTACCAAGATCGGCAGCATCGAATTTGGGTAATGACGCAGGGTGGTGGTTTGAATCAATATTTGGGACCTGATAAGGGGTTTAAAGCTTATACTGTAAATAATGGGCTAGGAAGTAACTCTTTACGAGGAATGGTGGAGGATTCTAAAGGGGATTTGTGGATTACCACGAATGGCGGTATTTCGAAGATGGATGGAAAAACGTTGAAATTTGTCAATTTCGAAGAAGCAGATGGATTACAGGGGAAGGAGTTTATGACGAATGCCATTGCGAAGAATAACCAAAATTGGTTATTTTTTGGTGGCGTAAATGGGTTGAATTACTTGAAATCTGACAGTTTGCGAATGAGATTAGATGTTCCCCCTGTCTATTTTACGAAGCTCAAAATCTTTAATAAAGACGTAGAAGCAGGAGAAGAAAATTCTCCACTGACCTTCGATATTTTGTCCACGAAACACTTAGTATTACAGCCGGATCAATCGGTATTTAGTCTGGATTTTGTTGCTTTAGAATACCAAAGGCCTAAAAATAACCGCTATGCCTATTACTTAGAGGGCTTTGAGAAGGATTGGAATATGGTAGGAACGCAGCGTTCTGTGACTTATACAAACTTGAGTCCAGGGGATTATGTATTCAAAGTAAAGGCGAGTAATTCTGATGGTATTTGGGCTGAGAAACCCTATGAATTAAAAATAACGGTCTTACCACCTTGGTACCGCACCTGGTGGGCTTATCTTCTTTATGTTATTCTCTTGGCTGGCGTTATATATGCGTTTATCCGGGAGGTCCGAGTGAGAGAGGCTTTCAGAACGGATATACGTTTAAAGGAGATCGAGAAAGAACGTATTCAGGAATTAGAGCAAGTGAAGACGCATTTCTTTACGAATATCTCACACGAGTTGCGGACTCCGTTGACACTTATAACTAGTCCATTAGAAAAGTATTTTATCTCGAATGCGAGTCTGAATAAAGACCAAAAGACGAAGATTAATTCAATTTACCAGAATGCCCAAAAACTGCTGAGACTAATCAATCAGCTGCTTGATTTGTCCAAAATTGAATCAGGAAACGTCCAACCTGTTGTGGAGAAGCACGATTTGATTCGTCAATTACATTCGATCAAACAAAGCTTCGATGCTTATGCTCAACAAAAGCAGATTAAATTGAAATGGGACCCACCGGTGGAATCCTTGTTCGTTTATTACGATGCTGACATCATCGAAAAGTGCGTTACGAATCTATTATCCAATGCTTTTAAATTTACCCCAGAGGAAGGTATTATTGGTATTAGGTTAGAATCGCACAAGGTGTACAATGGCAAAGCAGAATCAATCAACCGGGTGTCTATTCACGTATCAGATACAGGAAAGGGAATTAGTGAGGAACATATTCAGCATATTTTTGACCGCTTCTACCAGATTCCAGAGAAAGTGGATCGCGTGGGTACGGGAGTTGGTCTTTCGCTATGTAAAGAATTGATGGAAGTACATAGAGGTTCGATTGAGGTCCAAAGTGATCTAGGTGCGGGTTCTGACTTTAAGATTCAATTCCCTATTACGTTAGAGGCCTTCGATCAGGCGTGGGTGAAATCAGGAGTTCTTCCGGTAGCTACTGAGTTAATTAGTGAAAGAGTCGTTACTATTCAACAAGAGAAGCAGATCTTATTAATCGTAGAGGATCATACCGAAATGCGGGCCTTTATTCGCGAGATATTTGAAGGAAACTTCCAAGTAATAGAGGCAGATAGAGGCGAGACTGGCTTAGAAATGGCCTTGACTTATTTGCCTGATGTGGTGATTACGGATTGGATGATGCCGGGAATGTCTGGCGTAAACTTGTGCAAGGCGATTCGCAAAAACGCAAAAACAAGCCATATTCCTGTCGTTATTTTGACCTCTAAAAGTTCTCAAGAAAGTCAAATAGAAGGAATGCAATCCGGCGCAGATGATTTTATTTCCAAGCCATTCCACGCGGATATTTTGGAATTAAGAGTGGCTAAACTACTCGAAGCGAAAGAGCGATTACGTAAAAACTGGCAAGAATCTGTATTAAATCAAGATTTGCAAGAAAAGGTAGTGTTTCAAGATGAATTCTTGGCCAAAGCGACTCAGGTGGTCATTGAACATGTGGAGGACCCAGAATTTGACGTAGAGCACTTGGAGCAGGCAATGGACATGAGCAAGATGCAACTATATCGTAAATTGAAAATGTTAACTTCGCTGGCTGGAAATGAATTTATTCGATCGATTCGTTTGCAACAGGCTCGATTGCTGTTAGAAAAAGGTCAATTGAATGTGTCTGAAATTGCCTACCAAGTCGGATTTAATGATCCAGCTTATTTTACACGTGCCTTTAAAAAACAATACGGATTCGCTCCTAAAACATTTCTTACTAAAAAATAATATGCGCAAATTATCCCTTGTTCTTATCTGTGGTTTCTTGGTTTCTTGGGGCTTTTTAGCTCACAAAACTCTTCAGCAGATCGCTATTTACCCATTGCCGTCAGATTTAGGTTTGTTTTTCTATGCCAATCAAGACTACATTGTACAGCAATCTATTCGCCCTGACGTGCGCCGGAAAGACGATAAGACGGAGGATTCGAAGCATTATTTGGATATGGATGCGTCTGTTTTTGGGCCTAATTACCGGACGGAAATTCCTCATGATTTTAAACAAGCTGTGGCGAAATATTCATTCGACAGTTTACGCAAAGAAGGTTTAGTGCCTTGGGAAGTGAACCGGGTGTACGGTCGTTTAGTGAATGCGTTTAAGCAGGAGATGCGTGATTCTGTCTTATTCTATGCAGCTGATTTAGGCCATTATGTGTCAGATGCGCACGTTCCATTGCATACTACGAAGAATCACGATGGTCAACTTACGAACCAAAAAGGGATGCACGTGCTATGGGAATCCCTTGTTCCAGAAGCTCAGTTAAAGAATTACGCCTTATATCAACCTCAGGCGGCCTCTTATATTGCCAAACCTCAGGATTTTATCTTCCAGGTATTATTAGAGTCCCATGCGATGCTACCAGAAATGTTCAAGGCAGAAACCGAAGTTCGACAGGCATTAGGGGAGGAGAAATCCTTTAAAATGGTCGAGCGTTATGGCAAAACACAGCGTTATTATACAGATGAATTTATTCAGGCCTATGCTGCTAAATTAGGGTCCTCTATTCAGTCACGTATGATTCAATCATCTCAACGAGTGGCCTCTTTTTGGTATTCTGCCTGGAAAGATGCGGGTTCTCCTTCTTGGGTAACGAAGGAAATTAGTGCGGGAAAGAAGGCCTCTTTTGAGTCAGAAAAAGCAATTTGGAAGTCTAATTCTTTGATTTCAACGGGTCAACTTCTCTCTTTACACAAATAATGCAGCAAATTTTAGTCCTTTCGGATACTCATTCTTACCTAGATCCACGTTTATTACCACATGTCGAAGCTTGCGATCAGATTTGGCATGGAGGAGATTGGGGCTCAGTGTCTGTAGCGGATACGCTCATGGGGTTTGGGAAGCCTGTGTATGGAGTGTATGGGAATATTGATGATCGGACAATTCGGAATATGTTTCCCAAAATCGCTCGATTCACCTGCGAGGAAGTAACGGTGGCGATGACCCATATAGCAGGCGCACCTTCTTCCTATAAACCCGATGCATTGGAGACTTTTTCAATGGGAATTCCAATGATATTTGTCTGTGGACATTCCCATATTTTGCAAGTAAAAAGGGATCAAAACCGCAACCAAATGCTCTTTTTGAATCCTGGTGCTGCCGGACAACACGGTTTTCATTCCGAGCAAACAGCGCTACAATTCAAGATTGATGGCAAGCGGATTTTTGATATGGAACTCATTCAAATGCCCCGTATTCACACAAAAACTAAGTAGTCTGAAAGGATTGGATGTTTTCAAAAACGCTTCCTTTCTGGTAAGATTTTAAGATCCAGCCACCACCCACGACATCATCGCCTTCATAAAAGACAGCTGCTTGACCTGGAGCAATACCTGAGACATTGAGCGCAAAATCCACTTTAATGCGATCGCCTACTTGTTCAATGTGTCCAGCGGTTCCGGCATCTTTATAGCGTACTTTAGTGATGGTTTCAATTCCCCCAGCTGGAATGGAAGCGTATTTTTGCAGATTTAATTGACCTACCCACATGCCAGTTCGATTCAAGTCCTCTACTTTTCCAATCACGACCTCATTCGACTCTTTGCGAATTTCAATAACAAAGGCTGGATAGCCAAAAGCCTTTCCCAAGCCCTTTCTTTGGCCCACCGTATAAAAGGGATAGCCCTCATGTTTACCAATGATTTTTCCTTCTGTATCGATGAAATTTCCTCCTTTCACTTGCTCCTCTAACTCAGGTACACGTCTTTTTAAGAATCCACGGTAATCATTATCCGGTACAAAACAGATTTCATAACTCTCGGACTTATTGACTAAATCCACGAATCCTCGTTCTGTTGCCATCTCCCTAATCCGTGCTTTTGTCAAATGACCTAAAGGTAAAATTGTGCGGGCAAGACTCTCTTGTGAAACGCCCCAAAGCACATAACTTTGATCTTTTAATACGTCAACACCTTTCGAAATAATGTGTCGACCATTTTCTTGACGAATCTGTGCATAATGCCCTGTCGCGATAAATTCGCAGCCTAATTGATCTGCACGTCGCAATAAAGCATCCCATTTAATGTGCGTATTGCACATTACGCAGGGGTTAGGTGTACGACCTTCAATGTATTCATTTGTGAAGTAATCGATGACGGAATCACCAAATTCCTCTCTTATGTCTAAAATATAGTGCGGGAAACCCAAGGAAACGGCGATGTGACGTGCGTCATTAATGGAATCCAAAGAACAACAACCTGTTTCCTTTTTATCGCCACCTGAGCTAGCGTAATCCCAGGTTTTCATCGTCATTCCGATGACTTCATACCCTTGTTCGTGTAGTAAAACAGCTGCGACCGAGCTGTCAATTCCGCCGCTCATAGCGACTAAAACGCGTCCTTTTTTCTCCATATTTACTGCTCAGGTTCAATGCCTGACGAAATTATGCTGCAAGTTACGGCTAATCTTTGTAAATACGTCCACAAAGCGTATTTTTGCTTAAATATACAGAAGCCGTCTATGTTAAAAACGAAAGTCAAAGTCAGTTCGATTGAAAATCTCTCCGACGCACGTTATTGTGCTGGAATGGGAGTGGAGTGGTTGGGATTTCCTTTGGCTATGCCTTTAGAGAAATTGGTAGAAATCAGGAACTGGTTAGCTGGCGTTCAGATTGTAGGCGAGTGTGCAGGATTAAAACCGGAGGAAATAAAGGCTTTAGTTGCTTCTCATCAACTAGATGCTATTGAAATAGATTCAAAGGTGAATTTGGTGTTGATTCAAGATATTGAATTACCGAAAATACTGCGTGTTAACATTGATACAGATAATTTACCGGCCCTGTTTGCTTCCTCGGCGCCATATGTGAGTCACTTTTTATTAGTGGGTGAGGGACCAGACTCATTGCAGGGAATGGAATCGTCGATTGAAATTTGGGCGGCACAATATCCGATTATTTTAGGTTTAGAAGTTCCTGAGGAGGATTTAGAGGAATGGGTGGAACAAACTTCGATTCAAGGAATTGGCTTGACGGCAGGAAAAGAAGACCGTCCCGGTTTTCGCGATTTTTCTGATTTAATGAGTATCTTGGAAAAATTAGAAATTGACTAATATGCTAGCAATCATCAAAGAGAAATATGTTCAAGGAAAAGTGTTCGTTTCTGCGAAGATATCCGCTTTTGGCTTGTTATTGCTGGCGGGTTTCCAAAAAGTGGTAGGTGAGCGTTTTTACAGCATTTGTGTAGGTTATGCGGTTTTAGTACAAGTATTTGTTCAAACACAAGGACGAAAAGTAAAAGCCTATTATGATTCTAAAGTAGATAAAAGCACCCCTTATTATAAACCCATCGTAAAAGGGTACAAGTTCTTTGCCAAGTCTGCTCTTTTTGTATTGGTTTATTTATTGGTCATTGAGACTAATTTCTTCTTTTTAACGGGAGAAATGCCTAGTGTTGATGATTTACAGAATCCTAAATTATCTCAAGCCTCTGAGATTTATTCTGCCGATGGGGTGCTTCTTGGGAAGTTTTTTGCGGAAAACAGAACTCCTATACGCGATTTCAATCAGATTTCTCCCTATTTAGTGAAGGCCCTAGTGGCGACAGAAGATGCCCGTTTTTACGAGCATACGGGAATTGATTTTCAAGCCTGGGCAGGTGTTCTAGTAGGTATTGTTAAAGGGGGTGATCGTGGGGGTGGAAGTACGATTTCACAGCAATTAGCGAAGAATTTATTTAAAACAAGAACAAAGAAAGGTTTTGTGAAGACAGGTCTTTTGGGCTATATTCCAGGATTAAATAAGTTAATTTATAAGTCCAAAGAATGGGTTACAGCTATCAAATTAGAGCGTTTTTACACGAAAGATGAGATAATTCTTTGGTATTTAAATACGGTCGATTACGGTAATAATGCCTATGGAATTAAGGTTGCCTCGAAGACCTATTTCAATACCACACCGGACAGTTTGAGTATTCAAGAAGCGGCGATATTAGTCGGTTTGCAAAAAGCTACTACAACCTATAACCCCAAACGCTACAAAGGGAAACCTTTAGCAGAAAACAAAGCTTGGAAGCGCCGTAATGTCGTTTTAGCCCAAATGGTAAAAGCAGGATACTTGCGCAAAGCTGATTATGATTCGTTGGCTGTTTTGCCGATTGTGTTGCGCGAAAATGAAGAATCTCCTTATGATGGCACAGGAAACTATTTCAAGGTAGCCGTTGCTAAATACCTAAATGAGTGGGCTGAAAAAAATGATATTGAATTAGATCTGTACCGAGATGGCTTGAAGATCGTGACTACAATCGATTCGAAAATGCAGATTTATGCGGAAGAAGCTGTAGAAGAAGGGATGCGTGCCACTCAAAAGAATTTTGATAATCACTGGGCAAATCAAAATCCATGGGTAGGTGAAAATGGACAAGAAATTCCAGGTTTCATAGATACTGTAGCGAAACGGACAGAATATTATAAGTATTTATCGGCTCGTTTTCCGAAGAACCCTGATTCCGTTCAACACTACATGAAAGAGGTGAAGCGCGACATGTGGGTCTATTCCCGAAACTCGATGGGTGAAGAAAAGCGCACGATGAGTGCCTATGATTCGATTCAATATTATAAGAAATTCTTGCAAGCAGGTATGATGACGATGGATCCATTTACCGGTCACATCAAGGCCTGGGTGGGTGGTTTGGATTTTAAATATTTCAAATACGATCACGTTAAACAAGGTCGTCGTCAACCTGGCTCTACCTTTAAACCATTCGTGTATACCTCAGCGATTGATGGTCCAAAAGATCTTTCACCTTGTTATATGATGCGCGATGAGCCTTTCGAAATCGAAGTGGAGAACGCGAAAGGAGAGAAAGAAATGTGGCGTCCGGGCAATGCAAATGGGAGTTTTTCTGGTAGGGAAATGCCTATCAAGCGAGCTCTCGCTCAAAGTATCAATTCTGTTACAGCCCGTCTCACGAATGAGGTAGGAGCAGATACGGTGATGTATTATGCGAAAAAAATGGGGATTAAGAGTCCTCTAAAAGCCGTCGCTTCTATAGGTTTAGGTTCTTTTGATGTCAATCTTTTTGAGATGATTGGCGCTTATTCTGCCTTTGTAAATGAGGGTATGCATGTGGAGCCCATGCTTGTTCAAGAGATTCAAGATCAAAATGGAAAGGTATTACAACGATTTGATCCTACCATGGAGCAAGTGATTCGCAAAGAATCAGCCCAATTAGTCCGCTACATGTTAGAGGGTGTTATTCACGAAAGCGGAACTGGTAGTTCCTTATTGTATGGGGAAGGCGATATTTTATTGCCCAAAGAAAATCGGTATGCACGTGTCTTTGCTGGTAAAACGGGGACGACTTCGAACCATTCCGATGGTTGGTTTATAGGGATGTCCCATAATCTGATTTCTGGGGTGTGGGTAGGAGGCGATGATCGTTCGATTCACTTTAGAACCGGTGCTTTAGGAGAGGGTTCTAAAACAGCCTTGCCGATTTTTAAGCGCTTTATGATTAAAGTGCTCAAAGACCCAATGCTTGCGCAATACCGTCCGCAACCCTTTGAGAAATTGGATCGACGCGTTGTGAAGAAAGATTTTGATTGCTCAAACGGCTCTTATGCCTTGCCAGATTCGCTTCAAGTATCTGATGCTGAATTGGATTCGATGAATGCTTTGTTAGATGATAATGCGACCGCGTCCGATTCGACGGGTTCTCCTCAGTAAAATGAATAAACACGATATTGCGGCCTATTTTAAGGGCTTACAAGATAGGATTTGTGCGGGAATTGCTGCCACTGATGGAGTGGCGTCTTTTAAAGAGGACAACTGGACTCGGACAGAAGGTGGTGGCGGAAGATCCCGTGTTTTAGCGAAGGGAGGTATTTTAGAAAAGGCAGGGGTAAATTTCTCAGCTGTGGAGGGTCCATTGCACCCGAAGATGGTAACAAGCTTAAACGTGACCGAGGAAGTGGAATTCTTTGCCACTGGTGTTTCCATTGTTATGCATCCAGAAAATCCCTGGGTACCTATCATCCATATGAATGTGCGGTATTTTGAGTTAAGTAATGGCGAATTTTGGTTTGGTGGTGGTATTGATTTAACGCCGCACATTATCATTCCAGAGCAAGCAAAATGGTTTCACGAGCAATTGAAAGCCGTATGTGATCGCTTTGATTCGAGCTATTATCCGAAATATAAAACCTGGGCAGACGATTATTTCTACAGCCCTCACCGTGAAGAGACACGGGGGATTGGCGGTATTTTCTTTGATTATATAAAAGGAGATAAGGAAAAGGTCTTTGAGTTTGTCAAAGCCGTGGGTGAATCTTTCGAGCCTATTTACAGTCATTTGATGCGATTGAACGCATTGCGTGAGTTTACACCAGCAGAAAAAGAATTTCAATACATTCGCCGCGGACGTTATGTTGAATTTAATTTAGTACATGACAGAGGAACGAAATTTGGCTTAGAAACAAACGGAAGAACGGAATCGATTTTGATGAGTTTGCCTCCAATGGCGGCTTGGGAATATATGTACGATCCCAAGGTGTTTCCGGAAGGTCAGAAGACTTTTGATCTATTGAAAAAAGGAATCAACTGGATATAAAAAAAGGGGCTCTATGAGCCCCTTTCTATTTATTCTGCTTCCCAGACAATATCGATGCCCTTAGGTGTCATCAATAAAACACGGGTAGGTGCGGGTAACAAGACTAAGCGAGCGTTCGCTACTGGATCTTCAATCCATTCTACTTCAACGCCTTCTTTTTTGCCAATTTCGATTTCGCCATCAGCCGTTTCCACAAATTTCTTTGCTAAATAGGCCGTAGGTAATAAAACATCCGATTCTGGGCAGTGCTTTAAATGCACTTTCTCTAAAATGTCTTCTAATTGATCACCGTACTTCTCATTGAAATCATCCTCTAAATCATGTAGCATTTCCTCTACATCATCGTATGTGTCATCTGAGTAATTCAATTTGCTTAATTCTAATCGCTTTTCTAGAATGGCGATCATCGCCTCATCAATCGTATTCATTACTAAACGGATTTGTTTTTACAAAGATAGGGGCTGAAAAGGAGATTCCCTTGTAATTGATGGGTCAAATAGAATATTTCCTTTTTCGATGGATAAGCCTGAGGCAAAATTATTCGTATAGAGCTGTCCAGTGCCTAGGCCTTGTGGGATTTGTATTTCATAATCCCCCGTTAATTGCGCGATAGCTTGCAATCCGATGTTGGATTCCAAAGCAGAGGTAATCCACCAATCTTTCCCCTTCTCATTTGCCCAATGTATCCAATCGCGGGTCGCTTGAATACCTCCTAAAAAGCTGGGCTTTAAGATGATGTAATCGGGGTCGATGAATGTAGCGATGGATTTATCTTGCATTCCTATTAATTCTTCATCCAAGGCGATGGGTAGTATGTGTTGAGCAACAAGTTTTTTCATTTCCTCTATTTGCCCCGCTTTTATAGGTTGCTCGATCGAATGCAGGTCATAGGCGGCTAATTGCTCTAATTTATAAGGTGCTTCCGCTGGAGAAAAGGCGCCATTTGCGTCGACGCGTAAAATCAGTTCCTCTGCACAGAAGCGAGAGCGAATGCTTTTCAGCAGTGATAGTTCCGTTTCAAAATCAATCGCACCTATTTTGAGTTTCAAACAGGAGTAGCCCTGTGCTAATTTTTGCTCGATTTGCTCGCGCATAAAGTCGGCGCTTCCCATCCAGATAAGGCCATTGATAGGCATGGATTTTTCTCCGAGGGCAAATTTATTGGTAAATGGTGCGGCTAAATCGTGGAAAGCTGTTTCTAAGGCGAAACGAAAAGAGGGTTGCTCAAAAGGAATTTCAGAGATCCATTCTTGGATGTCTGTAGGCAAAGTTAAACCTTGGAAAGGCAGAAGCGCTTTTTCAAAAGCAGCGCTACAATCATCTGAAAATTCCGGACTTAATCCAAATAGGGGCCCAGCTTCTCCAATGCCACTTCGAACGCCATCCGAAAGTTCCACGAAATAGGATTTCTTTTTCGTTAAAACACCGCGCGAGGTTCCTGCTTCGAAATGAAATAGGAGTTCGTGTGGATGGAATCGTAGGCTGATTTTTGACATGATGCAATTTATTATTTTCTATTCGATTTTGTGCCCTCCCGTATTATTTTTAGCTTTAAGGTTATTATATGAAGCAGCTAATTACCTTTCTTCCTTCCTTGCTTTTTGGCCTGATTACTTATGTCCGGAATAAACTTTATGACTGGGGAATTTTGCCGTCTACCTCCTTTGATAAACCACGTATATTGGTGGTGGGTAATTTGTCTGTAGGGGGTACAGGGAAGAGTCCTTTAGTTTCTTATTTGGTCCAAAACTGGCGCGGAGACGATCGATTAGGGGTTTTAAGCCGTGGATATGGACGTAAAACGAAGGGTTTTTTAGAAGTAAAAGTAGATTCAACGGCTGAAGAAGTGGGTGATGAGCCTTTGGCCTATAAAATGGTATTCCCTCATCTACCTGTGGTTGTTTGTGAAAATCGAGTAAAAGGAGTTCAGCAGATGCCGGAAGTAGACGTACTTATACTAGATGATGCCTTTCAGCATCGTGCGATAAAAGGATCTGTTAATATAGTTTGTTCCACCTTCTCTCAGCCATTTTTTGGCGATTTTATGATGCCTCAAGGACTTTTACGAGAATCTGCTAAAGGAATTAAACGAGCTGACGCGGTAATCGTGACGCGCTGTCCGGGTATTTTAACGAAGGAACAAAAATCAAATTTTGCCCAAGGCGTTTTGCGAAATACGAAAGAGGAGAAACCGATCTTTTATACGGGTGTAAGGTATGGTAAGCCGCAAGGTCCAAGAGAATATTTGCCGAGTAAATGGTCATTATTTGCAGGTATCGCGGATCCTAAGCCATTTTTTACGTATGCTGCGTGTTTAGGTCAAATTCAGGAAGAGGTGATATATGCTGATCACCATCGGTTTACTGAGATTGAATTGTTAGAATTAGAGCAACAAGCTAAAATGATGGCAGGCGATGAGGGTTTTTTAACGACTCACAAGGATTATGTTCGATTAAAGTCAGAACTAGCGCAATTGCCTAATTTGGCAAACCATTTATATTATTTGCCCATGGAAATGTATTTCATTGATCAGGAAGAACAGTTTTGGGACTGGTTAGGAAAAAACTAAATTTGTAGTGTGAAGTATAGACTAATTGTTCTTCTTGTTTTATGGGCTATTTCGCCTGCTTTTGCACAGACATTGCAGTCAGCAGGAGGGGATCGTAATTCTTTCCCTGATCCCATGGCACCCAAGGATCCCAATGCCCCTAAGCCCGTTTCAAATGGGAAGTCTGGTCGCGCGGCTTTGGACGACTCCACTAAAATGCTCTATGGCCCTCAAACGATGTCCTATTTTAGGGAAGAAGATGTGTTGAATGGACGAGGAGCCAAAAAAACAGTGGATACGAGTCTACACTTGTTTCATCGCTATTTATTTCAAGAGAGATCGGGTTTTTTGACGGCTCATTTAGGGAATGAGGGAACTGCTGTTCGGAATATCTTTATCCATAAACCGGATCAAATAGGGACGCAATTAGGCTATAATGCCTATATGCCCTATGCTTTTGCGACGGATGAGGTAAAGTATTACCAAACGAAATCTCCCTATTCTGACGTCGAATATTACCTTGGGGCCGGGGGTCAAACGCGTTTGAATTTTACCTTTGCACGCAATGTGGATTCCCTTTGGAATATGGGTTTTGAGATTCAGAGGCAGGTTTCTGATAAATTTTTGACTGATTCGAAATACAAATCCGGGAATCAAACCTTGTCTGAACAATGGGGTGTATTATTTCAAACTAATTTTAGAACCCGCAATAACCGGTATCGATTATTATCCCATCTAAACTATTTTGATCATGGAATCCAAGACCAAGGAGGATTGCAATTATTGAATGGTTTAAATCCGACTACTGCTTTGAATTATACGGATAATGGAGCATTATTTTCAACTTCAGGAGTCCAGTCTAATGATTCCTTTATTAAATTTCATTTTTACCACGAGTTCATTGGGTTCAAAGGACTGCAATTCTTTCAGCGAGTAGAGGTAGAAAATAGAACGGCAAAGTTTAAGGACCTTAATTTTGCTACGAATTTGACGAACTCTTTTTACTCGAAAAATTTCAGCTCTCAAACCGATTCCTTGTACAATGAGAATCAGTGGCAATCCTATGTGCATCAGACGGGTATTAAAGGATTATTTAGAGGCTTTACCTACAGAACGTATTTCAAACAGCGTTATTGGGATGTAAATAACCCAATGGCAGGTTTGCAAAAGAACCGCTTAGAAAATTATGTGGGTTTGTTTTTGCAGCAAAAATTCAATGACAAAATTGACTTTACTGCAGATGGGGAATATTTAGTAGGTTCCGATTACCGCATGCAAGCGAGTTTTATTTCCCCTTTCTTTCAGATAAAGGCGAGTCGTACCTCCATCAGCCCTTCGATTGCTCAGAATTGGACATATAACGCTGCTTTTCGTTGGAATCAATCGTTTGTAAATATCCTATTTGATGAATTGACGGGAACTTTGGATTTACATTCGAAAAACATCTATTTCCGTCCGACTGCTACGATTCAACGTATTGGGAATTATGCCTATTTTGATACATTGGCCACCGCTAAACAAACGAATGATGCGATTGGCGTATTTAGAACAGGATTTTCAGCAGGGGGGACGTTCAAACGTTTTGAATGGTCTGCTTTGTTTTTAGCCAATACAAAGACGGGTCCTGATGTCATTAGAATGCCCAACTTAGTGGCAAATGCGAATCTTGCGCTGAATGTGCAATACAAGAAACTGTTGTATATGCAGTTTGGCGTGGATGTACAACATCAATCAGCTTATTATGCGGATGCGTATATGCCTACGATGCAGCAATTCCATCTGCAGGATCGCTATGAAATCCCAGCCTTTGTTCAGGCAGATGCCTATGTGACTTTACGCATTAATCGAGTTCGACTTTTCTTTAAAATGCAAAATGTAACGCAAGGATTGTTAAATTCGAATTACTATACTGCTTACTTACATCCGGCGATGGCTCGTTCCTTTGGTTATGGCGTTCGTTGGTTGTTATTTGATTAAAATACAGTAAACCTAACTAAATTATGAAATCGATTTCTCGCCGAAATTGGGTGAAAGGAATGGCGCTTGCTACGTTAGGAAGCGTTGTTTTTACAGACCTAAAAGCAGCCAATGCGCCTCGTATTCAATGGAGTGCTGATCAAGACCAATTATTACAAGCTTGGATAGGGGTCATTATTCCAGAATCCAGTATTCCTGGTGCCGTTTCTTTAGGCGTTCCAGCCTATGTAAAGGTGATGCTTCGCGATTGCTATGAGCCAGTTGCAAGCACTACCTTGATGAAGGTTTTAGCCTCTTTACCTTCCATTGAGAAAGTTGCTGAGTCCGAGAGGGAGCAGTTGTTTTTCCAAATCGAACAGGGTAAACAGGGATCTGATGCGCAAAAAGCCATGAAGACCCTTAAAGGATTAACCATTCAAGGGTATACCACGACAGAATATGTCATGGTGAATCACTTTAATTACGTGATGGCACCTGGATTTTTCAATGGCTGTGAACCTATTAAAAAATAAACCGAGCGATGAATATTTTAACAAATGCAGAAAAACGCACCTATGGTGCGATTGTGATAGGTTCCGGAATGGCTGGAGGCTGGGCTGCTAAGGAATTTTGTGATAAAGGAATTAAGACTTTGGTGCTCGAAAGAGGACGCAAAGTGACCCATAATGAAGATTATCCAACGACTTTGTTGAGTCCTTGGGAAATGGAACACAGAGGGCAATTAACGAAGAAGGAGGTGGATGAAAATCCGGTAGTTTCAAAATGCTATGCCTTCAGAGAAGATGCAAAGCATTTCTTCGTAAAGGATGCAGAACATCCTTACATTCAGGATAAGCCGTTTGATTGGATACGGGGCTACCAAACGGGTGGTAAATCTCTCTTGTGGGCGCGTCAAACACAACGTTGGTCTCAACTTGATTTTGATGGCCCTGCGCGTGATGGATTTGCGGTGCCTTGGCCTATCAATTACAAGGAAATTGATTCTTGGTATTCCTATGTGGAGCATTTTGCAGGTATATCGGGTAATAAGGATGGTTTGGATTCCTTGCCAGATGGGGATTTTTTACCACCGATGGAATTAACCTGTGTGGAAAAACATTTCCAAAAAGAAATGAAACGTTTGTATGCTGATCGCCATGTGATTATTGGCCGTTGTGCACACTTAACGGAGCCTCGCGATATTCACATCCAACAGGGACGCGGAACGTGTTTAGGCCGTAATTTATGCCAAAGAGGTTGCCCCTACGGCGGTTATTTTAGCGCCAATTCGTCAACCTTACCTTGGGCTGCGAAGACAGGTAATATGACATTAAGAACGGATTCAGTTGTTCATTCGATCATTTATGATGATAAGAAACAAAAAGCTGTAGGTGTTCGTGTCGTAGATGCACACACGAAAGAAATGGTGGAATATTATGCAAAGGTGATTTTTGTAACGGCAGCTGCATTAAATACGAACTTAATTTTATTGAATTCAAAGTCCTCTCGCTTCCCGAATGGTTTAGGAAATGACAGCGGTCTATTAGGTACTCACATTGCCTTCCATAATTACCGTGCCTCCCTTTCTGCGGAATACGAAGGGTATTTAGAGTATAAAACCTCAGGGGGGCGCCCTAATTCAGGCTATATTCCACGTTTTAGAAATCTCTATAAGCAAGAAACGAACTTCTTACGTGGTTATGCGGCAGGGATGAGCGGTGGAAGAGGTACGCATGCAGATCAAAGTTCGGTAGGCGAAAGCTTGAAAAATTCATTATTGAATCCAAAATGGTCGAACTGGTACGCTGGATCTCACATGATGGGGGAAACGATTCCGAAAGAAAGCAATAAAGTGACTTTGGACGCGACAAAAAAAGATGCCTGGGGAATGCCATTGCTTCACATGGACGTGAGTTACGATCATAATGATGATTTGATGGTTAAAGATTTTATTGAACAATTCACTGAAATGTACGAAAAGGCCGGCTTCAAGAATATCAAAACCCGTGATTCCCATGCTCCAGCTGGATTAGATATCCACGAAATGGGTGGAGTGAGAATGGGATCAGATCCGAAGACGTCTCTTTTAAATAAGTGGAATCAAATGCACCATGTCAAGAACGTATTTGTGACGGACGGGGCTTGTATGACCTCTACTTCCACCCAAAATCCATCATTAACCTATATGGCCTTTACAGCTCGTGCGGTGGATTATGCAGTGAAAGAAATGAAAAAAGGAAACTTGTAATGCAGACATTTTTAGGTAAAACGGCTGATCACCTCTTCCAAGCTCATGGCATGGAAGAGCTGAAAGATATTGCTGTCGTAATGCCCTCGCAACGGGGTATCCTTTACCTAAAGAAAGAATTAGCCATTAGGGGTGATCGACCGTATTTGTCTCCCTCTTTCTTTACGATTGAAGAATTTGCGTTGCAGATGACAAATTCTGTGTTGGAGGATCCGATTGACCTGTTGATAGAGGCCTATGCCTGTTTTAAGGAAGTCGATTCGAAAGTTGATTTTGATCGTTTTGTCACGTGGGGGCAGATGATGTTGAAGGATTTCGATACATTAGATATGTATTTAGTGGATCCCTCGGCCTTATTTTCCTTTCTTTCCGAAGCTAAATCGATCGAACGCTGGGGCCAAGAATATGGGCAGGAACATGCGGATGAGTGGATAACGGCTAATACACAGGCCTATTTCAAATTATATGATTCTCTTTTAGAGGTCTATATTCGCCTTAAAAGTAGGTTAGAATCGAAAGGAACTACCTATAGGGGACTAGCCTATCGAAAATTGGTGGAGCTATTAGAGGCAGGTAAATCGCTCGGATTTAAGCAGATTTATTTTGTAGGATTTAATGCGCTCTCTAAATCAGAGGAGACCATCATTCGTTTGTTATTACGGGAAAATGTGGCGCAGACGCTTTGGGATGCAGATGAATATTATGCCAAAAGCAAGCATCACCGGGCAGGTAACTGGCTATACCAGTATGCAGACCCTGGTGATTCTGCCTATTTATCACGCGGTCCATTTCATTGGATGGGGCGGGACTTGTTAGAAAAGCCAAAAAAAGTTGAGATTATTGGATTAGCGAATCCATCTGCTCAGATTTTTGTGGCTTTGGATCAAATTCGCGCTTGGCAATCTGAACATGGGGATTTGGAACAAGTAGCCCTCGTGTTAGGGGATGAGAGTCTTTTAGATTCATTATTGCCTTATTTAGGTGAATTTAAAGACCGCCTGAATATCACTATGGGTTATTCATTAAAGAAGGCTCAAGTGTTTTCATTGATCGAGCTGTGGTGGTCCTTGGTACCTTTGGAAAAATACCCTGTTTCACAGCTGAAAGCATTGAAAGAACATCCATTAATGTCTTCTATTTCTTTGCCTACCTGGAAAGAGACTGATTTATATTTGTCACATGTTCCAAGCGGCAGTAACCTTTTTATCCCATCTACTTCGTGTTTTCAGGACTGTTTAAAAGCGCTCATTTGCCTGCTGACGGATATTTTATACAAAACAGATAAGGATGATTGGGATGCAGAATCGCAGGCTATTTTGCAGGCTTTGACTGTGTTAGATAAGTTAGAAGAAATCGCGCAGTCGAATGACTTTATTACGGTGAAAAGTGGACAGGCTCTGTGTAAGCAGCTACTGCAGCAGCAAAAAATGACCTTTGAAGGGGCGGAAAATCGAACCTTACATGTAATGGGGCTGTTGGAAACTCGGACCTTGGATTTTGATAGGGTAATGGTTCTTTCGCTAAATGAAGGTAGCTTACCGGGAACAAGAAAGCGTGAAAGTTTGATACCTGTTGATATAGCGAATATGGCCGCCTTCTCGCTACCTACGTTCACACAAGCGGATGCGGTGACGAGTTATCACTTTTATCGCTTGTTGCAGCGCCCTAAAGAAGCCGTGCTGGTGTATGTGCAGAATGAATCTTCTTCAGCCGAGGTAAGCCGTTTTATTCGCCAGATTCGCTATGATTGGGCCAAAAAGAATCCACATTTGACCCTGCGTGAGCCATTGGTTAAATTCAGTTCGAATAGGGCAAATAATCCAGAAATAACCTTGCGCATTGAGAAAACGCCGGAATTAATCTCAGAAATTAAAGACGTTCTAGCCAGAAGAGGATTATCTCCCTCATCAGTTGCCATGTTTGCCAGCTGTTCGCTAAAGTATTATTTCTCCCAAATAGTCAACTTGCAACAAGAAAAACAGCGGGATGATGAAATGGGGGCAGATGTTTTTGGGACTTGGGTGCACAAGGTACTGGAGTTACTCGATAAACAAATCATCGCCTCAGGGGGTTATGAGGATGGTCTTACTGTTGCAGAAAAGAAATCCTTAATTGAACCTTTGTTAGCGAAGGCAATGGAGGCGATTAAGGAGCGGGAGGGGAATTTCGAAGTAGAGAAAGGTTTTAATTATGTGTTGCAAGAAGTGGCTAAAACCTTGCTGGGCACTTATTTCGATAAATCCGCTGCCTGGTATGAAGAGCGAATCCAATTACTAGCCGTAGAGGAAGAAGTGAATACCGTGGTTTCTGTGCCAGTGGGCGCTGAAATTTGGCCGGTGAAAATGAAAGGTCGAATTGATCGGCTGGATTTGAAAGGAGGAGATGTCTTGCGTATTGTCGACTATAAGACAGGTAAAGTTCTAAAGAAAGACGTGGATGCGGGAGAAAATTTGGCAGAAACACTGAGAGACGAGGAACTAAAAGCTAAACTTTTTCAGTTGTGGATGTACAAATTTTTACTGACAAAAGAGTTACTAAAAGCACCAGCGGATAGAAAAGAATTTCTACAAGATTTGGAAGTCGACCGCATTCGAATTCAGCCAGGTATCATTTCTTTCCGGAATTTTGATGAAAAGGTGTTGTCTTCGCCACTTGAATTTACGGAAGGAGAGTCTGTGGTTGAATTTGTTCAGGAATCAGAGAAGCTAGTGCAGTATTGGGTTGAGTCGCTCATTTCCCAGGATGAAGCCTTTGAGAAAACAGTGAATGTAGACCAATGTACTTATTGTGATTTTACCGCTATTTGCCATCGGAACGTGTAGTTTAGAGAAAATGGCGTAATTTTGACCCATAAATTGATATAACATGACATTTCAAGAAATCAACGAACGTATTATTGCATTAGCTGCTGAAAAAGGCGGTCAAGGTGTTTCATTTAAATTTGCTTTTCCAGGCGGAATCATCGTTGTAGGTGCGGATGGAACAGTATCCAATGAGAATTTGGATTCAGATTGCACTATCTCTACAACGGAGGAAACATTCACTTCCATCTTAAAAGGTGAATTGAATTCCATGATGGCTGTTATGACTGGTAAGGTGAAAATCTCTGGCGATATGTCTGTCGCGATGAAGTTGACTAATTTACTCTAATAAATGAATTTTAGCGACACGATAGTAGCACTAGCCACGCCCGCTGGGGTAGGAGCAATTGGTGTCATTCGACTTTCAGGAGATCGAGCGATCGAAATCGTGAATGCCGTTTTTAAGCCCAAGGATCTCTCCACCCAAGCTTCTCATACGATTCATTATGGTCGTATCGAGTCGAATGGGCGTGTCTATGACGAAGTGGTCGCTAGTTTGTATATCGCACCCCGTTCCTACACAAAGGAAAATGTGGTGGAAATATCTTGCCACGGTTCACCTTTCATCCAAGAAAGTATCCTTCAATTGTTTGTCGAACAAGGGGCTCGCTTCGCTCGCCCTGGCGAATTTACCCAGCGCGCTTTCCTAAACGGAGCATTCGACTTAGCACAGGCAGAAGCAGTAGCAGACGTCATCGCAGCCGATTCTGCTGCTGCCCAAAATGCGGCTTTGCACCAATTGCGTGGCGGATTTTCAAAAGAATTAGCCGCTTTGCGCGAGGAATTGATTCATTTTGCCTCTTTAATCGAGCTTGAATTGGATTTTGGTGAAGAGGATGTGGAATTCGCGGATCGCAAAGATTTGGAAGTCCTGGTGAATCAATTATTAGATAATATTCGTCCACTAGTTAACAGCTTTAGAGCTGGCAATGCAGTGAAGAATGGGGTAGCAACAGTCATTGTGGGTAAACCCAATGCAGGAAAATCAACCTTATTGAATGCCTTATTAAACGAGGATAGAGCCATTGTGTCTGATATTGCAGGAACTACCCGTGATTCCCTCGAGGACGAATGGACATTAGGTGGAATTAAATTTCGATTAGTGGATACGGCTGGATTGCGTGAAACGTCAGACGTCATAGAGGCCCTAGGTGTCGAAAGAACGCAAGCTTGGGTAAAGAAAGCGCAAGTGGTCATTTATATGGCCGATGCGACGTCTGAAACACCTGAGGGACTCGCGGCCGGCGTGGAAGCCCTCGGTTCACTCGAGATTCCTGTGATAAAGTTGTTGAATAAAGTAGATCAAATCTCTGATTTGTCTGCGTTTAAGTCAGCCATCCCTGATTTAATCCCCATATCCGCTAAAAATCGTGATGGACTTAATGACCTCGAAATTGCCTTGCTGAATGCAGTCGGATTAGATCAAGTAAGCACGAATGGAACTTTAGTGACAAATCTTCGTCATTATCAGCAACTATTGCAAACGCAAGAAACTTTAGAAGGCGTCCTAAATGCATTGCAAACGGGTTTAACAGGCGATCTTATCGCCCAAGACCTTCGTTATGCCTTACATCACTTAGGTGAGATTACAGGACAAATCTCGAATGACGATCTGTTGAAAAATATCTTTGGGAAGTTTTGTATAGGTAAATAATTTCTGCGGAGCAGAAATTATTTACTAAAGAATAGAGCATAAAGCACAAAGTATAAAGATGGAATAAAAAAAGAGAACGATATTCGTTCTCTTTTTTTATGGTATGTTTTGAATATTTCAAATGTGCATCGCCGAAGGCGATACCACCTTTATTCTTTGTGCTTTATTCTTTATGCTTTAAATTAGGTTAAAATAGATCATTAAACTTGAATCCGTCGGTCAATCTTTCCTTACCCAATTTCTGATACTCCACTAGCGCCCAAAGCACAAATTCCTTCAAGAACAACTTATCCTCCGCCTCAACATCAGGTTGATAACGAACGATCAAATCCTCTAATGACTTGATATCGTTCAAAGTCGAAGCATAATCAGCCGCATTGCATTCGTCATATAAAACCACGCCGCCTTCCGCATAAACAGCCTCCATTAATGCCGCATAAGGACTTTCTTCGATCTTCTTAGATAGCTTTTCAATCTTAGGGAATAAACCAGGGAAGAAAGATTTGATAGCGGAACCGATTAATTGCTCAGCCACAAAAGCCGCACCTTCTTGTTCCCCCTCATATACTAATTCTACCTTTCCTGTGATGGCTGGGATCATTCCCATGAAGTCTGCCAAACGCACAGTTGTCGTTTTCTCCCGATTAATCAAGGCACGTCTTTCGGCAGTACTTACTAAATTCTCGAGCATTGAAATACTCATACGGGCACTTACACCGCTTTTAGTATCAATGTATTCGCTCTCTCTCGCCTCGAATATGATTTGTTCTACTAAGTCATACGCTAAATTCGGTACATAGACACGATCTGATTGAGCCGCATTAATGCGAGCTTCTTGAGATGAAATTTTGCGGGCTATCGCAATACTTTCTGGGTAATGGGTCAAGATTTGAGAGCCAATACGGTCCTTCAATGGCGTCACAATACTCCCTCTATTGGTATAATCCTCTGGATTTGCCGTGAAGATGAATTGAAGATCAAGTGGTAAACGCAGTTTGAAGCCACGGATTTGAATATCGCCCTCTTGTAAAATATTGAACAAGGCTACTTGAATGCGCGCTTGCAAATCAGGAATCTCGTTAATGACAAAAATGCAGCGATTGGCTCTAGGAATCATCCCAAAGTGAATCACCCGGTCATCTGCATAGGATAATTTTAAATTCGCCGCTTTGATCGGATCCACATCTCCGATTAAATCGGCTACCGTAACGTCTGGCGTAGCTAATTTTTCTGCAAATCTTTCTGAACGATGCAACCATGCAATTGGTGTTGCATCTCCCTGAGCAGCAATTAAATCGATTGCGAATCTGGAAATAGGCGCTAAGGGATCATCATTAATTTCAGAACCAGCTACATAAGGAATGTATTCGTCTAACAGATTAACCATTAAACGTGCCAAACGTGTCTTTGCTTGTCCACGTAAACCTAATAAATTGATATTGTGTCTTGATAAAATCGCGCGCTCTAATTCCGGTATAACCGAGTTTTCAAAACCGTGTACGCCTTCGAAAACGGTTGTTCCCGCCTCCATGTGTTTAATCAAGTTGTCTCTTAATTCGTCTTTAATCGATTTGCTTTGATAGCCTGAGGCCTTTAATTCGCCTAAATTGTTGATCATCTTATTTGAGTCTTTTCTTTCTATTCGTTTCGTAATCGTGGAAAATCATTTCCCCTAAGCCCTTCAAGCCAGTGTAAAAGGCTTTTCCTTGGTTTGCTTCCGTAAACTTGTCCACAAATTGCTGAAGATAGGAATCTCTAGCTATCATGAACGTAGTAATGGGAATATGTAATTTACGTGCCTGTGCTGCCTGTGTATAACATTTTTCTGTCACATAAGGATCGAGGCCGTTGCTATTCATATAATAGGTGCCGTCTTTTTCCCGAACACAGCTCGGCTTGCCGTCGGTAATCATAAAAATCTGTTTATTGGTATTGCGCTTTCTACGCAGAATATCCATCGCTAATTGCAATCCCGCCACCGTATTCGTGTGGTATGGTCCCACTCTCAAATAGGGGATATCCTTGATGGAAATACTCCAGGCATCGTTTCCGAAGACTAGAATGTCGATGGTATCTTTAGGGTATCGAGTGGTAATGAGTTCCGCCAAAGCCATTGCCACCTTCTTCGCCGGCGTAATCCGATCCTCGCCGTATAGGATCATGGAGTGGCTAATGTCAATCATCAAAACCGTGCTCATTTGAGATTTATATTGTGTGTCTTCCACCACTAAATCCTCTTCCGTTAATTCGAAATCACCAATTCCGTGATTGATTTGGGCATTTTTCAGACTCTCGGTGAGGGAGATTTTTTCCAGACTATCGCCAAAATGATAGGATCTAAATTCTCCCGTCATTTCATCTCCCTGACCAGAAGCCTTGGTCTTGTGATTCCCAGCACCGCTTTTATGTAAGTTTCCGAAAATAGTTTCTAAAGCGGTCTGGCGGATGGCCCGCTCGGTTTTGGCCGTAATCCCCATCCCGGAACCTCCATTTTCATCGATTTCTTCGCGGATATAGCCTTTGGTCTTTAAATCTTCAATAAAATCCTCAATCGTATAATGCTCATCTGTCAGCTCATATTCCTGGTCTAATTCGCGCAACCACTCGATTGCCTCATCAAAATCCCCTGACGTGTGTGTGATTAATTCCTTGAAAATTCCAAAAAGTTTATCAAAAGGTGAGATGCTCTTCTCCTCAAACTCTTTGAAATAAAAACCCTTTTTATTCATGTCTTTTAAACCCTAATAGCACTTTAATTGTTCAAATAAACAGCTAAATTTGATAAAATGAGTGAGCAAATTATATCTTTTCGGTTTTTATCTTTCCATGGCTTCGCAAACAAGCGCTTTGCCTTTGCAGAAATGGGCCGCTCATTTGTTCAAAAATGGGAATCGAAAGGTCTTCAATTCGCAAAGCATTTAGGCGTAGGAGCTGGAAATGGTTTTTCTATATGGCCTGACTTTTCTTCGTATGCATTTTTGGGTGTGTTTGAAAATCAAGCTGCGTCGGATCATTTTTTCAATACAAATGAACGTTGGTTGAACCTAGTTTCCCATTCATCTGCCACGAAAGGTTGGGATGCTGTTGCCATAAAGGGCCATGGTACTTGGAACGGTAGGAATCCCTTTTCCATTGTGGAGGATCCGGGAAATGGTCCCCTTTTAGTGATGACACGCGCTAGCATTGTTTGGTATAAATCCCCCATTTTCTGGTTCTACGTCTCCCACGCGAGTAAATATTTAGAAAATCGTGCAGGTTTGCTATTTGCCAAAGGGGTAGGCGAATTCCCCCTTATCGAACAAGCTACGTTAAGTCTTTGGGAGTCTTCAGAAAGCTTGGATTCCTTTGCCTACAAAAGTAAGGAACACACGCCTATGATTAAGAAGACCAGGATGATAGGGTGGTATTCGGAAGAGATGTTTACTCGATTCAGGGTAATTTTAGTTTTGTGATGCGACTAATTAAATTACAAAAACCAAAGCAAAAAGTTCAAAGTAGGAATCAAAAAAGGGATCGAAATTCGATCCCTTTTTTGATAAGTATAATTAATACTTTATGAATTCATCGCCATAGGCGATTCCATCTTTGAACTTTGATCTTTGAACTTTGCTTTTTGAATTCGATAAAATGCTTCGCATTTTATCGAATAGCCTCAATTCCTCTCGTTCTCGTTCGAATACGGATCGCATCTTGTACGTCGTAGACGAAGATTTTGCCATCTCCTACGTTGCCTTCTGAAGCGTTGTCAAGGATGACATCTAAGCATTTTTCTAGATTCTCGTCACTCACGACACAGATGATCATGACCTTGGGTAACAAGATCATCGATTTTTCTGTTCCGCGGTATATTTCTGAATACCCTTGTTGTAATCCGGCTCCTCGAACGGGAACAACGGTCATGCAAGGAATATCGGCATCGATCAAGCCTTTTTGAATAGCTTTTAATTTCGATGGTTTTACAATGGCTTCTACCTTTTTCATATCGTATTTTTTTAGCTATTATTCAAAAGTGGTGTATGCTTCTACTCCAAACTCAACGGCATCAATCCCCGCAGATTCTGCTTTGTGGCTCAAACGAATACCCATCGTCTTTTTCAATACCATGAAAATTGCATAGGTTGTGGCAAAGGAGAATACACTAATGACAGAAACACCGATTAATTGCGTAAGGAACTGTGCGCTTTCGCCCGTAATGAATAAGCCATTCTTTTGAGAGAATAAACCTACAGCAATGGTGCCAAAGAATCCGTTTACTCCGTGTACCGCAACCGCACCCACGGGATCATCCACTTTCATTTTATCCACGACTACTACAGCGATATCGACAATCGTACCAGCGATGAAACCAATGATTAGGGCAGAATTCGGTGAAACCACATTGCAACCCGCTGTGATGGCCACTAAACCAGCCAAAACACCGTTAATCACCATCGTAATATCCACTTTCTTATAACGAATAAACGTGTATAACATCGTGGCAATACCACCGGCAGCTGACGCAAGGAAGGTATTAGTCGCTACAGAACCGATTAGATCCCATTTGCCCACGGCTCCTAAGGTAGAACCTGGATTGAATCCAAACCATCCAAACCAAAGGATAAAGGCACCTACCGCTGATAAAGTTAAGTTATGCCCTGGAATCGCATTGGCTGTTCCGTCTTCGTTGTATTTACCTAAACGAGGACCTAAAACGATCGCACCTGCTAATGCAGCAAAACCACCCATAGCGTGAATGGCAGCTGATCCAGCGAAGTCGTTAAATCCGCGTAAGGCTAACCAGCCGTTTGGATTCCAAACCCAATTAGCTGCAAGCGGATATAATACCGCACTAAAAATAGCAACATAAATGGCATAAGACCACATCTTCATGCGTTCTGCGACACCACCCGAAACGATAGAAATAGCCGCAACTGCAAAACCCATTTGAATGAACCAAAAAAGAGAATTAGAGATAGTTAAACCAAGCCCTAAATCACCCTCCATTATTCCGGTGTCAAAAGCCCAGTAGCCATTGGATTTACCATAAGCAATCCCGAATCCGACTAAATAAAAGGCAACACCACCGAACATGATGTCGATCATTACTTTGGCAATAATACTAATGGCATTCTTAGAACGGACGAATCCTGCTTCTAGAAGGGCAAAGCCCCCTTCCATTTGGAAAATAAGAGCGGCACATAGCGCCACCCAAACAGTGTCAATAGCGTGTGTGAGTTCCACTTGCTGAGCAGCAAGCGTGGCAGTTTCATTCATGGTTTTGTGTTTTGTATATAATGCTTGTTGCTTCAAAAATACAAAACGATTTGGAATATTCTGCAATTAGATGGAACTTTAACATCATACAAAAACCTATATTATGAAGAAAATGATTGCACTTGCGTGCTTAAGTTTAGGCTTAAGTTTCGTTTCATCAGCACAAAATCCATCCATTATTCCTATCCCTTCGAAAGCCGTTTATCCTGCGGGGAAATTCAGTTTGCCCAGTTCTATTGTTATTTCTGGTCCGGCCGATGCCCAGTTGAAAGTAGGTTATACGACTTTAGTTACTAAATTAAAAAATGCCACCGGGCGCAGTGTTACCTTTAAAAATACCGGTTCTGCAGCGATTCAATTGCAAATCGTGAATAACACCACTCTAGGTGCTGAAGGTTATGTATTGCAGGTGAATGGAAAAGGGGTAATAATTAAGGCCAATAAGTCTGCAGGATTGTTCTACGGGATTCAAACGTTATTGCAATTATTGCCTAAGGAAATTGAATCTAAGGCAGTCGTAAAAGGGGTCAATTGGTCTATTCCATACGCCCAAATCACGGATACACCTCGCTTTGCATGGCGTGGTCAAATGTTTGATGTGGCTCGTCACTTCTTTACAAAAGAAGAAGTAAAGCAATTTATCGATGATATGGTGGAGTACAAATACAATATTTTACATTTCCACTTAACAGATGATGAGGGTTGGAGAATCGAGATTAAGTCTTATCCTAACTTAACGAAGAAAGGGGCTTATAATGTGAAGAAAGTAGGTCGATTTACGACTTTTTCTAAGCCTGAGCCTAATGAGCCACGTAATTACGGTGGTTTTTACACGCAAGAGGATATCAAGGAATTGGTGAAATATGCCCAAGATCGTTTTGTTAATATTGTACCGGAGGTGGATGTGCCTGGACACTCTATGGCGGCCGTAGCCTCTTATCCAGAGCTTTCATGTACACCTGGTGCTGATAAATACGAGGTGATTTCAGGCGAGCCATTTATCGATTGGTCTCACGGACATCCAGAAGCTTTACTGGACAATACGCTATGTCCGGCTAATGAGAAAGTATATACATTCTTAGACAAAGTAATGGGTGAGGTTGCTAGTCTATTTCCCTATGAATATATCCACATGGGAGGAGATGAGTGCCCTAAGAACTATTGGGATAAGAATCCAGAGATTTTGGCCTTGAGAGCACGCGAAGGATTAAAAAATTCACAGGAGGTACAGGCTTATTTTGTACGTCGTTTAGAAAAGATTATTGCCTCTAAAGGTAAGCGAATGCTGGGTTGGGATGAAATTTTAGAGGGTGGTGGATTGCCTAAAGGAACGGCGGTAATGTCTTGGCGTGGTATTAAAGGCGGCGTAGAGGCAGCTCAATTAGGTCATGAAGTGGTTATGACGCCTAATGATAATGTGTATGTGGATTTAATGCAAGGAGATCGTGCACTGGAGCCACCGGTTTACAGAACCGTTCGTTTAACGGATTCCTATGCTTTTAATCCTGTTCCAGCTGGAGTTGATGCGAAGTTAGTGAAGGGTGGTCAGGCGAATATGTGGTCAGAGCAATTGTTCAACTACCGTCATTTGCAATACATGATGTGGCCTCGGGCGCTAGCTATCTCTGAGTCTCTTTGGTCTCCTAATGAGAATAAGAATTGGGATAATTTCATAAGCCGCGTAGAGGACCACATGGCTCGTTTTGACGTGGCAGATAAGAAATATGCTCCATCGATGTATGAGGCGATTGTGAACGTAACGAAGAATGCGAAAGGAGAATTATTTGTGGAATTGAAAAACGAAATTTCAGGATTAACCATTCACTATAGTTTTGATAACTCTTATCCAGATAACCATTATCCCACTGCATCAGGGTTAATTGCTGTACCTAAGGATGCAGAATTGATGCGTATCGTATCATATCGAGGAAATAAAATGCTAGGTCGTACGATGAACATTTCGCGCGCGGACTTAGAAAAAAGAGCTAAATAATGCTTTTAAACCTTATTTTTAGTGTACTATTGTCAGTAGGGGTGCCCAATATTTCGGGCGCCTCTTCTGCTTCTACGACGAATTACCTATCGGTGAAGAAAGGGTATGTCATGTCCTATAATGGGGTAGAAGGACGTGCGAATTGGGTGGGGTGGACGCTAAAAGCAAGTGATGTAGGCTCTGTAGATCGTACGAATCGTTTTATTCAAGATGAATCTTTTCCTCGAGGCTTTAAAATAATAGATGAGAAAGATTACGCTCACTCAGGTTATGATCGAGGGCATTTGTGTAATTCAGAGGATCGAACTGCTGAACAGTATCTGAATGAAGAAACCTTTTTAATGTCCAATATGATTCCGCAAAAGCCAGAATTAAATAGAGGCCCCTTTAAATTGCTGGAGGAATATTGTCGCAAACTTGCGATCAAAAAAGGACAAAATTTATTGATTTACGCTGGTGGAATCGGGGCAAAAGATCGCTTATTTTCAGGAGTCATCGTTCCAGCCTATTGCTGGAAAGTAGTGTATACACCAGACAAAATCTGGTGTATACTTTTTCCTAATGCAACTGCATTGAATAAAAACTGGCAGTCTTACGCGGTACCTTTAGAAACCTTAGAAAAAATGACTGGCTTTCGCTTTCCAAGAAAACTACCGTAACATATAAATGGCTAATTTCTTAGCTGCTAAGAAATTCTCATATTCTAAAGGCGTTCTACGGTTATTCGTATATTCAGTATACAACCAAGGATCACCTAGAGCAAATACTTTCCCTTTTCCTACTTTTGCCGTTGCCATCACCACATGACCTAGGTGGTACACTAATGGCTGTGCATTACCACTTAACTTAAGCGTTGTAATCTCTTTGATATAGACTTTTTTAATGGGGTCAAATACTTCGTTTCCTGCAGGAATTAACACAGCGCCTTGTTCCCAGTTGCGTCCTTGAACAAAGTTCAGGTTAGGTGCGCTGAATTCGATGCCAAAACGTTTGGCCAATAGGTTAAATTGTGGAATTTCGCAGTTCGTCGTATCGTTTGCGAGTAAAATCAAATTTCCACCTGCCTTCACCCAAGCCTCAATTTCATCCGCCGCTTTTGCCGTCATGAAATTAGGTTTTGCTGTTTCCTTGTAGCTATCTGGATCTACAATGATGTAGACGGAAGCTCCTTTCAGATTCTCCCGTGTAGGAGAAACGCCTAAAGTGTCCAAACTTGCCCCTAATTGTTCGAATTGAATACCCCATTGATTAAAGCCAGAGTCTTTGCGATCTTCCCAGGTATAGTGGAAACGATTGCCATTTTTGGTCTCGTGGTTAAAGAAATAGTCTAAAACTACTTTTTTGCCTGCTCCTATGTGTAATTCTTTCGCGATTTCCATCTCTAAAGAGGCAAGAATGAAAGGCCCTACGCCTTTCAAATCATCTGTGCGCGTAGGTTCGCTCAAATAATAGTCATACGAGCCATCGCGGTATGGTGTTCCTCCTAAACCGCCCACGCTCACCGTTTTCTCTAGATGGATGAAGCCCTCTGCGTCTTTTGTTATGAATTCTTTCAAGATACCTTTGTAGCCTTTTTCAGCCTTTGCAAGAAAGGCAGCAGGCAAATAACCTTTTCTAACACCTTTGGCAAAGGCATAAACGAACATATTGGAACACGAAGCCTCGAAATAATTCCCTTTTTTACCCGGATAGCCTGGTAATTGATACCAAACACCTGAAACTGGATCCTGGATCTTAGCGATGGCGCTAGATAATTGATTTAATTGCTGGATTAAAATGCCCCTTGAAGGATGCTTCTTAGGCATATAATCTAATACATCCACTAAAGCCATCACATACCAACCCATGGAACGACCCCAAAAATTAGGCGAATGCCCTGTTTTTTTATCTGCCCATGGTTGAGCTTTGGCTTGATCATAAGCGTGAAATAATAGACCAGTCTTAGCATCAATAGCGCCTTTGTACATTAATTGGAACTGCTTGACAATGTCTGACCAATTATCTTGTTGTGTGATTTGACCGTATTCTGCATAGAAAGGCTCTAGCATATAAAGTCCGTCTAACCACATTTGGTTCGGGTATCTCTTTTTATGCCAAAATCCACCATCCGCATCTCTCGGTTGCTGAGAAATCTGTTTTCTTAATAGATCAGCGGCTTTTTTGTAGCGCTCGTCCCCTAGTTCTTGGTATAGGTAGAGGAGCATTCTGCCAGTGGTGATATTATCTGAATTAAATTCATCGAAATGGTAGGTGCGAATGTTTCCATTGGCATCCACAAAACTGTCGATGTTCTTTTTAATGTAGTTAAAGTAGGTAGCGTCCCCGGTTCTTTGGTAGACATGTTCCAAAGCCTTCAATATTAATCCTTGCTCATAATCCCAGCCCGCCGGCTTTCCCACTTTCACGGAGATAGAATCAGGATGCGTGTGCATAATGGACTTTGCCATTAACTCAGCATAGTTTTGGGCGCTTACAGCAGTGCTTAACCCCAATAAAAGAACGATCAGTTTTTTCATCTTAACGTAGTTCAGAAATTTCAGCAAAATCCATATCTGTATAATCCTTGTTCTCACCCGCCATTCCCCAAATAAAGGAATAGTTCTTCGTACCTGAACCACTGTGAATTGACCATGGCGGGGAAATAACTGCCTGGTGGTTATGCACCCAAATATGCTTGGTTTCAGTTGTTTCGCCCATTAAATGCAATACGGCATGGCCTGGTGTTACATCAAAATACAAATAAGCTTCCATTCTGCGGTCGTGAACGTGTGCCGGCATGGTATTCCAAACGGAACCTGGTTCTAAAATGGTTAATCCCATCACTAATTGACATGATAGGATACCCTCATTATGAATGTATTTGTAAATTGTGCGGTGATTTGATGTCTCTAGACTTCCCAATACTACTGTAGTCACCTGCTCGCGATCAAGTTTTGCGTTGGGGTAATTCGCATGTGCTGGAGACGATAAAAGATAGAATTGCGCTGGATTTTCACTGGAAGCAGAACTAAAACTGACTTCTTTTACACCTCGACCTACATAAACTGCTCCCAATTTATCAATGGTAAATGACTCGCCATCTGCTGTCACAGTTCCTTTTCCCCCCACATTAATAACGCCTAGTTCGCGTCTCTCTAGGAAGAAATTAGCGCGTAATTTTTCTGGATTGGGTAGGTGCAATGTGTTCAAAACAGGCATGGCTCCTCCTATGATCATGCGATCATAAATAGTATAGGTTAATTGAATTTGGTCTGCGTGAAAGATTTTCTCAATTAAGAAATTATCTCGGATTTCTTGGTTTGTAAAAGTGGAAACCTCTTTTCGGCTCGCCTCAAATCTATAGTCCATTCGGTATGTTTTTTTATTTTTAAAGCGCTTTTGCGCTTAATTCTACTGTATATTTACACGTTTTATGCTAAAAGAGTTCCCATATTCCCTCGCTCATTTCCTCCTGTCGATTGGTTTTCAATCAGCTGGAGAAAACGTTTGGCAACACGAAGCCTCCAAGGTACGTGTGGCAGCTATGCCTTCTGAAAGCCAATCTGGGGATATTTGCATAGGAGAGGATCAATGGTTATCCAGACGAGATTCGATTGAGAAAGCCTTGATCGCACGTGTAATACCTTTGCGTTCTGTTTTTGCGCGTGATACACGAATAGTGACTATAGATTCGGATACGGCAAGGATTTTTTTGCAAAATGAACATGTGAAGGGTTTTTTAAAAGGATCTAGCTACTTAGGTTGTATCGTTCCACCGCATCGAGTTTTTCGTGGGATTGAAAGTACGTATTTATTCAAAGGAAATCCATTAATAGGGGTAGCGGTTTTTGGGAAATCATTGGTCATGAAAGAGCCAGGCTTGGAAGGTTGTTTGTCAGGCGAGCTCATCGAAATGGCGACTTTATCTAGCATTCGGCTCGTAGGAGGTTTGACGAAATTCCTGCAGGCTTACAAAGATTTGCATCCAGAAACGCATAATGTAATGACCTATGTGGACAAGGAATGGAATAGGGGAAACGGTTTTTTATCTGTGGGTTTTGCCAAAATAGGAGAGACGGCCCCCATTCAGGTGGGTAATCGAATGAATAAGGGAAATTTGAAATTGCGTTATGTCTACTGAACAAAAGCTGATTGTTTTATTGGGTCCCACGGCGAGTGGGAAAACGGCTTTGGCGGTGGAGTTAGCCTGTGCCTTAGATGGAGAGATCATTTCAGCAGACTCTAGACAAATCTATCGCCGTCTCGACATTGGCACAGGAAAGGACTTAAAAGAGTATGGCTTTATTCCGTATCATTTAATCGATAGCCATGATATAGGAGAGGCATTTTCTGTGGCTCACTTCCAAAAGGCCGCCTTTGATGCAATCAATGATGTTTTTGCCCGAGGTAAACAGCCCATACTTTGCGGCGGAACGGGATTGTATATAGAATCATTACTAGCCAATTATCAATTTTCTCATGTGCCTCATTTCTTATCGGAACCACTGGATATTCAATTTAAATACACCGTATTTGGCCTAAACCCATCCACTGAAACTAGAAGAGACAAAATAACAGCACGTTTCCAGGCAAGATTGAAAGAGGGTATGTTAGAGGAAGTGCAGCAGCTTTTATTTGATGGGGTCCATCCAGAGGAATTACGTTGGATGGGTTTGGAATACAAATGGATCGTCAATTACATTGAAGGTGTAATCAAGAAAGAGGAATTTGAAAAAGGCCTTGAAACGGCGATTCACCAATTCGCCAAACGCCAAATGACCTATTTTAGAAAAATGGAACGAGCTGGAATTACCATTAACTGGATTCCGGATACCCTTGATTTTCAGGCTAAAAGAGATTTTGTGTTAAATTTTAGCTAAAAATATCTGTTTATGTATTGCAAAATGTGGAAAAACGCCTTACTTTTGCAATCTCTTAAGGAGACAGAGAGTTGGCAGAGTGGTCGATTGCGGCAGTCTTGAAAACTGTTGACTGTAACAGGTCCGGGGGTTCGAATCCCTCACTCTCTACCAGAGCGAAAAGCGAAACGAAAGTTTCGCTTTTTTTGTTTCAGGTCATTTAATTAAATTTCGGAATGAAATTATACCTCGTACCTACCCCCATCGGGAATTTAGAAGATATCACACTGCGTGCCATTCGGGTGCTAGGAGAGGTGGACGGGATTTTAGCAGAGGATACTCGAAATTCAGGCCAATTACTGAAGCATTTAAATATCTCCAAGCCGCTATATTCTCACCACGCCCACAACGAACATTCTGGTGTTCCAGGGGTGATTAAGATGTTGAAAGAAGGAAAATCATTAGCCCTCATTTCTGATGCAGGAACGCCTGGTATATCTGATCCAGGTTATCTTTTGGTGAAAGCTTGCGTCGAAAATGGGATTGAAGTAGAATCTCTTCCAGGTGCTACCGCCTTTGTTCCAGCCTTAGTTAATTCCGGTTTTCCTACCGATCGCTTCGTTTATGAGGGTTTCTTGCCACATAAAAAGGGTCGCCAAACGCGTTGGAAAGCATTAGCAGAAGAAGAAAGAACGATCGTCCTATATGAATCGCCTCATCGTTTAGTGAAAGCTTTAGAGCAAATAATGGAATTTATCGCGCCTGATCGCTTAGTGATGGTTGGCCGAGAATTGAGCAAAATACACGAACAAATGGTTCGAGGAACAGCCACAGAAGTATTGGCTTATTTTATGGCACATCCTGATAAAGTGCGAGGTGAAATAGTCATTGTTATTGCTGGAAAATAAATGAAAAAGATCTTGTTATGTTTGTTAATCTCTTTAGCTGCTAAAGCTCAGTTGAGCTCTAAGGCTGAAGTGGTTTTAGTGACGGTGGCTCCAGGAAAGGAATTACATTCTGCTTTTGGTCATACCATATTGTGGGTAAATGATCCGATGAATGGTATTGACCGAGCGTATAGTTATGGTACTTTCGATTTTAAAACAGAAAATTTCTATTTGAAATTTTTAATGGGAACTCTGCCTTATACTATTTCAGTTCATTCCATGCAGGATGAGTTTACGTATAATGCGCAATACGAAAAGCGAGGAATGATTGCCCAAAGGCTTCAGTTAGATTCTCTTCAAAAAAATGCCATTTTTCAAGCTTTGGAAAAGAATCTACTACCTGAAAATAGGGAGTATGCCTATAAATTCTTCTACGATAATTGCTCTACGCGTATCCGCGACATGATAGAGCGTAATGCTCCAGGGAAATACCGTTGGAATCAGAGTCCCTCTCTTGAGGGTAAGTCGTACCGCGATTGGATGAATAAATACCTTTTTTCTAATTCGTGGGTAACCTTAGGGATGAATTTAGCTTTGGGGATTCCTTCGAATGTGAAGGCTGATGCTTCACAAGCATGTTATTTACCAGATAATTTAGCGGCTGCCACTAATTTAGCCAAAGGTCTTTCCGCTAATCCGGTGACTTTGTTTGATGCGGAGGTAACGGAAGAAGCTGGTTTCGATTTCACTGGCCCATATATTGTTTTAAGCGTTTTAATCATAATGGTGGGATTTGCGACTTATAAAAAACAGTTTTCGTACGCAGCGGACGTGGCATTGTTTAGCCTAATCGGTTTGTTGGCTTGGTTTATCTTCTTTTTAGGTACAGCGACAAATCACGAGGTGATGGCTTGGAATCCGGCATCCTTAATGTTGTTCCCATTCAATTTTCCGTTAGTATTCTGGTTCGCAAAGGATCCGTTCAAATGGAAAAAATACTTACAGATTATAAGTGTTTTGTGTTTCATTGGCCTTATCTGGTCAGCTATGCA
>VFQS010000334.1_pt1 | contig 56560 bp, 44 predicted proteins | sample 3512361 | NCBI WGS metagenome assembly VFQS01 (sample SAMN10412375, study PRJNA504923) | tailings metagenome | isolation source: Relicate 1 Philex TSF3 active mining | place: Philippines | reverse complement strand
GGTGACGATACCAGCCCACGTATGCGCAGCCCTATGGCTATCGCCGTCAATCCGCATGGCAATCTGTTGGTCAGCGACAGTGGCATGAATCGCTTACATCAAGTTCATCGAAAAGATGCCAAAGAAGGCTTGAGCATGTCACCACAAGTCTTGCGCATCGTCGAGCCAGTCGCGCCTGTAGTTCAACCATCATTGTGGCCTCTATTACCGCAAGATCAGCCCCATGAAGTGGTTGGCACCATCGGTGAAGTGCGCGGCGAATATGGCGGCGATAGTCGACATCATTTTCATCGCGGTGTCGATATGCAAGCCAATATGGGCGAGTCTGTAGTCGCGATTAAAGATGAGAAAGTCAGCTCACCTGTGCCAGCTTGGGCGGCTGGCACCATCAACGAGGGTATGCGGATCAGTAAGCTATCGTATATCCACATGAAAGTCGGGCGTAAGCTGAATGAATCCGTGCTCGATCCACAAAAATTTAGCGTGATCAAAGATGCCAACGGCAAGCTACAACAAGTTCGCGTCAAACGCGGTACGCGCTTTCAAGTTGGTGAAGCGGTTGGAACCATCAACAGCATGTATCACGTTCATTTGAATTACGCGCCCGAAGGCGATGTAGTTAATCCGCTGTCGCTACAATTCATCGGTTTCAAAGATAGCGTCATTCCGCAAATCAATCGTATCGATATCGCGGATCAAGACGGTAATATTTTGGGCAGACCTGTCATTGCAGCGACTAAAGCCAAGGGCAAGAAGAAAGACAAAGCGCCAGCAGCCGTCTCGCCAAGTAACACGCCATTAACGCTATCACGCAGCTTGGAACAAGTCAGCATCATCGTCGATGCCTTCGATCAAGCCGATGGCAATATCGCACGCCGTCGTTTGGGCTTATACGAACTCGGTTATCAGATCCTGAATGCCGATGGCACACCGCTACCAAGTTTTGAAAAACCGAAAATGACGATACGTTTCAACCATCTGCCAGCCGATGAAGAAGCCGTTAAAGTCGCCTATGCGGAAAATAGCGGCATTACCGTACACGGTAGCGCCGCGACCAAATTTTTATACAACATCACCAACGAAATCCATGACGGTCATGCGATCATCCAGTTCTGGCAAATCAAAGATTTACCTGCTGGAGATTATCTGATTCACGTCCACGCGGCGGATTATGCGGGCAATATTGCAAACCGCAACCATGTGTTGCGGGTGCGTTTGGAATAGCTTTTGGAAGAGCGATTTTATGCCGCGTAAAATTGGCTACAAATGTTCGTTCACTTCCGCTTTATTTCACACAGCTAAATGAAGAAGAAAAAATATCTCGTTAACGAGTGAGCCATAAATAAGCAAAAAGACTAGCCTACTAACTTACGCCAAACATATGCGCCAAAAGATAAAAATACGTCGGGCGACACCCGATGATGCAAATGCAATTGAAGCGCTTTACCGCGAGTTAGTGAGCAATCCCGCCATTCACGTTAGCCCACAACGTCTCGAGCAAGTGGCTCGAGATGAACATACTTTTTTACTTGTGGCCGATTGCGGCGGAGTAATAACAGGAACGGCGTTGCTTTCACTATGTTTAGACGTCATGTTTGGCGAACAGACCTTCGGGGTCATTGAAAACGTCGTGGTGAGCAGTAATGCTCGTTCGTCTGGAATTGGCGCGATGCTGATGCTCGAAATTGAGCGCATCGCTACTACGAATCAATGCTCCAAGCTCATGCTACTCAGTACTGCAAGCCGAACTGATGCGCATCGATTCTTTGCACGTCATGGTTTTCAAGATGGCAGTAAACGAGGCTTTGTTAAATATCGTCGTGATTTTAATTTGGTTACGTAATTTGTGATCCCGAATCTATCATCTACCACCCAAAAACCATGATCAAAATCCTAGAAAGTTCCAAAGAGCACTTAAGCGAGTTCATCCGCCTCAACGAAGAATAGATCAGTCATTATTTTCAACTTGAGGAAACGGACAAGAAACTGGCGGCCGATCCGCATCAAGTTATTGACAAGGGCGGCTACATATTTTCCTTAGTTAGCGGCGAGGAAGTGGTTGGTGTCTGCGCCTTGTTTAATAACGGCGATGGTGTCTACGAATTAGCGCGCATGGCCGTATCGCCCGCGCATCATGGCAAGGCTTATAGCAATTTATTGATGCAGCACTGCTTGGACAAACTCAAAACCATACATGCGAAAAAGGTCTATCTAGTGTCCAACACCAAACTAACAGCGGCGATCCATTTGTATAAAAAGTTTGGTTTTCAAACCGTGTTCGAAGGGCCACATCCGGTTTATTCCCGAGCGAATATCGTCATGGAACGCGCGCTTTAAAAATTTTGTAGTTACGATATTGCCTTAACTCAGTGCCGAATATTGACGCAAAGCTTGTCCCATAAAATCCACAAAACTGCGTACTTTAGCGGAACCATCTCGTCCCTCTCGATGCACGATGTGAATCGGTAAGGGCGCTGATTCATACTCGCTGAGGATAGTTTTTAAACTGCCTTGTTCTAATTGATGCGCGACTTGATACGACAGTAATCGTGTGATGCCCGCCCCCTGCATCACGGCGGCAATCGCACCATCATTACTAGTCACTGTTAGACGTGGTTTGATACGAACCGCGGCAACGTGATCGCTGTCGACAAACTTCCATTCTATGGATGGACTGACACCGGTTGCTGCCACTATATGATGCTGCTTCAGATCTTCTGGAGTTTGTGGAATGCCATGTTGCGCCAAATAGTCCGGTGAGGCGCACAACACGCGACGCACTTGCCCCACCCTTAGCGCACGCATGCTTGAATCTGGCAGCGCGCCGATGCGTACGCCAACGTCCACGCCCTCTTCCATCATATTCACGACGCGATCTAAAAACAGGGCGGACACATCGACCGCTGGATAACGCTGTAAGAACTCAACGATATGTGGCATCACGAATATCTTGCCAAACAAGACCGGCGCGGTCACCGTCAAATGCCCACGCGGATCGGCATTAATCCCGGCTGCCGCCTCATCGGCTTCCTGCACCTTGGCGAGAATCTGTCGCGCATCATCTAAATAGCGTTGTCCAGCGTCGGTCGGCCTGACAAAGCGGGTCGTCCGGTTCAATAATTTCACACCCAGACTCTCTTCCAATGCCGCCACAGCCCGTGTTACTGCAGGTGGTGACATACCCAGACGTCTGGCTCCTGCCGCAAAACTTTCTTCCTCGGCCACCGCAACATACACCGCTATTTGATGAAACCTATCCATAAGAACCCCATTATTCCGATTTTCGCAATAATCAATTGTAATCCATGAGTATTCTTCATTTCAATGACGATAGGCACAATGCATGCATTCGCTGAACACCGACAAGAAATACCGGATCAAGGCGATGCAAACCAAATCGACATTCACTTATTGAAAAGGAAATACCATGAGCCGCATTCATCTCGTCACCAACGAAACAGCCACGCAAGAACAACAAGCATTGTTCGATGCGATCCAATCGCAATTGGGTGTAGTACCTAATTTTTTAAAAATCTTTGCTAACTCACCAGTGGCTTTGAAATCATTCCTCGGCCTATATGGCGTAGCGAATGAAGGCAGCTTAGATCCTTTAACCCGTGAACGCATTGCGCTCGCTATGGCTCAGCAAAACTCTTGCGAATACTGCCTATCAGCGCACACCGCATTAGGAAAAAAAGCGGGCTTGAGCAATGATGAAATCACGGCTAACCGCGCTGGCAGCAGCCAAGATGCAAAAGCGGCGATCGCCGTGAAATTGGCACATTCCTTAGCAGAACACAAAGGTGAAATCACCACAGCAGAATTGATCGAAGCCCGCAATGCTGGTTTCACTGATGGCGATATCGTCGAGATCATTACTCACGTGGGCATGAATATTCTGACGAATATTTTAGGCAAAGCCAGCCGCGTAGAAATCGACTTCCCGAAAGTCAACTTAGCGTAATCGTCCAGTGCTCAATGAAGTTTTTCATTGAGCACGACTAGCCAAAGCACTTCAACACTTAAACATTTCACTATTTCATCATTAAAAAAGGAGTACATCATGTTTCACTCAACTTTACGTCGCACTATCTTGGCTTCCACTTTTTTGGCAGCATTTGCGGTTGCCGTTGGCACGCCGCTGACTGCACAAGCACAAGATCAAAACTCAACTGCTGCTGTCAATCTTGATACCCAAGGTGTGGCTTTGCACGGCTACGATCCAGTTGCTTACTTCACCGTGAAGGCTCCAACTTTAGGCAAGGCCGCTTACACGCATACGTTCGAAGGCGCCACCTATCGCTTTGCATCAAAAGACAATTTGGATAAATTTAAAGCACATCCATCACAGTACGCACCGCAATTTGGTGGCTTCTGCGCCATGGGCGTGGTCTTGGAAAAGAAGCTCGACGGTGATCCGCAAGCATGGCGCGTAGTCGATGGCAAACTGTATTTGAACGTCAATAAAGACATCCAGAAAAAATGGTTAGAAGACGTGCCTGGTCATATCGTCAAAGCCGGCCAAGCTTGGCCATCGATCAAAAACAAAGCCCCAAAAGATCTGTAATCGAATCACACTTAAGCGATTTGATCTCATCCAATGTATATCGAGATCAGATCGCCCATCTTTGTCAGTTGAGGCTAGTCAATTAAAGCACAACTATCTAAACGAAAGAGAGAACACCATGCCTGAAATCACCATGTATAGCACTGGCACCTGCCCTTATTGTGTCCAAGCACAGGTACTCTTGGTCCGTAAAGGCGTCGAGGTCAATAAAGTGATGATCGATCAACTGCCGCAAGAGTTCGAACAAATGCTTGCTCGCACCGGCCGGAGAACCGTGCCACAGATTTTTATTGATGATTTGCATGTCGGGGGCTTTAGCGATTTGTACCAACTAGAACAAACAGGGCAGCTCGATCAGCTTTTACATGGCGTTGCCGGAAAGAGCAGCTAATATGCAAACCAAGCCAAGCATCTCATTGCTAAAACCCATTGTTCATGCGCAGGAAGGCTTGCAAATCTTGTTGCCAATGACCGATCTGCTGTTGCGTCTCTATGTGGCTAAAATTTTCTTTATGTCTGGGTTGAGTAAATTACGCGATTGGGAAATGACCGTTTCCTTGTTCACCGACGAATATCATGTGCCTCTATTGTCGCCAGAAGTCGCTGCTTATGCGGCGACTGGTGCTGAGTTACTTCTACCTGTGCTCTTGGTCTTGGGGCTGTTCAAACAACTTGCCGCGCTTGGTCTCTTGGCCGTGAACATTGTCGCTGTCGTCGCCTACTACAGTGTGTTGCAAGACATCCCTGCTGCACTACAAGATCATATCGAATGGGGCTTGATGTTGATGTTGATTGCCTGCTCGCCTAGCAATTTATTTCAAGTTGATCACTATTGGGGTCGGCATAAGAGTAAGCATATGTTGTAACAATCGCGACAACAAATCATCACAGCTATAAGATTCTTTTACACTATCCAACCATCTTGGAGAACACCATGCCACGTGCATTCGCTGCCATTAGTTTCACGCCTAGCGTCAAAGCCGCACAAACCCATTACCACAGCCGAGAAGCGAATATGGGCTTCGAGTTAGCAGACGACACACGCAGTGATCTGACACTCCGTGAAGCAGAATTCATCGAAGCACGTGACAGTTTTTACCAAGCGACAGTGAACGAAGATGGCTGGCCGTATGTGCAGCATCGTGGTGGACCGATTGGCTTTCTCAAAGTCTTGGATAAAAACACCATAGGCTTCGCCGACTTTAGCGGCAATCGCCAATATCTGAGTGTGGGCAATTTACAAGCCAATGAACGCATCGCCATGATCTTGATGGACTATCGCGAACAAAGACGCATCAAGATTTGGGGGCGCGTCAAAATCGTTCACGAACATGAAGCACCCGAACTCATCGCCCGCTTAGAAATGCCAGCCTATCGCGCTCGCATTGAACGGGCTTTCATCATCACGGTCGAGGCCTGGGATTGGAACTGTCCGCAACACATCACGCCGCGCTATACCGACCGCGACACCGAGCTCTTGCTAGCCCCCATGCAGACGGAAATTGCCACGTTCAAGCAAATGCAAAAATCCAGTGATGAAACAAAAACGGCAAGCACGCCGACCGTGCCCGCTGCTGGTCTTGGCAACGGTCCATTGAGCCTAGTCGTCAGCGGTATCCGCCAATTAACACCAAAAATTCGCGCGATTGAATTACGCGATCCACAAGGTGCTGATTTGCCCAAAGTCGAAGCTGGGGCACACCTTAAGCTTCCCGTCATCTTGAGCAATGGGAAAACAGCGGTGCGTCATTACTCAATCGCATCGAATCCGGCGCGACGCGATATTTACGAAATCGCCGTATTACGGGAAGATCAGGGCGAAGGCGGCTCCGCCTTTGTACATCAACACTATCAATTGGGAAGCCTGCTGCATTGCGAACTGCCAAAGAATGACTTTCGTTTATCAAGCAACATCCGCCCCGTTCTCTTGATCGCCGGCGGTATCGGTATCACTGCCATTAAACCCATGGCGCAAAGCTTATCGGCTAGCGGTAATGAATTCGTGATGCACTATGCAGCGGCAAGCGAACGCCACATGGCCTTTGGTGATCGGCTACGCCGTGACTTGGGAACACGATTGCATTGCTATTTTTCGGATCAAGGGCAACGTCTGGACATCGATGAATTGCTGCAACATGCCAACAAAGAAAGTGACATCTATATATGCGGCCCGAATCGTCTGATTAATGCGGTGATGGCGGCAGCCAAGCGCTATGGCTTCGGCGAAGAACATGTCCATTACGAACATTTTTCTGCGAAAAGAACGACTAAAAATCGTCCCTTTGATGTCGTACTTAAACGTTCGAATAAAGTCATACCGATTCAAGCCAACCAGACCGTCCTACAGGCATTAAGCGAGGCTGAGATCGATATGCTATCCGATTGCGGCGTGGGCAATTGTGGTACCTGTGCGGTCAAAGTGTTAGCAGGCGAAGTCGAACATCGCGATCATGCGCTCAATACCAAGCAACGAGAGAATAATTTGATGTGCGTATGTGTCTCTCGTGCCCTTACCGACACAATTACACTAGATCTCTAAACCCAATAAGGACAACGATGACCATCGAAACCAAACTACCTTTACCGCCTTTCAATTTAGCCAGTGCAACACAAAAAGTACGACTAGCCGAAGACGGTTGGAATTCGCGCGACCCGCAGCGAGTCTCTTTGGCCTATACCGAAGATAGCCAATGGCGCAACCGTCATGAATTCTCCGTCGGTCGTACTCAGATCATCGCGTTCTTGCAAAGGAAATGGCAACGCGAACATGAGTACCGACTGATCAAAGAACTTTGGGCACAGAATCAACATCGTATTGCGGTTCGCTTTGCCTACGAATGGAAAGATGAAACTGGGCAATGGTTTCGCTCTTACGGCAACGAAAATTGGGAGTTCGAGGAAAACGGCCTGATGCACAAGCGCTATGCCAGCATCAACGATCTAGCAATTAGTGAAAGCGAGCGTCTCTTTCATTGGCCGCAAGGCAGACGACCAGACGATCATCCTAGCTTAAGTGAATTGGGGCTGTAAGAGATAAAACCTATTAAACCTTGCTCACACATGTCGGATGATTTCCCGATCATTTGTACACTACCAGCTCCGGGTTATAGATGAATAGCTGGTCAATTTCAGGCAAAAGTCAGAAAATATCTACGATTACTCTGTTGCTAATCGCAGCTTCGCTCTGTAAATTGCGCGATACATAATCACCCACGAAGCTCACAACGGTCACGCTATCATCCGGTTTTGGCAGATCAAAGATTTGCCAGCGACGGATTATGCAGGTAATGTCGCAAACCGCAGTCATGTTTTGCGGGTGCGTTTAGATTGATAGTTTTAGAGTGATTTCGATTACGTTCAAGTAAGTAAGCATGAAATAGGACTTACGCACAATTGCGCTGGCTAGGCGGGAAGCCGAAGACAGTACGGTTGTACGGCGAGGCGAACCAACGACGCTAGCGTCTGTTTTGCGTAAGTCCTAGAAACAATAAAAGGAGACATTTGACATGGGCATGACCATCTGGATTCACACACTAGAAGGAAGAAATTATTCACAAGACAGCGATGATCATTCGCAGATGTGCCGTCATCTAGACGCAATCGATGAAACTTGCAAAAAGATAGGCGTGAAGTCCTTAAGTGAATTTATGGACTACACAGATCAAGAATACAACTATGACGAATTTGGTGATGAAGACGAGGATGAAGATGTTGCCTTAGACCCTGAGACCGGCCTTGGATACGGTATTGACGACATGACTTGGTTTGATTCGCAAGAAGGCTTATCTAGTTTGAAAGCATTGAAAACTGCCGTTGCTTCATCGGTTATTACAGGCCTCGACGCAGATGAAATCGTCGATCTGATGGAAGAATTGGAAAATTGCATCTCCATTTTAGAAAAGTCGGCAGCACAAGCTGGCAAGTTCCATCTAAGTTTGATCGAATAAAATCCTAGTTGAACAGATCGCGCAAGAAGAGCAGAGCAACACGATTTAGTCTTGTCGCGCTGCTTTGCTCGATTTCCTTAAAACAAAATACATTGCTTTTAGTTTAATTCTAGTATCATCGGGTGAATATCAATTTTTTACATTTACTGTAAATCTATAGAATGCTACGCATCCGTCGACTCACACAATTACTACTCGCACTGTGCGCATGTGCGTTTATTTCCGCTCTCATGTCGCTTGGTCTTTACCACTTGTTTGCGGTTAAAGCAGTCAATCAAATATCCCCTGAAATGCTCGCTGAGATCAGCAATATTCAAAATATCAATGTCATCAAAAGCTTCTTTTTACCCTTCGTTACTTTAGCTACTGAACTTCGAGATAGCGCGGATCGATTAGCCGGGTGGGGATTGTCCTTCGTCATCATCTGGGCATCATTAATTGGATTCGTGGCAATCGCCTTATATCGACAAATCATCGCTATACAGCAAGTTGAAACCAATCCACAGAAGGAAAATACCTTAGATCGTGCCTTCGCTGGAAAAATCGAGCTATGGAAAATCTTCTGGGGCTGCTACGTGATTTTGCTACTAGCGATGCAAGTCATTGCAAGTAAATTGTTTGCTGCGTTCTCAGAACTCATATCACTGCATGGGCTAGCAAGTCTAATTTTGATTCCGATTGGACTGGCGATTCCTATCACCCTGCATTTGTTAGCTGCACTCTTAGTATGGAAATCGGCGACGAATACCTCCCATCGCTTTTGGACTTACCTTGCAAGAACTGTCGTCGTTGCAATTACTGTGCTTCCTAGTATTAAAGGAATTTATATCGTGCAGCTGCTGCTAGCTTAGATAAAAATTTTCAAACTAGCATTACAGGTTGATAGATTGCTGAAAAAAATTGCTTGGATAAGTTACTTATCTTATTGGGTAAGATAAGTAACTTCACTACAATGTTCTCGACAAAATTGATATGCTGTTCACGCATCAGCACATATCAATGTACATCAATACACATCAACAACCCAAATTGAATCTCAGCTTAAACCTATGTCACCAGAACTCAGCATCATCTTACTCAATATTGTTATCGCCTTACTTGCGTATCTTTCTGTGTATCCAACACTGGCGGGCAATGATTTCAACAAGATTGCGTTCTACGATATTTTTACATCAGCGATTGCACTAGCGATTGTTGGTTACCATTACTGGGGTAGCGACTATCAATTTAATTTATTGTTCGCTGAGGTCAACTGGTTTTGGTACACCTTAGCGATTTATACCGCTGTCGAGATTCCATTGATGTGGTGGTATTTCAAGAAAAATGGGGTGTCGATCAAGCGCTAAGCCGCTAGAGTAAAGCGACTTACTGATTCCAATACCAAGCTATATTGCTACGAAACTAGTATATCTTTCAGCTTGCTTCAAAGCTGCTTCAACAACACATAATCACGCTCGATGATGTCGCCGAACTGATAATCCATCCAACCCACGTGTTGAAAGCCGACTTTTTGATAATAGGCTAAAGCGCGCGCATTGTGTTCCCACATGCCTAACCACAATTGATTTGCACCGAAAGTTTTTGCGGCTTTTTCTGCTTCTGCTAATAGCGGTTGTGCGATGCCTTTTCCATGCCATTCTTTTTTGACGTAGTAACGATATAAGGCAACCGCATTCTCTGCTTCGATAGAAGGCGGGGCTGGATTGTTCACTACTTGTGCGAAGCCAACCAAAGCCTCATCATGGTAAGCCAGAATCACCACATAATTTGGATCGGCAATTTCTTTACTTTGCTGCGCGACGCCGAAGTTTTTATCACAGTGAGTACGAATCTGCTCTGCGTCATTTTGTTCAGCATAGGTCTCAATAAAGGTTTGCCGTGCTAAATCAGCTAGAGCTGAGGCATCTTCTTGCTTGGCAAGTCGAAATTGCAGTGGTGCTGGAGAGTGCATAAAAATGTCAATGGAAACGGAATTATCTTAGCGTCACGACGTCACGTGTTTTATGTCGTGGACAGCTGCACTGAAAGCTAGCGAGAGTCCTAGCGTGTGCGAGTGCTATTTTTTGGGCCTCTTGTTTGGCTTAGTAGGGCATGGATTTTTAGGGTCTAACGGACCATACACCTTTTGCATACCAGCGATGCCGCCAGTTTGCACAATATAGAACTGTTTGCCATCTGCGCTGATATGTAAAAAATGCTTGTAGCCATCCGCAATGCGCCCGAGTTCATTTAATTGATACAGATGACCGCTGGACTCGTAGGCAGGCACCGGATCTGCTAAAGGCAAATCGACGACCAAGCCAGTCGCGTTGACGCAGGGCTGAAAAACTTTGACCAGAGGATGTTGATCTTTCGTATCAGCTGGTGCGCCCAGCGATACATCGATAGGCAATTCAGTAGGCATTTTCTGTTGTGCCGAGGCTGACATGGCGATCGGCCCTAAAGTGGTTAATGCGAGGATATTCACCAAGGCAGTTAGCTTTCGATAAGTTAGAACGTGGTCGTTTTTCATGCGCTTATTGTCGATACTAAGGAGAACACTGAATACTTGTAGTGCTTCCATCTTAACAGCTTCACAGACTAGTCGCGAAACGATAAGCAAAAAGACAACAGGAAAAGTAGGTAAAGTTAAACCAACCCTAGATCTAACGGCGTCACGCCAGCAAAAACCTGCTGCATTTGACTCGCGCTCAATCCATAACTGCGCGCAAATACGCCGCCAAGGACAGCACGGTATTCATTTAACACCGGATAGTCGCGGTTTTGAAATAAGCTATTGGCAGTCAAAGCAATTTGTTCGCCGACAATGCGACCACCTTTAACGCCGCCGCCCAACACCCAGTAAACACTGCCATGCCCATGATCCGTACCGCGCTTGCCGTTTTCACGAAAAGTCCTGCCAAACTCACTAATCACCACCACCGTGGTGTTCTTCCACATACTGCCCATTTCCGCTTTATAGGCCAATAATCCGCGCCCCAATTCTTCTAACTTATTAGCTAACACGCCATTGGCACCACCTTGATTGACATGGGTATCCCAGCCTCCGACGTCAATAAATCCTAGCGCATATTTATCGCGCATCATTTTGCCTATGCGTTTGGCTTCTAGTGCGAATCCTTTGGTTGAGATAGCGTCGCGATTGCCATCATTATTGAGCGTGACTTCTTCTGCTTTCATGTTTTGAACTACTTCACCACGCACCGCAAAACCATCTTCGACTTGCTTTTCCAAAGCTGTTTTGCCATACATCTGGGCGATGATCTTGCTTTGTCGGTCGTCTAAACTATTTTTGCTAGCTTTTTGCAGAGCGACATTCGCAACTTTCGTTTCGCCTCGCATGATGATAGGAAGTTGTTCCGTGAATGACATCGCACTTGTCCCATTCAATTGCGCGGCTAAACGATTCATAAATCCAGATTGAAAGTTACGACTGCCGCCAAGCTCTTGCCCCATCTCGATACTATCTTGCGTTTCGAAATGACTACGCGACAAGTCATGAGTTCCTGCAAAAGGAATAAACGCCGCTTCACCTGCTTGAAACATCGGATAAATTGAATCACGCAATGCCGGATGCAGTCCCCAATCCGCATTCAATGCAAGTGCCGACAGCGGATCAGCACTCGGTTTGGCGATGGCGATATTTGGTCGCGACTCATAATAAAAGCTACTACTAATAGGCACCAATAAATTACTCGCATCATATGCACCGCGCAAAAACACCACCAAACAACGCTGTTGAACCGTTGGTGCAGCCAATAACTGCGTGCTAAAACCCGTTGCGCTCAAGCTTGTCGCTGCAACGGCAAACGATTTTAATAAGTCTCGACGATTCATCGTATTCACCTAAAATAGCTAAAGAAGTAATTAAGATTGAAAATGAAATTGAGCAGATGTGTTCAAGATGAACAAATTTATCGACGCATCATTTCTGGTGTTGACAGAAAAAAAGCATTCCATTCTGGCGCTGAACCAGATTGGCTCAACGCATCGCGAGAACTCTGGCTAAATTGTTGACTAAGCTGTTTCACGTAAACATTCTGCGCCAACGCAGGGCGAGCGGCTTCCCGATGTTGCGCAGTAGTTTCTTCCATCTCTGTCTTAAACAAATTCGGCGCGCCACGTGCGATCAATCGAGCAACATCAAAGCGTGCGGTCATTTGTGCCGGACTTGCCCAAGCCATTTCCTTCATAGAATAGCCATCAGGCGTTTGATGCCCATTTGCTTGTTGCCCCAAGCTATTAATCCAACTCAAGATCGGGCCAGTATTCACGATCATCTTGTCTTCATACGCAAGTCGTACTGATGAAATGACGTAATGCATAGGGTCTTTGAATTTCTTACCTAAAGAAGCGACAAATTCCGAGGATTCGAACATAGTTCGCAGTACGCGCGGAATATCACCTTTACTCTGCAAAAATTGTTCCGCCATGCTTCGCACCAAAGCATCAGAAGGCGCATCTGAGACAAAGAACTGCGCCAATTTCTGGCTGATAAACTTGGCAGTGGCAGGCTGACGCATCAGCAAATCCAAGACCTGATCAATCTCACTAAGCCCTTGCCCTTTGATTGTAGTACCCAGTAATTTTTTCTCACCAAAATCATGCCGTCTTGGATGAAACTCAGTCAAGCCGAATCGTTGATAGCCGGCTAACTGCGCTTGATTTAGACGTGGGTTATCGGCTTTGACACGAATCCCCAAACCAGTCAACACACGCGCTAATTCTTGCACGTCGGTTTGGCTATAACCACTACCAACCCCCATGGTATGTAGCTCTAATAATTCACGTGCATAATTTTCATTGATCTTATTAACCGCATTGTGTTCATTATCGAGATAGCGCAACATCGCCGGATGTAACAGCGTCGCTTTTAAGAGCGCACGGAAGTTTCCAAGCGCATGTGGACGAATCGCGGTTTCTTCAAAATCAGCTAACATCGCTCTAACATTGTCTTTGCGATTCGAGATATTGAAATGGTTCATCCAAAACCAATTCATTTGCTCTAGCAATTGATTCGAAGAATAGATCGAACGTAACAAAGAACGTGATGCTGCTTCGCGCGCAATTCGGTTTAGTTCTTGTTGATACGCTTGGCGCAAACTGTCATCGGTGCCTCGCATCTTGGCCGATTCTTCACGCTGTTGATCAAGTGCTTGCATCATTTCGACAAAAGGTTTTTGCGAAATCGTCATCGCATCAATCTGACTTTGAATTTGCGCTGGAACTTGCGCTGATTGCGCTTGCAGTTGCTGCAATAAGTAGGCATCCGGCCCCAGTGCGCGCAATTGTTGTTCACTGGTCTTATTTGCGCCCCAAGTCAAGCGATTGCTCAAGGCATAAGAATTGACTTGTGCTTGTTGAAAATAATCGGAAGCACGCAGCGTTTGCGTCTGAGATGGCGACTGAATTTGCGGCTGAAGCGACTGATTACTACAAGCAGAAAGCCCACATAGCGCGCTCAGCACGAATAGACTCGGGGACAGAATCGAAGACAGTTTAGACATAGAACACTTTCCATTTTGAACAGAGTTCAACAATGACAAAATACGAAGTCTTCAGAATAAATCTTCGCCCTTTAAAATGCACGGAGTATTTAGTAACTTTAGGCGCAAGCTGGTAAGAACTTGTAACAGAAATTCAGCAGCTCTCTGCAACATACAACATGCATAAAAAAATAACGATAGTTTTCACTATCGTTATTTTTTATAAAACGACCTACTCGTTGATGAATTAATTCACAAAATTCACGCGACGCCCATTTACATTGCGTTGCGCAGGATTGCCGTACACGGTAACGCTGCCTGAGCCATTACTTTGTGCGTTGACGTTTTGTGACACTGCGGCATACACAGAACCAGAACCGTAGCTACTTAAATCCGCACTCAAACTTTTTACAGAAGACAATTGTGCAGAACCTGATCCATGTGTATTAGCAACTAAATTACGTACACTGCCACTCGCATTGACCGAGCCAGAACCATTCACAGAAACCGATAATTCATTGCCATTAACAGCGCCCAAACTCAAAGAGCCTGATCCTTGTACATTGACTCTCGCGTCATTGCTCGTCAAGCCAAGCGCATTAATACTGCCCGAACCACTATTGACGACTTCGAGACGCATTACACGACCATCTAAGTTGATGCTACGTGAGCCATAATTTTTCACTGCTAAGTTGCCGCCATTTAAGCCACTGATCATCATGCGACCAGAACCATTCGATGTCACTTCGGTTAATGCTGGTACGGTGTATACAACACGAATTGGATTGCTGCTATTGAATTTTTCATCAATCCAGATTTTTTGCGTATCGCCATTGACTTGTGTTTGCACCAAATTGAGAAGGTTGCTATCGCCACTGATTTCTAATCCTGCAGCGCCACCAACACGCACTTCCACTTGCATAGGGCCACTGACATTCAACGCGGATGCGCCATTAACCTGACGTTTATCTAATTGCAAATCGCCATTACCTTTAATCGCATTGCTACTCCAAGAGGATTCAAAACGCGCGTCATTACCATCGGGAGCGATGATGATGGCACAGCCTGAAAAGGCAAGAATAGAACACAGGGCAACAATAGTACGCATAATAATTTTTCCAATAAAAGTTAATCAGGCGCTGAACTTGCCATCAATGAGCGTAACGGCTTCAGCCACAGACGCACTGTATCGAAACTCGCTTGCTCGCTCTAGCACCAAGCGATGAACTGACGAGAAAATGGTCTGAAGCGTATAAATCGCGGTCTAAAAGACGGGGCTATTGCGGTTATCCACAATAGACGCTGTTTGTCTGTCTATCGATAATGTTTGCAAGGATCGTTCAGCCGTCGAATAAAGTGTCGCTGTCTATCCTCGACTCACCCACCTTAGTAAACCATAGAACTAAGCACGGTGATACCTATAGGACTTATGCAAAATTGCGCTAGCTAACTAACAAAAACGGCACTAGCGTCTGTCTTGAGCGAGTCCTAGGCTACTTATAATTATCAGGGGACAAACATGAAACGCCTTACTGGACATCTGTATTTCTGGGTTCTTGTTGCCATATTCTGTGGCGGCTTGTTCGGATTTCTCGACGCTGCAAATGCGGTCAAATTAAAGCCACTTGGCGATGGCTTTATTGCCTTAGTCAAAATGCTCATCAGCCCAATCATTTTCTGTACCGTGGTACTTGGCATTGCAGGTGCTGGCGATATGAAAAAAGTCGGTCGGGTTGGTGGCAAAGCACTGATCTATTTTGAAGTGGTGTCGACGCTAGCACTCGCGATTGGTTTGATCGTAGTAAATATTTTAAAACCTGGTGCGGGCTTTAATGTCGACCCTGCGACCTTAGATGGCAAAGCAGTCGCTAGCTACGCCAAAGCGGCACATGATCAAAGCACAGTCGACTTTTTACTGCACATCATTCCAAAAACCTTCACTGACGCATTCACGGGATCTGGCGATTTATTACAGGTTTTGTTAGTCGCAGTGTTGTTCGGCTATGCCATGATGCGCATGGGTAAAACAGGCCAAGCAGTGCATATGTTTATCGAAGAAGCATCACATATTTTCTTCGGCATGATGAATGTGATTATGAAGTTAGCACCAATTGGTGCGGGTGCTGCGATGGCGTTCACTATCGGTAAGTATGGTCTCGCCTCCTTAAAACCTTTGGCCGCTTTAATGGGTAGCTTCTATCTGACTTGTACTTTGTTTGTGGTAGTGGTGTTGGGCTTAATTGCTAAATTTGTCGGCTTTAGTATCTTCCGCTTTATCGCTTATATCAAAGAAGAATTATTGACCGTACTTGGCACCTCCTCTTCCGAATCTGCCTTGGTGCCTTTGATGAGCAAGTTAGAAAAAATGGGATGTTCGAAATCGGTCGTCGGTTTGGTGGTTCCTTCCGGCTACTCTTTTAATTTAGATGGCACCAATATCTATATGACGATGGCAGCAATCTTTGTTGCGCAAGCCTTAAATATTGATCTGACTTTAACGCAAGAATTAACAATGTTGGCAGTTGCGATGTTGACTTCCAAAGGAGCCTCTGGCGTGACGGGCGCGGGCTTCATCACTTTGGCAGCGACACTGGCAGTGATTCCAACGATTCCTGTTGCTGGCTTGGCTTTAATTCTCGGCATCGACCGTTTTATGTCTGAAGCACGCGCTCTAACTAACTTTATTGGCAATGGTGTGGCAACGGTTGTGGTCTCGCACTGGGAAGGTGAATTGAAGCATGATGTCATGCACAAAGAATTAGGCAAACCTACCATCGCAGCTAAATCAAGCGCAACTGCAACAACAGCGACAACATCAATGTCAGCGCCACCTGCGGATCAATTATCTGCATAAAATGCGAAAGTCTAAAGACTCACCAATCAAGTACATAGAGAACGCTAGCTTGGTTGGTGTGAATCCACGATAGGCTTTATCAAGACGAATGTTGTTTTAAACACGCCAAATTGCTCTATGTGCAACCAGCACGTTTGCAGGCGCACTTAAATCAATCAAAATGCATGATCACCTTCTTTGGAGTTGTCATGCATTTTTTCTTTCCTGCTCAAGCCAAACACCGTTGGAGTTTAATCGCGCTGTTACTGTCTTTGGTGTTGCTGATTTATCTTTCTTTATCGCAGATACAACCCAAGCTGAAGCAAAACCCTGCCAACGCAGCCACCGAATTTTCACTACCAGCGGCACAATCCCAGTTACAAAAGATCACCCAATACAAACATCCCATCGGTAGCGCCGGACATAGCCAAGTGCGCGACTATCTGCTGGCGGAAATAAAAGCACTGGGCTTAGAGCCACAAATACAAACAAGTTTCGCAAGTTCAGAAAGAGGTCACGCAAGTGGACAGGTGCAAAACATTGTGGTGCGATTAGCGGGGCGGAATAGCCAGCAAAATCAAGACAAAAAAGCTTTACTACTGATGGCACATTATGATGCGGTACCAAACAGTTTTGGTGCCGCAGACGATGGCGTTTCTGTCGTGTCGATGTTGCAAACCTTGCGCGCGTTAAAAGCACAGGCGCCACTTGCGAACGATGTAATTTTCTTATTCAGTGATGGCGAAGAAGTTGGTCTATTAGGCGCCTCAGCATTTGCGCAATCACATCCTTGGATGAAGGATGTCGGCATGCTGCTCAATTTTGACAATCGAGGAAATGCTGGACCGATCATGATGTTCGAACCCTCTGCCGGCAACCGTGATCTAATTACCGGCTTGGCAAAAGCAGTACCGGAAGTGATCAGCAATTCATTGATGTATGAGGTATATAAAGCCTTACCAAATGACACCGACTTCACGGTATTTCGTAAGCAAGGTGTCGCTGGACTCAATTTTGCGATGATACAAAATATTTCTAGCTATCACACGCGTTATGATCGCAGTGATCTGATCAATCCAGCATCACAACAGCAACAGGGACAGATGATGTTGCAACTGGTTCGGCATTTTGGTGAGCAAGATTTGCGTACGCTCAATGTGTCGATGGCTGCCTCGGTGAATGCGGAAGACAGCGTGTATTTCAGCTTTCCACTGTTCGGTCTGATTCACTATCCGGCAACGCTTGCCTTACCACTTGCCCTGTTCCTGACCGGATTAGCGATCACCGCTTTTTGGCTGACGGCAAGAACGATGAAATTACGTCTCTTGGCCACAATCGCTGGTGCATTCAGTTTTATATTGGTGATCGTCGCAATTGGTTTTTTATCACAGCAAGCTTGGAATCTTGTATTTAAGTTTTATCCGGCATACTTGGAAATGCATGATCAAGACACCGGACATTTTTATTTGCTGGGAATACTGATCATCACGGCTCTCGCTTTTGGTCTCATTCAAAAAATACTGACGCGCTGGATTCATGTAAAAGAACTCGCTTTTGGCGCTGTGTTGGTATGGATCGCGATCTTACTATTTATTAGTGCGCGCTTCCCAGGTGCCAGCTTTCTGTTCGCTTGGCCCCTCTTGTTTGTGCTGCTTTCTTACTGTTATTTAGCGCTTAAAAAAGTACCTGACACATCCTCGGCTTATGCTTGGATTTTGCTAGCAGGTGGCGGATTTTCTATTCTCTTATTTTCACCGCTGATTTTGTTGTTCAACATCGCTTTAGGTTTTCATTCATTAGGTGTGCCGGTGATTTTGTTCACGCTTTTATTAGGTCTATTAACGCCTTTACTGGTTTGGATTTTGTATGAAATCCGTGCTCGCATTGTGCTCTTGCTTGGCCTCGTTGTAGTCAGTTTAGGCGCTATTGCGACCGCGAATTTTCATCAAGTACATCCAATCCCAACCCAATTAAGCTATGTTGCGATGCCTCAGAAAAATGTATCGCTCTGGCTCACGCCACAACGCAATCTCGATCGCCAAACACTGAGTATGTTCGGCGAATCAAGCGTACAAAAAACTTTGCCCGAGCTATTCGGCAAAGAGCATGCTCGCAGCGCTTGGGCATACTGGAGTGCTCCCGCACCAGATGCTGGAATCGCTGCGCCGACAGTTTCGATACAGTCAGATCAAATCATCGATAATCAACGCGAGATCCTCATCCATATTACTAGCCCAGATTCAGCAAGCAATACGCGGATTCAAGTTGAAGGTGTGAGCGTTTTATTTGCCAGTATTCAAGATCAAATTTTGATCAAAACAGCGAAAGAAAAGTGGATGACCAGTGTGCATGCGATGCCAAAAACTGGCGTCACTTTACGCATTCGGCTCGCCAAAGATCTGACTGGCAAAAATGGGAAGATACGCGTGACAGATACTTTCTATGCTTTACCGAATAAGCTTAATCATGTCGCGCTTCCGACGTCGGTCGATTTTGCGGCACAAACGATTACATTAGTCGACATCCCTGAGTAGAAGCGGAGACGATAAACTCTAGGAAGTAAGCATCTTCAAGATTTCTGCAATGCCGCCAATAGACCATCGGCGGCATCTTCGATGTAATCTAACACCGTATCAAAACCACGAGCACCACCGTAATAAGGATCGGGTACCACATCGGATGGGCTATGGCTGGCATACGACATCATCAACTTGAGTTTATGTTGATACTTTGCCGGACATTGATTTTGTAAATGCCGTAGATTTTCTTTGTCCATGGCAAGGATCAAATCAAACTGTTGAAAATCGGCCTCACACACTTGGCGCGCTCGCTGTGGCGACAAATCATAACCGCGCTTCAAGGCATATTCTTGAGATCGCGGGTCGGGTTGTTCACCAACATGGTAGGCATGGGTTCCCGCCGAATCAATCTGCAATTGCGCGAGCATGTCAGCCGCGTCGGCTTTACCGCGAAATACACCTTCGGCAGTAGGCGAACGACAAATGTTCCCCATGCAAACAAATAATATCGAAGTCGTTTTATGCGGATTCATGATGAGTGCCTCCTCTTGTAAAGCCGTAATTATAGTCAGAGATGACGCAAGCCTCACGTCAACATAGCCTTAGCCTTCATGGTATGTTTTAATAGCGACCTCGCCGCACTCGATTCATATCGCCAACCAGCATGCTTCACCACATTCCCACATTGCTACAACAAGCGATCGTCAAACATCAACAAGGTTTTCTGCAACAAGCCGAAGATCTCTACGTGCAGGTCTTGCAAATCGATACACAGCAATTTGACGCTTTGCACATGATAGGTTTGATTGCGAAACAACGTGGTGATACGCAAACGGCGCTGAATTTTTTTGCCAAAGCAATTCAGAGCAACCCACGCGACGCTAGAGTGCATTGCAATTTAGGCGCGACATTCCAGCAAATTGGCAATTCCAAACAAGCACTTGCTTGCTACGATTTGGCACTATCGATCAAAGCTGACTACGCCTTAGCTTGGAATAATCGCGGCAATAGTTTGCGGTCCTTAGAACGCTATCCAGAAGCGTTGGAAAGTTTTACTAAGGCGCTGGAACTACAAATCAATTATCCCGAAGCCTTTTTAAACCGTGGGATTTGTTTGCAGGCACTAGAGCAGCACAGCCAAGCCATACAGGATTTTGATGATGCACTCAAACTCAAGCACAACTATATCGAAGCAGAATTTGCTCGTGCATTTAGTTTGCAGCAATTGCGCCTATACGATCAGGCGTATGCCGCTTATACCCGTGCCCTAGAGTTGACACTGACAGCCGATGGCCGTCATACCAATCCAGAGAAAATTGCGGCGATGTACTGCAATCGCGGCATGGTTTCGACAAAATTGCAGCGCGATATCGCAGCACTGGAAGATTTTCAACATGCAATCAGCTTACGTCCCCAATTTACAAAAGCGTATTTACAAGCAGCGCATGTGTATCAGCGCCTACAACAAAAAGAAGCGGCGATCGAACATTATCAAGCGGCTCTAGCAGCAACGCACAACCACGGTCAACCCGACGAGTCATTACAACAGCAAATTGCCTATCATCTCGCAGCATTGGGAGCGGCACCAACCCCAGCAGCAGCGCCTGCTAGTTACGTCAAAGAGCTATTTGATCAATATGCAGAACACTTCGATACGCATTTACAAGAACAGTTGGCATATCAAGTGCCGCAACTCTTACAGGCTGCCTTGAAGGACTTTAAGATAGGGCAAGATAAACCATTAAGCCATGCGATTGATCTTGGTTGTGGCACGGGCTTATGTGGAGATTTTCTCGCGGCGATTGCCACGCGTGTCACTGGGGTCGATTTATCTGAAAAGATGCTAACAAAAGCGCGAGCAAGAGCGGTCTATGATGACTTGGTATGCGATGATATTTTGCATTATCTTGCACAACCGTCCTACACAGCCGATCTACTGATTGCCGCCGATGTGCTGGTGTATTTGGGCGACCTAGAACGCTTGTTCGCTTTGTTCCATGATCGCTTACAGGCCGGTGGCTATGTCGCTTTCTCAGTCGAGGAATCCGACTCAGCCGAAATCTGCCTACAAGCATCGCAGCGCTATGCTCATTCAGCGGCTTATATTACAAGGCTCGCTGATCAATATGGATTCCACTTATTACATTGCAGCCGACACTTTGGTCGACGTGATGGGCAACAGAACCTTACTAGTTTAATTTTGGTGCTACAAAAAAATTAAATTCAAGTTCAAGCAACAATGCGTGCAACCAATTTGCGCGTGATAGGTGCAAATAATAAAACTAGTGGGAAGGCACAAGCCCACGCTACCAAAAAGGCGTGCAACCAGCGTGATATAAATCCACCATCCAAGCCTGTGTTCACTGCCGTTAGGATACCTGACATACAAAATGCCATTAGCATCGACATGATGAAGGCAAACGTTAATTGTTGTTTCTTTTCTTTAGTCATAAGCAATTAGGATTGGTTTTATTGAAAAAATAGAGCCACGCTAACACCGACGCCACCGAACCAAATCAAGGAACGCAGCGTGCTGCGATTGAGTAAATATGCGGCAACATAAAGGCAGCGCAAAATAATAAAAGCGATGGCCAGACCATCAATATTCGTCTGATTGGCTTGTGCTTGCTGCGCCAAAACTACGCCAGCGATAAACAAAGGCAAGGCTTCAAAACCATTTTTTTGTGCGGCGATTGCACGCTGTGGCCAGCCAGTGAGTTTGGCTTCCCATTCACGTGGATGGTCGTTATCGTAACCACCTTTGCGGCGCGATAATTTAGCGCTACTGGCCTTAGCAAAACCGACCGTAATCACCGGCAAAAAACAGGCTGCTAATACACACCAATTTGCGATAGTCATCAATTGCTCCCTCTGTGATTAGAAATACTGCATCCATCGTACTGAGATGCTGAATTTACGAATTGTCTTTTACTAACTGCGCTGATTCACCTTTGCGATAGCCAACGTCGCATCATAATCGAATTTGCTTTTTCCAGTTTGAGTGCACCATCTAAAGTGATAGCGAATAATCATCTATCGATTACCAGCCGAAAATCAGTGCAGTTTAATAGATCGGGTTTTTCGAAGTAAATGTCATTTATATTCGACTTGAAAGAAGCAGCAATCACCCATAGATTAGTGGTGTGGCGCCGGACATCACACAACGACAAGGAGAAATAATATGCAAATCGATATACAAGCACGTGGTTTTGAATTAACCGATGGCTTACGCGAACATACCAAAAAGCGTCTAGGTTTTGCGACCGATTGGGCACATGATGAACTGCGCACGATTCATGTCAGATTGTCTGACGTCAATGGTCCGCGTGGTGGCGAAGACAAACGCTGCTTGATCCAAATCCCGCTGGTTGGCATGCAAGACATCGTGATCGACGAACTAGAATCCGATCTCTATGTCGCCATCGACAAAGCGGCAAATCGTATGGAACGCGTGTTAAGCAAACGAATAGAACGTGCTCGTGAACATCCACATGCGAGCCTCAAAAAGCACCACACGGACAACGCAGCAGAAGTAGAAGCCAACGATGTCAATTAAGGATGCAAACTGAGGATGTAAGTAGCGTTTCCCGTTACAGGTAGTAAGAATTTTTAATCTATCGTAGTCTATTTAGGAGTTGAGCAATGAGGCAATATCGCACAGATAGTCCAGAAGCCATGGCAAGAATCATCGCTTTATCGATGCTGGTTGATGGTGGTTTAGATAAATCGGAATTGGATGTGATTCACCACCACAGCGTGTTAGAACATATCGGTGTATCAACCGCCACATTTAACGATATCGTTCAAGAATTATGTGAAGACATGCTGCAATCGATGCCTGGATATCACCTAGGACGAATTGACCTTGATGACGAACTGACTGAACGCAGCATTGATGCCATGCTGATAGAAATCCAAGACCCACAGCATCGCAAGTTCTTACTGCGTATGATGCTGGCAGTGGTCGATGCGGACAACTACTTAAGTGACAGTGAGACGATATTGCTATCTCGTGCAATGCAAATTTGGGATCTCGAATTGACTAAAGAGACCAAACAAGCTCGTAACCCAAACGATATGCTGACGCAACAATCCAGCGCACGTCCACCTTCAATCATCGAAATGCATTTTTAATCGTCGATCTAACCATGCCAAAAAAGTTTTTGCGTCGGGTATTACCTAATCAACAAAGCATACAGCAGTTCTCGGTGAGCCGGCGCTTTACCGGCCGGCTAGATATTCCAGAATTATGGGAAGTTCAACGGGATAAAATCGCAATCGGTTTGGCTATCGGCGTTTTTTGTGGAATGATTCCCGGCCCCTTGCAAATGATTTCAGCGCTCGCGCTAACGATTTTATTGCGAGTCAATTTGCCGATGGCTTTAGTCGGAACATTTTTGACCAATCCGCTGACCATCGTGCCCTTATACATGCTTGCCTATATGGTGGGACAAAGTATTTTGGGTGAATCAAACTGGCAGGCACTACCCGATTTACCAGTGGCAGATTGGACCGCACCAATTACGGCTATTCAAAATTGGACTAACTGGATCGGTGACTTGGGTGCGCCTTGGTTGGTCGGTATGCTGATTCTTTCTTGCGCCATGGCAGCGCTGGCGTATTGCGGTATGCAGCTAATTTGGCGTGTTAGTCAATATATGATGATGCGTAATCGACTAAGGCAACGACAAGCGAGAGCCAGCAGGCTAGATTAAATGCGCAGCATCAGGCGATTAGGTGCGCAGTTGTTTACGGCAACCCGGCAATTCGCCGCGCCAAGCTTTATAAGCCGCGAACAAAGTCGCAACTAGCCAAGCGGCACTCAATAAGGTATCGATAATTCTATCGCTGGTACTACATTTGTCTTCTAGTTGGCAATCAACATGTACTAGTAAAACACCTAATACAGAAATGCCTGCAAAAGCACCGACAGAATAGCCTAGCGTACACAGCACACGACGCCAGATCGGTGGATATTGAAATTGCGGGTCGGGTTTAAATTGAGCACTTTGCATACAAGGCGATTTTTCGAATAACAATTAAGACATCAGCCATGATTGGCGGCACCACTGCACGATCAGCACCACGGTGCGACACCGCGACGCTTGGCTGGTGTCTATGCATATGTCTATTCCACATCGATAAGGCAGAAGCGCATACGCAGCGTGCAATTCTGGCATCAAGCTTGGATTTTCACAAGCATGTTGTCAATTCACACTCAGCACACATAAGCTAATTTGTGCTTCATTCTCACTTCATACAGCACGGCTACAGTGCAGACTCTTCAACTTGGAGTCGAACATGCAAAAAACTTTATTTATCAAATCCCTGACTGTCGGGCTATTAATGCTGATTATTGGCATTCCATTAATGATGATTGAAGACACAATCAAAGCACGTAGCAATTTTCGTAACGAGGCGGTGCGAAGTATTGCAGCTGATTCAGTCGGACAGCAAACATTACTCGGACCGATTTTGGTAATTCCTTACAGCGAACAATACGAGGAAGAAGAAGTCGTCAATGCCGCCACAAAACACACAATCAAGCGCCAACGTAACTTACAAAAACGTTTATATGTGTTCCCCGATGAACTAAAAATGCAATCGACGATTGATACCGATCAACGCTATCGTGGCATACATAAAGTGTTGGTATATAGCGGCCAAAACGATATCAATGGTAGTTTTCATTTGCCAAACCAAAGTGCATTTCAACGGGAAAAATCCGGTTCAACGATCGTGCTTGGAAATGCCTTTGTGAGTATCGGGCTCAGTGATACGCGGGGCTTAAAAAATGTACCTAGCATGCGTTGGGATGCTCAAGAAATCGAATTCCAACAAAATAGCCAGCTCAACTATATCAAGCAAGGTTTGCACGCGCCTATCGGAAAAATCCCGACTGAAAATAACAAAACTATTACCTTCACACTCAGCTTACATATCGATGGGATCGAACAATTCTCCTTAGTTCCGATCGCAAAAAATAACCAAGTGACGATGCGCTCTAAATGGGAACATCCACAATTCTATGGTCGCTTCTTACCGTCGCCCAAAGAGCGTAAGATCGATGCCAGCGGCTTTCAGGCTACTTGGAAAATTTCTTCATTATCTAGCAACGCACAACAACAATTTTTGGGGAGCGAATACGGTCAACAAGAGACGAGAGTGCTGACCAGCGCTCCTAACGGGGTCGAAACCGTCGCACAAAGTGTGGCTAGCGTCGATAGCTTTGGCGTTGCCTTTATTGAGCCAATTAATATCTACTCACAATCTGATCGCGCGATTAAATATGGTCTGTTATTTGTCGCACTGAGTTTTGCTGCCTTCTTTCTGTTTGAGCTATTAAAACAATTGCCTATCCATCCAATTCAATATGCTTTAGTTGGGCTGGCATTAGTTCTGTTTTTCTTGCTGTTGGTGAGTTTGTCTGAACACCTACAATTTGTTTGGGCCTATATGATTGCGAGTACCGCTTGTTTATCCTTAATCAGCTTTTATCTCAGCTATGCATTAAGAAGTTGGAAACGCGGGGTCGGCTTTGGTGTCGCACTCACGCTCTTGTATGGGGTTCTGTTTGGCCTGCTTCAATCTGAGAATAATGCCTTGGTCATGGGAAGTATCTTACTGTTTAGCGTGCTGGCAGCCATCATGTTAATCACTCGCAAAGTCGATTGGTATCAAATCGGCAAACAATCCCTAAGCAATAATTCAACGACGACAGCTTAAGTCATCAACAAGTCATCAAAAAACGCGGCTAGTGCTCATCTTAGGCTAGCCGCTATCCATGCGATAAAGCATTTTATTTTTGGAAATAAGTGTCGCTATTCTCTGCTGTAAGTGGCACTTAAGTTTTCATATACACTTTTATAGAAACAGCCGAAAAACCACGAAACATCATTTGCAGATGCGTACTCTGCAAATGTGGTCTAAGATTACTCCAAGACAAATTTTGTCGAACGATTTGTGGATACAAGTTCACCCTAGTTCGCACATATCGCATCGTCTTCGCGCCTACCGATTTGCATTCCATTTTCGAGCAAGCTGAACTTTTCATGAAGATAGGTTTTACGCTGTTACGATTGCTAGGAACTTGGCGATTTACGCTAAGTGTGCTGCTATGCTGCGCGATATTTTCCACTACTTTGGCCGCTAATCTAGGTTCGCTACGTTTCGATCACATTGGCCCTGACCAAGGCTTTAGCTATCAATCCATCACGGCGATTGCACAAGATCAGCAAGGTTTTATGTGGTTTGGTACGCAAGCAGGCTTGATTAAATTTGATGGTTATCGCAGCACGGTATTTCGCAGTGATCCGCTCAACCCGAAAACATTGAGTGACAATTTTACTTCTGCGCTTTACGTTCACCGTGACGGCAATTTATGGGTAGGCACGCAATCTGGTTTAAGTGTTTACGATCGCCACAGCAATAGTTTTACCAACTTTCTGCGGGGCGGAAAAGACGCTGTCTTATCGGGTAATTACAAAGTCTATGCCATCGTCAACGATGGTGCCGAAGGACTGTGGCTGGCAACCGATTATGGCTTAATGCATTTTGATATGCGCAGCCATCAGTTTGAGGACTATCAACATGACAAAGACGATCCTGCTAGTTTGCGTGACAATCTAATCACTGACATGGTCAACGATGCACAGCATAATTTATGGATAGGCACGCCGGTCGGCCTAGATCAATTTAATCCTGTCACCAAGAAGTTTACACACATCCAACTCGACTTAAATAATCGCTCTAAGTTACGCCAAAATAGCATTATTTCCCTATCTATCGATCGACAACAAGTCTTGTGGATAGGTAGCGACGCAGGTTTAAGCAAAATTGCGCTCAATAGCGAAAACAAACAGGTTCAAGCATTTGGCGATGCCGAGGGTTTTGAACTTGCGCATATTCAAACTCTGTATCACGATAAAAACGATACGCTTTGGGTAGGCACGGTGAATCAAGGATTGTTTCGCTTCAATCAAACGAGTGGAAAATTTGAACAATTTCGACATCGCCCGCTCGATCCTAACAGCCTGCTCCATAACCATGTCAGTAAAATTCTGCAAGATCAAACTGGTGTACTGTGGATAGGGACGAGATCATCCGGTTTAAGTCGTGTCGATCTGGCGAGTGGTGGCTTTCATCGCTATGTTCAGCTGCAAGATGATGCCACTGGCACCAGCGACAATCGGATTCGTGCGATCACAGCAGCGGACCCCGATCATTTATGGCTAGGGACTTACTCTGGCGGTTTGTTAAAAATGAACTTAAACAATCGCAAGGTCGAAGTCTGGCAAAAACAAACTGGAAAAAAACTCGCACTACAAGACAATCAAATCGTCAGCTTTTTGCCGGAGAAAAACGGCAGAATGTGGATAGGCACGCGAACCGGTCTGACTTTTTTCGATCCAGCAAAAAACACCTTTACGCCCGTATTTATCAGCCACGATGCGAACGATAATTACATTGAACGTTCGATACTCGATCGAACCGGTACATTGTGGGTTTCTAGCCGTGGCGGCCTACACCGAAAACTGCCGGGTCAAAATCACTTCACCACATTCCGACACGACACTGATGATCCACATAGCCTAACCAACAATTGGGCAATGGCTTTGGTCGAAGATCATCAAGGGAGAATCTGGATCGGCACCATGAACGGCTTGGATTATTTTGATAAACAAACCGAACGCTTTGTGCATTTCCGTCATGATGAGAAAGATACGCGGAGTCTAAGCCACAATCGTGTGCACAGTTTATTCGTCGATAGCAAAAGTCATTTATGGATAGGTACCTCAGGCGGTTTAAATCAAATGAAACAAAGCGCCGATGGGCGTATGCAGTTTCAATTTTTTCCAACGCGTGCCGATGGTTCGGCCGAATCAGTGGGCGGAATTTTAGAGGACAAATCTGGCAATATTTGGATCAGCAGCACCGCAGGGATTTCGCGCTTGGATATCAATACTGGTAAGTTCAAAAATTTCACAGATAAAGACGGAATGATACAAGGTTCGTTTTTAATCGGTGCGGTGTATCAGTCCGAAGATGGCACCATGAATTTCGGTGGCTGGACAGGTTTGACACGATTCAAACCGGGAGAAATTTCGGAAAACACCATTCCTCCTAAAGTTCTGATCACGGACTTTCTAATCTCGAATCAATCGCTTAGCAAATTGCATAAAGATGGTGAGCCGCGGCTGCAAACTTCGATACACGAAGTCAAAGATATTTATTTAAGCTACCTTGATTCGATTTTTTCTATCGAATTTTCTGCGCTACATTATGCCGATCCCAACGAAAATCGCTATGCCTATCAACTAGAAGGATTTGATCAAAAATGGGTTGAAACGGATGCCAAGAAACGTTTTGCGACGTATACCAATCTTGATCCAGGTCGTTATGTATTTAGGGTAAAGGCCAGCAATAAAAATGATGTTTGGAGTGAGCAAGCGCAGGAATTAGTGATTTATATCGCACCGCCGTTTTGGAAGACATGGTGGTTCAGAATTTTAGTACTGGTTTTCTTGATCGGACTGACCTATGCCATCTTCTTACTCAGAGTACGTCAACTGATGCAGCAAAAACTTTTGCTGGAAGAGCAAGTCGCACACCGCACGCAAGAATTACAGAACCAAAAAGTCGCGGTCGAAAAACAAAAAGAAACGCTCGAACATGCGCACAGAAATATCTCGCTATTAAGTGAGATAGGAAAACGAATCACCGCCACACTCAACACCGAAGCGATTATTGATTTACTGTACCGTAATGTAAATAATTTGATGGACGCGACTGTGTTTGGGATCGGTTTCTATGATCGAGACCGACAGCTAATTGAATTTCCATTCGTGATTGAAGATGGAAAACCATATGCTCCATACGTGCGCGATTTCAACAATAAAAATCAACTGCCAGTCTGGTGTATTGAGCATAAGCGTGAGATTTTTATCGCAGACTTGTACCAAGAGTATCAAAACTATATTCAAGACTTGTCATTCACGATTAATCCAGAAACTTGGGGCGCGGTGTTAGAAGATGGCAGTCCTTCTGGAACGCCACTTTCTGTCTTATACGTACCATTTTTCGTCAAATCAGAAATTCGCGGCATCATCTGTGTGCAAAGCTACCAGACACATGCCTACGAAACGACCGACCTCGACGTGTTACGCACATTGGCATCGTATGTTGGAATTGCGATGGATAATGCAGAAGCCTATCAACGACTACAAGAGACACAGGCGCAATTGGTCGAACGCGAGAAACTGGCAGCGTTAGGATCTTTAGTTGCAGGTGTTGCGCATGAGTTAAATACACCACTTGGCAATAGCTTGCTCATCGCCAGTTCAATTGAAGACAATGTGCAACAGATTTCGCAAAAAATTGAATCGGGTCCAGTGAAACGTTCTGATTTCAGAAATTTTGCTGAACGCTGCCAAGAAGCGGTCACGATGCTGCTACGTAGCTTAAATACCAGCGCCAATTTGGTTAGTAGTTTTAAGCAAGTCGCTGTCGATCAAGCCAGTGCACAGCTAAGACATTTCGATTTAAAACAAACCACTGCCGAAATCATCGCCACGATGATGAATCAAGTACGGCACGCGGAACACCAACTGGTCGTCGATATTCCTGAAAAAATTACGATGCACAGTTACCCCGGCCCTTACGGACAAGTACTGATTAATTTATTGCAAAACGCCATGCTGCATGCATTTGATGGTCGCAAGCATGGGCAGATGACGATTAGCGCGCAACGCTTAGGGAACGATCAAGTGCAAATCACATTTAAAGATAATGGCGTCGGCATTCCTGAAGATTTTCTACACCGTATTTTTGAACCATTCTTTACCACCAAGCTCGGTCACGGCGGCTCAGGATTGGGCTTAAACGTCACTTACAATATCGTGACCTCGCTATTGGGCGGGCAAATTTTTGTTGAAAGTGTGATGGGCGAGGGCACAACGTTCCGTTTGGAACTACCTCTTAATGTGACTTAGGTGATGCAAAAAAAACGCTGTAAAGATGCATCAACAAAATAATTCACGCAATGCAGATGAACGCCTTGTTGATGTGTGAGATCGACATCTTGTTGCAGTCGATCTCACACCGTCGCAGCTTACTTCAATCAACTTAGCTTAGCTAACTTAGCTTAGCTAACTTAGCTAATTTAATTTACTTAACTTACCTAACTAAGCTCAAGCTATTTATCTCAGATTTCAGTCTCAACTTTTAATCGGCGTGACCAAACCTTTTTGCTTCGCGGTTTGTATCAAGCTCCAGATTTGCTGCTCTGCTTGTTGCGACATTTTATCCATCTGTTTGCCCATCTGATCCATCTGCTTACCGAGCGCTTCCATTGGCTTTGCCGCGTCCGCCATTTGTTTCTCTAAGGCTTTTAGTGGCTCAAGCGATTTCTCGTATTGTTGACTTAATTGTTGCTGCTGTTGTTGAAAGACCTGCGCATTTTTTTGGAAGTCTTGCATTAGATGCTGATACTTTGATTGCTCTTTCTGTAGTGCGCTCAAAGCATCTTGACGTGCTTGCGCATCTTTAGCGTTTTCGACTTTTGCTGCGGCCGCTTGCATTTTCAATTCAAACGCAGCCATTTTAGCTTCATGGGCTCGCATTTTTGCATCGAACTGTGCACTGATTTTTTCATCAAATCCTGGCTGCACGTCGCTCAATGTTTGCATTTGTTCGCCCAATCTTTCCATCACCGCGCTATGCGCCTCCATCTTTTTGCCTTGCGCTTCCATTTGCTCGCCCAAGTCTTGCATCGGTTTATACGCAGCGTTGGCTTGATCCAATATGGCCTGGTCTTTGATTAAATATGACTGCCCTTTCTCGACAAACCACAAGAATTCTTGCGAATTTTCGCGCTTAAGCTTTTCAATTTCAGCCATTCCTTTGCGGTCACTACGCACGAAAGTCGTAGCGCTGCGATCTGGCTTAACCAAGGCAAACCGCATCATATTTTTTTCGCTTTTACTTTGCACTAGTAGTGGCATCGCAGCGACGCTGGTTGTCAGCGAAGTGTTGGTTGCAGTATTAGCTGAAGTGGTGGTCACCATGGTGCTAGCGCTTGTACTAGAAGTTGTACTAGCAATCGTAGTCGAGCCAGTGTTAGCGATTGCCTCAGCAGCGACGGCTGGTACAGGATGTGGCGACGCAATCGGTGTCGCCGGACTCAATACATTGGCATGCGCAAATAGTGCAAGACATGTCGCTCCCAGCCCGAGACTTGGCAGTACCAGTTTCCAGCCCGCGGTCTTGATTGTTGCATCGGTTTGTATCAATCGTTTAATACGTAACATAAGATTTCCTCCATGTGCCCCTTGGGCGAGTTGAGGTTGAATAAACTGGAATTGCTCCAGCTCGGATAATGCAAGTGCTAGACGCCGCGGTTCGCCTAACAGACTTGCAGCTAAATCATCTGCAATTTGTTCTCGCTCTTGTCGAATTTGCTTGGATAACCACCAAACAACTGGGTGATAAAACAAGACAATTTCAATCAAGCTCTGCAACAAATTAATTAGATAATCAAAACGTTTTATATGTGCGACTTCATGCGCCAATAAGGCTTCCACCAAATGCGGTGGCATACCACTCAATAGTGAGGCCGGTAGTATCACGATCGGGCGCCACCAACCAGCAGTAACTGGGAACGGCAACTGCGTTGAGATTCCCAAACGTAGAACAGATTTCACTCCCATTGCGGTCGCCATCTGTTGCAGCTTGGCTTGCCAAATCGGATCACTGAACTGTTTCGCGCTCTTCACTTGTTGCGATACCCAACGCAAACCCAGCAACAATCGCAAGATCAAGACAGCTACACCGATTGCCCACATCACCGCCAAATACGGCAACACAGGCTGAAATGCCATCCACTGCTGATGGGCGAAATGTGACACGGCCATTTGCTCCGCTGGATCGCCCATTTGCAAGACGCTGTTCGCAGGAACCGGTGATGAGTCCTTGATATGTGTCTGCGAAATCGTTTGTGCGCTAGCTTGAGCGGGCGCATTTTGAATCAGGTAATTAATTGGAAGCAGTAAGCAAAAACTCAGCGCGATACAGTTCAACAGATAACGCGACTGCGCCGACGCTTGACGTAATAAGCGCAGCAAGCCAGCGACAACAACAGCGATCACCACGCCTTGCCAGACAAAGTGGAGTAGGGCTGTTGCTCCCAGCATGATCCATGCGTCGAAATTGGCGCTCATTTTTTGCCCCCGTTTTTGTCCTCGTGCAGGAAAGCTTGAATTTCTGCACGATCTTTATCGCTAACATGCTCCTTCAAAGCCGCCATGATTAATTCTTTACCCGATCCTGAGAAAGCACGCTGTATAAAATCCTTGAGCAAATTGGTTTGCAATTTTTCTTGTGGCTGCGCTGCTGCATACACATGCGAACGCGCACTTTCATCCCGCGTAAGCAAACTATCGGCATGCATAATTTGTAGCTGGCGCAAAACTGTCGCTTGATTGATCTCTGGACGATCTGACTGCACCCGTTCGAAAACTTGTTTTGCTGTGGCAGGACCTTGTTGCCACAACACGCGCAATAAGGCTAATTCTGCCGCGGTCGGCTTGCGAACCGGCGAAGTGATAGCACTCGTCTCGGGCGTTGTTGCATTATTTTGCGTTGCGGAGTTACTGGCTTTTTTTGCGATCGACATACAGTTTCCTTTTCTGAATATCGTCAGCATAGACCATCTAGAAAATTTTTTCTAGAAAAATTTTTCTAGATCGATTGAGATCTTTAAATGAGTCTCCGAGACCACACTAGACGGCTCAATATTTGCCACTTGGCAATATTCATTAGTCATCACTTAAAGACAACAAAAAACAACAGTTTTCATACAAATTAATACAATTTTCTGAAAATCTGTTTGTTTAACTTAGTTGTTGAATACATACTTCGATTTGATGCTGAGTTTGATATAAATCAAATCCTTAGTGTCAGATGAACAATTATGAAAAACTGTTGGTTTTGATTAATTGATTTAAATTAAAAACAGTTGATACATAATTGGAGTTAGAACGCGTCAATTTATCGACAGTTCATGCAATTCAACTTACTCTTAATGCCAAATCTGGGGAGGCAAAATTATAATGAAAAAATTAGTAAAACTTACATTGGCTGCATCTGCTGTGATGTCTTGCTTTGCAGCACAAGCTGGTGAAATCCGAGGAATCAATGCTTCAAATGTGATTCCAAATCGTTACATTGTGGTGTTCAAAGACAATGCGATGATGAGCGCTAGAGGAGAGCGTCAAACATCCGAGATTGTTGCCAAGGGTGTGGGTATGCGCTTCGGTGCCAAAGTCGAACGCTCATTCAACCATGTTTTAAATGGTGCAGTTATTACAACGGATGTAGAAAACGCGAAGCGCATGGCGGATGATCCAGAAGTTGCGTATGTGGAAGCTGACCAAATTATGCGTATCAGCGGTACACAAACCAGCGCAACTTGGGGCCTTGATCGCATTGATCAAACCAACTTACCTTTGAATGGTTCTTTCACTTATCCATCAAGCAGCGGCGTACACGCTTACATCTTGGACACCGGTATTCGCGGCACACACAATGACTTCACTGGCCGCATGGGCAACGGCTACACAGCGGTCAATGATGGTCAAGGTACAAACGATTGCCAAGGTCACGGCACACACGTTGCGGGGACGGTTGGTGGAACTACTTGGGGCGTAGCTAAAAACGTTACCTTGCATCCAGTACGCGTATTGGGTTGTGATGGTAGCGGTTCAAATTCTGGCGTGATCGCGGGGATGGACTGGGTTACTGCCAATGCAGTAAAGCCAGCAGTCGCTAATATGTCTTTGGGTGGCGGTGCTTCTCAAGCAACCGATGATGCGATTGCGCGCATGACCAATGCGGGAATTACCACAGTGGTTGCAGCTGGTAACGACTCAAGCAATGCATGTAACTATTCACCAGCACGCGCACCGAGCGCCATCACCGTCGGTTCCACCACTAGCAGCGATGCGATGTCTAGCTTTTCGAACTATGGTTCTTGCGTTGATGTCTATGGCCCAGGTTCCAATATCACATCTGCGTCTTATAGCTCCAACACTGGCTCTACATCCATGTCAGGTACATCGATGGCATCACCACATTTAGCTGGTGTTGCAGCACTGTATTTGGCAGCCAATCCAAACGCGACACCATCACAAGTGACGACAGCCATTGTCAATAATTCTTTGACTGGCAAAATCACTGGCATCCCATCTGGTGTGAATAAATTCGTCAACATTCAGTTCTTGAATGGTGATGTAGTGACACCGCCAACCGGTGGCGAATTAACGAAAGATGTGGCGAAATCCTTCTCTGCTGCTACTGGTCAAAGTGCAGCTTACACTTTCGTCGTACCTAGTGGCGCAAGCAATCTGACCTTCAAAATGTCTGGTGGTACTGGTGACGGCGACTTGTACACCAAGTTAGGCTCAGCACCAACTACCACTTCTTATTTGGCGAAATCAGATGGCTCTACCAATACCGAGACCATCACGATTGCAGCACCAGCCGCAGGTACTTACCATCTGTTAGCGAATGCTTATGCAGCAGTCAGTGGCGCATCGATTGTAGCCAGCTATCAAACCGGCACGACACCACCGACTGGCACAGCATTGGTGAGTGGCACGGCGCAAGGTGTGACATTGGCGACTAATGCATCGAAGCTGTACTACATCACAGTGCCATCTGGTAAAACCAGCCTGACATTTACTTTGTCTGGTGGCACAGGTGACGGCGATTTGTATGCACGTATGACAACCGCACCAACCACAACCAGCTACACGAAGAAATCGGATGGTTCCACTAACACCGAAACCATTACATTTAGTGCGCCAACTGCAGGTACTTACTACTTGCTAGTTAATGCATACGCTGCTGTGAGTGGCGCAAGCGTGAAAGCGGTTGTGCAATAAGTTGTTAACTCAAGTCATCAACGATTTATCAAATCAATGGACCAATTCCCATCGAGACCAAGTCGATGGGATGGCACTAGCTAGTTGATGATAAAGTCTGAGACTGCGTGAGATTGATCTCCATAAAACGAGAAAAATCTCACCAACAAAAAGCCGCTGATTCTGATATCAGCGGCTTTTTCTTTACTGATCAATCAAGCGTATAGATTCTCTGCTCTTTGCAACAACACCCAACTCGTCAAAATGTATTTGTCGCCTGAAACCGGCACACAGCCACGATGGGTATGTGTGAAATAGGCGGGCGCGATTACCATACGTCCCGTGCGCGGGGTGATCGACTTCTTTTGATAATAGAACTCAGTCTCGCCGCCTTGTTCAACATCATTTAGATAAAACATAAATAGCAAACTGCGGTGCAACTGTTCATTATGCGGAGCCATGGGGAATACTTCACAATGCCAATAACGATAATTACCCAAACCTTGCGGATATTTTTGGGCTTGTATATTTCCCAAGCGATACAGATACTTCATTAAATCCGCCGTCTTACCGCTAGCTAATTCGTCATAATTCTCAATCGTTAAAGGGGTCGCTTGGCCAGTCAACGGATGCGGCAAAGTGAGTGCTAGTGGAGCGATCAGCGCAAACCGGTATTTCTCCATATAGGCAGTAAGATATTCGGCCGTCACGCTAGAAATGTGCTGCAATAATTGTGCGTATTCAGGATGCGAATTCAGTAGTAGGTCTTGACTGATCTTTTTACTGGTGTCCACCAAGCCACCCGCCTTACCTTGGATTAAATGCGGGCTTTGTTCAAAAGTGGCGATCATCTGCTGACAGAATTCGGGGCTCAAGGCCCCGTCATACACTTCAATAAAATCGTCCATTTGTCCCCCATTATTTGCTTTGGTTTTTATCGTTTTGTTGCAATCAGATTTATCCGAAAATCTGCATAGACATTCAATTTTATCAACCAATGCAGAACGACGGAAACACTTTACTTAGACGCTATGTTTTGCGCTGACAAACGATCACGCGGAAAAGCTTTTCCACGCAGAATCACGTGGCTAATGGTGTCGTAGGCGCTTATTTCGCGTAATGGATTGCGCTTGAGCAAGAGCAAATCAGCCTGCTTGCCAATCTCAACGCTACCGATACTATCTTGCATACCAAGTGCACGTGCATTCTGGATCGTCAATGCGCGAAATAGCTGAGGCAAACTAATCCCCGCTTCTAACCAGCGATCCATTTCCCAGCGCCCATTCACGCCCGGAAATTGGGTATAAAACGGACCACTAGGTGTGTCACTGCCGAACAACAATGGCACATCACGCTGATTCAGCTTTTTCGTCATATTCACCACGGTTGCCAAAGGCTTGGTGTAGCTATTCTTGATAGCCTGATACATCACGACGGGCGATTGATTTTCTTTGACAACTTCTTGCGCCAACAAGTTTTTCATCCATTGACCAGACTCCGTTTGATACCACGCCGCTAATCGTGCGGGAATTGCATGCGAGACAGCGGCTTGTTGAAAGAAATCTGGATTCAGCATTTCTTGTTCGCCGTAGAGAACTTGTATGGTTGGCTGTACCGAAATTCCAGCGCGTTTAAGTTCATCGGCAATCTGTGCAAGCCTTTGCTGGTTAGCAAATTGCTCGACATTTTTTGCTTCATGCCACAATCCATGCACCAAAGTTGTGACACCCGTTTTTAAAGCAAATTCATAAGCCGCTTGTGAATTACCATGCAAGTAGACTGGCATCTTCAAGCTTTTCGCCTGTGCTACGACCTTTTGAATCAATTCGACCGAAGGTACGGGTAAGTTCTTTTGTGCGCCAAATCCGGTTTCATAAAATACCTTGATGCACTGAGCACCGTCGTTTTTAGCATAGCTCACCACGGCTTCGGCGGTATGCTGTGCGGGATCGAAGCTGGCTGGATAAACTTGCGCTTGGGCGGGGTCGAATAGCATGTATTTAGTACCAGCGACTTGGAACTGCAATTCTTTTCCCATCCAAACTGCTGGGTAACCATTGGGTATGGTCACAGGTGCGCAGAAATGTGCGGTGGGCGCAGCCACTTGCTTATTCCAATTCGCGATAAATGTTGGATCGCCTGTCAAATCCAATACCGTAGTAAAACCAAAGTAGACATAACTCCGAGGCATTTGTTGTTGCGCCTGATTGAGCATGACAAGATCTTTTTCCTGTCCCGCTCGATAACCGGGAATACCATCAAGATGGACATGGCTATCGATCAAACCAGGTATTAAGAATTGCCCAAGCGCATCAATTTCTTGATCGATTTTGATTGCCGCTGCGGCGGTCGACTTGCTTAGATTTTTCGTAATCTGGTCGATTTTACCGTCACGGATCAACACATCGGTTGGCGCAGAAACTTTCGTTTGATCACCGCTAATGATTTGTACTTGCTTAATCAATAAAGTATCAGCGTGCGCATCCGCGCCATGCAATGTTGCCAAACTGATCAAACCAAGTAGGCTAGAAAAACGTAAAGTGGATGAATAAAGTAGCGCTTGAAACATCATCTGTCCTCCATAAAAAAGAAGTCAGTTTGCTGATGCACTCACACTTTTTCGACCTAAAACGCGATTAAGGTCAGAAAAGTAGCTAGAAAAGACTTAAAAACGCATTAAAAATATGTTTCATTTAACAAATTCAGCTTTGAATTGTTTTTTTGATGATGTGAAGAAAAGCGCACATACATCGATGGCAGATCGTTTATCATGATCAATATGACATCAATTATCAGCCACATTCAAACCGCCAACGCCGTTTTATGCTTGTTAATGGCGGTGCAATTACTCAGCATGTCGGCGATGCGCCCAACGCCAAAACGATTACTTGCGCTCAATTGCTTGCTATATGCACATCAAAGTTTGGCCTTGGTGATTATCTTCAACAGCAACATAGGCCACAGCTTAAGTGGATTTGGTTTCACCCGACCGCTATTTGCCATGCTGCTCGGCCCTGCCTTGTATGTCTATTTTTCTTGTGTGCATCGCCAGCCTTCGCAAATCAAGCTAAGTGATGCTATTCACTTCTTGATTGGCATCCTCATTTTTGCCCTGTTGGTCTGGATCAAACCTTTGCGCGCCTTCATTGATCTTGCAATTACGAGCAGCTTTGTGATCTATTTTTGCTTGATCGCGCTACAAATGCGTGCCGGCAAGCGAGCGCTTGCTCACCTAGATAGTTATGCTGAGCCAGCCTATCGCTGGTTGGTGTGTCTGATGATCATGGCATTGATTAACATCACGCTTGAATTAGCGGTGAATTTAGAAATGCGTGCGGGTGTCAAATTACGCGAGTCAACGTCCTTGCTAATTGCTAGCATTGCTTTCTTTCTCATCAATATCACGATGATCGTGGCGGCACTCCGCCGCAGTGCGTTACTAGAATGGATGTATCAATTTGGACAACAAACTCTGCAAGCCACCATCCAGGTAAACCTAAGTGCGATTGACCCGGTGCTTGCGCAACAGACCTTTGAACGCTGGCAAAATCTAGTCAAAACCGAACAGCTACATCAACTTGAATTCGGCATTACGTTGGCGCAAGCAGCAAAAAAGTTACAAGTGCCAGCACGCCAATTATCGAACGCGATCAACCAAATTTACGGCCACAGCTTTTCGGTGTATTTGAATGATCAACGTATACAAGAAGCGCAAAAACACTTAATTGAACATCCCGACATGAGCATCATCGACGTCATGCAAGAATCTGGCTTTAGTAGCAAATCTAATTTCAATAAAGAGTTTTTGCGCGTTTGTGGCACTTCGCCTTCCGCATATCGCGACATGCACAGACAAGCTGCATCGACTGCGCCACAGGAACTTGCCTAAATTCAGTGGCGCAGGCTATTTCAAAGCAGCCTATTTTTGCCCAGGGTGATAACGACGCTTCGTATGCTTGGCGATATCTTCAGCGTAAAACAACACGTCTTTAAATTCGCCTTTGCTGTACATCTCGCCTTGGTCATTAAAATGCGGCGAAGCTGGATCGCCGCTATTACCACCCGCCAAAATACTCTTAGCCTGCACCCGCGGACCAAATGACACCGCGGCGACAAAGCTATTCCCACGATCACCATAAATGCGTTTGGTGGTTTGCTTGCCGACCATACCAAATGCGGCTAACGATCCCCAGTTACCCGAAGCAAACGCCACTGGCCAACTTGGTTTGTTGTCATCATAAGTTGCCTGAACATCGCCAGATAAGCGCTGAAAACGATTGATTTCGCCCCACGGTGTTTGCCATTGTCCGAAATCATCTTGCAAACGCTGGCTTGCGCGCTTCAATGCGGCCAGCAGAGCAGGTGCCGAAACACTAGGCAAGTAATCAACGATAGGAATGTTTTTATGCTTTGCTTCACCGCCGTGCTGCAATACTAAGTCTTGCGCCCAGTAAATGGCGAGCGAAGTCGCGCTTGAGCTTACAGTCGCGCGCATGTCCCAGCTACGCAGTGCTTGAATTTGTTCCGCAAGCATGGGATCTGGTTTGGCTTCATACGCTTTAAACAAAGGCGGTAATAATGATTCGAATGCGGTTAATTCGCTGTCGTACGCCAGTTTGATTAAACCGTTCAAATCGAGATTTTTCGCATCCTTTAACATCTTCACAGCATGTAAGCCGCGCGCGTTTTCACCGTTACTCCACATATAGCGCGGAAAATCTTGCACACGAGGGCTACTGCTTTCTGCCCCAATACCAGAAGCCGAGAATGGCCAGTTATTGGTATTTTGTATCCATCCGGTTGCTGGATTGAATATCTGAATAATCTCTTTAACGGGATGCAAACCCTGCCAATCAGCAGAACGCAAACTGCCATCAACTGGTTTGGTCCAATCAAGCTGCGGGTTGCGGCGCGGCACAAAATTGCCGTGGAAGTAGGCGATATTGCCATCTCGATCAGCGTACACCGTATTGTTCGATGAGTTCGCACGCAACTCCATCACTTTGGCAAAACCCGCATAATCGCGCGTCTTCGTACGCAAATACGATTGCATTAAAGCCTTCTTTGGCTCATTCATCAATTGCACCGCGATCCACTTTCCATTTGCCGAGCGCACCACCGGACCATGATGACTAAAGTAAGTTTTAATCTTACGGTTCACCATGCCATTAAATGCTTTAAAAGGCAGCGTCTGCTCGACTACTTTGAGTGGGCGTAATCGCCCTTCATACAGATAGAAATACTTGTCGCCCTTTTGCGTTACATTCAAAGCAAACTCATCGATCACATCCGCCGCATTCGAAGTGTGCATCCAACCATTGTATTGATTAAAACCTTGGTACACGAAAAACTGTCCCCACGTCACAGCACCATAGGCATTCAAACCTTGCCCACTCATGACATGCACTTCTGGGCGGAAATAAAATGAGGTGTGTGGATTAATCATGAGCATCGCTTGCCCATTCGCGGTACGCGATGGCGCAATCGCAAAACCGTTAGAACCGCGCGGCTCAGGTAAGCTTACTGGCTCTTGCTGCGCTAACAATTCCGGCTTATCACCGTATAAAGCTTCTAAGTCTTTCAAATTGATGGACTCAATATCACCACCGATACTACCTTCACTAAAGGCTAAGGCCATCTACGGTTCGAAGTGGTTAATCAAACGCGGCTTAACTTCAGGATGAGTATGTAGGTAATAATTCAAACCATCCGCAAAGGCGATCATCAACTGCTTTAACCATGCCGGACTTTTCGCGTACTGCTGCTTTAGCTGCGCGGGCTGGATAAATAACTTCATCCGCAAATCGCGCCAAATTTCGACTTCGCCTTCAACCTCTGCCAGACGCCCCAGAGCATTGATGTAATTGAGCTCGATGCGCTTAAAGTCGTCTTCAGCCTGTGCGTACAATAGACCAAACACCGCATCGGCATCGCTCTTACCCTGCACATGCGGAATCCCCCACTGATCGCGAGAAATCGTCACCTTTTTTGCAGTCGCTTGCCAACGAGCGCGGTCTTTTGCATCTGCAACTGGAGCAATTGGCGCACTATGCGCAACGGCCAAACTACTAAAACCTGAGCCCAGCAACAAGCAGATTGCCAACATTTTTTTGTGGAACAAAAAGGTCTTCAAACCTGTCTGAGAATTGTTTAAAACATGTAAGCGCATATCTTGTCCGTATTCAAATTAAGCAGAAGTATTCTGCGTGAAAGACTAACACAGCTAACATGCAATGCAGCAGAATAAGGCGAGTTCATAGAACAGTCTTGTCTCAATTAACTACCGCCATTGCATGATGAAGCACGAATAAGTTAGAGACTCACCGAGGATAGATGAAGTTCCCAAACTGCATAAAGCACATCGCAAACGTAATGCGATTGTCTAAATTGATAACTAAGAAAACTTCTAAACGGATCGGGAAACAAACTGAACAAGGGCATTCAACCGAAACACATAATCTAGGCGAAACGAGGTGCATCATGATCAAACTAGTTCGATATGGATTCTATCTATGCATGCTTATTTTTACCCATGCTATAGCGGCGCAAACTCTTCCCGAAAAATTCCAGCCCGGTCGGATATCGAATGGCGGTGTATTCGGCTTTACGCTCTCACCTGATGGCAAGACTGCATTGTGGGTAGAATCCCAAGGCAAACGAGAAAAACTCGTGATCATGGAATCGCATCTTCAAAACGGCAAATGGTCGCAGCCCAAAGTCGCGCCATTCTCAACTGACAAGGGAGAATGGAAAGACATCGATCCTATCTTTAGTCCCGATGGACAAACCGTACTATTTCAGTCAAACCGCCCAGTAGGCACCAGTTCAGCCTATCCAGCAAACCAAACAAGCAAACGAGCACCAAAAACAGATTTTGATATCTGGGCGGTAAAACGAAACGCCAAAGGCTGGAGCGAGGCTTTTCACATGGGTGATGTGATCAACACCCAAGCCTCAGAATCGTATGCGTCTATCGCAAACAATGGCAACATCTATTTTATGAAAGACCATGAAAGCCAAGCTGGCAATTCTGATCTATTCGTCGCCAAGCTAGTCGATGGAAGATACCAAAAACCAGTCAATCTAGGCGCGCCAATCAACACCGAGCAGTTCAGAGAATCCAATCCATTTATCTCACCCGATGAAGACTATCTCATCTATTTTTCTTCTGACACCGCTGGCCATGGCGAGGTAGATCTCTACATCAGCTTCAATGAAAAAGGGCAGTGGACAAAACCAGTCAATTTAGGTTTACCGATCAACTCAACATTCGCCGAGTTCTGTCCGTTTGTACATCAAGGAAAATTGTATTTCACTCGCCAGAAAAAAGAAGCTGACAGAATGATTGAAGATATTTACGTGGTCGATTTTGATCCTTATTCCTATAAGGTGCTGGTGAGATAAATATAGTGCTTATACCGAATCGCTTCCTTGACGCGATCCAGAAGCTTGGTAGAATGCAAAATGATTACAGTGACGGTTTTCATAGAAAATTTAATACTGATTAAATGCGCAGTACATTCATGAAGATCCTTACTACAAAAGGGTTTTAAGAATTTTCTTAAAATTTTTATGCGAACTGCGTTGGTTTTATTCGACAAACAGTCGCAGAAAACACGTTAGCCACAAATAGGAGATCGAACATTGTTCGGATTATTCAAGAAAAAGGAAAAAAAGGTAGAGGTTGAACCAGAGTTTATTGTGGTCACAATTAATGCTCGCATTCAGCCAATGCACAGAGGTGAAATATACGAAGATCCTCTTGATGAAATTCTCTCGAAAAACTCTATCGGTGAGGTTTCTGGTGGTGGCACTCTTCAATCTCAATCTGGTGAAATCGAGTATTGTGATATAGAAATCCAGGTCAAAAATTCAAACGATGATACTGTCGAATTAATTAAATCATCACTTGAAAAAATAGGAATACCAAAAGGGTCAAAAATCAAAATAGAAGCAACTGATTCCGAAATTGAGTTCGGTACTTTAGAAGGTTTGGCAATTTACTTAAATGGTACCGAATTGGACTCCGAGGTATATGCAAACAGTGACTCCAACCATGTTTACACCGAGCTTGATCGGCTTACGCAAGGCAATGGCAGAGTCTACAGCTACTGGCAAGGCCCAACCGAAACGGCTTTTTATTTGTATGGTGCTTCATTTCCTCAAATGAAATCACAAATATCGGAGTTAATTAATAACTATCCGCTGTGCCAAAAATGCAGAGTTGAACAAGTCGCATAAATGGCTAACAAACGGCTCCACAGGACAAATTTTTTTGTCACCTTTTTTGTTCCAAAAAAGCCGCCAACAAAATTTGCACGGCAAGCCGGGCGTTGAGGCTGTATTTTTAGTTAATCAATCACAAAAACCTCCCAAATAAAGTAAACGGCCTCGAAAAAACATACGTTCAACCCGCAACCCACGTGCAGGATGTATGTCGCGTTTTAAAGCTGTTGATCGACAACACGATTTGTCCCGATTAATTTTTACAGGCACAATTGGTCTCTGGTAGTTTTGAATTTGCTTTGAACTATTTGATCGCTCAAGAAATACTTGCGGAATTCTGTTCTTTTGTACACCAAGACAAATTGTATTTGTCCGTCAGAAAAAAAGAAGCTGACAGAAGTTATGAGATAAACCGAGAACTAATGCAACAGCACGCATGAACACCACAGCTTAAAAATTGTGTTCAAAATTCAGCCGCATCGTCCGATAGGCAGCCTTTGTTTCTAACTTAGTAGTGGTGAATCTTCGGTCATAAAACTCAAAACCATCGGCGTAAGCGCGCTTTAATACGTTATCAATGCTAAAGCGCAATTGCGTTTTCTTATCAAACTTCCAGACCCCATACATATCAAGATTAGTTTGCGCCTGATGTAATTGACGTTGACTCAAACTGACCATGAGTGGGTTTCCATCACGGTAACTCAAACTAGCGCCTAGACTTAAGGGAATACCTTTCGCGGTGTAGTCGATGTTTGTGTTTGCGCTCAAGCGGATTGGTGTGAGCCGATTGTCTGGTGGTGGTAAATTCGATAGCGAAGTCCAGTTTTTCGACACGGCAAAACTGAAATTCAATTCAGGTGCATTAGCAACAAATCGCTTCAAAGGAAACTGCGTATCAAAACTAAGGCTCTTACTAATTGCATGCCCAGCGTTCACATATTGCTTCCACCAATCATTGCCAATTTTAAGTATATCTTGTCGGTGCAAATCATCGATCTTACGAAAGACTGTCCGTAAGTTGTAGTTCCATTTATCGGCACCGTTATGCTCATACGCGGCCTCAAATGACCACGCCAACTCGGGTCTAAGACGCGGGTTAGCTAGATCACTAGGATTTTCTATTGAATTATTAATGAGCTTGAATCCTGGATTGACCAATTGAAAGTTCGTTGGTGCGTTATAAGTTCGCGCAACACCAATACGTATGCGATCGGTATTTTCAGAATTTAATCGAGGTAACTGCCATAAAGTTTGTACAATCGGACTCCAAACATGGGCATTAAAACGGCCAGAAAACAATTGATTTCCAGCGGTCTCTACCCGCACCGTCTCCCAACGTAAGCCGATAGATGCGGAGGATGTTTTTTGAAAACGCCAATCATCTTGGGCAAAAAATGCTAAGCGCGACACGACCGAGCGAGTACGCTGATCATTGACTAACTGCGTCACAGTGCCACTACTACCAAGCTCACTATCAACACTCAGGCTGCGCTCATTCACTACCAGACTGCTGGCATTCCACCCAGCTACGACATCATGATTTTCAAATCCGGGCGCCCTTAATTTCAGAGTACTATCGACACCACCACTGCGACGAACTCGCTTGATATCTCGATCCAAAACTAAGGCCGCATCGTCGGTAAAGTGCAGTTGGTTCAAATAATTTTTTGTGTAGCCGCCATTCAAACCCAAGGTCAAATCAATATTCACATCCTTCCAAATGCGATCACCGATTCTTAATACGCTATTCGCTGATTTTGTATAGTCGTTGACGCGAACGTTTTCATGAGTAACCAAAAAAGCAGGGCCTTTTAGAAAGCGATAGTCCTCAGTGATCTCAACCGGAAAATTGTAAAACGCGAATCCAGAATCCAAACCAACATAAAAACCATCGGGTGCTTTATATTGTATCTTCGGATAGATACTGATCATCTTGCTTTTAAATTTGCTTTCAAAGCGTGTGTCATATTCGCTGACGACAGTGTTATCTGCATCACGTGTACGAACTGAAGAGCGTTTCGGTGGGCCAAAGGCGTTACGATCAATTCCTGCTGCAATCGATAAAGCATAAGACAACTTGTCATGCGTTGCCGATCCTCGCCAATCCAGTTTAGTCGCAGGCAAATACGCATCACTTGCGCTTAACTTGATTTGTTGCTGTGCTTCACGCGGAACTTTTTTCAAAATAATGTTGATCGTTCCTGCGATTGCAGCACTACTGAATTCCGCGTTACCTAGTCGATAGATTTCAACGCGATCAATCATACTCATCGGAATATGGTCGATATTTGTACCGCGTAGCGGCTCACCATCGAGCAAAATTTGCGTGTACTGTCCACCCATGCCAGTCAATTGTATCGCGCCATTATTGACTATCACACCGGGTACACGTTTGATCGCATCGGTAACACTGGTGTCACCAAAACGCATCAATTGGGCATTTTCCACAACCAGCTTTGATGAAGCATCGCGCTTTGCATTTTCGGTCGCTGACTTGGCTTTTACTTCAATTTGCTGAGCTTGCTGAACTTTTTGCTCGACGTTTTGGGCTTGAGTATTAAGGTTGAAACTCGCTGCGATCGTGTAAACCAATGTCTTCGAAAAACACTTAGCACTAAGGACGCTGTTCATATGAATGTTCTGTTCATCGTTAATTATCAGGTTCTACGCCACAGATGACTAGTAGATAAGAGGTACCGAAAGAATGTAAAAGCATCAGGTCTTACACTTGACGCTCAATGAATCAATGAAGGAATTTTCTTTCTAATTCACAAGTTAAAGATATCAGAACAATTTCCATTAAAGAAATAAAAAATGTAACTTTATCAAAATAAGTCTGCCAAGTACCAATAAGTATTTAAATATTTTTTAAAAAGCGACTTGAAGTCACAATAGAAGTCAGGGGCGATAAGAAATTTCTTTAGATTTCTTCAAAACCGGTACTGAGACAACAGATCTGTGCTTTGGTAAGCAAATGCACAAGTGCAAAACGTAACTGTATTCCGTGCAAACATCGTCAGCAATGTTTGCGCATCCCGGACAAAACACGGGCTAGACAAGTAACGAGTTTCCGCAAGAATCAAGTACCCCAATGCGTTATACGTAGGCAATGAAGCAACGAATCGATAGCGAGGAAGGACGCAAACAATATAGCAAAAGGTTAGCGACGGTCGAACCCGTGCTTGGTAATCTTCGCTACAACAAAAAGCTCGATCGCTTTACGCTACATGGACAGAAGAATGTGAATACGCATTGGCACCTGTACAGTCTCGTTCATAACATCGAGAAACTAGGGCATCACAGCTATGCGTTGTAGCATAAAGCAAGTGCCCTAAACATAGCCATTGCCCCTCGTACTTGCACCAAATAGACCCTTTGTGGCACATTGTTACTAATCCTCTAAAAGCCTCGCAAATCCCGGTGCATTATTTGGCTGATTTCTGTTTTTTTATACAGCTTCGTTAATGATATGAGAATCCAAAACCAACTCATCGTATTTGCCGCACTTTGTCTGTTATCCGTTTGCGCACAGGCTGAGCTGCCTTCATGTTTTGAAAGTACTGGGCATCGGCGAATAAGCGGCACCAATCCAAAGGATTTAAAGTGCATGAAAATACTTGCCGCACAAGGCGATGCTCATTGGCAGTATTATCTTGGTTTAGTGCTAATTGGGCAGATGCCTGGACAGAAAAATATCTCAGAGGGCTTGGCATTACTAAAAGTCGTTGCGCGAAATAACACTAAATATAGTGCTGATGCGATGCGTTTATTAGGGAGTGCCTACAAGTCGCCTGATCCTGAATTACGAGACAATGAGTTGGCCTATCAATGGTTGTATCTGGCCTCTCAGCAGTCAATATTCAAAAGTACATCTGGTATTCTTCCTGACAGAGAGTTAAGTTCAGCCATTACTCCACGGCGCATGAAGGAGCTTGAGCAAAGTGCACCTGAGTTACTAAGAAATCGCTAACCAGTCGTATTTCCGGCGTTTAATATGGAATCTATAGTGTTCCGTGCCGACATCGAATCTGCGTGATCACTGCGCCACTCGCTAGTTTAAGTAACATTGGGCAGGCGTGAAGCTACCGAAAGCACTGTTTGAACATGATCGGCGTTCAATGATCTGGTTGCGTTCCGTTATGCCATGATGAGTGATTAATCTCTACGCAAAGGCTGACGGGAAATCAGTTTTCGAATATCTAAGCATGTGTTTAAGCTGGGATAGCATACGAAGTCCTTTCCAATTTTTTATCCGTACAGATAGCTCCGCTAAAGTCGAACCAATAGCATGTGCATTTGTACTGAAACAACAGGCACGAAGAGACTTAGAGCGCGTAATTGTCACAAAATTGGTTAATTGACAGAGAATCACAAATGACTATTTCATTTCAACTTTTGATCTTCGTGGCGATCGCGTCAATTCAACGTTAGGTACTCGATGAAAAAGATAATCTCATTATTGCTAGTGTTTTCGGGACATGTTTTTGCAGAAGATTCTGTTTCAATTTCAACGCAGGGTGGCCTTGCACCTGGAGCTAGCCGATGGCAATCAACTATTTCAATAAATCGCACCGCAAATAACTCTAAACATAATTCTTTGCCGAATGCTCTAGACACATATTTCAGTCGTGTAAAAGAAATCGTTTCAAAAGAATACGTGAGGGATGGTTGGAATTACTCGCTGCCGGAAGCTCGTGTAGTCAGAATTGAAGTTGTTCTTTCTGGCAAAAAAGTAGTTTTAGTTTCTGCACATCCATTGCTGGAAGACAAAAAAAGTATTGCTCTAGAATTCGGTATTACCTCACTCGAGGGAAAAGATCCCAAAGCTCTTTTGGACCAACAAAGCAAAGCTTTTCAAGCCAGAAAAAATGCATTTGACGAGCTATTAGAAATCACCATGTCAAAAATAAAATCTGATCTAAAAAATTAATCGTCTAGTAAGCCGTCACGGCACGACTCGGGCACTTCGTGCCTTCGTTGGAAAGTTTCTAATTCGAGGTTTATTAAATTGCCTCTATTGCGAAACTTCAACAAACTGGATTTTCCCAGATAAACGAATTCGTGAACTCCGCTTGTTACATAGGCTTAAACCGCCAAGCATAGGCCTGACTTACTTTTAAAACTTCTTTACTGCCACGTAATTCAACCGTGACTTTGCCTAGTTCGTCGCGATGTGCTTTGGCGATGGCGTCGGCGCGGACGACGACGCTGCGGTGTATTTGCCAGAACACCTCTGGATCGAGTCCTTCGATAATTTCTTTTAAGGGCTTGCGCACGTGTGCTTCATCATCGGTACATACGACACGGGTATATTTTTCGTCCGAGGTAAAAAATAAGATTTTATCGATAGGGAACATCTTGATCGTATCGCCGACGCTGGCGCTAATCCAACGTATGCGTTCGACATTTTGTGGCCGTAGTCGCTTGTCTAATTCTTGCATCAGACTACTTAAATCTGTTGGTGTAGCTTTGACTTCTAAGCGGGCTTTGAGCCTTGCGATGGCATCGACTAGACGTTCTCGTGAAATCGGTTTGAGCAAATAATCAATCGCGCCTGCCGAAAATGCTTCAAGCGCGTGATTATCATAAGCAGTGGTAAACACCGCATGACAGCGGCCTTTGGTCGCATTGGCGACATCGAGACCTGTCATGCCTGGCATGCGAATATCAAGAAATGCAATGTCAGGATGATGCTGATGTATTGCTTCTAAGGCGTCAGCGCCATGTTCGCATTCGGCAATGATGTCAAGTTCGGGCCACAAATCGTTTAGCATGCGGCGTAGGTCTTTGCGTGGTAAATCTTCGTCGTCGGCAATAATCGCTGTGGTCATAGTTATCCTTATTCTTGCACTTTAATGCTATTTTTAAATAGTTTTTTTACGTTTTACATTATCAATGAATTTGCGCTGCCTCGGCAATTAATTACGTAGCGAAGGACGCGCTCGATTAGCACCGCGCCAAAACTCAATGAAGTTTCCGCTAGGCGATCAAGGGAATAACGATGCTGGCAATCACACCACCTTCAGGTCGTGCTTTTAAAGTGAGTTTCGCTTTATCACCATACATGGATTCTAGACGTTCTCGGATGTTGGCTAGACCGATACCGGAACCAGAAGTAGTACCGCCAAAACCCACACCGTTATCGCTGACCGAGACTTCTAGTTTTTCTTCATCCCCATCATCAAAATAACGCGCATTGACAGCAACATGAACAGGACCAATTTTTGGTTCTATGCCATGTTTAATCGCGTTTTCAACTAAAGAGATCAAAAGCAAAGGTGGAAAGGCCGCGTCTTTTAATTCTGATTCGACGCTGTAACTAAGGCGCGGGATTCTGGCCTGCATTAAGCCTAGATAGGCGCGTGCCGCCTCTAATTGTTTGGCTAAGCGACCTTGTTCGCTGGTGCCATCACCGCGCATTTGTGGAATCGTTGAACGTAAATAATCCACCAAATGATCAACGATCGCCGTGGCACGCAGCGGTTCCGTCAAGATCGCTGAGCGTACGCCTGCCAAGGTATTGAATAAGAAATGTGGTTCGACTTGGGCAACCAATACCGATAAGCGCAACTCGGCTTCGCGACGCGCATCTTGCGCGCGTTTTAATTCTTGTTGACGTAATGCCTCTGCAAGACGCTTACGTTGTCGGAAGAAAAACCATAAGTCAAAACCGCTCGCGGTGTAGATAATCAAAAACGCGATAGGGAAGGAACCGATGATCAATTGAATTAACTTGTCCAGCTTGACACTGTCGTTGTCCGCGGGTTTTTCCTTAGTTTCAGCTTTTGCCACGCTCGCTGAATTTTCCTCGTTCTTTGTTGAGGAAGCTGCAGAAGTTTCAGCTGGAACGGAAGCTGGTGTTTGCGCTGAAGCCGCATTCGCCGTCGCTGATGCGCTTGCATGTTGATGATCCGCATTACTCTTTTTGTTTTTTGAAACGACCTTGTAATTCGCATCACCATAGATCACAAACTTTGCCAAGTTATCTGTCGCCTGCGCAACGCCATAACTAATCGCCACGCCTGAAAGCAAAGCAATACACAATAAGATCGTCTCTTTACGACTAGCAAAATTCTTTTGTCTCACCCACACCGCCATTGCTTGGCCAACGGTCGTCAAGCTAAGCGCCGCCAACATCACTGGCACCATGGTAACGGCATAGACTTTCCAATCCCCTTTGGTGACCGCAGCAATCACCGTCACCAAAGCAGCGATAAAAATATAGACGCCAACAAAGGCAACGGTACGATAGCGAAACCACGTCTTCGAAAAGACCGGGAAGTTACGATAGCGATTTAACCAAGTATCACTTTGAATCGATACTTCTGACGGTAGAGCTTGTTCAGACATAGCAGGTTGGTTGGGAATTGATGACGGATTCATGACGCCTCCTTATTGATAGCATCTACTATAAGTGAGCGCTGAATGCAGAAGTAAAGTTGCGATGAAATCGATTATGGCTAGACAAAAGCTGCCGAACGGAAGATGAAATCAAAAGTTCAAATCGAGCTGAACAAAGCCCATTTAAGCTGCACTACTTGGTGGATCACCAGCGCTAGCCGGTGTCTCTGAGCTTGATTCGGCTTGCTGCTTTGAACGAGCCTGACCAGCGATACGCAATATCGTATTACGAATGGATGTTAGCACCGCAGTAGTATTAAATGGTTTCACAATAAAACCAACGACACCGCGACTTTGTGCGGCGGTGATCATTTCTGCATCCATCTTAGCGGACACCAGAAAAATCAGGGCTTTTGGTAATTGCGCTCGCACATTGTCTAACAAGGCAAGTCCAGCTTGATCTGCTTCACCGATATCCATACAGACAATTTGCGGTTGTAGTTTCACCATTTTGGCGAGATTGACTGAACTATGATTGCCATCACCAATGACTTCATGCCCGCCATTCATCAGCACCGAGCCCAATAAATTGCGCGCAACGGCTTGATTGTCGAGAATATAAACTTTTAACATGGTGAGCAAAAGAGAGAATAAGTTAAGTTCATCATAATGGAAAACCTCGTGCTTGTATTCACAAAAGCGGCGAAATCCTAAGATTCGCAACAAGCTTCACCACAAGCATCCGAGGATTTCATTATTTTGCGGCTGGCTTTGCGTTCTTTACGTAACGATTGAGCCATTGGTCTTGTTCCCAAAGCATGTGCATTAAGGATTCTCTCGATCGATAAAAATGACTCTCGTGCGGCAGCATGACCAAGCGTGATGGCGTTCCTAAACCTTGTAAAGCTTGATACATACGCTCACTCTGCATCGGGAAAGTGCCGGGATTATTATCATCTTCACCATGTATCAATAGCAAAGGCGCATCAATATCGTCGGCATAATTAAACGGTGACATTTCTTTATAAGTGTTAAATGCCCGCCAATAATTACGATCTTCTGATTGAAAGCCAAACGGCGTCAAACTGCGGTTATAAGCACCCGAACGCGCAATGCCAGCTTTGAACAAACTGGTATGCGCCAACAAATTGGCCGCCATAAAAGCGCCATAACTATGACCGCCAATCGCGATCCGATGACGATCAGCGACCCCCAATTTAACTACTTCATCCACCGCTGCTTGGGCGTTCATTTTGAGTTGTTCGATAAACGTATCGTTTGGTTCTTTGCGCCCTTCACCAATAATCGGCATAGAAAAGCCATCTAAAACCGTATATCCACGTGCCAGCATCACTTGTGGACCTTGCACATTGATACGATTAAATTTATACATGGAGCCGCTAACCTGACCAGCACTTTCGGCAGATTTGAATTCGCGTGGATACGCCCACATCAACATCGGTCGCGGTCCATCGCGTTTTTCATCGTAGCCTGGTGGTAAATAAAGTGTTGCGCTTAGACTCACGCCATCTTCGCGTTCGTAATGAATTTGGCGTTTCTGGATGCCACGAAATTTAGGTGTTGGATGCGGATAATTGGTTAATGCCTTCGGCGCAGCGGTACCTGCCAAATTACGCAAGAATAAATTCGGTCTTTCATCTGCCGCTTCGCGACTAGTAATGATCTGATGTCCTTGATCATCTAAAACGCCTAACACTTCTTCGTAGTAGGGCGCTTTCGAGCGCCATAAACGAATCACTTTTTCTGTAGGAATATAGTAACGATCGAGAAATGGTCGATCTCCTTCTGGGCTAGCGCCAACACCCGTCAAAAACATCGACTGTTCATCGGAAGTTAAGCGAATTACCGAGCGACCATATTGATTTAATTCCATCACCGGTGAGCCTGGATTGCTGTACTGGTCTTCTGTTTTTCGGTGAAACAATAAGTCTGGCTTGGTAAATGGCGCACCCGGTTGTATCCGCCAAGTGCGCGTTTCACGGGTTTTGGCGGAACTCTCGGTGACCAAAGCGACATGATCATTGCCCCACAAAACTTGGTTAAAGCGCCAAGGCATTTCCATCAACTTTTGTGGTGCACCGCCAAATGGAACACCATGCTGCCACAATACGTCGGAAATACGAGCATTCGCGTCAGCTTCTACACCATGTGCTTCAAGCCAATACAAGGTGGCTGGCTGATCATTGCGCCAAGCAAAATTACGCGGACCGGCTTGAACTGCATCGCTAGCACTTGGTAAGCGTTCACGCATTACCACATCGGCGACGGTTTTGAGTTTCTTGCCGTCGATGCTCCAAACTTCAATCAAGTGACCAAATCGCTCCCACGGCAATTGATAGGAGTACGGGCGTTTCAATTGCGTTGTAAGTACCCACTTGCCATCTGGTGATGCTAGGACTTTGGATAAAGTCATGACAGGACCAAAACGACGTACCGATCCATCGATATGCACCACGGCTAATTGGGTTTGCAATTGCCAATCCAGCATATCGGCATCATGCGCATTTTTCAATAAATCTGGATAAGTACGCGTCTGCGCCAATTTACCGCCACGGGTTTCTTGCATATTTGGGCCAATCGGCACACGAGGTTCAATCGGTGCTGGCTTTTGCGAACGTGGTAACAATCTAACCAATAATTGATCACTGCCGTTTAACCATGAAAAACCAGCGCCCATTACTGCATTTAGTTTTTCATAAATCAATGGACGAGCCGTCGCTTGTTTCACATCGAGCAACCACAACTCCACGCCATTGCGCGCCCAGACGCTAAATGCCAACCATTTCTCGTCAGCAGACCAAGCCATATCGGCAATTTTGATCTTGCCTGGCAAACCCGTCACCTTACGAATTTTGCCGCTAGGGATATCTAATAAACTCAAACCGTCACTAAAACCACTACGCGATGCAGCACGCAATTTGGGATGTATGCGCAGGCCTGCTAGCTTTAATTCGGGTTGCGCAATCTCGGCAATACTTGGTAGGCTAGGAATATTGACTAACAAACCGGTCTTATTTTTTGGTCCAAGCCGAAACTCGGGACCACGCGGTGCATCCACCAAAGATTGCAATTCAGCCGATGGCAATTGATAACGACTATCGCTGGCAATAGCGGGGGCAAGCAAACCAAGGCTGAAACTGATTCCTAGGCTAACAAGCAAACCACCAAGTGAACCGCTAACTGAGCTGCTAAGCGATCTGTTAAATAAGCAGCTAGCAAACTCACCGCCACGCTGGGTAAATCTTGACGACATGACTTCGTCCTTATGAATTCATCAAATAGCGTATGCGGCATTCCCTCACATTGGCGCCACATACCGAAAAGCAGGCATTATAAAGACAAAAGCAGGCATATTCTTGCAGAGTGGGCGAACTAGCGGTCAGCAAGAAATTCTTAGCACTGTAAAAATTTCATTTAATGCATCCTTATTCCCTATGCTTATTAAACGCACAAAAACGCCGACAGTCTGTTGTTTTGCGATGAATTCCAAGACGAAAATACGCTCTTTGAAATGCTTTATTAGCATTTCCAAAGTAGACTAGAACGCTGATTAACCACGTAACAAGGGCGAGCATTTGCCCAAGACGATAGAAATCATGTCAGAACTCAATCAGTTACAAATCGCACAAAGATTGCAGCACTTGACCGAACTCAGTCTGGCTCTAAATGGTCTGGCAGATACCAATTCCTTGCTTGAGCGAATACTACAAACCGCAAAAAAATTGACCAATGCGGATGGTGGCACCCTGTATCGCATCGACAAAACCAAAACGCAGCTTGATTTTGACATCGCGATCAATGACAGTTTGCGTATTCATGTCGGCGGTTCGCAGCCGCGTAGTACCGATATGCGGGCGATCCCGTTATTCGATGAAAATGGCCAACAAAACTTGCAAGCGGTGGTCGCCTATGCAGCGAATTTGAAGCAATCAATACGTATTGCCGATGTCTATGCGGCGGATTTATTTAGTTTTTCTGAGATGCGACGCTTTGACGAACGCAATCACTACCACTGTCAATCTTTATTAACAGTGCCTATGCTCAATCACGAATCTGAATTGATTGGGGTTTTACAGTTAATCAATGCTACTGATTCGGTAAACCAGCAAATCATTCCATTTAGTGAAACCGATCAAAGTTTTATTGAGGCACTCGCTTCACAAGCAGCGATTGCACTGAGCAACCAAGAATTAATTTATCAGCTAGAAAACTTGTTTGAATCCTTGGTCAATTTGATCAATATTGGGATCGACGAAAAATCACCAAACACCGGACGCCATTGCCAGCATGTACCCGAGCTAACCATGATGCTAGCCGAAGCTGTGCATCGTAGCGACTTGGCCGTGTTCAAAGATTTTAAGATGAGTGAACGTGATCGTCGCGAATTATGGATGGCAGGCCTACTACATGATTGCGGAAAAATCACGACACCGGTGCATGTAATTGAAAAATCCACCAAGTTAGAAACCATTTTTGACCGCATCCACTTGATCGATGCACGCTTTGAGATTCTAAGACGCGATATAGAAATTCGTTATCTCAAAATGGCTGCGGAACAACCTGCCAATCAACATAAGTTCATTACCGAAATGCAGCAAGCCTTAGCACAAGTCGAACTCGACCGCGCCTTTTTGCGTCAAGCCAATATCGGTGGTGAACGCATGCGTGATGAAGATCAAGAGCGGGTACAAGAGATAGCCAAACAAAGTTGGATCGATAGTCATGGCGTACAACAGCATTTACTAACCAATGATGAAGTTGAGAATCTCACCATCAAAGCGGGAACCTTAACCGCAGAAGAGCGCAAGATCATCAATAACCACATCGCCGTCACGATCCGAATGTTAGAAGCGCTGCCTTGGCCTAAGCACTTGAAAAATGTCCCAGAGTTTGCAGGTGGTCATCATGAACGTATGGATGGTAAAGGATATCCGCGTGGCTTAACTGGCGAACAGATGTCAGTACAGGCTCGAATTATGGCGATCGCTGATATTTTTGAAGCCTTATCCGCCAAAGACCGTCCTTATAAAACTGGAAAAACTCTGACTGAATCTTTAGATATTCTTGGCAAATTTAGCCTAAATGGACACATCGATCCTGATCTGTTTCACGTTTTTGTCAAAGAAAAAGTGTATTTGGAATATGCGAAAAAATTCATGGATAGCGCACAAATTGACGAAGTCGATGAAAGCAAAATCCCCGGTTACCACCTAGCGATTCCTACTTAAGCCAGAACTTATCGGTCAACATCAAGCATGATCATGAAACGACGCTTCGGGTTTATTCCCATATTCAGCTTGATATTTGTATTGATAGCGATTGCCGAAATCGTATGGCTGCACAAGCTACAAAGATTGGATCATCTACTATCTGATTTTCTCGTCAAAACACATGCAGAAAAATTACAAGCAGATCCGGATATCGTGATCATCACGATCGACGACACAAGTTTGGCGGAGATGGAAGGGAAAGTAGGGAAATGGGTATGGCCACGCTCTGTACACGCCGAAATCCTTGAAGCAATCTACCAACAACAGCCCAAAGCCATCGTCTTTGATTTAACTTTCAATGAAAAAGATAAAGATCGTCCCGAAAGCGATCAATTATTTAATGAGGCAATTCGCGGCAAGCAACATGTCTACTTTCCGATTACCTTACGCTCGTTAAATAACGACGCTTATGTGGGACGTTTAAGCGATC
>VFQS010000333.1_pt1 | contig 56561 bp, 59 predicted proteins | sample 3512361 | NCBI WGS metagenome assembly VFQS01 (sample SAMN10412375, study PRJNA504923) | tailings metagenome | isolation source: Relicate 1 Philex TSF3 active mining | place: Philippines | reverse complement strand
GATACAGGACGCAACCGATGAATCCATTTAAAGACGTAGAAACTTTCCTTAACGCTGTTGGGCAAGTACCACCAGAAGCACCAACTGATCGTGAGACTCCAACGTCAAGCCTGTATAAAAGATTGATCCGAGAAGAAGTTACCGAGTTCTGGGACGCTGAAGCTGTTTCCGATGATGCTGAAATGCTCGATGCCTGTTTCGACATGATTTGGGTTATCGTTGGATATGCTCGTTCGCGTGGTTGGAACCTCAATGAAGCGTGGAAGCACGGTGCTGGTACCAACCTTGCAAAGATTGACCCAGAGACTGGTCTAGTTCGTCGCCGTGAAGACGGTAAGATTCTGAAACCTGAAGGTTGGCAAGAGCCTAACTTTAAGCAATTTGTTGCTTGACTTTTATTCCATGTTCAGGTATAATAGTTGTATAAGGAGAAATTATGATTATGCTTTATTTGGACATGGATGGTGTCCTTGCCGATTTTCACAAAGAGTATGTAAAATACGACCCAGACAAGTCTGACCGTAAGAAGTTTCGGTCAGCTGTCATCGATGGTAAGATTTTTACCAAACTGGATTTTATGCCAGACACACAAGAACTTTTGAATCACGTTTGTAAACTCAACGGTATTACTATCGAGATTCTAACATCAATGGGTACACATGACCCATTCCAAGCAAACTCTGCCCGAGAGCAGAAACTTCAATGGCTTGCTGCTAAGAACATTCCCTACAAAGCGAACTTCGTTCATAACAAACAAGAGAAAGCCAAGTATGCTACTCCTCGATCTATTCTTATTGATGATAGTGTTGGCTGCATTTCTCCTTTTACTGAGGCTGGCGGTCACGGTATTCTTCATACCAACGCTAGTAATACTATTCGTCTACTTGACTCTACAATTCTTCAATTGAGGTCTTTAGATGCTTGATATTTTGCAACCTACTTTAAAATGGATTAAAGATGACTATCAGTCTCACAGGGTTCGTTTTCTTATTGAGCTGCTTGCTTGGGTTATCAGCATTGGTTGCTCGATTACTATGGCGCTCACAGTCCCGAACCCTCCGCTATTGGCTATGTATCCCATTTGGATTACTGGTTGCGCTCTCTATGCTTGGGCTGCTTGGACTCGGAGAAGTTTTGGCATGCTTGCTAACTATCTACTGCTAACAACTATTGATATGGTTGGCTTGATTAGGATGTTATGATGTTCTTATTTAAAAGGTCTACAATTATAGTAGATGCATATACTGCAATGCCAGTTTTGACAGAGATGGCGCCAATTCAACCAACTAAGAAATTCCTACCGCAGTGGTGGAAAGAATTACCAAGAACGGTTAATGTGACGCGACAAGACCATAAAATTTCTTCAGAACGTGGTACGTTGAAAGTATGTGATGGTTTTTTGGACTACAACAAAACTGGTTTTATTATTCCAATGTGGAGTGATTTAAAAATCGCTACAACAAAAATGGGTCAATGGACATACGCATACCCATCTGAAGATCCATACCCAATTGTTGATCATCCTTCTAACCAATATGGTCCTCATTTTTCTAACTTCATCAATATGAAAATTATATCTCCTTGGCTTCTTGAGGAGAAAACTGGTTTGAATTTCTTATGGACAACTCCAACATGGCATATGTCTAAACACTGGGGTAAACTTAATATCCTACCAGGAACAGTTAATTATAGAGTTCATAACACTACAAATATACCAATGTTTGTTCCGAAAAAAGATGATGTTATTGAACTGCAACATGGAGAGCCTTTAATACACCTTGTACCCTTGACTGAGAAAAAAGTCGAGATTAAACTACATCAGATTGACTATGAAGAATTTCTGTCAAGAAGTAATGGTAAACGATTTAATAGAATGTTTATCGGGTCATATAAGGCTCATAAGAAACATGTTTTAGAATCAGAAAAGTCTAAATGTCCATTTGGATTTAAATAATATGCAATTAACACAAACACAAATTTCTCTACCTGTTCAAACTTTACCCCAGCAGTATGCATCATTTGTAAAACCATTGTCATATGAATTTCGTGTTCATGAAACAGTTGAAGCTGGTAAAGTGACTAAAGTTAAGTTGCAAGTTCAGATTTGGGAACACGATGAGTATGGTTCTGGTGTTGTAAAACAGTACTGGCAAGATGTACCACGTGCTCAATTTGATAAAGACGGAAACGCAATAATCGCTTGACTTTAATTAAAAATTAGGGTATAATTATATTATGAATATATTTTATGTGCACCCTGATCCAACCACATGTGCTCAACAACACGTTGACAAACATGTGGTCAAAATGATTCTAGAATATGCTCAACTCCTATCTACCGCTCACCGTGTACTTGATGGCACTATGTCTGTTGGTTTGTCTGATCGTGGACGAAAGAAAACATCGTACATTTTACCTGACGAGCGCAATGACGTTTTGTATTCTGCTACTCATCTCAACCATCCAAGTGCTAAGTGGGTGCGTCATTCCCTAGCGAACTATCAACATCTGTTCAAATTGTGGATTGAGTTGATGCGCGAGTATCATTATCGCTATGGTAAGATTCACGCATCCATGCGTCTTGCGAAACATCTACGTTTCCCTCCAACTAATATCTCCACAACCGAAGGTTTCTCTGCCCCATGGCGAGCAATGCCCGACGAATATAAGTTTGACCGTTCAGAACCTGACTACACTGTCAAGTCATATCGCGCTTATATCCTTGGCGCAAAAAGTCAAATGCTCAAGTGGAAAAACCGTCAAACCCCTGACTGGGCGCACTAAATACAAATGTAAGGAGATATAATGCCGACATATGATTTTAGAAACAAAGAAACTGGTGAAGTGTTTGAACGCATCATGAAGATTGCTGACAAAGAGCAATATCTAAAAGATAACCCCCACATCGAGCAAGCGTTGTTGAGTGCGCCAGCATTCACAGGGGATCATATCATCATCAAGAAAGACTCAGGATTCAAGGAGGTATTGCAGAAAATTAACGAACGAGTGCCAGGTGGCATGAAAAATAGCGGATCTTCTCAACTGTAACATAAGGAGTATGCATGGCAACAAAGCCTAGAGCAAAACTTCTAGATAATGAATCAAGTGATAAACCAAAAGAGTCAATTAGCAAAATTAACAACTCTTTGAAAATTCGATTAGACGATTTGAAAACTTTTGACCCGTTAACGGATAATCAAAAGAAATTCTACGACGCATATAAGCGAGGAGACTATTTCGTAGCACTGCATGGTGTAGCAGGTACAGGTAAAACATTCATTGCCTTGTATAAAGCACTAGAAGAAGTTCTTGATAAGAGCAACCCTTTCAATAAAATTATTATCGTTCGTTCAGCAGTGCCTTCTCGCGAAGTTGGTCACTTGCCAGGAGACTTAAATGAGAAAACAGAAATCTACAGACAACCATACCAGCAAATCTGTACAACTCTCTTTGGTAGACCTGACGCATACCAAAGGTTGGAAGAGCAACACCACATTGAATTTATTTCTACATCGTTCATCCGTGGGATGTCCTTCGATGATGCTATCATCATCGTTGACGAAATGCAAAACCTAACCTATGAAGAAATCGACACAGTAATGACCCGTGTTGGCTATCGTTCTAAAATTATTTGGTGTGGTGATTATCGCCAGACTGACTTGAATAAGAAGAAGAATGATATGTCTGGTATTTTAAAGTTCTTTGATATTGCTGGACACATGAAAGCATTTACAAGGATTGAGTTTCAAGTTGACGACATTGTCCGTTCGTCATTAGTTAAGGATTATATCTTAGCGAAAATTAGATATGAAGATTTAGTGGAATAATGAAAACATTTATACATCATGATTTTGCGAAGTTAGAAAGGGATACAGCTGCTGACGGTCGTCGAGTTTATAAGACACCAGAAGGTAAGCTGTATCCTTCAGTCACATCCGTCACTGGAATCACTAGCACATTCAACAAGAGTGCTTGGATTCAACGGGTTGGTGTGGACGAAGCAAATAGAATTACTCAACGTGCCCTTGACCGTGGTACACGTGTTCACTCTTTATGTGAAAATTACCTTTTAGGTAATGAATTACAGGTTGACATGTTTGATATTGAAATGTGGACTTCCATGCGCAAGCTGGTCGACCGCATTGATAACATTCATTGTCTAGAAACACCATTATACTCAGACTTCTTGAAAGCTGCTGGTACAGTTGACTGTATTGGTGAGTTTGATGGTAAGTTATCAGTTATTGACTTTAAGACTTCTTCTAGAGTTAAAGAGCGTGATGATATTCATAACTACTTTGAGCAGACTGCTGCCTATGCTGTAATGTTTGAAGAACGTACTGGTATTCCTATTGGTCGTTTGGTCATTCTTATGGCTATTGATGATGATGAACCAAGAGTGTTTATTGAACAGCGTGATGCGTGGATCGCTGGATTCCGTCGTTCACGTATGATGTATCTCCAAAAATATGGAATATAAAAAGAACGAATGGTGGATCACCCCTGTATGGGAAATTGATACTGACCTGTCTCCAGAATATAATGCCAAACTTCTATATGATTTAAAATCATTTGGAAAGAAGTCATACAACATCTGGAACGAGAATATCCCTTCACTCGATCCACTTAAGACTACAATTTTAGAAGCACTTGATAATACAGTCAAGAGTTACTTTCCATCATATTACCCATACAACCCAGTTGTTTATAACGGCTGGGTGCAGTCGCATAAGCGTGGTGAAATGCTTCATCTCCACGACCATGGTGGTGTTATTGTAGCTTGTGTTTATTATGTAAAAGCACCAGAAAATAGCGGAGACCTTCTTCTAGTAGATCCTAGAGGCAGTGTTAATTGGGATTGGGAATCTAAAGACGGATTCGATGGAGCCAAATATAAGCGTGTCAAGCCAAAGGAAGGGAAACTTGTAATATTTCCAGGATACCTTTTACATGCGGTAGATCCGAACAACTCTGGCGAGGAGAGGGTGAGTATAGCGATTAATATTCACAACGCTATAAATACTTGAGATATAGACTAAACGAGGTCAAGAAATGACAACCCCTTCATCTGGACAAATAGGAATTAGTGATATCATCGCTAATGATGGTGATAATATCGGTTATGGTAACAATCTTAACTGGTTGAGAAACAACATGAAAGGTGGAGCTTCAGATATGAACTCCGCTCATAATAAAGCCACATATATCAGAAATATGGATGGTAACTGTGACAATGGTAACTGTACAGTTTCTGATTGTAACTGTGGTAATATCAATTGCCCTAACTGCTTGAATTGTAACGCAATCAATTGTACTAACTGCGATACAAGAGAATATATGCAGGCTAACTGTAACTGTTATTCTACAACAACTCCATATAACTGTACTCAAAATACTCGTTCTTATAACTGTAACTGCGACTGCTTCGTATGCGCTTGTGCATGCTGGTAAAACAAAGGTAAATTATGATTTTTGAAATTATATCATCTCACCCTGAACATGGTAATAAAAAGTTCTACTACGATAATGAAACAAACGTTCTACGTGACGACGAGAAGGTTTTCGAGTTCCCTAGAATTGAAAAACCTCAGATGCGTGAGACCAAACCTTTCTCTAAAGATGACCCTCTAAAGAAGTCTACAAATATCAGCACAATTAAGATTCAACTTGGTCTTTCTTGTAACTACACTTGTGATTATTGTTCTCAGCGTTTCGTTGAGCGTCCACCAGAAACTTCTAAAAAGGATATTGATTCGTTCTTGGCTAAACTAGATGTACTCAATTTCAGAGAAGACATCGGTTTGAAGTTTGAGTTCTGGGGTGGTGAACCTTTGGTTTACTGGAAGACGTTGAAGCCATTAACAGAAGCGATAAAAGAAAAGTTCAGCCACTGGGAAAACAAACCAGTGTTCAGCATGGTTACCAACGGTTCATTGTTGACTAGAGAAATTTGCTCTTGGTTATACTATATGAACTTCAATATTGGTATCAGCCACGATGGTCCTGGTCAACACGTTCGTGGTCCAGACCCATTCGATGATCCAGAAAAGAAAGCAATTATTTTAGAGTTCTACAACATCATGCACGAGCAAAATCGTATCAGCTTTAATACGATGATGAACCGTAGAAATACTAGCAGAAAAGAAATCCGCGACTTCTTTGTAAACATCACTGGTAAAGAAGACGTTCGTATCGGCGAAGGTAATTTCGTTGACGCTTATGATGATGCTGCTATCGAAAACTCTTTACAAACATATCAAGAACACTTTGAGTATCGTAGATCTTCATTCAATGATATTTTAGACTATGGTAATACATTAAACTTTGGTAACACGCTAGAAAAGATTGATAGATTCTATCGAAGCGTTATGGCTCACGTTGAGTCAAAGTATGTTGGTCAAAAGTGTGGTATGGAAGATGAACACACTATTGCTATCGACTTAAAAGGTAATGTTGTTACATGCCAGAACGTTTCTATTATGGAAACAAGTAAGAACGGTGAATCTCACCTTGGTGGTAACTTGGATGATTATGAAAACGTTTCTTTGAAGTCTGCCACTCATTGGATGAATAGAGATGTTTGCGTTAAGTGCCCAGTCCTACACCTATGTAAAGGTTCTTGTATGTACCTTGATGGTAAATACTGGGATGTAACTTGCGATAACGCATACTCTGATAACATCGCTCTTTTCGCAGCAGTTCTTACTGATATCACTGGTGGTTATATCCCAGTTGCTATTAATTCTACAGAACTACCACCGCACCGCCAAGATATTTGGGGTACGATTTTAAAACACGAAGAAAAACCGAAACAAAAGATTATCCCAATTAAAGCTGTTGCTGAGATTGTTGGTAAAATTGATGACGTTGAGGTTTACGGTCAAACTCGTTTGGAGAAATAAATGTTAACACTACACGATCAAGTTGAAGCATTAAAAGGCATTCAGGGTGTAACCCTCGTGTATTGTAATGAACCAGACTTCGATGTTGTAACACAAGTTGGTGATGAACCATCTATCGTGTTCAATATCGAACGTGGTGATAAGTCTATTGCTTTAGTAATTCCTAATGACTATTGGGCGAATAACCCGTTTACACCTGACGCTGCCCAGCATATTACTGACTGGTTTGATTTCATGGATTCTAAAGAAATCAAAACGCAGATGTTCTTTTATCGAGTATCGGAGAATCGTTTCGTTCGATTAAAAGGTACTCTGAAGATTGAAGAAGCTGACTTACCAGAAAACGCTAAATTGTTGGCTGACGTCTACGCATCAGTTGGCCATGTAACAAACGTTAAAGTTCGTAAGATAATGAATTACGAAATGCAAGCTGAGGCTTACTGTACGGATGCTCTACAGTTCTATTGTCAGATTGATATTAAAACTGCACAACACGAACCGCACATCAACATGTATTGCCCAAAGAACATTTGGGATAATCCTGCAGAGTTTGATGACCAAAAGGTTCGTCTAGAAGAGCAAGTTAAAATTAGAGAAGAAAACAGCGCAAGACTATTTGGATAATTATGTATAAATTTGTAGTGTATGGTGGCGGGACAGCTGGCTGGCTTGCTGCTTTGAATTTGAATAAATTTATGCCATACTCTGAGGTGACGGTTGTTGCCAGTTCGGAGATTGGTATTCTTGGCGCAGGTGAGGGAACCACTCCCCACTTCATGGATATGCTTGAACGTCTTGATATTAAAGAGCAAGACCTTTTTGATAACTGTAAAGCAACCTATAAACGTTCTATTAAATTTACTAACTGGAATGGTGATGGTAAAGACTATGACCATCCTTTCTGGGATAACAAACACGCTCTTCACTTTGACGCTAGATTGTTAGCTGAATACCTACGTTCAGTTGCCGTTTCTAGAGGTGTCACATATATTGACGACAAGGTGGTAAAAGTAAACCAGAAACTAGACTCATCAGTAAAATCGCTTTCACTAGATTCTGGAAAAGAAGTAGAAGTTGACTTCCTTATTGATTGTTCTGGTTTGCGCAGAGCCGTAATTGGCAACGTGTATAACGTACCTTGGAAATCATATCAAGACCACTTACCAGCTAAACGTGCTATTCCATTCTTCATTCCACGTGACGATTCCGATACACAAGACTATACTGGTGCAATCGCTATGAAAAACGGTTGGGTTTGGAAGATCCCAGTTCAAGGACGTTTCGGTTGCGGTTATGTATTTGATAGCGACTTTTGTACAGACGAAGAAGCTATTGAAGAAATTCAAAGTATGTTTGGTGATGTTACTATTCCCACCAAGTTTGATTATCGACCAGGATGTTATGAAAAGACTTGGGTTAAGAATTGTGTAGCCATTGGTTTGTCTGCTGGCTTTACTGAACCTATGGAAGCTACTTCTATTTGGATTCAAGTTCAATCCCTACAAGCACTTATGCAAGTATTACCTCGCTATATCAGAGACGGTGAACGTGCATTACCATATTACAACGAAGCAGTACATCAAATGAATGATCACTTGATGGTATTCTTACACCTACATTACCTGACTAAGCGAAATGACAGTGAGTTCTGGAAAACCTTTACTCAAAAGAATTCAACGCCAGAGTTCTTATTAAAGATGAGAGATATTATTAACGAAAGACCGTTAACAGAGCAAGACCTTTCTGAAGGTTCTATGCCAACATTCCAAATGAATAGTTGGTTGACGGTTGGTCAGGGAGTAGGATATTTTGGCTAATTGTGTAATTGTATCTGGTGGAACTTGGAGTCCAGAAGAGTGGTGTAAAGTCAAACGCACTCTTGGTCCATATAGACTAGCTTCTTCTCTAGAAGACGCTGGTTATTCTACGTTCGTTTTAGATTTCATTGAAGAGTTCACCCCTCAAGAAGCATCAGAAATCTTATCTAAACATATTGGACCAGACACTCTGTGGTTTGGTTTCTCTTCTTCATTCTTTTGGAATAAGCAGAAGAAGTATACAAACGCTAATACTGCCAGTGATGATCTACATTCAATGTATTATACAGAATACAGCGATGTCAAATTTATTTTAAACCTAGTGAAGTTCTTGGCGCCGAAGGCTAAGATATTATATGGTGGTGCTCGTGCTCCATACTTCGCTTTGTATGATGTTGATAAAAACGTTGATTACTATGTTACAGGTAACGCTGATAATTCAATCATTGACATAACCGATACTCTTTCTGGTAAGAAAGAATCGTTTGAACACCTTTCAGGTAAACAGATAGACTCGTTCAAGTATCCTGAGCCAAGTATTAATAACATCACAACTCGTTGGTGGAAATATCCAGTAACCAAAGGTGAAGGTCTACCGATGGAGTTGGCACGTGGGTGTATCTTCAAATGTAAGTTCTGTGATTATCCATTGACTGGTAAAAAGAAAGGTACATACCTTCGCGACCCTAATCAAATCAAAGATGAGATGATTAAGAACTGGGAAACTCATGGTACTGAATCATATTTCTTCACCGATGATACTTTCAACGACGATAATGATAAACTTGAAGCGTTACATAAAGTCTTTCAAGACTTACCTTTTGATTTAAAGTTTTCATCATTCCTTCGTCTGGATTTAATTAATCGTTTCCCTCATCAGGCTCAATTGCTAAAAGAAATGGGTTTGATTGGTAACTTCTTCGGTATTGAAAGTCTGAATCAAAAGTCTGTAACTGCAGTTGGTAAAGGTTTGCGTGTAGAAAAGGTCAAAGAGCGTCTATACTGGCTAAAAGAACAATGGGGCAACACGGTTAATATTGAAGCTGGTTTTATTCTTGGTTTACCATACGACACTGAGCAATATTTCAAAGAGTTAATTGATTGGTGTTTGGAAGAGGATAACCCTATTGACGCTTCTCATTTTTATCCATTGATGCTTTTCCATTACAAAGATAATCCAGAGTTACACCGCTATGCTTCTGAGTTTGCTTTGAATCCAGATATCTACGGTTATAAGGTAAGCAATGTTTGTAAGTGGGAATTGCCAGAACAAAACTTGAACTATGAAACTTGCCTACGTTATTCTAACGAATTTAACGATTTGATTTTACCAAGGAATAAGATAGCTGGCTTCGGAGTTATTACTGCTCTAAATACAGGTGTACCATTAGATGATATTAGAAATTTGACTGAATTAGAGATTCAATCCAAATACAATATTGCATCTATGAATAAACAAAAGATTAGAGAATACAAGAGGTTATTATGATTATTGACGAAGCCTTCGGGTATAAAGTTATAAAGATACAATGCGAAGACTCTACGATATATAAGAACGATTTGTTAATGCAAAGCGTTGAGCAGGTATATACTTCACCTGCAGTTATACACCGTGTAAGAGAAACTATTGGTGATTCTCAAAAGGGTACTGGATTGACGACTGTCGGGCAACCATATCCTTTAATTACTCTACCAGGATCTTCTAAATTAGAAGACTGGTTAACTGAACAATTTTTATCAGTTAGAGATTTGCTCGGTTGCACTGGCGATAAAGTATTCTTCAAACGTAGTTGGACTAACAGAATGTATTATGGTGCATTTGGTCATGTACACCAACACGTTAGAATTGATAATTATATCAAGAACATCACTGGTTATACCGACGAGAACTTTTGCCCAGACGCTGTTGGTATTCTATATGTCAACGTTCCACCTAACAGTTCTAATCTTGCATTTATTGAAAATGGACGACCAGACGAACCAGTTGAGAATTTTGACAATCCGATATTACTTGAACCAGTTGAAGGTATGTTAGTTATTCATTCACCTTATGTATGGCATGGTGTTACTAAACATCTAAGCGATATTCCAAGAGACGTATTTGTTTTTGACATTGATTATGTATGACATTCCAAGTAAATGGTAAACAAAAAGTAACCTTCATTCATATCCCTAAAACTGCTGGGACTAGCATTACTGAGTGGTTCAGAATGATATGTACATATCCACCTAATGGATATGAGATGACTAAGTTTTGCGAAACTAGAGAGCATTGGGGTGTAAATGAATTACGCAAGACACAGAGTGATCTTGGGTGGACATTTGCTGTTGTTAGAAACCCGTGGGATTATGCTGTAAGTTTATATCATCATCTTACTCAAAAAATGCCTATCGCTTACCCGAAGCTACAATGGCTTGAAGACGTTACATTTGATGACTGGATTTCTGATATAGATAATTATCCGAAGACTTTTGTTGAGCCGTATAAATTAAGCAGTCCTCAAGTGTCTTGGATCGATGATACGGTTTATGTTCTACGTTATGAATATCTTGAGAGAGATTTCAAGGTCGTTCAAAATGTAATGAATCATCATTTACCATTACCTGTTAGAAACGTTAGTTCTAGAACTGCGTATAAAGATTATTACAATGATACAACTAGGAAACTTGTTGCTAAAATCTTCGAGGAAGATATTGAAAGGTTCAAATGCGTATTTTAATTATGGGTTTACCAGGAGCAGGTAAGTCAACTTTGGCTAAAGCTCTTCAACAAGAAATATGGAAAGCTAAACGCACATGCGAGTGGCTCAACGCTGATGATGTTCGAGAAAGATTTAACGACTGGGATTTTAGTTACAATGGTCGTATTAGACAATCAGTTCGTATGTTTGAATTAGCGAGAGAATCCGACTGCGAATTTGTGATTGCTGACTTTGTTGCTCCATTAGAAGCTCAACGTAAATTCTTTGAAGCTGATTGGACTATCTGGGTTGATACTATCGAACAAAGTCGTTATGAAGATACTAATAAGATGTTTGATAAGCCAGAGATTTACGACTTCCGTATTACTGAACAGTGGGCTGAGAAATGGGCACCATATATTGCGAACCATATCGTAAACAACAGACGTAGACCAAAGTGGGATAATAAAAAAGAAACTGTTCAAATGCTTGGTCGCTGGCAACCTTGGCACGAGGGACATAGAAAACTATTTGAACGTGCTTTAGCTAAAACTGGTCAAGTTGATATTATGGTACGTGATTGTCAGGGTTGGAATGATAGTAACCCATTCAACTTCTTCGAAGTCTGTGATAGAATTAAGAAAGACCTTGAGCCACTATATCAAGGGCAGTTTAGTATCCGTCTTGTGCCAAATATCGTCAATATTACCTATGGTCGCGATGTCGGTTATAAAATCGAACAAGAAACGTTTGATGAAGAAACTCACAATATAAGCGCAACTAAGATTCGCAAGGAGATGGGTCTTGAGTGATTCCAAGAAAAGAAGTTTAGTTAAAACCATCAGCTGGAGATTGACTGGCTCTGGTGCTACTTTCCTTATCTCGTATCTTATCTCTGGAGATTTTACAATTGCATCTTCCATAGCTTCAATACAAATTATTGCAAACACTATCTTATATTATATACACGAACGAATCTGGGTAATGATTGACTTTCAATAAATAATCAGGTATAATATAAGTTATTGTTGTAATCCCTTCAAAGCGAAGGACTTCTGGACGTGGGTTCGACTCCCACCATCTCCACCATAAAGCATATTACGGCTCGAAACAAATCTGGCGCCAGAGATCAGTAGAGTCCTAGTGTGTTTTATAATGGGGATGCCATGGTTTCGACAGGGGTAGATAGTAGAGACGGCAACACGGTAGGCGATGACCGTAAATCAAGCAAACAAAAGTAAATGCAAACGACAACGTTTTCGCATTGGCAGCCTAATCGCTGACTAGGGTTTCGGTGGCTTTCCTCGTAACAGAATAAGCCACCATCTTTAAGGATCTAAAATGATTGGTGTAGTTCTTGGGAATGGACCAAGCAAAAAACACTACGACAGAAGTGGTGATTTTGTATTAGGTTGCAACATTCCATCAGAAGATATTAGCGTAGATGCTACTGTAATTTGTGATGAAGAGATCGTATGGGTTCTTAAAAATGACTTGACTTTAATTCAAATTCCAATTATAATATCTACTAAGGTCTACGAAAAGATGAAAGAACTTGGTATTGTAAACCATTTTCAAATACATCATGTTTTCAAACCCAGAGAATGGCATAACGCTGCACATTATGCAGCTGACTATTTGATTAATTATGGTTGCGACGAACTCCATATTTGGGGGTGCGATTCTATCTTCCAAGATACAGTAGAATCTACGACTTCGCAACATGTTGTAAAACAGACAACAGGTGATGATAGGTTTATTAGAAATTGGAGGATTGTTTGGGATCAGAAACGAAAAGACAACGAACACGTTCACTTTGTAGTTTTCAGAATACCTAAATAATATACCAGCTGTCGGTTGCTGGACACACTGTTAACCGATAACACACACAGGAGGTAATTATGTCAAATATGACACCGTTCGAGATTCGCCTTGAACTACTAAAAATGGCGAAAGAGATGTTGGAACAAGACTATTACGGCAATCGTGAAAAAGTCTCCAACGAATATGCTGCGAAAGTTGATGCTGCTAAATTACACGGTCAACCTATTCCAGAACATCCTGGATTCCCAGCATTCCCTAACGAATCTGAAGTAATTAAGAAAGCCACAGAGCTTAACAGTTTCGTTTCACAAATCCCTAATACACAAGAAAAAGGAAGCAAAAAGTCCACCTGATGGGATCGGGGTGCATTCGTGCACCCTTTAACTTTAAGGAGATAATTATGCGAAAAGCAAAATTACTACTACTGAGCACGTTCTTAGGATTGACTGTTATTTTGGGTATGTCTCAAGCCTATGAAACAAGAACTCTAGAAATCACTTATAGTGATTTAACAAAAGAAGCTAGAAAACAAGTAGACTGTCTAGCGGAAAATATCTACCACGAAGCAGGTTATGAACCTCACGCTGGTAAGAAAGCAGTGGCTTTGGTCACAATGAACCGTATTGAAAGTGGGAAATTTCCTTCAAGTATTTGCGGTGTAGTGAAACAAAAGACTGAGAATACATGCCAGTTCAGCTGGTTCTGTATGCCAGTTAAATTGAGAAAAGATTCTGATGCATTCAGAGAGTCTATGGAAGTGGCACTCTTTGTATATGCTAATTATGAGAAGTTGAAAGACATCACCCATGGTGCTCTTTACTATCACGCTGATTATGTCAACCCTCGTTGGCGTGGTCTTGAGAAGACAACTATAATTGGTCGTCACATTTTTTATAAGGAAAAAGAGAAACTATGATGAATAAACTAAACCTACAACTTACCGATGGTGGAGATTCGAAACACTCGTTTTTCCTCATGATGGAAGAAATCAGCCTCACGACTGTAAAGTCAGCGACCGAGTGGATTCTTGAAGCTAACTTTACTGAAGAACGACCAGAGATGCTTAACCTTATTATCACTTCTCCTGGTGGTGACTTGAACGCAGCATTTGCTTTGATTGACGTTATGCGTGGTTCAGCGATTCCAGTTCGTACTATCGGCTTGGGTCAAATTGCTTCGGCTGGACTCATGATTTTTATTGCTGGTGAGAAAGGTCAACGTATCTTGACACCAAATACTTCTATTCTATCTCACCAATATTCTTGGGGTGCTATCGGTAAGGAACACGAACTATTTGCTACTGTTCGTGAGTTTGACCTTACCACTAAGAAAATGATCCAACACTACAAGAAGTGTTCTGGATTGGATGAGAAGAAGATTCGCGAAACTTTGCTTCCACCACAAGACGTCTGGTTGAGCCCAATTGAAGCAAAGAAATTAGGTCTGTGTGACGAAGTTAAGGAACTATCATGAAATCTGAAATTATTGCATTAATTGTTGCTGCAACTATTTCCATTATTGCAATTGTAACTGGTGTAACATATTACAACTTGAAGCGTGATGAAGCAATGAAGTCTAACATTGAGTCAGCCATTGTTAAAGGTATTGATCCAGTTGCAGTAAAATGTGCTTATGGTTACTCGGACAATGTTTGTGTTGTTTATGCAGCCACGAGAAAATAATCATTGACTTTCAACAGGTTTTAGGTTATAATTATATTATGGAGGAATTATGAAAAGTAAGAGTGATTTGATTAACGAGAAGCAAACCTTGCAATTGGAGAAGATGAAGTTAGACCGATTCTTCTCCATGTACTTGGATAAGTTTGGTTCCAAGATGGATCATGAAAAGCCCAATACCAAAATTTGGGCACTCTATAAGGCAAAACTTAAAGAGTACGAAGATATTTCCCAGCAAATTAAACGACTAGATTATTGGATTGCGAAATAATGTTTAAAACTTCTAATGAATTTTCTCTATTCATTGAGCAGCAAGCACGTGATAGAAGAATGTCACATATGGATGCTGTTTTAGAATATTGTAAAGATAACTTTCTTGAACCCCAAGATATTGTATCACTAATTAATAAATCGCTAAAAGACAAAATTGAAATGGACTTCCGAGAAGCAAACATGCTTCCGAAGCAAGCACAATTAGACGTTTGATATGGATGGCTTCAAAGCATACAAGTATTACATGGCTGTAAAACTACACTTCACCTCAAAGAAGTATAATGTGTTTGAAAACCGTGGTCATGTAAAAGGTACTCGCGATGCATTTAATGCTCGCAACGACAGATATATTTTTGAGAAACTTGGTCAAAAGTATGACGACCGAGATATTATTCAGTTCTTTGTTTCTAACTTCGCATATGGTAACGATACAGCCATCTATGGTAATAGCGAAGCTGAAGAATTATACTTCGAGTGGCAGAAACGTAAACAATCAATTACAAAGACTTTTATTGACGACTTGGCGAACATTATGAATATGTGCGACGTTCACAAGTTTAATTCTGATGGAATTTTCAAGTGCAAAGATGGAGATTTACCTGTATTGACTTCCATGTTTCTTTCAGGTAAAATATCTATTGAAACCTTGAGGATAATCGACGACATTGAACCGTTTGTCGATTCTTGGGAAAACGATCCTATGATAAAGATCGTGTTGGGTGATAAGTTACTCCGTATTGAAAAACTCAAAGGGTTTGTAAAGTACGACAGCGACAAAATCACAAAAGTGTACAATCATTTTAAAGAAGAACTATCTTTGTAATATCATGGGTAAGACCTACCATAAACAATCTAGTCGTTATGACGAAGAAAAACCCTCTGGTCGTTCGGGGAAACACGCAAAACATTCTAATAACCGAAAAGGTGGAGGAATGAGAACGCTAAATAGTTATGTTGAAGAAGATTATGATCTCGACGATGACACTTTCGACGAGTACATTGAAGTAGATGATGAGATTTCGATACAACATATCAAGAAACGATAATACATTTTTATACAAAGGAAAATACAATGGATATTCAAGCACTTCGCGCAATGCGTAAAAACGATTTCGGTAGCATTTCTAATGCCTTCGAGAAAATCGCAAACCCTTCTACAGAATCCAAAGGTTATGCAGATGACCGCTTCTGGAAACTGGAAGGTGATAAGGCTGGTAACGGCACTGCAACTATTCGATTCCTACCTCGTGTAGAAGGCGATGAACTCCCATGGGTTCGTGTCTTCAGCCATGGTTTCCAAGGACCAACTGGTAAGTGGTACATCGAAAACTCCCTAACTACTCTCGGCGAACAGGATCCTGTTAGCGAACTCAACACCACTCTTTGGAATTCTGGTGTAGAAGCTAACAAGAAGATTGCGCAAAACCAAAAGCGTCGTCTGTCTTACATCGCCAACGTTTTAGTTGTTAGCGATCCTAAGCACCCTGAAAATGAGGGTAAGGTATTCTTGTTCAAGTTTGGTAAGAAGATCTTTGACAAGATTATGGATAAGGCTCGCCCAACTTTCGAGGACGAGAAGCCAGTCAACGTGTTTGACTTCTGGGAAGGTGCTAACTTCAAACTGCGTATGCGTAAGAAAGACGGCTTCACTAACTATGATGAGTCTGCATTCCAAGAGCCATCTGCTCTAGGCGACGATGATGCAATCGTAGAAGCTGCTCAAAGCCAGTACAAATTGGCTGAGTTCCTTGACCGCAAAAACTTCAAGTCATACGCTGACCTGAAGAAGAAGTTGGATGAAGTTCTTTCTGGTAATGGTTTCAATGCTAAGTCGGCTGCTGAAATGGCTGGCGACGATGATGAACCAGCACCAGTTCGTGCTGCACCAGAACCTGCTAAGGCTGCTCCAGCGTTTACTCCAAAGGCAAGCAAATCTGCTCCGATGGATGATGACGATGATGTTATGTCTTACTTTGAGAAGATCGCCAAAGAAGACTAATTAGTCTGGGCAAAATAAAAGGGAGCTTAACGCTCCCTTTTTCACATTTACGCAAAGCGTCTCGATAGATAATTATTATAACTAGATTCCATATTTCTAACAGGTGGTTTAATCACGTTAGTTTGGTTGCTAGTAGATACGTTAGAAGTTGGTGCAATAACCGCTGTTCCTCCACCCTTTTTACCATCAACCTTTGCTTGGTTATCAGCATTCGCTTTAGAATTATTGAATACTGCGCCACCAGCAACAGACATAGCACCGCCTGCAGCAACGAAAGCAGTGGCACGTAACCAAGGGAAGTCGTTAAGAGCGTCAATAGAACTCTTGTCTACTTTAGAGAAACCAACCATGGCTTGACCAATAGCGTCAATACCTTTTGCCGCACCATTTAGATTATCACCAATGTTGGCAAGTTTCTGTAACTGTTCAATTGGGCTATCTTGCCCGATAGTCAATAGATTACCAATTAGAGTACCAAGACCAGCTGCAGCTTGGCCAGCACCAAACGCTGCAAGAGCAGCAGAGATAGCAACCATGCCGCCAGCTACACCCATTAAACCTTCAAAACCGATTTGCGATAGTCGCTCGAATCCAGTGATGAAGTTATTGAAAGCATCACCAACAGTATCAAATGCTTTACCCATACCATAAAGTGCAACAGCCAAAATACCAATCGCGCCAGCACCGATAACAATCTTATCAGCAAAGTTACCAGCCAAGGCAGCAGCACCAACAACTAAACCAATAGTCAACAAACCTTTATTAATTGTATCCCAATCTAATTTAGAGAATGAATCTAGTGCTTGACCGAAACCATATAGAACGCCAGCTAGTAAACCAACAGCGGCAATACCTTTTAGAGTTTTGGCAGAACCGATAGCAGCAATACCGTCAGCAATACCTTGCATGATACCAGAAAATACTCCGCCAATTGCTTGACCAATACCTTTACCAATACCACCAACAGCATTACCGACTTTACCCATAGCATCGCTGATGCCGTCTAATTTACCACCACGTTGATTGCCAGAAGCAGATAGACCAGCATCTTCTGCACCACCTGCCGATGAAGATTTTCTGCCAGCCAGTATCCCTGTGTTAGTTGCGATCTGTTGTAATAGATCAGTTTGAGCTTGTATATTCTTTAGAGTTTCAACCTGATTCTCATGAGCAGCTTGTTGTTCCGCCAATACGTCAGTTGTTGATTGTGAAACTTTACCTTTATCTGAAGGCAACTGAGTAAGACCTGCGCTCTTAAATGCGGTGTTACCGCCCATAGGGTTAGCAGCGTCTTTGGCCGACTTTCCACCGTTTACAGAATTATATGTGTCTAGTGCCTTATTACGTTCCTTCATCGCGGCAGAACTATTAATCTCCGCATCAGAAGCACCATATTTCTTTAAACGGTCAATCTTATCTTGAGCACGAAGAGCGTCTTGTCTAGAAGTTCTAGATACAACAGCGTCGGCTTTTAGATCTTTGGTTTTCGCATTAGGGTTTAATAACTTACCCTTCTTAATGTAATCTAAATCTTCTATCTTATCGCGAACACCCTTGAACATTGTAAATGGTCCAAGTAGTTTCTTCTTGATTGTATTTGGGTCGAAGGCATCAGCCATCTTAGTTTTGAAGTCTTTGAACTTATCCCCAAAACCTTTCCAGTCTTTATTACTTTTCTGAAGAGCTTCAATCTGCTTATTAGCAGTCATGTTTATCTTTTTCAGATAATCATTAGACTCTTTTTGATATTGTAGTTGCGCCCTGGCAACCTGAATCGCTATTAATTGCGCAGAACCACCGCCAGCATTATCTCGAACCTCAGAAGAAGTGGATTGAATCTGTTCAATCTGTGCAGACTGCATTTGATCCAAAACGCCAGCGATGCTTTTTAGAGAGACGTTGGCTTTATTAACACCTCTCGCTACGCTTCTTTGCTGTTTATTACCTTTTTTTGGCATATGTTACATTCTCTTCTTAGATTCGATTCTTTGTTTTTCTTCTTCCAAATACTGGACTAGCATATGTACATAAATCTCACGCTCAAATGGCAACATATCTTCAAGTTCTGCTAACGAATATTTATGATATTGCATAAGTGCAAAGTTCATTCGGTAGTAATTTCCAAGCGATTCATGACCAAGGCATGCTAGAAAAAATTTGCAAGACCCTCCAACACCTTCTGGTGTTCTTTACCGCAAATTGGGCATTTATATTCTACCTTTGTTGATAACTTTGGCATAGTCTCAAAGAACTTCTGAATTTTCAGGAATTGTTCAGTAGAAAGGTTATTCAAGAAAGTCATCATTTCTTCGTCTGACGTCTCAGAAGCGTGGTATACTTCATCGCCATCGTAAATCATATCAATAGAATTTGCAACAACCTTAAATACCTCTTCAACGTTCTCAAAGTTTTGAACCGCTTCAGCTGTATCTAGATTTGGGTATTTCATCACAACGCCAACTTTACCGAATAGAGGAATCTTATTAGTATGACCCTCTGGGCGTGTAACTTCAATATCAGATAAATGAAGTGTTATTTTAGTCTTTGCTTTTTCGTTTAATTCTTCACCGTGGTCGGTATCACACATAAAGAATAGGTCAACGGTTTCGCCGACTGACTTACCTCTAATTTGCAAGAACATATATTCCAAGTCAAAGATCGCTAATTTATCAACGTCAACTTTATCTTGCAGGCAAGAAACTAACACGCTCTTCAGCGTATCAATCATAACCTTACCGTCCTCAGATTGTTGTGCGATTAATAATGCTTTTTCTTCTTTAACAACAAACGGGCGAAACCTTACGTTCTTTCCAGTAGAAGGAATTGTAAGGTTAAACGTCGGCATGTTATTCATTGGTAAAGCCATAATTATTCTCCTTTATTCATATTGCTAATCATTTTACTCAATTCAGCAGTGCTACCTACGAAGATAGCGTTATTGGTTGTGTTTCGTGTACTTTCCTTCTTAGAAGGTTCTTCAAGTTTTCTTTTCTGTTGGTGTACATCCATTAGCTGTTGGTTGATATCAGCGAGTTGTTTCATCAACCCGCCAACAACTTCAAATGCTCTTGGATGCTCAGAAGACTTAGCAACGGAAAGTGCTGTTTCTAAAGCAGACTTACCTTGCGTTAATAGTTCACGTAGATTATCTCTAGCGTGGTCATAGTCTGACTCGATCTTATCCGATGTGTGGATAGTATCGTGTTCTTGATCTACAACAGCAGGCAAAACTTCCTGCTTCTGTGGTTCTATACCAAATACTTGTGACAAAGAATCATCAATCTTCATAAACGAAATCCAAATTAAAATTTAATAGACGGGATTCTACTTGTAACTGAAGAGAACCCTCGCATAGCATACTGACCAACTGCGCCAGTGAGGAAGTTTCCAGCTTCTCCCAAACCCTTCATGTACTTCTCTTGGAAGCCTGTGAAGTTATCGAGATAACCTTTAAGACCACCAGAAGTCTTTTCTAAGTTGGTGTAAGGGTCTTGCTCAATCATAGCAGCATACCAATACTTATATTGGAAAGTTACATCTAATCTCATAGTATCATTATTGTCTTCAGCATTTAATGAAATACCTGAAACCGTTTTTGGATATGCCTCGTATAATTGAACCATATAAGTAACTCTATCTTCGAGGTCTTGAATGCGAATTGTCATAGGAGTTACATAATCGCTGTACCAACCAACAGTTCTATTAACAGGGTTTACGATGTATTGAGACCATGTATCGAAGATATTCTTAACAGTCATATGTCGATCAACGTGAAATGTTAACGTTAAAGGTTCATACATACGATCGTAAACAACTTCTCTTGTTTCACCATATGATCTATTTGCGGTTGTTGCAAAGTTAATACCAGGAAGCTGAGCTTTTTCACAGAACAACAGCATACGTTTTGTCTGAGCAGGTACTGCTTTGGGTGGTGTAAAGTCTACAGTGAAACGGTTTGTACGAGCAATACCTTGCGTCTTTATTTCACCGATGAAATCTTTTTGTCTATTAGTTGTTGGAGGAGTTATAGCCATTATTTTCTTCTCTTCTTCCCTTGGTTCATTCTGTTAACATACTGGCGAGATTTATCCCAAATACGGTCGTCAGGCATTTTAACGAATTGTTCTACTGGCAGCAATACTGCTGTTGTCCAATCGTACGCACGTATTTCTCGAAACGTAGATCTTAGACCAGCAAAGCTATAATTATGAAACGCAGGCACAGCAGCTGCAAATTTTCTAACACCTTTGATCGCATCCCAGCTGTACTTAATACGTGTCGTTTCATCCATCTTGGCATTGGTTTTATACTGCATCAAGTGGTATAATAAATGAACTCTCATCTGATATGGGAGATAGTGGAAGTTGATTCCGCTGAACCCGTTGATCGATCGTTTATACAACATAGTGCAAGGGAAACGATCAAAATACGGGATTGACGATTTATACACTGGATCGTAGATATACATATACATCTTCCCAGGCATCAACTTGGTAGTCAATTGCGTTGGATTACCCTTCATTACAATCCACGGGGATTGAATCTGTTTCATCAAAAGAATCATCTGCTGTTCGTACCATGCCTTCGATTTACGGAAGGATGTTTTCAGGTCGTACTTGTTTCTCTCGAAAATATCAAGAGCAGCGATCTGGGCAGCAGTTCTAGATTGTTTGATGACAGTAGGCATAAATACTATTTAGGCTCAAATTCCAAGTTCTTTCTCTGTAATTATTTTGAATTCCCAACCACGGTCTTTTGCGTAGTTTTTAGCAGCTGCCCATTTCGCTTGGTTTTTAATGAATCCATAGGATTCCATCAGATATTTTTTAGTCCTACGACCAGGAAATATTGGCGGGTTTGTGTATTTTAATGGTTTGATTTCTATTAAGTATGTTTTCGTAGAGCCATCAGGTTGTTTTATGGTTATCTTGAAATCTACAAAATAACGATGTAATTTGTTATCAGTTGGACAAATATAGGGAATTATAGTTTCTTCTGAACTCCAACGAACAATGAAAGAGTTGGTATCGCACCATTTAGCGAATGTACGCTCCCACGAAGATCTACACCAGATGTTCGAAACGTCTCCAGAGTATTTTTCTGGATGGAGAGGGGAGTACCTTGATTTATGGAACATAAATAAATAATCAAATAAAAATATTTAGGAAAACCGATGAGTGGAATTCTAGATTACATTAACCAGAAATATACCCAAGCTACTGACTTTGTTGGACAGCAGTATAAGCAGGTCACTGGTGCAGTTTCTACAGGCGTTCAGGACACCAAAGACGTTCTATCTAAAGCTGCAAATCCATCAAGACAGGCATGGATTGATCAATCTCAAAGAAATATCAACTTTAACAAATACAACGTTAACAGTCATTCTTACCCGATGGACTTATTAGAGCCGCAATATGGTGGGAATTATGCTCTATTTTACATCAACGTCTCTGATGCGGGTAGACTAAGACTACAAGACGAAGTTGTTCAGTTAGACCATACTACTGAGGCTAGACTGCGTGGTTCTTTGGTTGGTAACGCGAAGGCATTAACTGATCAGCTAGAAAGTGGTATTAAAAACTTCAATAAGGTTGCCCCTGATGCAGCCAACATCAATATTGAAGCTGTTAAAAACGCAGTTCCTTTCAATGGCAGAAGCCAACGTCGTTTAAAGACTGCTATCGCTTTACACATTCCAAACCAATTGAGCGTGAACTATAAAACTTCTTGGGGTGAGACTGACACAGCTAACGCTCAAGCGTTAATGGCTGCTGGTAGTTCTGGTATCAACGCTGTTGGTGAAGCATTTGCTGGTAATAAAGAGGCAGCTAAGAAGAACCTTTCTGATGCTTTAGGTACTGGCGCAGAAGCTGCTGTTGCTAATAAGTTTCTAGGGAAAGATTCTAAGTATGGTGGGTTGATTTCTGCTGCAACTGGTACTGCCGCAAACCCTAAGAAAGAACAAACTTTCCAAGGTGTTGATTTCCGTACATTCACTTTTGATTATCAGTTCTACCCAAGAGATGAAGCTGAAGCGCAGAATATTTTGAATATCATCTATGAATTCAAATACCACATGCACCCAGAATTTAAGAGTGAACTAAACTACGTCTGGATTTACCCTTCTGAATTTGACATTATTTATTACACCAACGGTCAAGAGAACAAAAACCTTCATAAACACACTTCTTGTATCCTAGAGAATATGACAGTTAACTATACACCAAACGGTAACTTCTCTGTTTTCGCTAATGGTATGCCGACTCAAATTAATATGTCTCTTTCATTCAAAGAACTACAACTTGCTTCCAAAGAAACTATTGGTCAATCTGTTGGAGGAGGTTTATAATGTACTTCAAAAAGTTTCCAGAGTTCCTTTACGACTTTAATTATGGTAATAGAATCAAGACAAGTATCGTAAAGGATATTACAAGAAATATTAGAATTAGAAGAGAGATTCTGGCTAATGTTACACTATATGATGAGATTGATATTATTGACGGTGAAACACCAGAGGTTATTTCTGAAAAGTTTTATGGCACTCCAGACTATCACTGGGTTGTTATGTTATGTAATGAGAAGTTCGATTATCGTAAAGACTTCCCAGTGCCAGAAACGGTACTGACTAAACATATTGCGGACGTTTACAATCCAACATTATATTCCAGCGACTGGACGTGGGACCACCATGACGACGGTGAGTTATATTTTCACATTAAGGTTACGAGCACAGAGGTTCCATTCGACCCAGCATATTTGACTGCTCCAGTTAAAATTACTATCCAAGACGATGACAAATCGTTTTATCATACTTGGAGATTCCCAGAGGATAATATTGGTTTGGATGTTGCCACTCAATATTTCGTTTTTCCTTTAGCAAACACAAGCATTACTGAAGAGTGGTTACTCGCTCATGGTAAGGAATATTCTACTCTACAATCTGGTGTTGGTAATATAGAGCTTAAAATTAATACTGAAGGCAGAGAATACAATCCAGTGTATTTCGTTAATACACAAGGTAATATTGTTAATGCGGTTGATGGTGCAATCCCAATTACTGGAGACGTACAACATAGATATGAGAATGACTTGAAGAGAAGAATGAAACTTATTTCTCCAAGTCTATTGGAAACAATTCTTAGAAATTATGAAGACGAATTATAATGGCTCAAACTCTTAATCCTGGTGGCCAGTTAAGATACGCTGGTGACGTAAATATTGAAAAGATTGATATTATCACTCCTCGTGGTACATACATCAACATTAAAAATCAATTGATTCAACTTAGAATCTTTGAGGATATCTTTTCACCATTTATGTCAGGTGCGATTGTTTTAAAAGAATCGTTTGATTTGCAATCTCTATTACCATTAGTTGGTGAAGAATTTTTGGAAATTAAAATAACCACTCCAACATTAGACAAACCAATCAGCGGTATGTTTCACATTTATAAGATGAGTGATAAAATCAACGTTGGTGATAGAGCAGTTGGTTACGAGTTGAACTTCATTTCTTCAGAGTCCATCGTTGATACAAACAAAAGAATCAGTAAAGTTTTTGCAGGTAAGATCTCAGATATTGTTAGCACTTTCGTTGTTGACAAAATTGACGGTATTGAGAGCAAGAAAAAGTTTAATGTTGAAAATACAAGAAACACTATTAAGTATGTTTCTCCATATTGGACTCCAGTTCAAAACCTGACATTCCTTGCAGATAACTCTATCTCAGAAAATCAATCACCATCATTCTTGTTCTATGAGAATCGTGATGGTTTTAACTTCAAATGTTTGGAAACGTTATATAAGAAACCGTCATATATGCAATTCGTTATGGATAAGTATTCTCGTGATAGTTTTCCGAAGGGTGGTAACACTCTGAACATTTTGGAAGATTATAAACGTATTGGTGAAATTGATTTCGTAAATTCATATGATTATATGGATAGACTTGCTGGTGGTATGTATACGTCTAAGTTGATTTCTTACGACTCTACTAAAAAGACGTACACTGTTAAGAACTTCGATATTAAAAACAAGTTCGAGAAACAAACCCACTTGAACAAAAACCCATTATACTCTGCAAAGGCTGTTGGTAGAAGTAACGCTAAACATATTCTATTCCCAAGAGCGTTTGAAACATTTACATCGTTTGGTGATACAACAAACGCTAGAATTGTTCAAGAACGTATATCTTTCTTGAAAATGGCCGAAGCTCAAAAGATTGTTATTACAGTTCCAGGAAGAGCTGACTACACTGTTGGTCAAGTGGCTGAAGTTACATTATATAAAAAGCAACCAATGACTAAGAAAGACAGACACGAAGATTTAATTGATGATGTTAATAGTGGTAACTATCTAGTGGCAGCTATTAACCATCAGATTTCTATTGATGGTCACACTTGTTATATTGAATTAATTAAAGATTCTATGAAGAAGAAGGTTATGTAATGAGACAAAATATTTATTTCGGTGTAGTTGAAAATAGAAGTGACCCGTTACAGTTAGGTCGTTGTCAGGTTCGTGTTGTAGGTTTACATACCCACGATAAGAACTTATTGCCAACATCAGACTTGCCATGGTGTGCGTCGATGCAGCCAGTTACTTCTGCTGCTATGAATGGTATTGGCTACACTCCACTTGGTCCAGTTGAAGGTACTTCTGTTGTTGTAACATACTTGGATGATTCATATCAACAAGGTATTATTATGGGTGCTGTTGGTGGTATTGCCACAAACCCAGTACCTATTGACTTTGACGACTCTGGTCCAATCGCTAAAACAGATACTGCAGGTAAAGACGTTGTTCGTTTGAGATCAGCTCCAAAGGTAATAAGCGGGCAGCAAATTACATTGTATGACCCAGATTATGGTCGCACGGATTTAACTTCTAAGTTGACTTCTAACATGCGTGTTAGTGGTTATGGTATCGACTATGGTACTGTTATCGTTTCTATCGACAGTGGCACACAGATTACAATCTCAAAACCAGTTCGCGACTACGGTGAGAACTTAATTGACTTTGAACCACCATTGGCTTCTGTCCAAGCTATTGTTGCTTCTAAGACTAACATTACTGGTTCAACGCTTGATCAAAAATCAGACCCAGTTAAGCAGACTGCAGTTAATACTGAAATTCCAACACTACCTCCGCTACCAGAGTTTAAGAATACTCAAACCAAAGCGTCTGAGGGTATCAAGGCACTTATCGCTGCTTGTGATAAAGTTGGTCTTACTACTAAAGAACAGAAGTGCGCTTTGCTTGGTATTGCTGGTGGTGAGACTGGTTGGATTCCACAGAAAGAATCTTACAACTATTCTCCAGCTAGATTAAAACAAATCTTCTCTTTTGCTACTGATGAAGATGTAGCTAAGTATGCAAATGCGACAAAGAATGGCGTGACACGTGAAGAATTCTTCTCATGGTGTTATGGACCAACTAAGCGTGGTAAAGGATTCTTTGGTCATACCACTGATGAAATGGGTGGTAAGTATTACGGTCGCGGTTTTATTCAGTTGACTGGTTACTCGAATTACAAGAAGTACAATGACAAAGCTAAAGCCTTGGGATTAGTAATTGACATCGTCAATGACCCTGATTCTCTAGATAATGATATTAACACATCAGCGTTGATTGCAGCTTTGTATATAAAAGACCGTGTTCCAACGGGTATCAATGCTAATTCTCATCCAGACTATTTCTATGCAGCTAAAAAAGCTGTTGGTGTAAACTCGCCAGATATTGCAGCACGCAAATTAAAATACTATGAATACTTCTATGGTAAAGAAGGTGGTGGTGTTGTTAAAGACGCAGGTGCTGCTGCTCCAGTAATTGAAGCGAACAGTGAAAGTAAACCTGGTCCATCAAAGAAGTCAATTGAAACTGGTTCTTTCGGTCTTGGTTTCCGTGACCCGAACAATAAGTACCCTCTACAAGACTACATTGGAGAATCTGACGTAAACCGTCTAGCCCGTGGTGTTATTGATGGAACAGTTGTTAAGCTAAAAGACGCTAACAGAAAACTTGGTATTCCAACAGCCGAAGGTAATAGTTGGGATCAACCAGCCGCTCCTTTCGGCGCTAAATATCCATTCAATAAAGTTTACGAAACTGAATCAGGTCATATTCAAGAGTTTGACGATACCCCTGGTCAAGAACGTATTAACACATATCACCGTTCAGGTACATTTAGCGAAATTGATGCTAACGGTACACAGGTAAATTACATCGTCGGTGATAACTTCATTCTAATGGAGCAGAACGGATGTATTCACGTTGCAGGTGAATGTAATATTACTGTTGACGGCAATACGAATATCTATGCCCGTACTGATGCAAATATCAAGGTCGATCAAAACGCTAAGATTACAGTCGGTAATAACTTAGAAGTTGGCGTTGCCAACGATACGACATTTGCTATCGGTGGCGACCTTTCTATGAAGGTTGGTGGTACAATGAAAATTGACGCTGGCGACTATGTCGTTAAGTCTCAATCTGATATCACAGAACAAGCTGCTGGTAATATGTCTATGAAGAGCGTAGACTTAGCAATTCAATCAACTGGTAATGCGGACTTGAACGTTGCAAGCACGTTCAATATGAACTATACTGAAGGTAACTTCGGTGTAAGTGCTGGAGAAGCTCTTGATGTTGAAAACTTAGAATTGTCTCCACCACCTGCAGGTATTCCTTTGAATTCTTATATCGGTTATTCAATTGCTCCTCCAAGAGAGTTTGAAGAGAAAGCTGTTATTGAAACACCAGAAGATTGGGATACACCAGAAGGTCGTGCTGCTGCACAGAAACAAGCTGCATCTGAAGGCGTCGCTGGCGCAGTGGTTCTTCCAGCGGCTGATGAAGTTGGTTCTAATCCAACAGGAGGATCTAATAAACCAGTTACTGTAGATAAGTCTGATATCCAGAACACGAGAGACTTTACCGATGATTATCGTTTATCTAAGAACGTTGTTCTTGGTATGATGATTTCTGGTGGTGTTGGTGGAAAACATAGACTAACTCCTCAGATGTTGAAGCCGTCTGGTGGTGCTGAGCGTCTATACACTGTTCCAGAAATTGTTGGTAATTTGGCTGAGACTGCCCACAACATTCTTGAACCGATTATTGATGTTCTCCCTGGTGGTTTATCAGGGTATAACTCTCAGTGGACTATTTCTTCAGGATATCGTTTGAAAGGTGTTGTACCAAACGAATCTCCAACTTCTGACCACTGTAAGGGTCACTGTGTTGATATCGTATTGAAGATTCCAGATAAGTACAACAAGACTTTCCAAATGATTCAGAAGATTGAACAGTTAATTGTTTATGACCAACTGATTCTAGAATATCGTGCACCAGATTCAGTATGGATGCATATTTCTTACCGTAAGGACAACAACCGTAAGATGGCATTTACTATGGTAAATGATAAAGTGTATAAGAGAAACGAAAAGGGTCTTCCAGCTGGGTTCTTCTTGTTAAATAACATCCCACCGAAGGGTACTGTATAATGGCAGCGGTATGGCAGATGGTTGTTAATTCCCAACTTGTCACGTTAACATCGTTTAACTTTGACATCTTGGACGAATACGCAGCATTCTCTCACTCCCTGACTTACATTGATACTGATTATCCTTCTAATACATACACTGTTGTCATAACACCGAATCAGACTAACCCTGAGACAATCTATATCAGCGGTAACAACATCACTGGTTATTACTCGAATGTGTTTGACATGTATGTGAAGTATAAAACAAAAGTTGCTCCATCTAAGATTCAACCGAATGAATTTATCACTGTAAAGAATTTTAGAGAGATTGATGTAGACAAACTTGAACAGGTTGTAGAGTATAGACCAGATACAACACCTTCAAAAAATTACACATATACGATGAATGTGTATTCTGGACAAACTCTAGTTACAAGCCAAGTTTTTACACAGACTATCAATAATAACTGGGATCTAAATAAGACCCTTTTGTTAAGATATATTAATTCAACCGCAGTTCCAGATGAAGCACTATTTAAGCAATGGATAAATAGTATTAATGCAGCTCCTGTAAAATGGAGAAGTTTGGAAAACGTAATCGTTCAGTGGGTATAAGATGGATATTCCAAATATATTTAAACAGCGTGTTGGGGCAATTCAGCTATCCGACTTAGATGATAACTTTGACATCGTCAAAGTTACAGTCAACACACAAGCCACTGAAATTGCTACTTTACAAAACGGTATTTCGACGCTAAATACAACCCTTGCTAACTATTCAGCTATTCCTATTGGTTGTATTGTTTTATGGTCTGGTACTATCTCCACTATCCCATCTGGATGGAGATTATGTGATGGAACAAACGGGACACCTGACCTAAGAGATCGTTTCGTTATCGGTGCTAGAGCAGACTCCAGTGGTCCAGCAACAACTTTCGTAACTGGCGCTGATACCAAATCTGGTGGTTCTAAAGACTCAGTAGCAGTTGACCATACTCACACTGCTACTTCTTCTGCAACATCAACTGCATCTGCAGATACTAAATCAGATTCTTGGACAGCTCAGATTTCTACATCAGATTCTGGTTTATATGGTAGCGGAACCGCTTCTAATGCGAACTCTTATAGTGGAGCTACGTTTTCTGATAACAGCTTCAGTTCAACAAACACTGAAAACAACGTTGTTAATTTCTCGCACACATATAGCCACAACCATGCTATCACTGTTACAACAAGCGTGACAACAACTCTTACTGGTACTGGTGTTTCTGGTACAAATAAGAACTTACCACCTTATTACGCATTGGCGTATATTATGAAGGTTTAATATGCCAGGGATTGCTGTAATCGGAGACGTAACAACTGGACACGATGGGTTTCCACCAACTAAGATGGTAACTTCCCCTATCTCTAAAACGAAATTTAATGGACAAAAACCAGGAGTTGTTGACCCAGCTTGTCAGTTCCTAGTACATAATAAAGGACAAGCTGTACACCCACAAGATACCAGATACCCAACAAGTGGGTCTACTAAAACTAAAATAGAAGGGTATTATATTGCAAGAATTGGGGATCCGTTGAACGATGGTGATATTATCGCCAAAGGATCTGACAATAGTTTTGTAGAATAATAATAAATAATATCTATGGCACGAGTTACAAGAATCTTCTCCGATCTAGATCTAAATTTTACCCCTCACCCAGTGACAGGGGATTTAGTCCAAAAGATCGACGAAAACGCTGTTAAGCAAGCATTGAAAAACTTGCTACAAATCCGCCACTTTGAAAAACCTTGGCATAGTGAAATCGGTAGTCCATTAAGAGAGTTACTATTCGAGAACATTACACCAGTTACAGAGAGAATGGCTCAACGAGCTATTATTGACGTTATTTCAAACTTTGAACCACGAGTAAACATTATTGACGTCAACGTCATCGCATCTCCTGAGAATAACTCGTTATATATCAATCTGGTATTTAAGATTATCAACACAGAACGACCAATAACTCTTGACTTTATTCTAGAGAGAACACGATAATGGCACAAACAACAAAACGCATTCAAGTTAATGCACTAGACTTTGATGAGATCAAGGATAACCTAAAGACGTTCTTATCGTCTCAAGAAAAATTCCAAGATTATGATTTTGAGGGTTCTTCTTTCAACATCCTTCTAGATTTACTTGCATACAACACCCACTATAACAACCTGTACACCAACTTGGCGGTCAACGAGATGTTCCTTGACTCTGCAAGTAAGCGTGCTTCTGTTGTTTCTATTGCAAAGACTTTAGGTTATACACCTTCTTCAGCTGTATGTGCGAAGGCATATGTAAACGCTACGATTACTGCTCCGACTTACTACCAGTCTGTTATTACGTTGCCTGCAAACCAACCGTTTTTGACTTCCATTGATGGTGTTTCATACACGTTCTATAATACTTCTGACGTTACTACTGTTGCGGTTGGTGGTTCTTACACGTTCAACGATATCGAACTGATTGAGGGTATTCCTCTAACATATAGTTACACTATTCGTCAGGGTCAGAAATATATCATCCCTAACGCTAACATTGACCTTTCTACATTGATCGTCAAGGTTCGTGAAACTGCTGATGCAGATACTTTCGTTGTTTACACTTCAGCTAACTCTGTTACTGAAATGGACTCAAACACAAAATCCTACTTTATTAAAGAGTTGGATGATGGTATTTATGAAATCTACTTTGGTGATGGTGTTGTAGGTTTCAAACCAACTGATGGTAACTATCTGTCTTTAGAATACTATGTTTCTTCTCTTGAAGGACCAAACGGTGCCAACCAGTTCTCTTATGCTGGTACTGCGCTTTTGGGTTCTGGTCTAACTGTTGTTGCTCAAACTGCCGCTGTTGGTGGTGCTTCTCCAGAAGACGTTGAAGCCATCAAGTATAACGCTCCACGTATGTTCGCTGCGCAGAACCGTGCCGTGACAACTGAAGATTATAAGACTCTAATCATGAAAAACTTCCCAGCTGCTTCTTCAGTAGTTGTTTGGGGTGGAGAGGATAATGACCCTCCAATTTATGGTAAGACTTTTATCTGCGTTAAACCAACTGACACTAACAAGTTAACTGAGACAGAAAAAGACTTTATTAAAAACCAGATTATCGCACCGAAGTCTGTCGTTTCTATTACACCTGAGTTTATTGATCCAGAATACTTCAACGTTCAAATTGACGTCACAGCGTATTACAACGCTAAAGTTTCTGATAAAACTCCAGCTCAGTTAGAAACCCTAATTCGTGAAGCTATCTATGCGTACGACGATACAAACCTTAGAAAGTTTGACGGTGTGTTGCGTTATTCTCAGCTTGTCCGTTTGATTGACGAGACTGATCAGGCTATTGTAAACAACACGACTAAGATTCTAGTTCGTCGTGAGTTTACACCGCGATATAACCTATCAGCTGAATATAAGTTGAACATGATTAACCCAATCTTCAACTCTACAATTCCAGCTGAGTCTGTTATTTCTACTGGCTTCTATATTCCGAACACTTCAAATATTCACTACATTGACGACGATGGCCAAGGTAACTTGCGCCTGTTCTACTATGATGCTCAACAAAATAAGTATATCGTAAACCCAAAAATTGGAACTGTTGATTATCCAAATGGTACTCTAATTGTTCGTAACCTTACAATCACTTCTATGGCTGACGTTGCGTTTGAGTTTATCTTGAAGCCAGAATCTTATGACGTTGTTACAGCGTACAACCAGATCGTACAGGTTGCTCGTAACTATTTGAATGTAAACGTAATTAACGATATGACTGCTGCTGGTTCTAACCAAGCTGGTAAGAACTACGTCTTTACTTCTATTAGAAATCTAAAGTAATATGTTTCTACAATCCGCACAAGACCGTCGAATTGCGCTAAAGAACTTAGCTGCCCAACAACTCCCTGAGTTTGTTAGGGCAGAGTACCCAACGTTCGTCGCTTTTGTCGAGGCATATTACGAGTATCTTGATAACCAAGGTATTGACTTAAAAGAAATTAGAGACATTGATTCTACCCTTGAAGATTATATTAAGTTCTTCAAAGCGGAGTTAGCCCACAACTATCCAGTTGTTAGTACAGATTCTAATACTGAACGATTCTTACTAAAGCATATCAAAGACCAGTATCTTGCGAAAGGTTCTGAGGCATCATATAAACTTCTATTCCGTTTGTTGTATGGTAAAGACGTTTTCATTGATTACCCAGGACGCCAGATGCTTCGTGTATCTGATGGTCGCTGGACCCAAGACGTTTCTATCTTCGTTAAGGTCGCTCAAGGTGATCCAAAGAATTTGGTTGGTAAAACTATCAACATTCAAACAGGTAAGAAAATCTATAACACCAGCGTGGTTACTGGTGTTGATGCATTCGCAGGTGTTACTGCCAGCGTACAAAATGCAGTTGTAGTTGATGAACAATTAGATATTTGGGAGTTGTTCTTAGATCGTAACTTCTATGGCGATATTTCTCCAAACAACACGGTTAAGTATGGTTCAGAGTTCTCTGCTGTAATCTTACCAAACACTGCTAAGATTAAGATTAATGACCCAGGAAAGAACTTTAGACCTGGTATGGTGTTCCAGTTGAATACTGGTGAAGGTACACCTTTCTGGTTTAAGGTTGCAACAGTTACAGATTCTGGTGGACTAAAAACGATTGACGTTATTAAGTTTGGTTTATTCTATAACACGAGCTTCTCTGTAACTGTACTACCAGGATCTGCTGTAACTTCTAGAGTAAAAAGAACAACTGCAGTTTCTGACCTGACATACACAGTTAATAGTAACGGTAAAATCGTTGATTATAAAATTTTAAGTGGTGGTACTAACTATACAATTCCGCCATTGGTTGAGGTTAACGGTAACGGTACAGGTGCAGCTGCTCACTCAGTTATTGATGAAAGTGGTAAAGTTGTAGAAATTATCATTGACGACTTTGGTCAAGGATATACTGGAGAAGTTTACGCACAGATTACAAATGCACCAGGAGACGTGACTGGCGCAGGTGCGACGATCAAGCCTGTTATTGGATCAGACTACGATTACAATTTTAACGACAAGACTCAAGGTTTCACTGAGTCTGGTTACGTTAACATGGGCGATTACTGGGATTCTAGTGAACACGGTCGATTCGCAGCTGCCACTGCGACTATTAATGATGCTGTTATCGCATACATTGAGGTTTCTAACTCAGGGCAAGACTATACAACAGCCAGTGTAACAATTAATGATTCAACTGGTTCTGGGACAGTAGCAGAGGCTATTATTGATAATGGCACTATTACTGGAGTGAAGATCACCACATATGGTCACGGTTATACTAACCCGACTGTAACTATTACTGGCGATGGTACTGGTGCAACTGCAGATGCTATTGTCGCTGACGGTTGTGTAACTTCATTTACAGTTACTAATGGTGGTTCTGGATATGACTTAACACCTACTATTGATATCAACTATCCACAGTCAAATGGTATTAATATTCCATATTCTGGTAGAGCCAAAGGTAAGGCTAATTATAATCAAGATGGTGAAATTACAAGCATTGATGTTACAGACCCAGGATATGGCTATACTTCTGCACCTCTAGTAAAAGTAGTCGGTTCTTATGGTTACGCCAACGGTGGCTATGTTGGTACTATTGCCCGTCAGTTCTTTATTAATGCTCAAGACACTCAAGGTACAGACCCAGCCATCCTAAACGTTTCTCTAGACGCTGTTTCAAAATATCCAGGGTATTACAAGACAAACGATGGATTCTTAGATGATTCTATGATCATCCAAGACTCATACTACTATCAAGCCTTTGCCTATGTGTTGAAAATTGACGAACAGTTGCAGTCTTATTCTTCTGTTGTTCGTTCTATGCTTCACCCTTCTGGTATGGCAATGTTCGGTGAATATAGTATCAGTAACAAGATCGCTCTTGGCGTTGGTCTACAATCTCTTGTCAAATCTCTTGGTGTTACTTTATACGATACTGTTTCTGCTAGAGACGATTGGCAGGTTGACGAGAACGGAAATCCTGTTAGTGGAACGTTCTATTCATTCTATAAATACCTTGAGACTTCATACGATAACGCATTTACTGATGAGTTCAAATACACATTTACTAAATCTGTAACTGATTCATATAGTACAACTGAAGTATTCAATAAAGTATTTACTAAGGGTCTTGGTTTAACTGGTCAGGCTGAAACTGTGTTTGCCACAGAATTGGCTAAACTGACAACAACAAAAGTTGTAGCTGACTCTACACAGTTAATCGAGACTTTTACTAAACTGTTAACTACTAAAACGTTTACAGATTTTGTACCAATTGGCGATAGTCCAGCTCTTACATTTACCCTAAATACCATTAACGACCCGTTGTCTGGCGTGTATCCTGAAAGTGGATATGTTACTATGGAACCATATGATATGGGTTCTTACCAAGAAGAATGGTACGCTAATGATAGACCATCAACTTTTTCAACATAAGGAGTCAATATGACTGAACAAATTAAACAAGGAAGCCAAGTAAGCCCAAAGGGTTGGGTTACTGTAACTAAAACAAACGAAGCAGGTCAAGTAACTCAAGAATTTGAAGTTCCTAATCTAGTTGTAACTACTGGTAAAGTTTACATTGCTGGTAAGATGATTGCAACTAATGCTGACGTTCCAGTTGCAATGACTCACATGGGTATTGGTACTGGTACTGCATCTCCACTAGCTGAAGATACTACACTAGGTACTCAAACTGGTCGTGTTCTTTTGTCTGGTAACTTACAAGAAAACAACTCTATCACTTACACTGCTACTTTCCCAGCAGGTACTGGTACTGGTGCTATTACTGAAGCAGCTATTTTCAACGCTTCTACTGGTGGTACTATGCTTTGTCGTACAGTGTTCCCAGTTGTTACTAAACAAGCTGGTGATACTATCGCTATCACTTGGAAAGTTACAGTAAGCTAATCAACGCTTTTTCGTTATTATAAAATTAAACTATCGACGGAATAAAACATGGCAGATACAAAGTTAGTAAAATCGATCCTCTATAAGGCACTCGCTGAGGGTGTTTATAGAGACGTTGTTACGAAATCTTCTTCATACTACTACTTTCTTGGCCAGTCCCTGACTTGGCAAGACGAAAACAATCCGCCAATTCCAACAGATAGTTTAGATTACGAACACGAAGTTCGCAATGAAATCATCACTATTAAAGAGATTAAACCATCAGACGTCGCATTCGTTATTAAACGTCGCGATTGGGCGTCTGATGTAGTTTATGATATGTATGATGACGCATATTCTGATCAAGTCTTAGGTATCAACATTATCTCTGGTGGTTCTGGTTACATCAACGTTTCTGACATCACATTAACCATCTCTGGTGGTGGTGGCACTGGAGCCACTGCTGTTGTTTCAGAAATTACAGGTTCATCTATTTCTGGGGTTGTTCTAACTAACCCAGGATCTGGTTATACATCTGAACCAACTATTACAGCAACTTCTGTTTCTGGTTCTGGCGTTGAACTTGAAGTTAAAATTGGTATGTCTTCAACAGGTGCTCTGAAAATTGAAGATTCTGCCTTCTATGTTGTAACAGACGAATACAACGTATACAAATGCCTTGACAACAATAATGGTGGATTATCTAACGTTAAACCTTCTGGTACGCAACTAGCCCCAATTAAAACTACTGACGGTTACATTTGGAAGTTCATGTATAACATTCCAATTAACCTTCGTAACAAATTCTATACCGACGAGTATATTCCTGTGGTTTCGGCTTTGACTAACCACTTCTACTCTAATGGTACAATTGATAACGTTTACATCACAAACCGTGGCGAAGGTTATTCTAGCGCCATTGTGTCTGTAAGTGGTGATGGTTATCGCGAATCTGACCCTATTCTTATCACACGTGCAACTGTTGTTTCTGAAGGTAGTCAATACGCTGATGGTGCAACTATTGTATTTTCACCACCGTTTACTTCATTCTCGCCATTTATTCCAAACGGTGCTGTTAACTTGGGTCAAATTATTAAAAACCAATATGATGATTTCTATGAAGTTATGACCCCTGGTACGATGGGACCAGTACAACCAAGTCATAAGTTTGGCACTGTTCTAAGTGGTGGTGCTGCTTTGAAGTATCGCGGTACTACCATGCTTGGTACGTTGACATTGAGAAACGATAGAAATATTATTGCTGCAAATATAATTAACTCTGGTTCAGCTTACACTCAACCTCCAACAGTTACAGTAAACGACCCAACTGGTCAAGGTGCTCAAATTACCGCTGTTATTGGAGATTCTGCTATTAGTTCTATTTCAATCAACAATAGTAGCTCTAACCACAACTACGTTTCCCCTATCTTGACCGTTGTTGGTGGCGGTGGTTCTGGCGCGATCCTTCAACCTGTTTTAGTTAACGGTGACATTGATGAAGTTGTTGTTATCTCTGGCGGTCAAGGTTACACTGAAGTTCCAACTATCCGTATTGAAGACCCTTCTGGTGCTGGTTGTACAATGACTGCTCTATTATCTGGTTCTCCAGTTTTAGATTTGGTCATCGTTGACGGTGGTGAAGGATATACTGATCCAGAAATTGTAATCACAGCTGTTGATAGTGGTTTCGGTGCAACCGCAACGGCTGATGTAGAAACTGGCGTTATTGACGATGTTACATTAGTTGGTAGCGTTCGTGAAGTTGTTTTAATTTCTCCAGGGTCTGGTTACTTGACTCCACCAGATGTTACTATTACTGGCGGTGGTGGTAACTACGCAGTTGTTCGTTCTAAGTTATATGCTGATAAGGTTATTTCTACTACCGTTATTAACTCTGGTGAGAATTATCTTGGAGTTCCAACTGTGACTTTCGGAACTCCTTGGGAACAAGGTTTAGAGGTTTATACTAACGATCAATTCTCAAATGGGTCAAACCTTTACACTGTTGTTGAAGGTGGTTTCTTTGGTTCTACTTCTCCTTCTTGGAACAGCGGCACACAATATACTTCTCCAGTTTGGTCAGCTTCAACACAAGTAACTGCTGGAAATACTGTATACTATGAAATCTCTGGTGTTAAACACTTATATGAGATTTTGGAAACTGGATATACAAGTACGACTGCTCCTGATTTTACAGACGGAGACGGTAGCGGTGCAACATATGGTGTCGGTCTACGATATATTGGTAAAGTTGCAAGTCTAAGAAGAGATGGTACTGTTGCCACTGGTTACGCTGTTATGCGTTACGGTGCAGGTTACTCTGTAACGCCAGCTGTTACTATCGTTGACCCTAATGGACATGGTGCAGAAATTAACTTCTTCACTGCTAAGTCTGAAGCTAAGATTTCTGCTATTACTGAAAACGGTCAGATTATCTATTTGGTTATTGACGACCCAGGAGTTGGTTACACTAAGGCAAACATCAGCGTAACTGGTGAAGGTCAAGGTGCACTATTGACAGCTGACTTATCACTTGGCGCAATCTCGTCACAACAAGCCAACAACGAAATTCTAACTCCAGCGGGTACAATTGATGCAATTGCTATCGTATCTGGAGGTTACTCTTACGGTGTTGCCAACATTCTTATTGAAGGTGATGGTACTGGTGCAACTGCCAAAGCTATTATTGATCCAATCACTCAAGCTATTACTAAGGTTCAGATTGTAACACGTGGTGAGGGTTATACATACGCTAATGTTAAGATTATCGGTAACGGTTCTGGAGCACTGCTGCGAGCAATTATTTCTCCATTCGGTGGGCATGGTAAGAGCTCTCCTGAAGAATTGTATGCAACAAATTTGATGTTCTATACTAACATCTCCAACGACCTAAACCAAGGTGTTGTAGTTGGTAACGACTATCGTCAAGTAGGTGTTATTAAAGACCCACGTGTATTTGATGGTTTCGAGCGTTTCCAAGGTTCGCTAGGATCAGCTTGTTTTATCGTTCAGGCACCTGTTAATATTCAACGTTTCTCTAAAGACGAAGATTTATATATTGAACGTATCACTCACCCAGATATTGAATGGGCACCTTCTTTACTATTAAACACTGGTGACTTTATTTGGACAAGCGATAGAATTTATGCCGTTGCTGAAGGTGGTGTTGCAGGTTCTACTGCTCCGACTTCTACAACTGGTACTGAAACAAACGGTTTCGCTAAATTGAACTATGTTGGTTCTGTTAAGACTAAGAAGCGTTATCGTATTGTTTCTTTATCTGAGGTTTTCGCGTTGGTTCAATCTCTTGACGGAGACGTTCCTGCTTCAAACGACGTGTTTATTAGAACTGCTAATATTTCAGATAACTTTACTGCGGTTTCAGTTGGCATGCCTGACTTTGATAAGTTCTCTGGTCAGATGTTGTATATTGATAACAAACAAGGATTTACACCGTCTAGTGATGAAACTATTACGCTTAGAACGATTATCCAATTTTAATAAACTAAATAATAGAGTTATTGTTTAACTTTTAAAGAGACAAAAAGAATGGCACTTGATTTTAACACAGAACCGTACTTTGACGATTACGACGCTAAAAAAGACTTCTATCGTGTTCTGTTCCGCCCAAGCTATGCGGTGCAGGCTCGTGAACTTACACAATTGCAGACCATTCTGCAAAACCAAGTTTCGCGTTTCGGTGATCACGTATTTAAGAACGGTTCTCAAGTAATCCCAGGTTCTGTGAACGTTGACAACAAGGTTCACTTTATCAAACTTGAACAGTTTACTGGTACTGTTGACGTTACCACATATATTGAGACGTTCAAGAATAAGATTATCACTGGCGAGACTTCTGGTGTTAAGATGCGTGTTCTTGATACTTCTGGTGGTTCTGCGGTTGTTGATCAACTAAGCGTCCCAACTCTTTACTGTAAGATCGAGGGTACTGCAGCTGACACTGTTACTAACCGTTTGCAGCCAGGTGAGAACATCATCGCTTATACTGATGATAACCTAATTTCTACAAACTTCCGTTTAACCGAAGATCAGTTGACAGATATTAACGCTGTCATTAAACTGACAGGTTCTAATTCTGAAACTCCAACTACTTACACTAATAACGAATCTTCTGACGTTATCGGATATGGTTACAGTGTTGACGTTGGTGCAGGTATCTATTATATCGACGGCACATTCGTTCGTAACGATGATTTGAAACTATATGTTTCTCGTTTCAACAATACTCCATCTTGCCGTGTTGGTTTCAAAGTAACTGAAGAAACTGTTGCTCCAGAAGATGACGAGTCTATTCTAGACAATGCGACTGGTTCGTATAACTTCGCAGCGCCAGGTGCTCACCGTTTCAAAGTATCTCTTTCTCTAGTTAAGCTACCTTTGACTGGTACAGACACAATCAAATTCGTTGAATTGGTTCGTATTGTTGAAGGTCGTGTACACCAGAAAGTTACTAGCAGCTCTTATGCTGAATTAGAAAAGACTATGGCTCGTCGTACATATGACGAATCTGGTAATTATGAAACTAACAAGTTCAAACTATCTACACGCGAACACTCTAATGATGGCACAAACCAAGGTATCTATGCACCTTTGGCTGATGGTGCAATTCCAACTGCTGGTGTAACATATGGTAACCCAGATAAGTTCTGCCTAGTTGTAGACCCAGGAAAAGCATACATTCAAGGATATGAAGTTGAGTCTTCAGCTACACAATTTATTGAAATCAATAAAGCACGTGTTATTAACGGTGAAGAAGGCAATCACGTTGTTCGTACTGCCAAACAGACAGTTGGTCTAAACTATGGTAACTATGTCGAGGTTAATAACCTTTACAAAATGCCTGATGTTGGAAACTACGAACGTGTATATCTTGTAAAAACTCTACAACCACGTGTTGCTCAATTCACACCATCTATTAACCCTTCTACTGGTGCTATCACTGGTTTTACTAAGGTTGACGGTGGTTACGGTTACACTGGTAGCTGGTCAAGCGACTCTACAGCCGTTGTTGCTAAAACTTCAACAGGTTCTGGCGCAGTTGTTTCTGTTACAGTCAGTGGCGGTCAAGTAACTGGTGTTACTGCTACAACAGCTGGTACTTTATATTCTGCTTCTGTTCCTCCAGAAGTAAACCTAAACAACGCAACGTATATCCCAATTAACACTCCTATTTCGTCTAGCAATATCGTTGGTACTGCTAGAGTTAGATCTATCGAGATGTCTGATCATGATACTGTAAATACAAAGTCTATTTACAAACTTGGTTTGTTTGACATCAACATGTTCTCGGGTTACTCTTTCGAGCGTGACGTTAAGGGTGTTATCGGTATCAACCCTTCTGATAACTTCAGCTGTAACATCAACCCAGTTACATACGCTATCCCAGGAACTGCAACTGCTAACCAATCTTCTTCATTAGTTGATGGTCAAGGTACTGTATTCACGTCATCCGTTAAAGTTGGTGACGTTATCTATCTAAACGACCAGCTTGCTGGTACTGTTGCTCAGATCGTCGCTGACGGTACATATACTGGTCTTGGTAACTTCCAAATCAGACTTTCTGGTAACAGTCTTGTTGCTGCAACTAACGCACGTATCACTGTGTTTAGTGCAAAACTGGAACTACCAACATATGAAACACTACTGTTCCCAGTTGGTCAGTCTAACATTAAGACTCTACGTGGCTACCTAAACGGTGCCGATACTTTCAAAGATACTGACATCTTCGTTCGTCGTAAGTTCCCAATCCACTCTTCTACAAATAACAGCGTTACTTGGGAATTGAACGCTGATAATGAATACTTCTTATCAGACGAACAACCAGAGAATTATTTGCTTGTAAATGCAAATACGTATCTACCTGTTGCATGGACTACTGATAATCAGGCTACAACTTATATTTCTTTCGATAATAATGAAAATAGAAAAGTTGTAACGTTCAACAACGTCCCAGCTGGTAAAGACTATCACTTAATCGCCACAGTTCGTCAAGTTCTTGGTTCTGCTCAAGAAGCAACTAAGACTTTGAATAAGATTGATGGTTCAATGACATTAGAAGATAAGAAGGTTGTAAATTCAAACTCTATCACTCTAATGCACGGTGACATCTTCAAACTTGTAAGCGTTGAAATGACACCAGATGATGGTACATATACTTTCGATCAAGACAACGTTGTAGATATTACTGACCGTTACACTTTAGATAACGGTCAAAGATCTTCATACTACACTTATGGTAAGTTGAACCTGAAACCAGGGCAACCTGTACCTAATGGTCCAATCCGTGTAAAATACTGGTTCTTCACTTTCTCTAAGTCTGGCGGCAACGGTGGTAACTACTTCTCTGTTGATTCTTACCCACTAGGTGTTAATGGTATTACATACGAAGAGATTCCATCTTACAAAACAACAGACCCAGTTACTGGTAAGTCTACTGAAATTAGCTTGACTGATGTTGTTGACTTCCGTCCAGTATTAACCACAACTAATGGTTGGAATCCAGAGATGCCATCTCTAGGGTCTGATATGGCTTGCCCACGTGCAAACTATGTTGGTCGTATCGACAAAATTGCCCTAGACTCTTTCGGTAGATTTAACGTCATCACTGGCGTTCCATCAGAGAAACCTAAAGAGCCTATTGATCCAAAAGAAGGTATGGTTCTTGCAACTGTTGCAATCCCACCATACACTAAGTCTGTAAAAGATGTTGCAGTTAGCCAGCGCGAAAACCGTCGCTACACTATGCGTGATATTGGCAGACTAGAAAAACGTATTTCTAATCTAGAATACTATGTAACTCTTTCTCTTCTAGAAAAGGATACTGCATCTCTTTCTGTTGTTGATGAGACTACTGGATTAGATCGTTTCAAGAACGGTTTCATCGTTGATCAATTTACAGGTCACAACGTTGGTGATGTTAAGAACCAAGATTACCGTATCGCTATTGATCCGAAGAATAAAGTTCTTCGTCCAATGCACTATACAAACGCAGTTGACATTGTTGAAGACCTAACATCTGGTTCTGAACGTGGTAATAAGACTTACCAAAAGTCTGGTGATTTGATCACTCTACCATATGCTGAGCAAGACTATATCTTCAATAAGAATGCAACTCGTAGCATGGACGTTCGTTCTCTTTCTATGGGTGCGTTCAAAGGTCAAGTTTATCTATTCCCAGAAGGTGATAACTGGAAGTCTATCAACCGTCGTCCAGACTTGAATCGCGTTGACGATAATGGCTACGATGCTATCAAATATGTTGTAGAAAACGTTGTAGGTACTCAATGGGGTGAGTGGGCAGACCACTGGACTTCTTCTACTCCAATCGGCGACTTCTCTACATCTACAGTTGATGGTCGTTTGACTACTACTTACATCACAACCCTAAACCAAGAAACTGGTTACCAAACTAGAAGCGGTATTAACACCACTGTTCAACAGGGTGGTGTAGTTAACACTCAAGATTATGGCGATCGTATCGTAGACTTGTCATATATCCCTTACATGAGAGCACGTCCGATCACGTTCGTTGCTCAAAACTTGAAGGGTCTAACTCGTTTCTATCCATTCTTTGACAAGATCCCAGTTAAGGATTATGTAAAACCAGCTGACGTGTTCAAAGTAACTCGTGTTTCAAATTCTCTAATGAATTTTGAACTTGCTGATCTACAGAACAACATTCTACAAGACGACCCACGTCGCGGTTACAATGGTGTTGAATATAGAAGCATCACTGGTGAAGGTGGTGGTCGTATTGAACCAGCATTTGGTTTCGGTGACGTTGTTACTAACGGTCTACACACTGCAACTAATATTGTTTCTATCGCTAACCTAACTTCTTCTGCAACAACTTTCACATTGGTTGTTTCTGATACAAATAATTTGTTTGTTGGTAACCACGTTGTTCTATACAACTTGAACTACCACAACGCTGTTAATGTATCTACATGGGAAGACTTCTCTGGTACTGTAATTCCTGTAAGCACTAAACTTACAAACCCTGCATTAAGTTCTAAGCAATTGAACCTAAGAACTTTCAAGATTGTTGCCATGAATGGTGGTACTATAACACTAGCAAATATTGATGGTTCTGCAATTGAAGCGTTTGACGCTTACTCTACTGCTTCTTACCAAGACAACGCTCGTGGTAAACTATATCGTTTGAAGGCTTCTGGTGTTGTGGCTTATGGTGGTATGATTCATAGCAGCGACTCTATTGGTCCTATCCAACAAGACATCCATATCGTTAACATTAAGAACGGTTTCGGTATCGGTGAGACTTTAACTGGTACTGTTTCAATTGCAGCAACTGGTAACTATAACGGTTTCACTATCAATGAAATCAACGGAGCAACAACTAACGTTACCATGAAGACTGTTGGATCTTACAACGTTACTGATGATGATGGTACTGTTGTTGGTGTATTCTATCTACCAGAATCTGACTCTTTGAGCTTCCGTACTGGTGAGCGTACTTTCAAACTAACAGATAACATGACTGATAGCGATGCTTCTTTCGACTCTGTTGGTTCTGCTGTTTACTACGCTCAAGGTATTGCTCTAGATAAAGAACGTACTGTTGTTTCTACACGTGCTACTCAGTTCATTCAGTCTGCTGTTAAACAAGATAGTCGAGATCTAGGTCTTCCGCCTATCCGTCGTACTACAACTAACACTCGCGTTATTTACCAATACAGTACTGATCCATTGGCTCAGACTTTCGTAATTAACAATCCAGGTGGTGCGTTCGTAAGTTCTCTAGACTTGTATTTCTCTGAAAAAGGTCGCCGACCAATTTGGGTTGAACTACGACCAACTGATAATGGCGTGCCTTCTGCAACTAAAACTATTCCTTTCTCAACCGTTGTTCTAACTCCATCAGAGGTTAATACTTCCGATGATAGTTCAGTTCCAACTACGTTCAAGTTTAAGTCTCCAATTTATCTACAAGATAATGAAACTTATTGCTTCGTTGTTACAACAGATGAACCAGGAGCACAATTGTTCGTTTCTGAGATGGGATTGAAGGATATTCTAACTGGTAACACGATTGCTGGTCAACCGTTGACTGGTTCACTATATGCTTCGCAGAACTCTCAAGAGTGGGAAATCCATCCTTTATTGGATATGAAGTTTACTCTAAGAACAGCCAAGTTTAATACTAACTCTGAAGCTACATTATATCTAAAGAATCTACCTCCAGAGAAAGTAAGCCTTGGTGTTGACCCATTCAAGATTACTCAAGGTTCTACTCTAATTCGAGTAAAAGCTAAAGATCACGGTTTAATGGCTGGACAAACTGTTACTATCAGCGGTGTACCAAAAGGTTTCCACGGATCCGTTGACCCAACTAAGGGTATCCCAGATACTCTACTAAACAAAACACATACTGTTTACGAGGGTGATAGTCAAAACGGAATTCCAAGCGGTATTGATAAAGACAGCTTCTTGATCAACCTGACAACTACTGAACTTGGAACTGGTAACAACCTACTATCTGGTACAACTGCAGACTTCCAAACTGGTCAATATGGTGGAAGCACTGTATCTTGCACTCGTGGATTCTTCATGGATCAAATGTATCTAAAGACTTCTGATTTAGTATTCACTGATACAAAGGTTGATTACTATGTTAAGTCTATGACAACTGGTTCTGTTGTTTCTGAGAGCTGGGCTCCATTAGTTTCTAACAACGATTATACGTTTACTTCTAGAATGATGATTCCTTCACTAGAGAACTATAACGTTGTTAACGATGTTCAAGTTGCCCCTCTACAGATTAAGGCTGTTCTATATTCTAGCAACCCTAATGTATCCCCAGTTATTGACTTGCAACAGTTATCTGCTTTTGCAATTTCTAACTTGATTGACGACACTTCTGCTTCTGATCTAAACGTTTCTACTCTAGATACTCGTGTATTGTTACAATATGGCGACGTTGTAGACGCAGACCGTCATACTGATGGCACAGGCACTATTACGGTGGCATCTGGTACAACTGGTGTTACTGGTAATGGAACTACTTTCCGTACTCAAGTATTTGTTGGTAATAAGCTATATAAGAAATCTAATAGCACTTTAATCGGCACTGTTGCTTCTATCGCTTCTACTGCCGCTGGTGATACTGCTCTAACATTGGTAGCTAACTCTCCACAAACTCTAAGTGGTGAAGCGTTCTATATCGAAACTGATGCTAACTTGGTATTTGCAAACAATGCTTCTGGTTATGGTAAGATTAGCACAACAGTTGATACTGCCGATAACTTATTGGCTTCCGCTGGCGTTGGTAAAGTTCTTACTATCGAAGGTGTGGCAACTGGTATTAATGGAACATACAATATCACTAACGTCGAAGTTGTAGATGATAGAACTATGTTCGCGGGCAACCCAGAATACGATATGTGTGTCATTACTCTAGATCGCGCATTCGGTACATCTGCAACAGTTGATATGCTTACTGATGCTGGCGGTGACTTTAAGATTTCTATGATTGATAAATATGTTGGTGATACAGCTCCTTATGGCGCTTCTAACATGGCTAACTATGTAACAAGAACTCTTTCTGTAACAGAACCAGCTGATGTTATCAAAGTTATTTTTGATGCAAATATCCCTAATGGAACAACAGTTAAAGTCTTTTACAGAACTTGGACTGGTGCTGACGTAAACTTGAACAGACTACGTTGGACTGATACTGGATATGCAAGCGACGCTAAAGACGTTGGGGTTGACTTCATTGAACGTGAAGTTACTGTAACTGGTATCCCAGCCTTCAATAACGCGCAAATCAAAATTGTAATGAAATCAACTAACCCAGTTGCTGTACCTAAGATTAAAAACCTAAGATTATTGGCACTATCATAATATGAGCTTTGAAAAAGTTGAAGGATATTCTGCCCTGAGAAAAGACACCGTCAATGGCGGTGTCGTTAATGTGGATACGAAGTCTTTTGAAGCATATAAGCACAAAAGACTTCTAGCACTTCAGAAGAATGCGCATGAAGAACAAACTGTAAATACAGTATCCAAGTTGCAATCGGAAATAAATAATATCAAGAGCGACATGCAGGACATAAAACTTATGTTGCAGACGTTACTAGAAAAAGGTAAATAATGGCTATCATTCATTTAAGACAAGATAAAGAACGTCCTCTTACAATCGAAGAGGTAGATTCTAATTTTGACTCTTTAAACCAAGAAGTTGCTTCAAAATTAGACACGGCAACTTTTACTGCAGAAAACATTCTAAACTTGTTAGAACCAATTCAAGGTTCTGCTTCAACGATTGATGCTAAGAAACTGCAAGGTTATCTACCAAGCCGTTCTTCTCAACCAAACACTGTTGCTATTCGCGACTCACTTTCCAACATCTATGCCAACCAATTCTATGGTGTACATGTTGGTGCAGTTCTTGGTAACGTTACAGGAAACTTAACTGGTACTGTTACTGGTAATGCTTCTAACGTTGACGGTGTTGTTCAGGTTGAACATGGTGGAACTGGTTCTAATAACGCTTCTCAAGCTAGAACAAACCTTGGTCTCGGTAACATGGCTATTCAAAATAAGAATACCATTGATATCACTGGCGGTACAATTACTGGTATCACTGACATTACAGTTGCTGATGGTGGTACTGGAGCTTCAACTGCTTCTGGCGCTCGTTCAAACCTTGGCTTAGTTATTGGTTCTGACGTTCAGGCATATGCTGCAACTCTATCTGGTTTATCTGCAACTAGCGGTGATGGTATTTTAGTTAGAACACAATCTAACTCTGCAGTTGTTAGATCGTTCGTTGCTAATAATGCGATCGAACTTACCAATTCTAATGGTATTGGTGGTAATATTGGTATTGGTGTTTCTCTAACTCCTTCTTTCAGCAGTATCACTAAAGTTGGTACAAACGGTTCTGGTGACCTTGGAAATAGCGGCAATCGCTGGAATTACGTTTGGGCACAAAAACTGGCGTTAAATCATTCAAACGCTGTTGAAGATGGAGGGATTTATGCCACTGGTAACATTGTAGCATATTACTCAGACGAACGTTTAAAGACGCATCTAGGTAAGATTGAAAACGCTCTTGATAAAATTGAAGAGCTTGAAGGTTTCTATTACGAGGCTAACGAGACTGCTAAAGATCTAGGTTATACCGTCCGTCGCGAAGTTGGTGTTTCTGCTCAGAAAACTCAGAGCGTACTACCAGAAATCGTTAAGCCTGCGCCAATTGATAATAAATACTTAACAGTAGATTATGATCGTTTCGCTCCATTGTTCATCGAAGGTATTAAAGAACTTAGAGCTGAATTACGTTCAATCAAGAAACATATTGGGATGGAGTAATAGATGCCTTTAATTACCACACGTGTAACGGCTGCAACTGAAGCAACAGTTAAAAATGCACCGTTAACAAACTCTGAGATTGACGCAAACTTTGTCAATCTTAACAACGCACTGATTCAATCAGGTGATGTAACTGGATTTGTGAATCGAACATCAAGTAGTTTGGTTTTCGAAGATGCATCAAGAACATTAACGTTAGCACCAACTGGTGCTAACTTTACAATCTATTATAAAGGTAAAGCAGTATTAATTAGTGGTAATCAAACTATTGTACTTTCTAACTCATCTGGATCCCATTGGATCCATTGGGACTTCAATCAAAACAGATTAGTTGATTTGGGCGCTTCTCCGAATTTTAGAGACAACCTTTTAGTTGCATATATTTACTGGGATTCTACTTCATCTTATGCTCCAATTTTTGCTGATGAAAGACACTCTGTAACAAGAGATATGACTTGGCACCATTACCAACATACAACAACTGGAGCTATTTGGAAGTCTGGTGGAGATATAACATATACAGTAAATAACCCAAATACAGTCGGTATTGCTTTTTCTGGACCAGTTGTATTAGCTGATGAAGATTTAGAGCACACTATCAGTAACATTGATACCCCATTAGAACCATATAGCCAAAGTTTAATGCATGGTACAACTGGTTTGGCCACGTTGCCAATTTTGTATTTAAACGGTACAACATATAAACAAACATCTTCATCTAATACACCGTGGATGACATCTTCTACTAGAGCATATTACAATTCAATAAGCGGTAGTTCTGGTTCTTTGATAACTGCAGCTTCTGATGATCTTTATGTTGTTTATTGGGTGGTTGCAACTAATGATTCAAGAACGCCAATCAAATTGGTCATGGGTAGAAATTCTTGGGCGACATACTCTGAAGCAGAAACTGAGAACTTTGATTCTTATGGTTTACCAATGCCAGAAATTGCACCAATGTATAAGGTTATCTTAAAGACTAGATCTTCTTATACACAAAACACTTCACGTGTTAATATTATGACAGTAAGAGAATTATATGGTAAACAGAATGCTCGTGGGAACTCTTTTGACACTCTGTCTCATGACAGTTTATCTGATAGAAATTTAGCAGATCAACACGCAATATCATCAATTACTGGTCTTCAAACTCAACTTGATAGTGTGGCTGGCGCATCTGTCGCTATGGCTATCGCATTAGGATAATAAATAAAGTTATGGCAAATACATTTAAATCTTATCTAGCTTCTGGTGTAACAACTCAGTCAACAGTTTTAACTGCTGCTGCAAATACTCAGACAACTTTAATCGGATTATCTCTAGCGAATACTTCTACTGGCGCTGCATCAGTTACCGCAGTATTAACTAGATCTGGTTCGGACTTTCATGTTATTAAAAATGCAACAGTGCCTGCAGCAGATGCCTTAGTTCTTTATGGCGGCGACCAGAAACTGGTTATGCAAGCTGGGGATCTTTTAAAGGTTACTTCTTCCGCAACAGTTGATGTTATTGTTTCAGTTCTTGAGGTGAACTAATGGCTTTATTAACTGGCGCTGGGATCGGCGCATATAAAAGTGTAGATAGAACAAACTTCTATGCAACCGCTGGTCAAACAACATTCACGCTGACACAAGGTTACTCTGTTGGGGATATTGACGTATTCTTAAACGGTATTCGTTTAGTAGACGCTGATGACTATTTCGCGACAAACGGTTCTACTATTGTATTGGCGGCTGGCGCTGCGTTAAACGATCATCTATTAGTTGTTTCGTATAATCAGTTTGTTGTTGCCAACACTTATACTAAGAATGAGTCTGATTCAAGATATATGGTTGCTTCTGGTATCAACCCTATGACATCATACTTGAGAACACCAAACTATGGTGTTTCTTCATGGTCTGATTCTGCGTCCGCTTCTTTAGAAGCAAGCGTTGGTTCTGGTGAACAAGGTGTTGGTGTTAAAGCATTTGGACGTTCTGTCGCGACAAATGGCGGAGATATTCTTTACACTGCTGATTCAAGAGGTGCTGGTGGTCGTCACCGTTTCGGTTATTGGAATGGTACATCGTTTACACAGACCATGGGATTGGATTCTGTGGGTAGAATGACCCTCCCATATCAGCCAGCATTTCAAGCATATAACCCTTCTGGTCAGTATATTACAGGAGCTGTAGAAGCTGCATTTAATAGCACATATGTTAATACGGGCGGACATTACAGTACATCCACTGGTAGATTTACGGCACCAGTTGCTGGAAGATATATGTTCCATTTTGATGGTTTGTTTGATAATATAACAACCAACCATCATATTTCTATGCGTAAGAATGGTATACAGGTTGATGGTAGTGAGGGATATTCAGATAACAATAACCAATGTATTGTAAAAGCTATGGTTTGGAACTTGGCTGTTGGTGATTATATTTCAATTTTCTTAGATACTGCAAGTAGCCGTATACATCAAAGATATGGTTCATTTTGTGGGTATTTTATAGGGTAAAAATTTATGTCAAAAGAATATACAATAATTTTAACAGACGCTGAAGATAAAGCACTATCAGCAGTAGCATTAGATCAAAACGAATGGATTCAAAATGCAGTTCACGAACGATGCCGCATCGCTATCGAAGAAATCGTGGCGGCTGAAGTTCAACGACTTCTTGCTGAAGGTAAACCAATTACTGGTTCTAAAGACGATATCGTTCTAGCAGCTGATATTGAAACTGCAGCAGAACGCCAAGCTCGTTTAGAAGCTGAATTTGCAGCACAATTAGCAGAAAAAGAACAACAAGGATAATTAAATGAGTAATGCTAGAAACCTTGCTAGATTACTACCGAACTCTAACGGTATTATCTCGAGTAGTAATATTGACTTAACAACATTATCTGGAACGTTGAATAACACCAATATTGTTAATGCTCTAGGATACACACCAGTTAATAAAGCTGGCGATATTATCAATGGTATTTTAAGAGTTCGTCATGCAGGTGGTGGTGAATGGGCTATGATCGGTAGTGCGTTTTCTGATAGTGGATCACAATATTTACATATTAAAACTAGCCTACATAGAGATTCTTATAAAATGGTTGGTTTTAAGGTTTCTGGGTTTTTCTCATATTCGGCATATGCTGAGAGTTTTTTTGGATGTTATACTTATGGTCCAAACACAACCACCCAACCATATGGTGTAGTTCTACAAAACCAAGGTAATAAGTCTGTAGCAACAAATATGTATTATAGTTCAGATAACTATGTCGTTTTATGTTGTGATTGGGCTACGACGTATATGGGGTTACAAGTTGAGTATATCTCAGCTGGACAATCTTATGGCAATCACCTTGGTATGACTATATTAGCATACACAAAAACAGGTTCTGTATCTGGAGCATATTAATATGAATGAACAATTTATAAAAGTTACTCGTCCTGACGGTACTATTGATTATATCAATAAGGACCATGATGTTATTACAGCAAATCCGCCAACACCACCAGAAAATTATGTGGTAATCCCAGAAGAAGAAATGCAAGAGTGGTTAAGAACAGAGTACCAAAGAAAACGTTCTCTAGAGTATCCTAATATCACAGATCAATTGGATGCTCTATTTAAAGCTGGTGCCTTCCCCGAAGAAATGGCTGCACAGATTCAAGCAGTAAAAGATAAATATCCAAAGGTATAAAATATGCCACTATTAACAGGTCAAAACGTTCCAAGATTTTCACAGTATACTTCTGATCAGTTTGCTGGTAATGGTTCACAAACAACATATACGTTAACAAGAACACCACCAAATGCAGTATCTTTACTCGTAACTATTGATGGTGTTAAGCAACACAGTAGCACATATACACTTGGTGTAAATCAGATTGTATTTACCGAAGCTCCCCCATCTGGTTCTTCAATTGAATGTATTGCAATTGGTTTGCAAGGGCTTACTATTACACCAGGAGATAATACAGTTTCCTCTTCTTCTCTGATCAACGGTTCTGTTACTAAATCTAAACTAGATGTTAAAGCATTAGACGGAACTGGAGCTGTTGTAATCCCTTCTGGGACAACTGCACAAAGACCAGCTGGCGAGCCAGGAGCAATTCGACATAATTCATCAACTGGTTTGTTAGAATATTACGATAACATAAACTCTAAGTGGACTGGTGTTGGTGAATTCGCTGCTATTGGCGGTAATACAATAACGGAAGTTGGTGGATATCGTATCCATACTTTCACTTCTTCTGGGACGTTTCAAGTTGTTAGTGGAACTGGTGCTGTAGAGTATCTTGTAGTTGCTGGTGGTGCTGGTGGTGGTTCTTCTTTCGGTGGTGGAGGTGGAGCAGGTGGTTTTAGAACCAACGTGCCAGGTTCTACTTCTGGTAGAGGTTCTGCACCTGAAGGTGCCATGACTATCGCAGTAGGTTCTTACAGCGTTGTTGTTGGTGCTGGTGGTACAGCACCACTCGGGAACGCTGAAGGGATTGATGGTGGAGACTCATCATTTAATGGCATTGTGTCACTAGGTGGCGGTGGTGGTGGTTGTCAAGGCGTCTATACACCAGTAAACGTTAATGGTGGTTGTGGTGGTGGTTTGTCACACAACTCTGGAGTTGGTAACAGAGGTCTTGGAACTACAGGGCAGGGTTATGATAGTGGTGCATGTTATAATGGGGGTTCACCATATTCCAACCCAGGCGGTGGTGGTGCTGGAGAAATCGGTCAAACACCAACTAACGCTTCAACTTCTGTTCGTGGTGGTAATGGTCAAGTTTCTTCAATCACTGGATCTAATGTAACCTATGCAGGTGGAGGCGGAGGCGGAGGTGGTGGTCCATCTTATAATACAAACACTTCCACTGCATATGGTGGCGCTGGGGGTGGTGGCGCTGGTGGACCATCAGCAAGTACTGACGGGTATAGTGGTACTGCAAACACAGGTGGTGGAGGTGGTGGTTCCCACTCATACAATGACGGTGCTCGCCGTGGCGGTTATGGTGGTTCTGGTATTGTTATTATTAGATATAAAATTACTGCTTAATATTGGAGTATAAATGGGACATTACGCTAAAGTTCTTAACAATAAAGTTTTGAATGTTATCGTTGCTGAAGAAGATTTTTTTAACTCTTTCGTAGACGATTCTCCAGGGGAATGGATTCAAACTTCTTATAATACTAGAGGTGGGGTTCATTATAATGAAGATGGAACTCCATCTGGTAAACCAGCACTTAGAAAAAACTTTGCTGGTAAAGGGTACACATATAATAGAGGTTTGGATGCTTTTATTCCTCCAAGTCCATTTCCTTCTTGGGTTTTAGACGAAGAAACTTGCACTTGGAGTTCTCCAGTAGAATACCCGACAGATGGAAAATTATATAAGTGGAACGAACAAACAATTTCTTGGGAAATTTGGGAATAATAAATGGCATTAACTAAAGTTACAAAAGGTGTTATCAACCAAAACTTTGATACTGTAACTGCAACTAGCGTTTCTACTGGGACTGTTGTTGCTTCTGGTAACGGACAAGTTGCTTCTTTGGGTGTTGGTACTGCAGCCACGGGCACTTCTGGTGAAATCAGAGCAACTGGTAACATCACTGCTTACTATTCTGACGAACGTCTAAAAGAAGAGCTATATAGAATTGAAAACGCTCTTGATAAAATTGATCAGTTAACTGGCGTGGTGTACACACAGAACAAACTAGCAGAACAATTTGGGTATAATGATTACTCCGAACAAGTTGGTTTGTATGCTGGCGACGTAAACAAAGTTCAACCGCAAGCAGTTAAACCTGCTCCGTTTGATACTGCAGAAGACGGTTCAAGTATTTCTGGTCAGAATTATCTAACTGTTCAATACGAGAGACTTATACCTCTATTGATTGAAGGTATCAAAGAACTACGTTTAGAAATTAATGCTTTGAAGGAAAATAGATAATGCCACAGGCTAGAACGATTACTGATGTACAACCAGCTGGAATGGTAGCATTTTTTACTAGCTCTGGTGCACCAGCAGGATGGCTAAAGTGTAATGGTGCAGCTATAAGTAGAACTGCGTATTCAGATTTATACGCAGTTCTAGGGACATACTTTGGTGGTGGCGATGGATCAACAACTTTTAACTTACCAGACTTAAGAGGAGAATTTCTTCGCGGTTGGGACGACGGTCGAGGGGTTAATTCTGGACGCACTTTCGGTTATTTTGAAGACTATGATTGGAAAGGTTTCTATGTTATGAACGTTGGTCAGAACACTTACTCATACAATCATGGAGAACAATACTGGGGTAAATCTACCACATCGTATGGCGGCAGCACCTTCGCAGGCAGATGGTCTGCGCCATCTGCCTCTCTGGGTGGTAAATGGGATACCAGTGAAATCCGACCAAGAAATAGAGCGATGTTAGCTTGTATTAAATACTAAAATGCCACAAGAAAGAAATTTTATTGACGTACAACCAGCTGGTATGTTATCATACTTTGGCGGTTCTTCTGCACCCAATGGGTGGCTAAAGTGTAATGGTGCAGCTGTAAGTAGAACAACATACTCTGATCTGTTTTCGATTATGGGAACATACTTTGGTGGTGGTGATGGATCAACAACTTTTAACTTGCCAGATTTAAGAGGTGAATTCTTAAGAGGTTGGGATGATGGTCGTGGAGTTAACTCAGGGAGATTATTTGGTTACTTCGAGGACTATGATTGGAAAGGTTTCTATGTTATGAACGTTGGTCAGAACACTTACTCATACAATCATGGAGAACAATACTGGGGTAAATCTACCACATCGTATGGCGGCAGCACCTTCGCAGGCAGATGGTCTGCGCCATCTGCCTCTCTGGGTGGTAAATGGGATACCAGTGAAATCCGACCAAGAAATAGAGCTCTGTTAATCTGTATCAAATATTAAGGTAAAATATGAAAGTATATAACTATCACTACGAAACACGTGTATTCATCAGCGAAGAAATCGCTGATGAATCTCCTCTAGAACCAGGAGTTTTTCTAATTCCATCTAATGCAACAACAGTTCCTCCAATAGAAGAAAAGTTTGGTTATGAAATTGTTTGGGATTTTGATAAGTGGATTCATGTAGAAAAACCTGAAAATATAAATGAACCGAGCGATGAAGATAAATCAAGAAATAACGAATATGCAGCTAAATCCTTACTCAGCGCTTCAGATTGGATTTTCGTTGGAGACGTTGAATTAGCAAATATGGAAGAATGGTTGCAATATCGTAAAGAATTACGACAAATTGTAACGAACCCGTCAGCTGAATCAGTTATACCAGATCGCCCGCAAGTAATTTGGAAATAATAAATAGTTCTATTACGAACTAGGAAAAGACAATGGCTGTTGCATCTAGAGAACAATTAAAACAATACGCACTACGTGCTCTAGGTGCACCAGTGCTAGAGATCAACGTAGAAAATACCCAACTAGAAGATCGCCTAGATGAAGCACTAGAATATTGGAATCTATATCACTACGAAGGTGTTGAGCAGATGTATTTGAAGCATATGATTAATGCTTCAGTTATTACTGTAACAGGCTCATCAGAAATACCACCAATCTCAGAACATATTAAATGTAGCTCAGGTGGCACCGCTGAGGTTATTCGTCAGTGGAATAAACCATCAACTCTTAATCAATGGACAGTTAGAAACGTTCAAGGAGATTGGACACCAGGAGCTGATATTACCAACTCAATGGATGTTGCAATTGGTATAGTTTCCAGTATCACTCTTGGCGAAGTTGATTTAAAATATATCACAACTCCAGACTACGTTTACGGTGTCACTAAAATTCTAAACATCGGTCAAGCATCTTCTTCTAAGAACATCTTCGACTTACAGTACCAACTACGTCTAAACGATTTGTATGACTTAACTTCTACATCTATCGTTTATTACAAGACTGTTATGTCTCACCTAGCCATGCTAGATTTAGAGTTGAATGGTCATCCGTTGTATCGTTTCAACCGTATGCAAAATCGTTTGTATTTGGATGTTAATTGGTCAACTGATGTTATCGTTGGCGACTATATCTTAATCCAAGGTTACAGAGCTATCGACCCAACACAGTTCACTAGAACGTTTAATGAACCATGGTTGAAGCACTACGTTACTGCTTTGTTCAAACGCCAGTGGGCTATTAACATTAAGAAGTTTTCTGGTCTACAACTACCAGGTGGTGTAACTCTTGATGGTGATAAACTATACGTTGAAGCTACTAAAGAAATCGACGATCTAGAAGAAGAACTACGAACAAAGTCAGCCCCACTAGATTTCTTCTTGGGGTAATTCATGGCAACTAATCCATACTTCACGCAAGGTACTTCTAGCGAGCAAGATCTTATTGAAGACATCATCATTGAGTCTTTGAAGATCTATGGTAAAGACTTTCTATACATCCCTCGCACCCAAGTGTCAACAGATAGAATCTTCGGTGAAGATCGTCTATCAAAGTTTGAACACGCATATCCAATCGAGATGTATTTCGATAATATCGAAAGCCTTGCTGGTCAAGGTGCAATGATTCAAAAGTTTGGTCTATTGATGGACCAGTCTGCAACTCTTA